>Ga0116143_10002351_pt1 | contig 20793 bp, 26 predicted proteins | sample AD_UKC034_MetaG_FD_89745 | JGI IMG/M metagenome (GOLD analysis project Ga0116143, IMG submission 89745) | Active sludge microbial communities of municipal wastewater-treating anaerobic digesters from USA - AD_UKC034_MetaG | ecosystem: Engineered > Bioreactor > Anaerobic > Digestate | place: USA...
AAGCTGCTGTTATCGAAGGGTCCCTGCACCACCACCAGTCCTCCCAACGACGGGACCTCGAAACGCTCGCGCGAGTTGGACAGGCTCACCGTGTATTTGACATACTCGCCCGTGGCGATCGTCGTCCGGTCGACCTGCGCGGTGAACTTGATCTCCTGCGCCTGAACGGTGAGCGCATGGCACCAGGTGAGGAGTGGGCATATTAGGAGTCTGGTTAGCATCTGCATCACCAATCCTTTTCAATGTTCTGGCGCGTTACCGGTCGGCGACGCAGTCGCACCTTCTCCTGGATGTCCTTCTCCGAACGCTCCAGCGCGTCCAGCATGCGCATGGCATCCTGAGGTGCGATGTTGTTGGCTTCTTCGCCTTTGCGTTGCTCCTCCTTCCTGCTGTTGTCAGCCTGCTGCGGGGGCTCGTTCTTCTCCTGTTGAGGCTCTTGCTGTTGCCGGTCTTCGGGTTTGCCCTGGTCCTGCTCCTGCTGTTCGTTCTTCCCGTCCTGGTCCTGCTTCTCCTTGTCCTTTCCCTGCTGGTCCTTGTTCTGCTCTTGTTGCTGCTGCTGTTGTTGTTGCTGCTTCTTCTCTTCGTCCTTCAAGAGCGCTTCGGCCAGTTTGAGCAATTTGGGATCGCCGGGATAAGCCTGAAGTCCACGGTCCAGGGTGCGCATGGCGGTCATCTTATCCACTTTCACGAACTCCCGTGAGGCTTGGTTGAAGTAGGCTTCAGCCGTCACCTCCTGGGCCACGGCGCCGCCTGCCAGGAGGCTGATGGCGATCGGAAGGGCGATGCGTAACGTGCTCATTGGGCTTTCGCGGCCTGGGTCACCAGGTCCAGTTTGTTCATGTAGTCCTGCTTCTGCTGCAGGGTCGGCTCGGCCTTCAGTCCATCCTGCAGCACCTTCAATGCTTCGGTGAACTTATAGCGGTCCACCAGTTCATCCGCTTTCTTCATCAGGAGGAGGGCTTTATCGCTGAGCGTCTTCTCCTCGTTCTTCTGCTGGTCATTCTGACGTTGCTCGGCTTCCTTTCGCCGCTGCGTGATGCGCTGCTGTACAAGGGCGAGGTTGTACCGGGCATCCTCATCTGCCGGGCTCAGACGCAGCGCTTCCTTGTAGGCGGCGGCGCCCTGTGCCAGCGCACTGTCCTCCAGGTGTTCGAGTTGCTGACGGACCCGCGCCAGCGAATCCCGGGTCACGGCCATGCGCAACTTCATCGCGATGTCATCGCCTTGGATCACCGTGGCCTCCAGTTGCTTGTCACACCTGTGGATGGCCGAATCGGCATCCAGTGCGATCGTGGTCCAGGCGTTCGCCAGGTTGTAGCGAACGGCCGCGCGCAGGGTGATGTCCATTATGGCTGGTTCGCTGATGCGGTAGGACCTGGTCGCACTGTCAGCCAGTTCCATCCGGTAGAGGGCGTTCCCCAGGTTGAAACTGACTCGTGCATCATGGGGTGCTGCGGCGTAGACCGCTGCGGCTTCCTGGAAACGTCCTTCCCGATAGGGGATCGCACCTTCGTGCAGCGCTTCCTCGGCGGCTTGCTGTGCCGCATCGCCACAACCAAGCAGAAGGGGTGGAATTACAGCGATATGGAGCAGGCGTCTCATGCGTTGATGGATGGCCAGCGAGCGCGCCAGTGCCGCCGTTCCCCCATGGCCAGGCCGAGCAGGGTCATGGCGATCCCTATCGCGAGCGGATATTGGAACTGGTCCTCGTGCGCGGTGTACATGAAGGAGGTGGTCTCCGCGGATTCGAGGTTGCGCAGGTCGGCCACCAGTTGTTCCAGGCCGCTGGAAGTGGAGGTGGCGCGCACGTACATGCCCTTGCCTTCCGCAGCGATGCGCTCGAGCATCGGTTCGTTCAGGCGGCTCACCACGGTGTTGCCGTTCTGGTCCTTCCGGAAGCCGACCACCTGGCCGTTGCGCCGGATGGGAAGTGGACCACCTTCAGGGGTGCCCATGCCGATCGTATGAACGATGATGCCCGCCTCCGCCGCCTTGCGCGCGGCACCCTCGGCATCATCCTCATGGTTCTCCCCATCGGTGATCACGATGATGGCCTTCCCGCCGGGTGACTCCAGGTCGAAGCTCTCGCGTGCCAGATCGATGGCAGCCCCGATGGCTGTGCCTTGCGTACCAACGGATCGAGTGCTCAGCGCATCGAGGAAGAGCTTTGCGGCCGACCGATCGGTGGTGATGGGCAGTTGCACGAAGGCTTCGCCGGCGAAGACCACGATGCCCAGGCGGTCGCCGCGCATCTTATCGATCAGCTGCGACATGGCGCGGCGGGCGGCTTCCATGCGATCGGGTCGCAGATCCTCGCAGGCCATGCTGTTGCTCACGTCCATGGCCACCACCAGGTCCACACCTTCGGAGCGCACCTCGCTCAACCGCGTGCCGAACTGTGGACCGGCCAGTGCCACGGCGATGAAGGATAGCGCATGGCGCACCAGCAGGAAACGCAGGATCACCCGCGTGTCGGAGTTGCCCGGGACCATGCGCGCCAGCGTGGCCTTATACGCGAAGCGCTTCTGGGCGCGAACCCGCCAGGCGAGATTCAAGAGGAAGACGATGGCGAGCAGCGGTCCGGCGAGCAGGCCATAGAGCATTTCCGGTCGCTCCAGTCGGAACGCAGGCACCTCCTGGTCCAGGAGCCACCAGCAGGCCACCCACGTGATGCCGGAGAGGACCTCCAGGCCGAGCACCACGGCCGTGGCGACACCGAGGTGATATGTGCCTGGGTTCCTCATGCCATGCTGCGGAGGATGGTGCGGTCAAGGAAGGCGGCGGCGAACAGCAGGGATGCACCGACCAGGACGAAGGGCAGGTACTCCTCGTTCTTCGAACGGTGCTCGGTCACCTTGATGCGTGTCTTCTCCAGGCGGTCGATCTCTCCGTAGATCTCCTTCAACTTGGCTTCATCCGTGGCTCGGAAGTACTTGCCACCCGTGAGGTCCGCTATGCGTTGCATGGTGGCCTCGTCCAGGTCCACGTCCACGTATTCATACCGGTATTGGCCCGTGGCGTACCGAGCGACCGGGGAAAGGGCCTTGCCACGTGTGCCCACGCCGATCGTGTATACGCGGATGCCGAGCTGTTCCGCGATGCGGGCGGCATCGATCGGCTGGATCGTTCCCGCATTGCTCACACCATCGGTAAGGAGGATCACCACCTTGCTCTTGGCCTCGCTCTCGCGCAGACGGTTCAATGCGGTGGCCAGTCCGCTCCCAACCGCGGTGCCGCCCTCGATCAACCCGGGTGCCACATCGGCGAAAAGTTCCTTCAACACACGGTGGTCCGTGGTGATCGGGCATTGCGTGAACGCCTCTCCCTCATATACCACGAGGCCGATGCGGTCGTTGGGCCGATCGTCGACGAAGTCCATGGCCACCCGTTTGGAGGCCTGAAGACGGTCAGGCTTGAAGTCCTTGGCGAGCATGCTCGCCGAGATGTCCAGCGCGATGACGATGTCGATGCCCTCGCGCTTCACGTCCTGCCAGTTGTCCTCGCTCTGCGGTCGTGCCAGGCCGATGATCAGCAGGCCGGTGCCGAGGATCCCCATGGCCATGGGCAGGTGTCGGAGATAGGCGAGGATATCCAGTGGTCGCTGCCCAACGGTGTGCAGGGTGCTCAGGCGCACCATGGATCGGCGCCGTACCGTGCGCAGGAGATGGAAGCCCACCAGGGGAAGCAGCAACAACAGGAGCCAATAGCACCATGCGCTCGCTGCTTCGTACCGCCGAAGGGCGAATACGAGCGCAAGGACCACACCCGCCAGCGCAAGGAGGCACCACACCACACCGGCTATGAGGTCGCGGCTCCTACGCATGGCCAACGGGTTCCGGACGCGGTGCGGTCTCTCTTACGAATTGTACCGCGCTCGCCATCATCTGTTCATTCTCCTGCGGAGAGGGCAGTGCCTTGGCGAACTTCACCATATCCGCAAGTCGCAACATGTTCTCCAACCGTCCGCGTTGATCGGTGTTCAAGGGGCTCACCCGCAATTCGCGCAACAGTTCGTCGGTCGTACTCTCCATCGCAGGCACCCGGTAGCGCTCCTCGATGTATCCGCGCAGGAGGTCCGTCAGACGCGATTGGTATTGCTTGTGATCCCCTCGTTGCCAGATGCGTTCCGCCTCGAGGCTGCGCAGACCGGCAAGTACACGATCGGTGAGCGGGAGTGCGACCGCCTCGGTCATGACCGGTATGGTCGACTTGCGGCGGGTGAGGTACAGTAGCAGCCCGATGAGCGAACCGATGGTCGCGAGCGCGACGAGCAGCCAGAGCGCGTGCATGCGTATCCAATACAGAAGGCTGAATGGCAGCTCAACGATGTCCTTGATGTCGCGGATCGGCTTCGACGCATCCACATCCACCGTGCGCACCTCCACGAGCATCGCCTTCGTCTCCTGAGGTGCTCCGTTCACGATGAACCGGAAGGGGGGGATGGCCCAATAGCCCGTGTCGAACGCGGTAAGGTGGAGGGTCCGCACCTGGCGCATCGATCCCGGGGTGGCCTCGGCGGTGTCCACGCCGCTGTCACGCACCACTTCGATATGGGTGGCGAGGGTGTCGCCGATCGCAGGCCAGATCACGCTGACCGCCTCGGGATGGCTCACTTCGAGCTGAAGCCGGACCTGTTCTCCGATGCGGATCACGTTCGTGTCGATGCGCGCATCAACGACGCTGGAGCCGGGCTGAGCCGTTGCGACCAGCGGGATCACCAGGACGATATGGAACATCCATCTCACCGGACCTCGCGCTGTTTGAGCAATTGCATCAACGGGCGCACATAGCCATCCTGTGTGCTGATCGTCGCATGGTCCACACCGGAACGGCGCAGGATCTCGCGGGTGCGGTTCTGGTGCTTCAGCGCAGCCGCCCGGAAGGCGTTACGGATGGCGCGGCTACCCGTGTTCACCCAGCGCCCTTCACCCGTCTCGGGATCCACGAACTGCACCAGACCCATGTTCGGAAGCTCCCCCTCGCGCGGGTCGGTCGTGCGCAGGACCACGAGGTCATGTCGTCTGTTGGCGATCTTGAGCGCGGCCTCGTAGTCCGTATCCATCATATCGCTCAGCAGGAAGGTGATGCTCCGCTTCTTGATCACGCTGTTGAGGTAGCGCAGGGCGGCGGTGATGTCCGTGCCCCGTTCTCGCGGTTGGAATTCCAGGAGTTCCCGCACGAGGCGCAGGATGTGACTGCGACCCTTCTTGGGTGGGATGAACTTCTCCACCTGCCCGGTGAAAAGGATGAGTCCCACCTTGTCATTGTTCTTGATGGCGCTGAAGGCGATGGTGGCACAGGCTTCGGTGATCAGTTCACGCTTCAATTGGTCCGTGGTGCCGAACTCACCGGAGGCGCTCAGGTCCGCGACAAGCATCACGGTGAGCTCACGTTCCTCTTCGAACACCTTCACGAACGGATGTCCGAAGCGAGCGGTCACGTTCCAATCGATGGTGCGTACCTCATCGCCGGGCGTGTATTCACGCACCTCGCTGAAGGTCATGCCACGCCCTTTGAACGCACTATGGTACTCGCCGGAGAAGATGTGCTCGCTCAAGCCGCGTGTCTTCAGCTCGATCAAGCGCACCTTGCGGAGCAGCTCCTTGGTATGTTGCGTCGTGTTCATGTGGGCACCTGGGCCGTAGGACCGGTGCAGGACATCCTTGGAGCCTGCACCTGCGCGTGGATCAAGGCACCTCCACCGTGTTCAGCACACGGTCGATGATCTCGGTGACGGTGATGTTCTCCGCCTCGGCCTCATAGGTCAGACCGATGCGGTGGCGCAGGACATCAGGGCAGACGGCGCGCACATCCTCGGGGATCACGTATCCGCGCCGTTTCGTGAAGGCGAATGCCTTTGCCGCGAGCGCCATGTTGATACTCGCACGCGGGCTACCGCCGAAGCCGATCATGCTGGTGAGGTCGGTGAGCTTGTACTGGTCCGGCTTGCGTGTGGCGTACACGATGTCCACGATGTACTGCTCGATCTTCTCGTCCATGTACACCTCGCGCACCAGTTGACGGGCCTTCATGATCTCATCGGGGCGCACCACGCGCTGAGGCTCGGCCATGCCCCCCGGCCGCACGTTCTGGCGGATGATGAGCTTCTCCTCCTCCTTTCGCGGATAATCGAGCACGACCTTCAGCATGAAGCGATCGGTCTGGGCCTCGGGGAGCGGGTAGGTGCCTTCCTGCTCGATGGGGTTCATGGTGGCGAGTACCAGGAAGGGTTGGGGCAGGGGATAGGTGGTGGCACCGATGGTGACCTGTCGTTCCTGCATGGCTTCGAGCAATGCACTCTGCACCTTGGCGGGGGCTCGGTTGATCTCGTCGGCCAGGATGAAGTTGCTGAAGATCGGCCCCTTCTTCACACTGAACTCCTCGTTGCGCTGGCTGTAGATCAAGGTGCCGATGAGGTCGGCCGGGAGCAGGTCGGGGGTGAACTGGATCCGGCTGAAGTCCACATCCACGGTGCGGGCGAGCGCTTTGATCGCCATGGTCTTCGCCAGGCCGGGGACCCCTTCAAGCAGGATATGCCCATCGGCGAGCAGGGCCACGAGCAGCTTTTGGACCATGTCCTTCTGGCCCACGATCACCTTGCCCATTTCCTGATCGATGAGGTCGACGAAGGCACTGGCCTGCTGGATGCGTTCGTTCAAGGCACGGATGCTGTCCGAGGTGACGGCTTGTGTGCTTCCGGTGGTGGTCTCGTCCATGGGTTCGGTCATGATCGGCGGCTGGCCGTGGTTCTTACGCAAAGGTCAAAGGGCTGGCTCGCGCGGTCCGGCAGGTGCGAGTTAAAGAACGTTAACCCATCACAGGCATTGGCAGGTCCCGGCAGCGTATCGCGATGAACGGTTCCAGGTATTATGGAAGGACATCTCGGGTACCTTCGGGCCTATGCAGACCACCACGCAAGCCCTGACCCTCGACGAGGCCACCACCCATGTCCGCGCGTTCCACGAAGCCTTCGGCATCCCGAACGCTGCGCAACCCACCGGCAACATCGGCGATCGCGATGCCTTGTTGCGGTACAAGTTGATCCGTGAGGAGAACGAGGAGTACCTGGAAGCGGCGCTGCGCGGCGACCTGGCGGAGGTGGCCGATGCACTGGGCGATATCCTCTATATCCTTTGTGGCACCATGCTCAAGCATGGATTGGAGCACAAGATGGACGAGGTGTTCCGCGAGATCCAACGCAGCAACATGAGCAAGCTCGGAGCGGATGGCAAGCCCATCTACCGTGAGGATGGCAAAGTGATGAAAGGACCGGGATACTTCAAGCCGGATATTCAGCGGATACTGGAACGATGAACCTATCCGCCCTCCTCACCAAAGCCCGCACCTCCGCGTACTCCCGCTGGTGGTTGAACAGGGTGTTGCCGTTCTCCATTCCATTCAATCGACCGCACGGCTTCGAAGTGATCCCATTGCGTGACGGTGGCATCAGCGTACGCATACCGTATTGGCGTGTGAACCGCAACCACATCAGGGGTATTCATGCCTGCGCCATCGCCACGGCAAGCGAGATGTGCAGTGGCTTGTCGATCCTGGAGAAGTTGGATCCCAAGCAATACCGCTTGATCATGCGTACCCTGCACGTCGAGTACCACTATCAAGCGAAGAAGCCGGCCACGGCGACCTGCGTACCCTCCACGGACGAGATCACGACCCGCGTGGTGGAACCATTGCGCAACCAGGATGCGGTGGACTATGGCAGCACCGTGGAGGTGCATGACGCCGACGGTAAGCACCTGGCCACCGCCACGGTCACCTGGCAGGTGAAGGAGTGGAGGAAGGTGCGGACGAAAGTGTGAAGAGATGACAGAGGAAGCGCCAGTTCATTGGGTAACTGTCGGGACCTTTCCCCATGGGATGGATATCATCTTCATCGAGCATGAACTCGCGGAACAGGACATTCCGTATGTCAAGCTCGATGAGACCACGGTCCAGGTGATCCCGCACTTGAGTCAGGCTTTGGGCGGGGTTCGGCTTCAAGTTGCTTCGTACGATGTACCTCGGGCACTGGAGGTCTTGAAGGTCGCCGGGGTCGCGATCGAGGATGTCGACAGGGGTAGTCCACTTTTGGAAGTTTTCGATGACCTTACATCGCGCCTTCGGTTCATCGGTAGCGTCCCTTTAGGATGGCGTTTCATCATCGTATTCGCCGGGCTCGTCACGCTAATTGGAGGGACGATGTACCTGGCCTTCGTTCCGGATCTTTCCGAGCGCCTTGTGAAGCACGATTGGTGTGTCCGCACTTTCCGGTCCAAAGGAGAGCTCACATCATTGGCGACCATCGGCTCGTTCCGGATGATCACGACCGATTGTTCTGAGCGCATCCGGTTCTGGCCTGGTGGAGCGGTCCAATTCCCTGGGATCAACACACCGGAGGTATCAGCCTCCTGGGAGGTCATCGATGGGAGACTGCGGATCTACGGGGCTGATACGTTGTGGGATGTGTACGAAGGGGAATATGAGGTCGAAGTGGATGACTTCAAGATACGCCTGATATCACTGTCAACCGCGATAACGGCAGGGCGTGATAGGACCGTTGAGAACCTGTTCCAAGGCCTATGAATGCGATGGTCCGAAGGACCTTTGGAACACACTCACCACCACCATCACCAGCACCGCCCCACTGAAGGCCAGCGCCATGTCCTTCTGCGCATCCCACACATCCCCTTGTGAGCCCAGGTAGGCCGCTCCCTGGGCGGGGAAGAAGACGTCGGCCACGGCCCACTCGAGCAATTCGTAGGCCCCGCTGAAGCTGAGTGTGATCTCCACGGGCAACACCCAGCACACCCAGTTGGGCCAGTGGAAGTGGTTCTTGAAGTAGTCGCGCATGGGATAGGCCAGCAGCAGGCCGAAGCTGAAGTGTACGATCCGGTCGTAGTGGTTCCGCTCGCCGTGAAAGAGATCCTGCAGCCAGTATCCGAGCGGGTTCTCTGCATAGGTGTACATGGCGCCGTAGATGTGGAGCAGGATGTACACGAACATCAGGGTATAACTGAGGTCACTGAACCGGAAGCGGCGATGGGAGAGCGCCAGCCCCCCGATGAACACGGTGGTGAGCGCGTTCTCGGTGAACCAGTTGGCCTTGTCGGTGGTGCCAATGAAGGTCCACACCCAGATGATCAGGAAGACCGTGAGATAGGTCTTCAACAGGGTGTTGCGGCCGAAGGGCAGGCGCTCGCCGGTGGATGCGGTGGCGAATGGCATTTTGATCAGCGTGGATGAGATCAGTTCTCCTCTTCCTCCTTCCTGGGTCGTTCCTTCTTCTCCGGCAGGTAGTAGGTGTAGTGCAGGCCCACCACGAGGTTCTGCCCGCGGATCACCGGACTGAAGGGCGTTACGCTCTGTTGGATCCGCACTTCGAAGGCCGATGTGCCGATGTCCCAACCCATGCCTGCCGCCAGGCTCACCTGCGTGCGATTGCTCGTACCGGAAAGGGTGTACTTCTGGTCCGTGAGCACGTTGCCATCCTGCTTCACCTTGTACCGCCCGTTCATCCATAACCCGCCGATCGCGCCACCGGCCAGGTAGATGCCGCCGGGGTCGTTCTGCAGGCTGAACTTGATCATCACCGGAAGCTCGAGGTAGCCCAAGCGGTTGCTGGTCCATGTGCGCAGTTGCGCGTTCTGCACCAGGCTCCCCTTGGTGATGTACATCGGTTCGACGAGGAAGGAGGCTTGCGCCGCCCAGGGGATCTCGAAGGACCATCCGAAGAGCGGACCGATCTTGGGAAGCCCGTTCCATTCCAGGAACTGGCCGGCACTGATGGTGGCCAGGCCTACGCCCAACCGCGGACCGGTGCGTACGGATTGTGCGCTGAGCGCGCAAGGGACGAGCAGGAGGGAAAGCAGATAGCTGCGCATGGTGTGCCGGATCGTCCGCACAAGATCGGACTTCCGCGCGTCTTGCCGCTACCGCTTCTTCAGCGCAGCCATCTTCAGTGCGGCCACCGCACAGTCCACGCCCTTGTTGCCGTGTTCGCCACCGCTCCGGTCCCTGGCTTGCTGCACGGTATCATCCGTCAGCAGTCCGAAGATCACCGGCAGGCTGAACTTCAGGCCCACGTCCATGATGCCCTGGGTGGCGCCCTGGCACACGAAGTCGAAGTGCGGGGTCTCGCCACGCACCACGCTGCCCAGGCAGATCACCCCGTCCAGGGCCTCCTTTTCCAGCAACAGTTGGGCTCCAAGCGCAAGCTCGAAGCTGCCAGGAACCCAGACCTCCAGGATGTCATGCTCCTTGACACCGTGCCGCAACAAGGTCTCCCGCGCACCTGCTCGCAAGGCGTCGGTCACCTCGCGGTTCCACTCGCTCACCACCAGGGCGAAACGACGACCAGCGCCACTGGGGACGCTGGTCGGGTCGTAATGCGATAGATGGTGTTCGGCGGTCGCCATGGCCTAGCCGCCCATGGCCTCCGCGTGGCCGGCGTACTTCCGTGCGGTGCTGGCTTCCTGACTGGTGGGGAACTCGGTGGCGATGCGCTTGAACGCCTTCGCAGCGCCAGCCCAGTTGGCCGCCTGTTGGTGCAGGATCCCGGCCTTCATCAGGTACATCGGGGCGATCAGTTCGTTGTTCGTCATGCCCGCGGCCTTCTCGAACTGCTTCACCGCCTCATCGGTGCGGCCCAGTTCCACCAGGGCATCGCCTTGGTTGCCCACGGCCATCACGCGCAGGACGTCATCCTCCAGGTCGGCCTTCTTGTAATGGTCCAGTGCGGCTTCGAATTCGCCCTGCTGCATGTAGATGGCCCCCAGGTAGTAATGCGCCAGGTTGCCGCTCGGGGTGCTGCCATGGTCCTCGGCGATGCTGAGGAAGCCCGGCCACTGGCCATCGCCATCGAGCGCCTTGGTGAGTGAGTCCACTTCGAAGTAATACTCCGCTTTCCACATCATCTCGGCCGCCTCGGTCGCAGCGGGTTCAGCGATCAACTTCTTGTAGCCCAGGAGGCCGCCCACCACTACCAGAACGCCCACCACCCCGATGGTGATGGCCTTCTTGTTGTTCTCGATGAACAGCTCGGTACGGGTGTACACCTGACCCAGGTCCACGTCCTTGCTTTCCGTGGTGGTCGCGTGGTGCGGGTTCACTTTATTGCTCATGGTCTGTCTAAGGAGCGGCAAAAGTAGACCTTTTAGGGACTTGGGGATGAGCCATCTACCGGCTTATGGACAGTGGTTGGTCGATAGCGGGGCGGCCTGCCTTCCAGGAAGTCCGGGCGCAGGGGGGGCATGCGGTTACCTTTGGCCCCGGTCATGCGGTTCCACCTTGCCAGCCTGTCACTCTTGCATTTCCGCAACCACCGCGAGGCGGAGGTGGAGCTCGGTTCCGAAGTGAACTGCTTCGTGGGTCCGAACGGGGTGGGGAAGACCAACTTGCTCGATGCGGTGCACTACCTGTCCCTGGCGAAGAGCTACTTCGACCCGGTGGACACCCACAACATCCTGCACGGGGAGGAGTTGTTCATGGTGCAAGGCCGGATGCACACCGCCGAAGGGGAGGATGCCATCCTTTGCAGTGTGCGCAATGGGCAGCGCAAGATCCTCAGCCGCAACAAGAAGGAGTACGACCGTCTCGCGGATCATGTGGGCCGCTACCCGGTGGTGATGATCACGCCCTACGATGGCCAGCTCATCCTGGAGGGTTCCGAGGTCCGCCGGCGTTTCCTCGATGGCCTGATCGCCCAGTTCGATCGGGCCTACCTCGACGCCCTGATCCGTTACAACCGCTCGCTGGCACAGCGCAACACCATGTTGAAGGCATTCGCCGAGATGGGCGGTGGATCATTGGACCAGCTGGAACCTTGGGATGAACAACTCATCCAATACGGCAGCGCGGTATTCGAGGTGCGCAATGCCTTCATGCAGGAGCTGGTCCCGCTGCTCGAACGCCATTATGCCGGGATCAGCGCAGGACCGGAACGGGTGGCATTGTCCTATCGATCCGCTGTCGAGGCCATGCCCATGCGCGAGCTCTTGCGCAAGGCCTGGGATCGCGACCGGTCTGCTGGGCACACCACGCAGGGCATCCACAAGGACGACCTCCTGTTCACCATCAATGGCCAGCCGCTGAAACGCTATGGTTCACAGGGGCAGCAGAAGACCTACCTCATCGCACTGAAGCTGGCCCAGTTCGACCTCACCCAGCAACGGAACGGCTTGCGGCCCATCCTCTTGCTGGACGACATCTTCGACAAGATCGACCCGCAACGTATGCGCCACCTGCTGAAGCTGTTGAGCGATCAACGCTTTGGCCAGGTCCTCATCACCGATACCGATGCCAGCCGCCTGCACATGGCGTTGGATGGCCTCGACCTGGATGTGCGTTTCTTCCACCTGGACCACGATAGACCGCTGACCCGTGAAAAAGTCGAACGAACGATCGCTTAAGTCCGCCATGGAGCAGCTGATCGACAGCTACGGCCTGCGGGAGAAGATGGACGAACTGGACATCACCACCGGCTGGGACCAGGCCGTGGGTCCCATGATCGCGCGCCATACCAAGAGCGTGCGACTCCGCAAGGGGCGGTTGAACGTGAAGGTGGATTCGGCCCCGCTGCGCCATGAGCTTGGCTTCATGCGGGAGACGCTCATCGAGATCCTCAACCGTCGCGCCGGGCGTAAGGTGGTGGAGGAGATCGTGCTGGAGTGAATGCCAGTTCTTAGTTGGCAGTCCGCAGTTGGCAGTGGAACGCCCTCAACGGTGCATTCCACTGCCAACTGCCCACTCAGAACTGCTTACTTGAGCTAGAACCGCTCGCGTCCGCTGAAGAAGAAGTTGCCTTCGATCTCCGCGTTCGCGTCGCTATCGCTGCCGTGGCAGGCGTTCTTCGCCTTGCTTTCCGCGAACCGCTTGCGGATGGTACCTTCCTCGGCCTGCGCGGGGTCCGTGGCGCCGATCAACTTCCGGAAATCCTCCACGGCATTGGTCTTCTCCAGGATGGCGGCGAAGATGGGGCCGCTGGCCATGTAGTCCACCAGCTCGCCATAGAAGGGGCGCTCCTTGTGCACTTCGTAGAAGGTGCCGGCCTCCTCGCGGGACAGGCGGGTGTACTTGAGGGCGATGATCTTGAAGCCGTTGCTGGTGATCATATCGATGATCTTGCCTGCATGTCCGGCGGCCACGGCCTCCGGTTTGATCATCGTGAAAGTTCGGTTGCTCATGCGCGTAATGCCGTTCAGGGCGTTGATTGTTGAAAAAGCCGCGCAAAACTACTTGTTGTATCGTTCCGGGCATCCCTCCCGTAGAAGCTTCCTTCGTACTGTGGAACGGCGGTGTCGCTCCGCGCTCCCAAACACTTTCTACCACGATGGGACTTACACTACGCGCTCTCCCGCTCCTGGCCGTGCTTGCCACCGCATGCGGCGGAGGGGAGGAGCCACAAGCCGACGACAAGGGGCCGAACCTGATCATCGGGAACGACGGGGCCGAGAGCTCCGTGGCCAGCCTGTACCAGATGCCCACCCCGAACGAGCTCTTCAGCCTGGTGCGGCAGATGGCGGGAGATGGTCAGAAACGGCTGATGAACCCGGTATCCAATGTGGACCGCTATGCCACCCTGAAGGCACGCGCCCTCAACTTCGGCATCTATTCCACCGATCTGGTCTTCGCGAGCTACTTCAAATTGAACGTGGAGGTGGTGCGGTATTACCTCACCACCAAGAAGCTGGCCGAGAGCCTGGGCATCGTCAGTGCCTTCTCCGATGCCGACTTCGTGCGGCTGGAAGCGAACCTGACGCGTGGGGATTCTCTCGAGATCATCAGCAACGACGCATATGCAAAGGCCTATGCCAAGCTTCAGGATGAGAAGATGGGACCGACCCTTTCCTTGGTCCTGGCCGGTGGCTGGGTGGAGAGCATGCATCTCCTCCTCAACCAGATCGAGGCGCATGGGAGCAGCCCGGAGCTCATGGACCGAGTGGGTGAACAGAAGGTCACCCTGGAGCACCTCGTGGACATGATGCGACCGAACGAGTCGGACGCGGATGTGGCCTCGGTGATGACGGACCTCCTCGCCATACGCGATATCTACGACCAGGTGAACGTGAAACGCGTCGTGCACCAAGGTCCGTCGACCACGGGTCGCATGGTCCTCGGGGATGATGTGGAGGTGGAGTTGACGGACGAGAAGTACCAGGCGTTGAAGACCGCGGTCGATGAATTGCGTGGCCGCATGATCCAGCCGGAGGCCTAGAAGAACACCCGAACGAGAAGACCGATGAAACCGACCATGAAGAGCACCATCCTGATCACCGCGATGTGCGGTGCGTTGGGGGCCGCTGCCCAGTACAAGTGCACCGACTACCATCGGCTGAACGGGAACCTGAGCAACGACAAGCGTTTCTCCATCAACGGCCAGAGCAAGAGCGCCATGGTCCAGGTGGGCAAGGAGACCGAGTTGAACATCATCGTGTACAGCGGCCAGGACTATCGGATCTCCGTTGCCCACGATGAAAAGGTGCTGGGCGACGACCTGGCCATCCGGCTGGTGGAGAAGTACCGCGTTCCGACCGATGAGGTATCCGGAGGCACCACCAAACAGCCGGTGATGGATGACCAGGGCCGCACGACCGGCAGTACCGTGGAGGTGAAGACGCAGGAGAAGAAGAGGACCTACAAGGAAGAGGAGAAGGTGCTCTGGGACAATACGGAGCACGACATGGCCAAAGAGGTCGAGTTCACCTGCACGGCCACCAAGCGCATCGCGGTCGAGGTCGTAGCGCCAGGTAACAGCGAGGCGAAGACCAAGCGGGGAGAGCCGAACGATATCGGATGTGTGGGCATCCTCATCGAGCACATGCCGACACCGGCCGTCGGATTCGAGGCACGCTGAGCGCATCCGCGTACTTTTGCGACCCGCCTCCAGGCGGGTCGCTTCGTTCAGCCATGTCCCTTCCGCCCGATCAACTCGCCATCCTCCGGGAGATCCTGGTGAAGCCGCGCCGCGTGGCCATCGTCTCGCATCACAACCCGGACGGCGATGCCGTGGGGTCGACCCTGGGGCTCATGCAGCTCCTGAGGGCCAACGGTCATCACGCGCGCGTGGTCCTGCCCAATACCCCGGCGGACTTCCTCGACTGGCTTCCTGGTCGTGGTGATGTGTTGTGCCTGGATCGTTCACCGGACGCCGCGCTTTCCACCGTCCGTACCTGTGACGTGGTGATCTGCGCCGACTTCAACCGCCTTGACCGGATAGGCGGTCTTGAGGAGGCGGTGCGCGGTGTGACGACCAAGGTGCTCATCGATCACCACCAGGATCCGGAGGCCTTCGCGAAGGCCACCTTCTCCGACACCAGCGCGAGCAGCACCTGCCAGATGGTGGTGGATCTGGCCCTGGCCATGGGTTGGGACGGGAACATCAACACCGACGTGGCCACCTGTCTATATACGGGCATGGTCACGGATTCGGGTTCCTTCCGGTTCCGCAGCACCACGCCGCACACCCTGCGGACGGCCGCCCTGCTGCTCGAGCGTGGGGTCGACCTGGACCTGGTGCACAACGCCATCTCCGATACGAACAGTGCCGATCGCCTGCGGCTGCTCGGCTTCACCCTGCAGGAGCGGATGACCGTGATGCCCGAGCACCGCACGGTCATCATCGGGCTGGGCCAGGATGATCTGAAGCGCTTCCACTTCAAACAGGGCGACACCGAAGGCTTCGTGAATTATGGACTATCCATCAAGGGTATCCGGCTCGCGGCCTTCTTCATGGAACATCCCGATATGGTGAAGATCAGCCTGCGCTCAAAGGGCGACCTGCCGGTGGACCGTTTCCTGAAGGAACACTTCCAGGGCGGTGGTCACCAGAACGCCGCCGGTGGGAAGTCCACCTTGAGCCTCGAGGCCACCGTGGGACGGTTCATGTCGCTGCTACCCGCCTTCCTGCAAGCGCACCCGGGATGAAAGGCATCTTGCTCCTGTTGTGCATGTTGATCATCGGGTGTGATCGAGATCGTCGCCATCCCGGGAAGAAGGCCCAGCCGACGAATGCACAGGAACTCGTGCAGGCGAACAAGGAAGCGGTGAAGCTGGAACAGCACGACATCAGGTTGTACGCTGAGCGCCTTGGCCTCGCGCTCACGCCCACCGGCACGGGTGTCCACATCCAGATGATCCGTGACAAGGAAGGTCCGACGGCCATGCCGGACCAATGGGCGAAGGTGAACTACCGGTTGGAACTTTTGAACGGTGATACCGCGTACAGCACCGAGCCTGGTCGACCGGAATCGTTCATGGTGGAGATGGATCAGGTGGAGAGCGGCCTGCACGAGGCGATCCAGTTGCTGAGCGCGGGCGATAGCGCCATCATCATCATCCCTTCCTATCGGGCCCACGGCCTCATTGGTGATCAGGACCGCATCCCCATGCGCAGTAGCATCGTCTATCGCATCGGTGTGGTCGGTATCTCGGACCGGCCATGATCAGGTTCTTCGGCCTCGTTGCGACCACCGTGTTGCTCAACTCGTGCGCCCGATCACCTTATGATGGCTACAAGGTCGTCGCGGACGATGTTCACCTCCATTTGCTCACGCTCGGCGATGGTGAGGAACTCGCATCGGACAGCGACTCGGTCTACGTCCGCTTGCGCATGGGGCGGGTGGCCGGAGAGGTCGGCGGTCTCTTCAGCACGGAGCGCGCCTACCTGGCGAAGGACATCCGCACGGGGGCGATGGGACCGGTGTTGCATCGCATGCACGTCGGCGACAGCCTCAGCGTGATCGCGCCTGCGGAGCAATGGCCGTGGGAGGTGTTCACCGAGGGGATGAGGGTGGATCATCCGGACACGGGGATGGTGCGACTCGAGGTCGCGCTGTTGGATCTGCGGACACCGGCCATCATGCGCGCGGAGGCTGAACGACTGCGGCGGAATGACCCGCTTGCTTACGAAATGCAATTGATCCATGCGTACGTGCAGGCGTCGCCGGTCCCGTTCCTACGTTGGGGCACCAGTGACATCCGTTACCATATCAAGGGCACGCCAACGGATACCGCTGCCGTGGCCCAGCGCGATGTGGTGACTATCAGTTACCAAGGCCGAAACCTGGAAGGCGGTCGCCTGTTCGACGATACCGGGCGCAATGGGGCGCCGCTCACCTTCGTCTTCGGCGACAAGGACCAGGTGATCCAAGGTCTGGAGGTCGCGGTGAGCCTGCTGCGCGAAGGGCAGGAGGGTACCTTTCTGTTCCCGAGCCTGTTCGCCTTCGGAGAGAAGGGGATCCCGGGTGTGCTGGAACCGAACACGCCCGTGGCGTACACGGTCCACTTGGAAAGAGTGGAACGGTCGCGTCCAGTTCCTTAGCGCGCGCTGCTGCCGATGATGAGGACGGCGGGTCGCTTGCCCAATAGCGGGATGGACCGGCGCCACTCGCCGATGGAGCGTGTGATCGTTGATCCGCCGGGCTGGGTCAGGTCGATGGCGATCGTCAACAAGGTGCTCGGTCCGAGTTGATCGAGCAGGTCCTTCAACAGCGCATCATTGCGGTACGGTGTTTCGATGAAGAGCTGCGCCGCACCGGTCCGCCGGGCATCCTGTTCCAGCCGACCGATCGCGACCTTGCGTTCGTATGGCTTCACGGGCAGGTAGCCGTGGAAGGTGAAGCGCTGGCCGTTCAGGCCGGATGCGGCCAACGCGAGGAAGAGCGAGCTCGGTCCGATCAATGAGACCACGTCGATCCCCGCCCGATGAGCGGCGGCCACCAGCACGGCACCAGGGTCGGCGATGCCTGGCATGCCCGCCTCACTGACAATGGCCGCATCCCTTCCGTTGCGCATCAGCTTGATCAGTTCGTCCGCCTCCGCGCGGTCCGTGTTCTTATCCAGCCGATGGATCTCCAACGCGGGCAGTTCGATCGCAGGCACCATGCGCCGCAGCATCTGCCGCGCGGTCTTCTCATGCTCCGCGAAGTAGAGGGTCGTGCGTTCGACCACCGCGATGTTCTCCGGCGGCAGCTGCTCCACACCGCCTGCTTCACCCAGCCACACAGGCAGCAGATACAAGGTGCCGGACTCCTCAACCGTTGACATCGACGATCAGATTGGTGCAGGCGATGGTGAGCATCTGGTACACTTCCTCGAACCCTTCATCGCCACCGAAGTACGGATCGGGCACCTCGCGCAAGGCGTGGTCGGGTGCGTGGTCCATCATCAGCCGCGCCTTCATCGCATGGTCCTTGGACGGGGCGAGCCGCCGCATGTTCTGCAGGTTGTTCGCATCCATCGCGAGCAGCAGGTCGAACTCCTCGAAATCCGATACATGGAGCTGCCTTGCCCGCAGGTCGCTGATGTCGATGCCATGGTCCTGCATCGCTTTCATCGCGCGCCTGTCCGGCTGCTCGCCCACGTGGTAGTCACCGGTGCCTGCGGAATCCGTGCGCCAGTCGAGTCCCTGCTTCCGGATCATGTCGCGCAGGATGCCTTCTGCCATGGGTGAACGGCAGATGTTGCCCAGGCAGACGAGGAGGATCTTCATGCGACGAAGATGGGAAATGAAAAAGCCTCCTTTGCGGGAGGCTTCTTCGGGTCGTTCGATCGGGTTCAGTGGATGCTGAGCTTCTTCTCGAGGTCCTCGAGGTAGCCGCGGAACTGCTTGTCCGTTTCCTGCAGGTTGTTCACGGTGCGGCAGGCGTGCAGCACGGTCGCGTGGTCCTTGCCGCCGCAGTGCGCACCGATGTTGGCGAGCGAGCTCTTCGTCATCTTCTTCGCGAAGTACATCGCGATCTGGCGGGCCTGCACCACTTCGCGCTTGCGCGTCTTGCTCTTCAGCAGTTCGATCGGCAGGTCGAAGTAATCGCAGACCACCTTCTGGATGTAGTCGATGCTCACCTCGCGCGCCGTGTTCTTCACGAACTTGTCGATCATCTGCTTGGCGAGATCGAGCGTCACGGCCTTCTTGTTCAACGAGCTCTGCGCGATCAGGCTGATCATGGCGCCTTCGAGCTCGCGGATGTTCGTGGTGATGCTGTAAGCGAGGTATTCCACCACCTCCTTGGGCAGGTCGATGCCTTCGGCGTACATCTTCTTCTCCAGGATGGCGATGCGTGTCTCCAGGCCCGGTGTCTGCAGATCGGCGCTGAGGCCCCACTTGAAGCGGGAGAGGAGACGTTGCTCCATGCCGGCCATTTCCACCGGCGCCTTATCGCTCGTGATCACGAGCTGCTTGCCGGCCTGGTGCAGGGCGTTGAAGACGTGGAAGAACACGTCCTGGGTCTTCTCCTTGCCGGCGAGGAACTGCACATCATCGATGATGAGCACGTCCATCATCTGGTAGAACTGGGTGAAGTCGCCCACGGTGTTGTTCTTCACCGCTTCGATGAACTGCTGGGTGAACTTCTCCGCCGGAACATAGAGGATGGTCTTGTCCGGGTGGTTCTTCTTGATCTCGATGCCGATGGCGTGCGCGAGGTGGGTCTTGCCGAGCCCGACGCCACCATAGATCAGCAACGGATTGAAGGCGGTGCCGCCGGGCTTCTGCGCCACGGCATAACCGGCACTGCGGCCCAATCGGTTGCAATCCCCCTCGATGAAGGTGTCGAAGGAATAGTTGCCGTTGAGGTGGCTCTCGACCTTGATCTTGCGCAGGCCGGGGATGATGAAGGGGTTCTTGATGGGGCTGTTGGCCACATCGATCGGGAGCGACACGGCGGGGTTCTTCACCTCGCGAGCGTGGCTCGTCGGCATCTTCACGGTATACGGGTTGGCGTTCTGGAAGCCGTTCTCCATGATGATGGAGTACTCCAGACGCCCTTCACTACCCAATTCTTTCTTGATGATCTTCTTGAGGAGACCGATGTAATGCTCCTCCAGCCATTCGTAGAAGAACTGCGACGGCACCTGGATGGTCAGCACACTGTCTTGCAGACGCAAGGCCTTGATCGGTTCGAACCAGGTCTTGAAGCTCTGCTCGCTCACATTGTCCTTGATCACTTCCAGGCACCGGTCCCAGATCTTCTCGTGGTCCTTCTTCATGGATGGGTCCGTGAGTTAATGGGTGGTACCGTTGATCGCTTGGTCGAACGGCTTCGCGCGTAGTGCATCCGGTCCGTTCGATAAGGGGGCAAATATGGACCACAGAAAGTGAAAAACAAAAGTGCCGGACACTTGCAGGAAAGGAAAATTTCACTTCCGCTTCGCTTGATCGACCGATCACCGGGACACCTTGTCCCACGCGGGTTTGCGGGGATCATATCGAAGCCGTAAGCTTCCGCCGGAGCGGGCCAACGAAGACCCGCAGGGAGCGACTGTGAAGGAAGGTTGCACATGGGCCGGAACGCGCTGCGAACGCATCGAAAGTTAAGGCATGTGAACGATGCCACACAAGGTGGAGGAGGATGGACGGAACGAGGTCTTCCGACCTAACTTCCCGGCCATGTTCCAACACGATGCCGAACTGCGCGTACGCTATGGCGAGACGGACCAGATGGGCTATGTGTATTACGGCGACTATGCGGAGTACTTCGAGGTGGGACGGGTGGAGGCGCTGCGCAGACTGGGCTTCGCGTATCGACGGCTGGAGGAGCAGGGCGTGATGCTCCCCGTCCGCGACCTGCGCATCACCTACCACAAACCGGCGCGCTATGACGATCTCCTCACCGTCCGCACCCGCATCACCGCGCTGCCCGACGTGCGGATCGTCTTCGACTACGAGGTGATCAATGCGGATGGCGTCCTGCTCTGCGAGGCCATGACAACGCTCATCTTCGTGGACAGCGCAACGATGCGGCCAAGGCGCGCACCGGAGGAGTTGCTCGCGACCCTGCGACCGTTCTTCGATCGCTAGAC
>Ga0116143_10002354_pt1 | contig 20779 bp, 17 predicted proteins | sample AD_UKC034_MetaG_FD_89745 | JGI IMG/M metagenome (GOLD analysis project Ga0116143, IMG submission 89745) | Active sludge microbial communities of municipal wastewater-treating anaerobic digesters from USA - AD_UKC034_MetaG | ecosystem: Engineered > Bioreactor > Anaerobic > Digestate | place: USA...
CTCTGGCCGCCGACATTTACCTTGATGGCGCTGTACTCGGCCATCAACGGTGCTTCCAGCAGGAAGCTGGCGATCAGAACGATGCACAGCAGTTTGCTGAGAACCTTGATAGTGCTGTTCCTCATACTAAATTCTCCTGAATCGTTTGGATTACCCGTAGAACTAGAACCCGATAAACCCGATTCACCGGCACAGACCTACCCGAATGTGCTTGTAAATCGATTTTTCTGGGGGTGTACCCATCACCCTTGCATTCAATTATAACAGACGAAAATAAAACCGCAAGTCATCGACAAACATTTTTTTCAGATTTAGACAGTAATTGCTCTAAATATTGAAGAGCTGCCCTCTTGTGAGAGCAGCTCTGAAAAACCGATCAGATCAGAATCAGACAACGCCCTGATCGAGCATCGCGGTGGCGACCTTCATGAAGCCGGCCACGTTGGCGCCCTTGATGTAATTGATGCGTTCGCCTTCTTTGCCATGTTTTACACAGGCTTCGTGGATCGAATGCATGATGTGCTTCAGTTTGGCATCGACTTCTTCGGCAGTCCAGTTCAGGCGTTCGCTGTTCTGGGTCATTTCGAGGCCGGAAACCGCAACACCACCGGCATTTACAGCCTTACCAGGAGCAAACATCATCTTTTCGTGAGCCAGCTTGGCGCCTTCGGCGGTGCAGCCCATATTGGAAACTTCAAGCAACAGCTTGCAGCCATTGGCGGCCAGCTTTTTGACGTCTTCTTCGTTGCACTCATTCTGTGTGGCACAGAGAACGGCTATATCACATTTGACACCCCAAGGTTTCTGTTTTGCATAGAATTTTGCTTTGGGATACTTTTTGACATAGTCTTCGGCCTGGTCATTGCAGGAAGCGCGCATTTCAAGCAGGTATTCGCACTTTTCTTCGTTGAAGCCTTCTTCGTCATGCACATAACCGTCAGGACCGCTGATGGTTACGCATTTGGCGCCGAGTTCGATGAGCTTCTTGATCGAGCCCCAGGTTACGTTACCGAAGCCGGAGAGAGCAACTGTCTTGCCTTTGAAGGTTTCGCCAGCGCGTTTGAGCATGTCGATGCCGAAATAGATAGCGCCAAAGCCAGTGGCTTCGGGGCGAATGAGGCTGCCGCCCCAGGTTGCGCCCTTACCGGTGAAAACGCCGGTGAATTCATTGGCGATGCGCTTATACTGGCCGAACAGATAGCCGATTTCGCGGCCGCCGACGCCGATGTCGCCTGCCGGAACGTCGAGGTTCGGGCCAATGTGACGATAAAGTTCAGTCATGAAAGACTGGCAGAAGCGCATAATTTCGTTATCGGAGCGCCCTTTCGGGTTGAAATCGGAGCCGCCTTTGCCACCGCCCATCGGCAGTGTGGTCAGAGCATTCTTGAACATCTGTTCAAAGCCCAGGAATTTGAGAATGGAAAGGTTTACGCTCGGGTGAAAGCGCAAGCCACCTTTGTAGGGGCCGATCGCGCTGTTAAATTGTACGCGATAACCGCGGTTAACCTGAATTTCGCCTTTGTCATCCACCCAGGGAACTCTAAAAGAGATGGCGCGTTCGGGTTCTACGATTCTTTCAAGAATCTTGCCTTTAACCATGCGGGGATTCTTGTGATATTCTTCCCAGATGGTTTCTACGACTTCGTGAACGGCCTGATGAAATTCGGGTTCGTTCGGGTTTCTGGCTTTTACCATGTCCATGAATTCGGCGATGCTTTTCATTACTTCACTTTCCTTTCGATGCGACCTGATATTTACAACCCGATCAACGGGTATCAAGGGGCAACATAGCACGGAGTTGCAAAGTTCTCAACTTTTTGTTGTAAATTTGTTGAATCAGGCTTGCGATGCGCCTGTTGCCGGTTCTGACGGCGACGCCAGCAGGCGTTGCGCTACAGCAGCCAGTGGTTGCTGAAACATCATGGCTACCAGCACCGGAATGCTCGCTTCGACTGGAAAATGGCCGATGGCAAGCACCAGCCCGACGCTGGTATTGCGAATGCCGGCGCAGAATGTGCTGGTGATCGATGCTTCTTTTTTGAAGCCAAACAGTCTGGCCAGCAGATAGCCGGTAAAAAAGCCCGTCAAAGTCATGCAAAGAGTCAGTAGAACGATCAAAGGCGCCTTGCTGAACATGTCGGCGGCCGATTTCTGCGCCATGCCTACGTTTATGGTTATCACAAAGCACATGCAGAAAAAAGAAGGCAGGCCAAGATATCTGATATTTCGTTGATAAAATGAACCGTGGCTCAGATCGTTGACCGTCAACCCCATGACCGACGGCAGGACGATCATGAATACAAGTCCGCGTATCATCGAGTTATAGTCGATTACCGCCTGCTGCCCGGCAAATATCAACAATACGGCCGGCACGATAAGCGGGCTGAGAAGGGTGTCGACCGTGGCAGCTGTCAGACCAAGGGCTACATCGCCTTTTCCCATACCGGTCCAGATTATTGCCGTGATTCCGACTGGCAGCGCGGCCATCAATATATAGCCGAGTATAAGTTCCTGGCGGCCGGAAAAAAGCAGGTTGCTGAAAATGCTTGCAAAAACAGGCATCAGCAAATGTTGCAGAACTACAATGCTGATCAGGGGCAGCGGCTTTCTGAAGATTATTCCGAGGTCTTTCCAGCTGGTCTTGAGTGCGGTGACGAAGGTCATGTAGCCGAACATCCAGGGGACGGCGTGACTAAGAGCACCGAGACTTTCGCCGCCGAGCCATCCACAGAGCATGGCGAACAGCATGAAAAAAATCATGCGCGAGTTGAGGTAGAGATATAATCTTTCGCCGGCAGGCCGCATGGCTGTTGGTCCAGGTTCGTTTGCCGTGATTATAACGCCATTTCCGGCAAGAATCCAGACAAACTTGAACTTAAAGCTTGTTCACCCAGTCTTCGAAGCGACTCTGAAAGTGATCCATGTCGCGGCCTGTCGCATCGATCATCGCTTCGTCGAAAGTTTTGCCCTCGCCAAGCGCAGACAGAATCGTGTCGAAAGCGCGCTCGCCATAATAGTCGGCCAGGCAGCGGGCGGCCAGGTATGAGCCTATGTAGCCGCGCAGAACGTCCTTGCGCGAAGAACTGTTGAGCAGATTCGGAACCCGGTTCAGCTTGACGACCTTACCACCATCGATGAATTCATTCTCGACTATGCTGTTGTAATCTGAACGCATCTCATCAGGCGAACCGTTGGCGGCGGCGAATTCCTGATACTGCGCAATGCCTTCGTTGAGCCAGAGCGGGCAGCGGTTGTTGGTGCGCAGATGAATGATGGTATGTGTGAATTCGTGCGCGAGCAGGCCTTTTACGTATTCTTCGCTTTTGTAGCCAGACTTGAGAGGAACCATGATCTTTATGCCCTGCGCTGAAGCGGCTGACCAGTCTCGGCTCACCTTATAATAGTCTTCGGTGAGGTAGAAGATTACGTTTATCTTGACGTCGGGATGAAAATTGAGTGACCTGGTTACCTGATAAAAGACTTCGGAAAGCACTTCAAAGGTGATGTCGCCGAGGTCATCGCGCGAATCTCCGGCAAAATGCACGACAAAACGCCGGTCTTCGACGCTCGAAGAACCATCGGTCGAAGCCATCTGTTCGCGGGCACGGTTGATCGCTTCGTTCACTGCAGCTTTCTGGTTTTCATCCTGGGTGGCATCGAGGGCGCGCTCCCACCAGCTGACAGCTTCTTCGAAGTAGTGCAGTTCATAGTTGCTTTTGCCGAGGTAGAAAAGAATGAAAAATGAATCAGGGAAGACGTTGGCCGCTTTTTCGAGAAATTCGATCGCTTTCTCGTAATCCATCATCTGCACCGCGGCCAGGCCGATTTTGCCAATTATCTGCATATCATCGGGTGTTCGCCCATGTACATACTCGAAATGCTCGAGCGCTTTCTCGTAATTGCCCTTGAAATACAGCAGGTCGCCCCAGAATGTCTCGACGATGATATTGTCAGGAGCGAGCTTAGCAGCTTCAAGCATCAGGTCTTCGTTTTCTTCGTAGCTGAGGTTTACTCGCAACATGATTTTTTTCAGGAGAAATGCAGCCAGATCGGTTTTTTGCTCGCGTGTCGCACCGATGGCGTAGGCTGTATCACGCAGATCTTCGATTTTGTGATCGAGCTCGTCACCCAGCGCATTGTATATCTGATATTCCTGCTGTGCTTCAGGGGTCGCCGGTGGCAGAGGCTCGCGAAACAGCTGCATCTGTGCCTGCAGCGTGCAGGGCACAAAAACGAGCAGAAGTATGATTAACAACTTTTTCATCATGTCCTACAATTAAACATATCAGAAAAAAACAAAATTGAAAACGCCACGAAAAAAACCGGCAGAACACTGGGAGGTCTGCCGGTTTTGAATTGGCTTTCTGTCAGCCGCCGAGAGCTTTTTTGACCTTGTCGAAAAAGGATTTGCCGGAACCGATGCCGGTAGCTTTCGATTCAGGGTCTTCTTCGGCGAGCATCAGCAAAAGCTCGCGCTGGCGGGCGTTGAGTTCGGTCGGCGTGCGCACGAAGATCTTGACCAGCTGGTCGCCCTGACCGCCGCGCAGTGATTTGACGCCGTATCCGCGCAGTCTGAAAATCTTGCCGGTCTGGGTGCCTTCGGGAATCTTGATTTTAACGACGCCCTTGAGAGTGGGCACTTCGACTTCGCCACCAATGGCGGCGAGAGGAAAGGTTATGTTCTTTTCGCAGATGATGTCATCGCCGATTCTCTCGAAGAAATCGTGCTTGCCGACGCTCAGAAAGATATAGAGACTGCCGTTCGGCCCGCCCTTTTCGCCGGGTTCGCCTTCGCCGGCCAGCTTGAGTTTGCTTCCGGTTTCGACTCCCGGAGGAATCTTGACATCGATTTTTTGCGAATGTTTGATGCGTCCGCTGCCTTTACAGGCCTGGCATGGTTTGTCGATAATCTCGCCTTCGCCCTGACACTGGTGACAGGTGCGCTGAATTGAGAAAAAGCCCTGAGCCAGCGAGATAGAGCCTCGGCCCTTGCAGACCGGGCACTGCTTGCGGCTGCTGCCGGTTTCGGCACCAGAACCGGAACAGGTGGTACAGCGGGTAGACTTTTGAATGGTGATGTTTTTGTCACAGCCGAAAACTGCTTCTTCGAAAGTAATTTCGAGGTCGTAGCGAAGGTCGGCACCGCGTTTTGGGCCGCGTCGCTGGCCGCCGCTGCCGCCACCACCGAAAAAGTCGGAAAGAATATCGCCGAAGATATCGCCGAATCCGCCGAAGCCGCCCATGTCCTGATAATTGAAGCTGTTCGGGTCGATGCCGGCGTGGCCGAACTGGTCGTAGGCCGCTCTTTTCTGCTGGTCAGAGAGTATCTGATAGGCTTCGTTTATCTCTTTGAATTTTTCTACAGCGTCCGGGCTCTTGTTGACGTCCGGATGAAACTGGCGTGCCAGATTGCGAAACGCCTTTTTGATTTCGTTTTCATCGGCGTTTTTGGGCACTCCCAGGACTTCGTAATAATCACGCTTGGCCATTAAATTCTCCCTTGAAGGCGTATCATGCTCTGTCTGAAACTCTGGCCGTCAAATTAACTCAGGTTCGCGGTCAAGTAAGCGGCCGTGGGCATACACGCCCACGGCCTGTTTCATTGTCAGTCTGCTTTTTTGAATTCGGCGTCGACGACGTTTTCGTCTTCGCCGGCGGCTTTCTGGCCACCCTGGCTCTGCTGCTCCGGATTCGGCTGATGCTGGGCATCAGCGTGTGAAGCCTGGGCGTTTTTGTAGATCATTTCGCCAAGTTTCTGAGCGGTGGTCTGTAGCTCTTCGACTTTTTTCTTGATCATATCGACGTCTTTGCTTTCGAGAGCTTTTTTGAGTTCGGCAACCTTGCCTTCAACTTCGTTTCTGAGATCGGCCGGAACCTTGTCGCCAAGTTCCTTGATCGTTTTTTCTGTCTGATAAACCAGACTTTCGCCGGTGTTGACGGTTTCGATCGATTCGCGCTGCTTGGCGTCTTCCTGGGCATGGCGTTCGGCTTCTTTAACCATGCGGTCAATCTCGTCTTTGTTGAGACCGGAACTGTTGGTGATGGTGATCGCCTGTTCCTTGCCGGTGCCGAGATCCTTGGCTGAAACGTTGACTATACCATTGGCGTCGATGTCAAAAGTGACTTCGATCTGCGGGACACCGCGTGGTGCCGGCGGAATGCCGACCAGGTCAAAGCGGCCGAGGGTCTTGTTGTCGGCTGCCATCTGGCGTTCACCCTGCAGAACATGCACGGAAACTGCGGGCTGGTTGTCAGAAGCGGTCGAGAAAACCTGGCTCTTTTTGGTCGGAATCGTCGTATTGCGCTGAATCAGGGTGGTCATTACGCCACCGAGGGTTTCGATGCCGAGAGAGAGAGGAGTTACATCGAGCAGCAGAACGTCTTTGACTTCGCCGCCGAGAATACCGGCCTGAATAGCGGCGCCCATGGCGACGCATTCCATCGGATCGACGCCTCTTTCAGGGTCTTTGCCGAAGTGTGATTTGAGAAGATTCTGGATGATCGGCATGCGGGTCGGGCCGCCGACCATGATGATATGGTCGATTTCGCCGCGCTTGAGGCCGGCGTCATTGAGGGCGTTGTCGATCGGGGCCTTGCAGCGTTCAACAACTGAGTCGATCAGTTCTTCAAGCTTCGAGCGGGTTATGGTCATCACCATGTGCTTGGGACCTTCGGCCGTGGCTGTGATGAACGGCAGGTTGATGTCGGTGCTGGTGGTAGTCGAGAGCTCGATCTTGGCGCGCTCAGCTGCTTCTCTTACGCGCTGATAAGCCATCGAATCTTTCGACAGGTCGATGCCTTCGGTCTTTTTGAATTCGCCGATGATCCACTGAATGATCGTGTTATCCATGTCGGTGCCGCCGAGCTTGGTGTCACCGTTGGTCGAGAGAACTTCAAAAACGCCGCTGCCGAGTTCGAGAATGGTGACGTCGAGTGTGCCGCCGCCAAGGTCGAATACCAGAATCTTGCGTTCGCCTTCTTTGTCGAGACCGTAAGCAAGAGCAGCTGCGGTTGGTTCGTTGATGATGCGCTTGACTTCGATGCCGGCGATAGCACCGGCGTCTTTGGTGGCCTGGCGCTGTGCGTCATCGAAATAGGCCGGAACGGTAATTACCGCACCGGTGACCTTGTCATTCAAAAAAGCTTCGGCGTCAGCCTTGATCTTCTGCAGAATGCAGGCTGAAATTTCCTGTGGTGTGTATTCTTTGCTGTCGACCTTGATCTTTTCCTTGGTGCCCATCTTGCGTTTTACTGCGATGATGGTGCGATCGGGATTGGTGGTCGCCTGACGCCGGGCCGGTTCGCCGATCAGGCGCTGACCGTCTTTGGTAAAAGCAACAACGCTCGGAAAAGCTTTGCCGCCGATTGAATTGCCTTCGGCGCTCGGAATGATAACCGGTTTGCCGCCCTCAATAACTGCAGCGGCGGAGTTGGAAGTACCTAAGTCGATACCGATAACCCTTGACATTTATATTCCTCCTGTTTCTGTTTAACAGATTATTTCTGGTTGATTTCTACCTTGGCGGTGCGCAGGACGCGCTCCTTGAACATATAACCCTTTTCGAATTCGGCCAGCACGATTTCGTCGTCCTGGTCTTCTACGCTGCGTTTGCACATTGCTTCGTGAAAGTGCGGGTCGAACTTCTGGCCTTTGGCGTTGATTCCTTTGAGGCCTTCTTTTTCGAGGACATCGGAGAACTGGATCGAAAACATTTCGAGGCCATCGATTATTTTTTTATCGATGTTGCTTTTGCTGATCTGTTCCATGGCCTTGTCGAGCGTATCGATGACTGGCAGCAGCCTTTTAAGGAAATCCTCGACGCCGCGTCCGCGTGCTTCGAGCTGCTCTTTGGCCGTGCGGCGCTGCAGATTCTGGTAGTCGGCGAGCGCCCTGAAACAGCGCTGCTTCATGTCTTCGAGCTCTCTGGCAAGCTTCTTTTCGTTATCGACAGGCTTGTCAGTCTCGTCAGACGGTTCATTGCCGGCTGCTGCTGATGCAGCGGCATCGGCCGGGGCGGCTGCTTTCGCATCAGCGCCAGCTTCGCCTGCGTTCTTCCCTTCTTCCTGGTTTGCGTTATCTTCGGCAACAGCTTCAGATTCTTTGCTGGCAGGAGTTTCGGCTTTAATATCTTTTTGCATCATTTCAGGGTCACCTTTAAAAAGAGTTGGTCATTTTGCTTCGCCCTGGCCAACCAGGAGCTTGCTGAGAGTGTTCGACAACCGGGCCAGAGTGGCCACGACGCGACCGTAGTCCATACGCAGGGGGCCAATCAGACCGATTCGGCCGACCGAGCGGTTGGGCCCGCGATACCGGGCTGCAACCAGCGAAACATCCTTGATTGCCAGTCCAGAATCAGAGCCTATGTTTACCACAATCTCACGCTTGCTATCAAGAGATTTTGCCAGCAGATGCAGCAGGTTTTCCTTGTGGTCGAGCAGGCTGACCATCTGTCTGATCTTTTCAGGGTCGTTGAATTCTGGTTGATCAAAAAAGTTGACGAGACCGTCGAGAAACAGTGCGTCGGAATCTGGGTCGGCAGCTGAATCCTGAACCTTTTTGACCAGTTGTGACAGCAGATTATTGTAGCGTGAGATGATGTGGCGTGTCTTTTCGATGTAATCCTGCTCGTATTGATGGAACTGCTGCTGGCAGAGCTGGGCGTTGAGCAGAATCGAGAGCTTTTCAAGAACATCGTCGCTGGTTTCGCCGGGAATATTGACGATCTGGTCGTTGATATTGCCGAAATCATCGACAGTAACCAGCATAGCCTTGTTTTCGAGCACTCTGAAAAGTTTGATCGAGCGCAGCGAGTTTTTGCCGTGCTGCGGGGCCAGCAGCACGCCGGCGAGATTGGTTTTCTGGCAGGCGTATCTGATGGCGGATTTTAAAATATCCTGCTGGCGGTTGTGGGTCTCGTGCGAGATTTCGGCGATTTTACCGATCAGTGCTTCTTCAAGCTGGCTGATGCGTTCGAATTCGACGAGAAAATTGACGTAAAATTTGTAGCCCTTTTCGGTGGGCACACGGCCGGCCGAGGTATGAGGCGAATAAAGGTAGCCCATGCTCTCGAGGTCGGCCATTTCGTTGCGCAGAGTAGCGGGAGAACAGGCGAGCTGACTTGATTTCGACAGATTACGCGACCCTACCGGGATTCCGGTGGAAATGAAGGTGTCGCAGACCTCACGCAGAACCGTTTTCTGGCGCTCGTTGAGGCTGTTGTCGGTGATTTCGGAGTCGGCGAGTGCCGCCTGCAGTAGTGAAGATTCGTTCATTGCCTTAATCATGAAGGCCCCCCCGGCAGCGAATGCCGGGGGGACAGTCATTCATGCTCAGTAGTCCATATCCATTTCGGGAGCGGCTGCTTTCGCTTTTTTCTCGGGGGCTTCAGCGACGAGAACTTCAGTGGTCAGCAGAATCGCTGCAATCGATGAGGCGTTCTGCAGAGCTGATCTGGTTACCTTGGCGGGGTCGATGATACCGGCTTTGAACATGTCGGTGTAATCATCGGCGACGACGTCGTAGCCGTAGCCGTTGCCTTTGTGGGCTCTGACCTTTTCGATGATGACCGCGGGTTCGAGACCGGCATTGCTCAGGATCATGCGCATCGGGGCGAAGAGAGCTTTGCGAACGGTATTGATGCCGATCTTTTCGTCTTCGTCGCAGTTCTTTTCGAGCTTGTCGAGAGCTGGCAGGGCGTTGATGTAGGTTACGCCGCCGCCGGCGACGACGCCTTCTTCAACCGCAGCGCGGGTAGCGCTGAGAGCGTCTTCAACGCGGGTCTTGCGTTCTTTCATTTCGGTTTCGGTAGCAGCACCGACCTTGATCACGGCAACGCCGCCGGCGAGCTTGGCCAGGCGTTCCTGCAGCTTTTCCTTGTCGTATGAGCTGGTGCTGTGTTCGATTTCGGCTTTGATCTGGTTGATGCGGTTCTTGAGGGCCTTGGCGTCGCCGCAGCCTTCGACGATGGTGGTCATTTCCTTGCTGACCACGACCTTTTTGGCCTGGCCAAGCATGTTGATGGTGGCGCTGTCGAGCTTCATACCGAGATCTTCGCTGATCTTCTGGCCGCCGGTGAGAACTGCGATGTCTTCGAGCATGGCTTTGCGGCGATCGCCGAAGCCGGGTGCCTTGACGGCGACACAGTTGAAAGTGCCGCGCAGCTTGTTGACGACCAGGGTTGCCAGTGCTTCGCCTTCGATGTCTTCAGCGATGATGAGCAGGGGCTTGTTGACCTGAACGATCTTTTCGAGCAGGGGCAGGATTTCTTTGAGGTTGTTGATCTTGTTTTCGGTGATGAGAATGTAGGGGTTCTCAAGAACCGCTTCCATTCTTTCCTGATCGTTAACCATGTAGGGGCTGACATAGCCCTTGTCGAATTCCATGCCGTCGACGAATTCGAGAGTGGTGTCGAAGCTCTGGGCTTCTTCAACGGTGATAACGCCGTCTTTGCCGACTTTGTCCATGGCTTCGGCGATGACTTTGCCGATTTCGGGGTCACGGGCAGAGATGGTAGCCACCTGGGCGACGCTGTCTTTGTTGTCGTCGATTTTCTTGGAGAGATTTTTGATCTCTTTGACGATAGCGTCAACAGCTTTTTCGATGCCACGTTTTACATAGCTCGGGTTAGCGCCGGCGGTAACGTTTTTGAAGCCTTCATGGACGATGGCCTGGGCAAGAACGGTGGCGGTGGTGGTGCCGTCGCCGGCGACGTCGTTGGTTTTGCTGGCGACTTCTTTAACCAGCTGGGCGCCCATGTTTTCAAATTTATCTTCGACTTCGATTTCTTTGGCGATGGTCACGCCGTCGTTGGTGACGGTCGGGCTGCCGAATTTCTTGTCGAGGATGGCATAACAACCCTTGGGGCCGAGGGTGGCGCGAACTGCGTTGGCTACGAGGTCAACGCCGGTTTCGAGAGATTTGCGGGCTTCTGTCCAGTATTTGAGCTGCTTGGCAGTCATTTGGTTTACTCCTGTTTGCCTTGTGATCTTATCAGTTGATGATGGCGAGAATGTCTTCTTCGCGCAGGATCAGATAGCTTTCTTCGTCGACCTTGATTTCAGTTCCGGCGTATTTTGAGAAGATGATCTTGTCGTCTTTTTTGACTTCGAGCGGAGTGCGCTTGCCTTCGTCAGTCAGCTTGCCGGGGCCGGCTGCAATTACAGTACCTTCGATCGGCTTTTCCTTGCTGGCTGTATCGGGAAGGATTACGCCGCCTTTTGATTTTTCGATGGCGTCTTTCGGTTTTACGATAACTCTGTCGTTAAGTGGTTTGAGGTTCATAGTTTTCTCCTGATAAACTTATGAAATTATGTTCGAGGGCTGGCGGGGCAGGGGAGTGCCCTCCCCGCCGTGAAATCGGGTTTTGCTTACATCATGCCGGGCATGCCCATGCCGCCCATTCCACCCATACCGCCCATTCCACCCATGCCGCCCATGCCGGCCGGCTTGGTTTCTTCGGGGATATCGGCAACGAGAACTTCAGTGGTCATGAGGATCGCGGCGATAGAGGAAGCGTTCTGCAGCGCTGATCTGGTTACTTTGGCCGGGTCGATGATGCCGGCTTTGAACATGTCGATGTATTCGTTGGTGAGAACGTTGTAACCGTAGCCGGGTTTGTCTTCGTGGCGGATCTTTTCGATGATGACCGCGGGTTCGAGACCGGCGTTGGCGAGGATGAAGTGAATCGGCTTGTGCAGAGCTTTTCTGACGATATCGACGCCGATTTTTTCGTCGCCGTTGACCTGGAGGGTGTCGAGGGCTTTGCAGGCGTTGAGCAGAGCTACGCCGCCGCCGGCGACGACGCCTTCTTCTACGGCAGCGCGGGTGGCGCTGAGGGCGTCTTCAACACGGGTTTTGCGTTCTTTCATTGCCGTTTCGGTAGCAGCACCGACTTTGATTACGGCTACGCCGCCAGAAAGCTTGGCCAGGCGTTCCTGCAGCTTTTCTTTGTCGTAGGAGCTGGTGCTTCTTTCGATTTCGGCTTTGATCTGGCCGATGCGGGCCTGGATGTCCTTGGCATTGCCGGCGCCTTCGATGATGGTGGTCGATTCTTTGCTGATGACGACCTTCTTGGCGTTGCCGAGGTGTTCGAGGGTGGCGTTTTCAAGCTTGAGGCCGATTTCTTCGCTGATCTTCTGACCGCGGGTCATGACGGCGATGTCTTCGAGCATGGCTTTGCGGCGGTCACCAAAGGCCGGGGCCTTGACGGCGACGCAGTTGAAGGTGCCGCGCAGTCTGTTGACTACGAGGGTTGCCAGTGCTTCGCCTTCGATGTCTTCGGCGATGATGAGCAGAGGCTTCTTGGTCTGCACGATGCTTTCGAGAACCGGCAGGATGTCTTTGATGTTGGTGATCTTGCTGTCGGTGATCAGGATGTAGGGATTTTCGAGAACGGCTTCCATTCTCTCGGTGTCAGTTACCATGTAGGGGCTGACATAGCCCTTGTCGAATTCCATGCCTTCGACGAAGTCGAGGGTAGTATCGAAACTCTTGGCTTCTTCAACGGTGATGACGCCGTCTTTGCCGACTTTGTCCATGGCTTCGGCGATGACTTTGCCGATTTCGGGGTCACGGGCCGAGATGGTGGCGACCTGAGCGACGCTGTCCTTGTTGTCGTCGATGCGCTTGGACTGTTCTTTGATCTTGGTAACTACGGCGTTAACAGCTTTTTCGATGCCGCGCTTGATATAAATCGGTGTAGCGCCGGCTGCGGTGTTTTTAAAACCTTCGTGTACGATTGCCTGAGCGAGAACGGTAGCGGTGGTGGTACCGTCGCCGGCGATGTCGTTGGTCTTGCTGGCTACTTCTTTAACGAGCTGAGCGCCCATGTTTTCGAAGCGATCTTCGACTTCGATTTCTTTGGCGATCATGACGCCGTCATTGGTGACGGTCGGGCTGCCGAAGCTCTTGTTGAGGATGGCATAACAGCCTTTGGGGCCCAGGGTCGAGCGAACTGCATTCGCTACGGTATCGACGCCTTTTTCGAGGGCTCTTCTTGCGTTTTCGCCATACTTCAGTTGTTTTGCTGCCATTGTAAATTCTCCTTAAGAATTAATTTTGTCGTTGTTATGAAGGTGAAACGGGAAAGTTATTATTCTACGGCGAGAACTTCGTCTTCTTTCATGATCAGGTGTTTTTCGCCGTCGATCATGATTTCGGTTCCTGCCCATTCGGTGAAAATTACGTTGTCGCCCTGTTTGACCTGCATCGGCACGAGTTTGCCTTTGCTGTCAGTGAGGCCTTTGCCGACAAATACGACTTTGCCAGTCTTGGGGCGGGCTTTGGAAGCTGTGTCGGGAATGATGATTCCGGTTGCCGTTTTCTTTTCGGTTTCGGCGGGTTTGATTACGATACGGTTACCCATCGGGGTGAGGTTCATGATGTCCTCCTGTTCGAATTTTATGGAATTTTAAAAACTTAAATTCGCTGTTAGCACTCGACCGTGTTGAGTGCTAGCAGAATATAGCGAAAAGTTTTTGACAACTAAAGACCGTTAGATTTTGATTTGAGAGTCTAGTTGGTGTTTACAGGTACTTAGATTTAAAAAACAGCCAATAGCTCAAAATTTAGCCTAAAATCTTCGTTTTTTGTTTTTGTAAGATTGCGAAGGCTGTCGGGATCTGCTTATACAATGAATTCTGTTTCGTCGTCAATTCATTCTGGCACTATTTTGTGCTGTTCTGGTCGTGTTTTTTGAGATTGGCGATCGAGGCTTTGATTCGGGATATACCGGCGCCAAGCACGTTCAAGACAACTGACAGGCTCCAGATGTTCAACTGTGAAGGTGTCAGATACTTGAGCAGGTTGCCGCCGACCATGATTGCCACCAGTGTACAGGACATCATGACATCGAGCGCGGCTCCGACCTCTTCACTCGCAGACCTGAAAATAAAGCTCATGGTACAGGTTGTCGTGATCTTTTTCCCTGCTGCTGTCAGGCTGATAAGATTCACCATGTTGATGATAAAGTCGATTATGCCCCAGACGATGAGGATCCAGCCCATGGGGTTGTTGGCGTCACCACTGATGCCTTGCAGCGCGATTCCGGCAAGTATTTTGAATGCAGCGAACGGGAGTCCGATTGTTACTATGTCCAGTTTTTCCACTTTTATGCTCCTGAGATTAAAAGCCGTATTTTTGTGGCAGATGGTCTGGGCCGAGATGAGGTTGGTGGGCTGTCTCACCGGCAGCTCATGCTCACATGATTCAAACAGGTTATGGTGGGCCATGCCTTGGGCAGTATATCTGACAGCCTGATCTAAGTTCGCCTAAGGCTGCATCATTGATATAGTGGCATCCTTTGGGGACTGGAATAGGCTCATTCAGATACCCGAGTTTTATCAGTATGCCGTTTGGGCTGGTAGCGTCAGTTTCGTCAAATCTTCTGATAATTTCTTCGGGATGATCGCTCAGGTATCTGTCGACAGCGTCAGAGATCAATTGAAGATTTTTGCGGCAGGTTTCTCTGGCGGCCTCTTTGAGATACGCTGCTTCAGATTCAGCTTTGGCTTTTTGGCGGGCCTGATGGTAGTGGATTTCATACATTTTGTCGAGTTCCTTGGCGATGGTTCTTTTGCCTTCTGCTTCTTCAATTTCTTCTTTTAGATAATAATACCGGTATAAATTTTTTGTCTGCGGTTCCGGTTGTTTACGTCTTATTACAGGCGTTTTAGTCGGCATTTCTTCGGCCAGAGGTACTGCCATTACGGGCCTTTTTAAGACAAATTCGGCTTCTAGCTGAGGTGAATCCTGATAATACTGCGAAAATGCGTCTGTGCCGAGAGTCTGAGGCTGCGTGGCAGTTTTGTCTTCTGCGTAGCTGACCGATGCCAGCAACAGCGACAATAAAAGCAGTTTAAAAAGTGACTTTATATGTTTTCCCAGCATCTTAAGGCCTCTTAACGCATATTATTGTATCTTTTATGAATTGCCAACTCAATCTTTTTACAGTCTTCTAAATTCAGAATGGCAGTGGCGTGATAGACTGTCAGGTCTTTTTCATCGGGCTGCAAAGGGAGAAAAGCTTATTTTGCATCAAACGGTAAAGAGTGGTATTCTTGGTTGGCAAAAGCAACAGAGACCCCCATTCTAATTAACTCGGTCAGGTGATCGATGCGTTCATCGGCCGGCAAGGAGTCGAAAATGGCACTTCCAAAGATTGGTTATGACATCGGGAAAGAAAGTCTGCGTAACAACTGTTTCTGCTTCCTTCAGGAGCTGATGGAAAAGCATCCCGACCGAGTTTGTATGAAGTGGGTCAACACCAAGAACAAGATCTGGTTCGACTACAACCCGTTTGCGCGAACCCTGACACACGATGATTTTACCTTTAAGAACATCTACGACATGGTCGTGCATGTGGCCGCCGGTTATCAGAAGCTCGGTGTAAAGAAGGGCGATTGCGCTCTGGTGTATGTGCCGATGATTCCGTGGCTTTATGCGGGCATGTTCGCGTTTCAGATGCTCGGGGCCACCTGCATTTTCCTCGATTCGTTCGCGCGGGCCGATCAGCTCGGCTATGTTGCCGATCTCTGCAAACCAAAAGTATGGCTGTCGGGCGAACGTGGCTTTGCAATGGGCGCTGGTCAGCCAGCTCTTGAAGCCATTCCGGTCAAGATCAACATGGGGCCATGCACGAAAAAGTGGACAGCCCGCTTCGAAGAGCTTCTCGAAACACCTGAGGCCGCTGCGCCGGTTCCGGTAACGCAGGAGCACACCGCTCTCATCACGTTCACCACCGGTTCATCCGGCACGCCAAAAGGCGCCGACCGCTCGCATCGCTTTCTGGCGGCGCAGCATTACGCAATCGATTCCTGTCTGCCTTATGAAAAGAGCGATCTCGATCTGCCGGTTTTTCCGATCTTTTCGCTTAACAATCTCGCGGCTGGCGTAACCACCGTTCTGCCGGCGATCAACGTGGCAGAACCGGCTGATAACGATGCCTATGTGCTCTACACCCAGATCAAAGGCGAGGGAATTACCACTCTGACGCTTAATCCTTCACTGCTCAACGGGCTGAACAAGTATTGCCTCGAAAAGGGCGTGACTTTGCCCGGGCTGCGGCGTGTCGCCGCCGGCGGTGCCGCGGTTTCGCGCGACGTCGTCGAAGAATTCACCAAAATTGCACCGAATGCCGAACTCGTCGTCATGTATGGTTCGACCGAAGCCGAGCCGATGACACACATCACTGGCAAGGAAATGCTCGCACAGCGCAGCGTCACCGAAGACGACCCCGAACTCGTCGATGCCGGCGTCAACGTCGGGCATTTCGCAGAGGGGCTGCAGTACAAATTCATCAAAATAGTGCGCGGCCCCATCGAAATCGCTTCCGACAAACAGTGGGCCGATCTCGAAGTTCCGCAGGGAAATGTCGGCGAGCTGCTGGTTGCCGGTGAGCATGTCTGCCGCGCTTACTACAACAACCCCGAGGCTTTTAAAACCTCGAAAATTCGTGACCACAACGATATCGTATGGCACCGCACCGGTGATCTCGGGCGGCAGGACGAGAAGAAAAATGTCTGGATAGTTGGCCGCATTCACAACGTTATCGAGCGCGACGGCCAGTATCTGTTTCCGGTGCAGGCCGAAGTTGTGTTGAAGCGGCAGCCTTATACCAGGCTGGCAGCCTATCTCGGCGTGCCTGACGCGAAACTTGGCGAAAAGACGGTTTGCGTTATCGCGCCTAAAAACAACGCCGAAATCAGCGATAAGAAGCTGTGCGCCGAGCGTGAAGCCGAGATTCGACGGGTTATGACCAAGAATCAGATTCCTGTCGATCAGGTGATTTTCCATCCGGATATTCCGATGGATCTGCGTCACCGCTCGAAGGTTGAATACGGCGTTCTGCGCGAAGAGCTGAAAAAGGCCGGGCTTGTGTGACGAACTGTTAGATCATTGGTTTGCCGCTAAGGGCATCAGCCAACTGGGGTTGCTCCATCCCCGCTATTTTTGAATACATAAATTGCCCAGCCCAGCGTTTCCCGTCCCCATCGCAGATACGCTGCCTTGCTTTCGCGCACCTGTTTCAGCACGTTTTCTGCATCAGGATCATCTCGATGACTGCCCGCCCAGGTTTCTGCAGCATACCAGGTCAGTCCTTCGTATCTGTCCCAGTCATCCTGGTTGCTTACGAGGGTGTAGAGTGCCTCCAGGCCATACTCTCTTCCTGCTTCAATGTTCTGATAATGTGTGCTGAAGTCGCTTTGTTTGATTCCAAGGGCTTCTAAATACTCCTGCTCTGGCTCATGCCGCCAATATGGCTCTCCCACCACTATCCAGCCTTCCGGGGTTGCCATTTTCTGCAGCGCGTTCAATGTCTCTCTATGTCCGCCGTATATCCAGCTCGCGCCGATGCAGGCTACCAGATCAAAACTTTCCGGTGTCTCAGAAGCATATCTGGCCCCATCCATTTCGATGAACTGGAGTTGGACATCAGGAACACGCTCCTGCTGCTTTTTGCGGACATCAGCAATGCAAAAGGGGGAGAGATCGACTCCTGTGCCGCTGATTTGCCGATAACGTTCTGCAAGCCTGATGAGAAACTCGCCTTTTCCAGTAGCGATATCAAGCACGCGTGCGCCAGGTTTGAGAGGCAGAAGCGCGATAAGCTGTTCGAGCTTTTCGATACTCATCGGGTTGCAGAGAATGTGTTCCCGATGTGTGATGTTATAAAACTTCCACATATCCATGGTGTAACTCCTTTTCTAATGCATGCTGAACGCTGTTCGCTCAATCTAATTATAAGAAGCTCATGACTGTATCTTCTGAGCGTTCAACCTGGCGTATATTACTTGAAGAATATTTCTGTTTTCAATGGAGATTGAAACACTACTGCCTCATGCTGCCGCCCGCGAGAACAAATATGACAAGAAGCAGGATAGGCAAAATGACCGCAAACAGCAGGGGCAGGAGCACCAGCAGGCAGCCAGCTCCCCGCAGAGAATTTTCCCTGTGGTTCCAGCCAAAGATTGTCGCAATCAGCGAGCAGCCGTAGAGCACGAAGAACCTGTCGAGGCCCATGGAAATCCCATATGGAAAAGCATATCTCGAAGTGCTGATATATGACCACCAGGCGAAACCGGCAAGACTGACCCCGGCTACACTCCAGGCGTTTCCGGTTTTGCCTTTGACTGACAGCACCAGGGCGAACAACCCGCAGACAGTCGATAGAATGAAGACGACGACAGGATACGTGAGACTCAGACTTCCGACATGAAAAGCGGTGTGAGCGCCTTTCTCTGCAAGGAGTTTGCGAGCTTCTGAACGAGCTGAGTCAGTCTGGATTGCAGAAAGGACTCTGTCCAGTGGAGTCTGACCCGCCCGGTTTTTCGCATTCGGCTCTGCCCCAGCCGCGAGAAGAAGTTTGATCTGTGCAATATTGCAATGATAAGCAGCATGATGGAGAGGAGTGTTTCCGTCCTTATCGGTTGCCGAGACCGTCGCGCCACGCTTGATGAGCATCTCCACCAGCGAGCTCTCGGCGCGCAGCTCGGTGAGCTGAAGAAGAAGGGTTGCATTTTTCGAATAGTCGTCTTCGCTGGTGATGTCGACGGAAATGCCTCGTGCGGCAAGTAAATCGAGTAACTTGCTGAATTCAGCAAGTCTGATTTTTTCCTGCTGAGTCTGGCCGGACAAGAAGAAATCCCTGTTCAGGGAAATAGTTTGCGAGGCATCGAGATGCGCTCCCAGAGAAAGAAATAATTCGGCCATCTGAACATCGACAGAGTTCAGCGATCGGTTGAGATTGGCCTGAAGGTTTTTTTGGCGCTGGTTCGGATCGACCGACTTCATGGTTGATTCATCAAGGAGTTTTGTTAAAATGAGCGTCCCGGCCAGCCTTCTTTCGATTTCCTGATAAGTGATCTGGTGGTTCCAGAAGGGAGTGAAGTCGTAATGATAGTTTTTGATCAGGGTCTGGCGAACCTCCAGAATATCGTCGATCTGCCGCCCGAAATCGAATGAGACATGTTCGTTCTTCAGAACCGGGGTCAGAGAAGCCCCGTAAGACCGGAACAGTTCGATCATCGAAGATTCGTTTTCGATAAGGGCGACATGATAAGGCGACAGGTGGTGATTGCCTGCGAAGAAGTCTGGGTCAGCCTTTGCTTCAAGGAGTGAAGATACTTTACGGATATCTCCGTTTGTCACAGCCCAGGCCAGGAAAGGCCAGCCACCATATTTGCAGGAGTTGTTCGGTTTGCCGCCGTGTTGCAGTAGAAGCTCAAGGATTTCTGAATCGGTGGCATTTTTTATTGACATCAGAATTAGCGCACCGTCGCTGTAATTCGGATCAGCTCCTTGGAGCAGAAGCTCTTGTGCTTGTGCTTTATTCTTTTTCCAGACTGCGTTGAAAAGATCTGAATCGAGCCGAGGATCCTTGAGCTGGGCGTGCCCGATATTCCCGATAAGCAGGAACGCGATTAGAAGGGTCGCGGAAACCAGACTGCGTGAAATTACTGTCGAGAGAGCCCTCATTATGGGCCGCATTTTCTGAAAAGCGTCACAAGAAACCCACCGTTTTTCTGTCATTCGGCTCCTTCTCTCTGCAAGACTAACAATGGGAGACCTTCAATATGCCTCTGCTTTTCTGGCGCCCACTGGATGATTATTTCCTGGTAATGTATGTTGTGTAAACTCCTCAATTACCGGGCCTTGAGCCCTGGCAGATCACAACCGAGAAGATAATTTCATATTACCACAGGAACAGGGAATACTCGACAAGCTTTATCAGGGCCTGTTCAAAGCTCTAAAAAGACAGGGTCAGGCTGCTAAGATTCTTGTTGCTGAAAAAGCCTCGATCCATGACGAGTTTAACCTTTTTACATTTGATAAACTCGATATCTTTCAACAACTTGCGAATAGTCATCGTATCAGTGATGTTGCCCGGAAGCTTCCGGTAATAGACCGGCATCATGGAATCTTGGCCGAACACCAGCGCCAGATCGATCTGTGGAAAAGGGTCTCCATCCTTGTTCTTGCCACGTTTTACCAGATTGATCATCTCTGAGTATGATGAAATGCTGGTCGTATCATATACAAGGTGTTCTTTTTCAATTCGGCGGGCGCTTTGGTTCTCAAAGAACATCATCTTGGCGTTTTCGCTGATATTGGAGAAGAGTTCGCTGATGCGCTGGTCTGGAATGTCTTCATCAAGCGGATGGGAATGATTATGCGCCCATTTGGGAATTTAATTTGGCCCCACCCTGACATAATCGGATAAGCTTACAGGAATTCATTCCTGGAGGCCAGAAATGGACAGGAGAAAAAAATTGGAGTTGTTTGAAATTATTAGAAGAGATTTCCAGCAAGGTGGTTATAGTATTCGCTCTATTACCTCCAAGTATCAGATTCATCGCCGCATGTTTAGACAAGTTCTTGCAAGTGCCATTCCTCCGGAACGCAAAGTCAGTATCCGACCTGCACATAAGCTTGAGGCAGTCAAAGGCTTTATCGACCAGATATTGCAGTCAGACATAAAATCTCCCCGAAAACAACGGCATACCGCCCAGCGCATATGGGGTCCGTATTCATCAGGAAATGCCCCAGCATGCGCTTTCAGCGTCAGGCGTGCGTAAATATGTAAGAGAGCAGAAGGAAAAGCTTGGCTGGCCGGGAGGTCTTTGTCCCTCAAAGCTATATGCCCGGCGAAGAAGTGCAGCAAGACCCGTGACGGCGGTCATTTTCCGCGTCTACGCGATTGTTCGACGATAAATTTTTCATTTTTTAAGAATCGTTCGAGTAAAACATCATCAACATTTTTTCGGGAATCAAAAGCCGCTA
>Ga0116143_10002359_pt1 | contig 20705 bp, 18 predicted proteins | sample AD_UKC034_MetaG_FD_89745 | JGI IMG/M metagenome (GOLD analysis project Ga0116143, IMG submission 89745) | Active sludge microbial communities of municipal wastewater-treating anaerobic digesters from USA - AD_UKC034_MetaG | ecosystem: Engineered > Bioreactor > Anaerobic > Digestate | place: USA...
AACTAATTAGCCTTTTGCAATCTCTATTTATACAGTCCAAATGTGAATAAACCACCTTCAAAAACTGAAAAAGGCTGCCCCTTTTTGGACAGCCCCTTTGTAAATTATTGAGAGGAGTATGTATTGTAATTTATTCCACTTTGGCGATTTTCAGCACATTGGTGGGCAGGTGAAGATGTATCGGGGTACTTCCGGTACTTACTATCACATCTCCATTTTTTACAAAACTTCTTTCTTTAAGAATATCGATCTGGTCAGAAAAAATATCATCCAGACTTTCTTCTTCATCATAGTAGAAGGCTCGTACACCCCAGCTAAGACTGAGCTGATTCACCAATGATCTTTCTTTGGTGAAAATATATAATAATGCTTTTGGGCGATAGCTGCTAAGCATAAACCCCGTATAACCACTCTGAGTCATTCCGATTATAGCATCAGCATTTACATCTTCCGCCAGTTTACAGGCATTATAACAAATAGCATCGCTCAGGAAAGATGGAGAATGTGCCTGGGGTCTCAGCATTTCCTCCCTGTTATAATCATACGCATTGGATTCAATTTTCATGATTATTTTAGTCATTGTTTCAACAACCAGCCTGGGATATTTGCCAGTTGCTGTTTCGCCACTCAGCATCACAGCATCTGCTCCTTCCAGCACGGCATTGGCCACATCAGTGATCTCACTCCTGTTGGGTTTGGTTCTGTCGATCATACTTTCCATCATCTGTGTGGCTACTATAACAGGCTTGGCGCGGTGCAGGCATTTTTTAATAATATCTTTTTGAATGAGCGGGACTTCTTCAACCGGTAGTTCCACTCCCAGGTCACCACGGGCAATCATCACACCATCACTTTCAATAATAATATCCCTGAGATTGGTGATTGCCTGGGGCATTTCAATTTTTGCTATAACTTTTGCTTTATGCCCCGTAGATTTTATCCTGCGTTTAAGATCAATAATGTCTTCGGGGCTTCTTACAAATGAAAGAGCCACCCAGTCCACCTTTTGCTTCATTATAAAATCAAGGTCAGCAAGGTCTTTTTCTGTCAATGAAGGCAGTGATATTGCAGTATCAGGAAGGTTTACTCCTTTCTTAGGTAACAGCGTTCCTCCTAATGTTACCATCACTTTTACATCCTTGTTCTTTGTGATCTCTTTTACAACTACTTCCAATTTTCCATCATCGATCAATATCTTTTCACCAACTTTTACATCAGAATGAAGATCAGGGTATGATACATATATTTTTTCTTTTGTTCCCACTACTTTTTCATTGGAAAAAGTAAGAATATCTCCTTCGTTTATTTCAATTGCTCCTCCTTCAAGATCACCAACTCTTAGTTTAGGGCCTTGCAAATCGGCAAGTATAGAAATATTATAAGGCTCTGATTTATTGATTTTAAAAATAAAGTCAATGATCTTTGCCTTGTCTTCATGACTGCCGTGTGAGAAATTCAGGCGAAATACATTTACACCAGCTTTGACCAACTCCAGTAATTTTTCATACGAATCACAGGCAGGGCCAACAGTTGCAACAATTTTCGTTCTCTTATAAGCATGTTGTCTTCCTGCTTCTTTGTCAAAATCTTTATGCAGGTATTTGTCTATGTTCTTGGTCATAAGTGGCAATAGATTTACATGAAGTGATCTTAATGTTCTCAGCTGGCCAGTATCTTTACAATTTTAAGCCATTCATCACTGATCTTTCCTTTGTTTTTTACCGCTGTTTCAAGGGGGATGTAATTCATTTTGTTATTTTGGATTCCAACAAACACATTGTGCCTTCCTTCTAGTAAACATTCTACTGCATGATATCCCATGCGGCTGGCAATTAGCCTGTCCATACAGCTTGGTGCTCCTCCCCGTTGGATATGCCCGAGTATGCAAACCCTGATTTCTGCTTTGGGTAAACTTTCCTGCAGTATTTTTTGTACTTCATTGGCTCCTCCAAAATCATCACCTTCGGCCACGACAATCAGATTAACCAATTTTTTTCTTCTTTCTTTTTCCTGCAGCGATGAGATGATATTGTTCATATCTGTTTTCCGCTCAGGAATTAATATATTTTCTGCGCCGGTAGCTATACCGCTGTGAAGGGCAATATATCCTGCATCTCTGCCCATGACCTCAATAATAAAAATCCGGTCATGAGCATCCATTGTATCTCTTACTTTATCAATCGCTTCAACAGCAGTATTCACTGCCGTATCAAAACCGATGGTGAAATCAGTTCCTGAAATATCCTTGTCAATAGTCCCCGCCAGGCCTACACAGGGTATATCAAACTCCTGGCTAAATTTAACAGCACCACGAAAAGAACCATCACCACCAATAATAACAAGACCGTCTATTCCTTTCTTTTTCAGATTATTGTAAGCGATTTTTCTGCCTTCTGGTTCGAAGAAGTCTTTGCAGCGGGCTGTTTTAAGGATTGTTCCGCCACGCTGAATAATATTTGCTACAGAACGTCCTTCCATTTTGATAATATCATCTTCGATCATACCCTGGTATCCCCTCATAATCCCATAAACTTCAAGCCCATGGTATATACCTGTTCGAACCACTGCCCGGATAGCAGCATTCATTCCCGGTGAATCACCACCCGAAGTCAACACACCAATTTTTGAAACTTTCTTTTCCATTATTGAATTTAAACGGTCCAAAAATAAGCTTTTGTTCCCAATGTGTTTCAAACACACATTTGTTAGTATTTTTCAAGCCCTGCAAATATCAGTTTTATTCATATTTCTATAACAATAATACCCATAAGCATGGACAAAAGAACGACAAATCTCCGGGTTACTTTGGGCATTAAATATTTGTTATCCTAAACCTCGTTTTAAATTTTATCATTACATGTTCACTTGTCTGGATGAACTGACCGGTATCACAAAATGATTAAGTGCTTTCCGATTACTGACTACCTGGTTGGTTTGAATGATTTTTAAGAACAGACAATACGGTTTCTTGTCAAAATCATTTATCCGCTTATTAAACCACTCGTACGACAGTTTACAGGCATGTAACAGGATAATTTTTTTGCAGGTATAATATTCTATCTTTAATTCTGAAAAAATTGGTTATGAAAAAAATATTTTGCTTTTTACTGTTACTTCCACTGTTCACCGCTGCACAGTTACAGTATCCTGCCACCAGTAAAGGAGAGGTGGTTGAGGATTATCATGGAACCAGGATTGCTGATCCATACCGGTGGTTGGAGGATGACTGGAGTAATGAGACCAAAGAATGGGTCACCAATCAAAATAAAATAACCTTCAATTATCTTGATCAGATATCCTACCGGAAGGAATGGCAGGATCGACTTGAAGAAATAAATAATTATCCAAAATACTCATCTCCATCCAGGAATAACGAGTATTTCTATTTTTCTAAAAATGATGGTCTGCAAAATCAAAGTGTATTGTACCGGCAAAAGGGATTAAACGGTAAGCCTGAATTAGTACTGGATCCAAATAAGTTTTCGGCAGAAGGCACTACCAGCCTTGCCACATTCTCTATATCAAAAAACGGTAGATATGCAGTGGTAGGGAAATCTGCCGGTGGCAGCGATTGGCGCACTTTTTATGTAATGGACCTTTCTACAAAAAAATACTTGAAAGATTCACTGGCCTGGGTTAAAGTATCAGGTGCCTCCTGGCAGGGAGATGGATTCTATTATAGCCGTTACCCTGCTCCTGAAAAAGGCAAGGAATTGTCTACCAAAAATGAAAATCACCAGGTGTATTATCACAAAGTGGGGACAAGCCAGGATAAGGATGTACTGATATATGAAGACAAAGAAAATCCCCAGCGTTTCCATGGTGTGTTTACTGATGAAAATGAGCGGTATGTTTTTTTAAATATCAGCGACAGGGGGAAAGGCAAAGAAGGAAATAGCTTGTGGTATTTTGACAGCAAAGGAGCGGATAAAAAATTCAAACCTGTTATTAAAGATGTAGAGAATTTCCAGTATAACTTTTTAGAAGAGGTGAATGGAAAATTTCTTATGCAAACAAATGACGGGGCCAAAAACAGGAAGATTATACTTATCGATCCACAGAATCCTGATAAGGCAAATTGGAAAACAATTGTGGATGAGAGAGAGGAAAATATGTCATCCGTAACATCCGCAGGAGGGAAGTTATTCATTACATATATGAAGGATGTGACGAGCCGTGTATATGTATATGATTTTAATGGGAAACTGGAAAAAGAAGTGAAGTTACCTGCATTGGGGACCGTAAGCGGATTCGGAGGAGAGAAAGATGACAAATTTGTTTTTTATACGTTTACTTCTATCACCTTTCCCCCCACAATTTACAAATATGATATTGCAACAGGTGAGAGTTCTGTATTCAGAAAACCCGAAGTGAAATTTAATCCTGAAGAATTTGAGACGGAACAGGTTTTTTATCCGAGTAAGGATGGCACAAAGATCCCTATGTTCATTGTATATAAAAAGGGAATGCAATTAACCGGTAAGAACCCAACTATTTTGTATGGATATGGAGGATTTAATATCAGTACCACCCCTAACTTTTCACCTACAAGAATAGCATGGTTAGAGCAGGGAGGCATTTATTGCCTGGCCAATCTTCGGGGAGGAAGCGAGTATGGCGAAAAATGGCATGAAGCAGGAATGCGATTGAAAAAACAGAATGTCTTTGATGACTTCATTGCTGCAGGAGAATACTTAATAGACAAGGGTTACACTTCCAGCGATTACCTGGCGGTACAGGGAGGATCAAACGGTGGTTTGCTGGTAGGCGCAGTAATTAATCAACGACCTGAGTTGTTCAAAGTAGCAATACCGCAGGTAGGAGTTATGGATATGCTACGCTTTCATAAATTCACTATCGGTTGGAATTGGATTCCTGAATATGGCACCAGTGATAACCCGGATGATTTTAAAAACCTGCTGGCTTATTCCCCGATTCATAACATTAAGAATAACCTGAATTATCCCGCAACACTTATTACTACTGCTGACCATGATGACAGGGTAGTGCCTGCACATTCTTTCAAGTATGCAGCTACTTTACAGGAACATTATAAAGGGCAGAATCCTGTATTGATCAGAGTAGATGTTAATTCAGGCCATGGTGCCAGTAACCTGAAAAAGGCATTAGAAACGACAGCAGATATTTATTCATTTACGTTCTATAATATGGGATTAACTCCTGATTTTAAGAGTTTGAAACAAACAGAGAAAAAGGCGTTTTAAGTTATTCCGTGGAGAATTGATGGCCATACAGAATTTGTATGGCCATTTTTTTATATATCACCGGAGACATTGTTTCAGTTTTTAATAAGTGAAAACAAACGATTGTGTACTATTAAATTTTGAAATGGTTTTTTTTCTGTTTATACGTTTGATATATTTGCCTACTTAAAATTGTATTATAATGAAATTCAACTATTCATTCAGGTTATTTTTATGCGTTACACTTTTTTTTGTTTTTGTCTCAGGCACTTTTGCACAAACAACCACTGAGGCGCCAGCAGAAAGCAATACTAATAATGAAGCTATTTTTGAAGACCTGGTAATAGTACCCATGCGGTTACCTGCATTGCAGGAAGTAGGGGGGTCTCCTTTTTTAAGCCCGGAATACAAGCCTGCAACGATCCAGATTCCCAGTGGTAAAACTATTTCTAATGTGTTGGTGAAATTCAATATCTATAATAATGCCATCATGGTGCAGAAGGATGGACAGGATATGAAACTGGAAGCTTTCAAATCTGTGGCATATGACCTTGCCCAGGAAGATGGTTCTGTAAAACATTTTGAATTTAAAAATGGCTATCCGGAAGTTGATAAACAAACAGAGAGATCTATATACCAGGTGCTTTCTGCCGGTCCCAAAGTTCATTTATTGAAGTATATGAGCCAGAAAGTAGAAGATGCCAATACACTGGGGGATTACAGTCGCCGTGAGATTATTACTACTGAACAATATTATGTTTATATACCGGGTGGTGCAATGAAGAAGGTTAAAGGAAAGAAGGATATTGCAGAGGCATTGCCTGATCTGTCGGCAAAGATCAATGAAGTAGTAGCTGCCAACAGTTTAAAATTGAAAAGTGAAAACGAACTAACCATGCTTGTTGAGGCATTGAATAAGCCATAAACGGGTCACTAAAAAAGAATTCCTTGAAAAATCCTGTTCAGAATGAACAGGATTTTTTGTTTTGATAATTCTACTTTTGAATTATGAATATACTTGTTACAGGTGCCAACGGATTCCTGGGTCATTATCTGTGCGGGCAATTATTAAACGGGGGTTATGAGGTAGTTGCTACAGGCCGGGGTATTTGCAGATTGCCTTATACATCTAATAGAAATTTTGTCTATGTGGAGATGGATTTTACAGATCAGGAAGCAGTGAATAGTATTTTCAGGAAGCACAGGCCTGCTATAATAATACATGCAGGAGCAATAAGCAAGCCCGACGAATGCGAGTTGGATAGATCAACTGCTTACAAAATAAACACAGAAGCAACGGCTGCTTTACTCTCTGAGGCGGCTGAGTATAAGAGCTCTTTTATCTATATGTCTACTGATTTTGTTTTTGATGGAGAGCAGGGAATGTATACGGAGGAAGATATTACGAAGCCTGTTAATTTCTACGGACAGACAAAACTTGATGCAGAAAAAATTGTAAAACAGTATCGGTATCGCTGGTCGATAGTACGAACTGTACTTGTTTATGGGAAACCAATGGCTGGCCGGAGCAATATTCTAACCATAGTAAGAGAAAAACTTGAGAGAGGAGAAGAATACAAAGTGGTAGATGACCAGGTCCGTACTCCTACTTATGTAGAAGATCTGGCTGTAGCTATTGTTTCAATAGTAAAAAATAAAGCCAATGGAATTTTTCATATCAGTGGTGCAGATGTATTGACTCCTTATGAAATGGCCTGTAAAGCGGCTGATTACCTTCACTTAAACAAAGAACTGATAAAAAGAGTAACAGCAGACACCTTCTGCCAACCGGCAAAAAGACCTCCGAGAACAGGATTCATTATTGATAAAGCCAGGAAAGAGTTGAATTTTTCTCCGATTTCATTTTCAGAAGGATTGAAGAAAACATTTGAGTGATTAAAAATGAAAAGTAACACCTGCTTTCAGGAAACGGGGTATACCCGGTGTGTAATGTATTTCTGAAACAGGACTTGCTTCAAATGATAACTTTGATTCAGTATCAAACTGTGCCTCTCTCCAGTCCCTGTTAAGCAGATTTTCTACTGACAACGTAAAGTCGAATTTCCTAAAACGATATGCCGCTGTCATATCAACCAGTAAATAACCTTCCGCATTCACCGTATTTGTTTCATTGGCAGGTCTGTTGTTGATAAACCTGTATCGGAGCGAACCGCTAAAACCATTTTTTGTTTTTGCTGTAATCCCACCAATGCTTGTAAAGGAAGGGGCAAGGGGTACATAATCTTCCCCTTTAGCTTCCTCAATGGCCCGGGCACGGGTAAGATTTAAATCAATATCGCCAAACAGCCATTTATTGAACTGGTAACGGACCGATATATCTGTTCCCATTCTTCTTGTCTTACCACTCGGCTCCACAATACCAGCATCACCCACATACACAAATTCCTGCTGGGAATAAAGATGCCATAAGGCAATTTTTAAAATCAATTTTTTGCCTGGTTTTATTATTGCTCCAAGATCTGTTCCATATACTTTCGGTAAAATATCTTTTGCCTGGTTATCCAGTATCACCCTTGTGTCATTCGAATGAAAACCAATGCCATTATTCAGGTAAATCTTAATTTTTTGTGAGAAGGAGTAGCTGATATTCAGCTTAGGGCTTACTGTGCCTTTTCTTTGTTTACTGAAATCAGTAGCTCCTGCCAGTTCATCCATGTATCTGAAAATAAAATGATCGTATCTTAACCCTGCAGTAATATTGAACTTTTCAGTAAGTGAAATATCCTGGTTGATATAGGCAAAGGAATTGGTTTCTTTTACATCGCCTTTTTGGATATAGTTAAAGAAAGCTCTTCTGTTGGCTTTCGAAAGTTCAATATCCATTACATCATCATGCCTGAAGCCGGCTCCCAATTCAGTAACGGCTCTTTTGTTGCCAATTAAATACGATTTTAAAGCAGTTGTGGTATATCCGAATATATTCCTCGTTTCCCGTTGATTGATCATGTCTCCATTTTGATCATCTTCCAGGAAGAAGGTGAAATTGGAGTATAAATTAAATTTATACCTGCTAAAGTAAAACTGGTCTGTTGTTTTCCAGTTGCTTTTCCATTGCCTATTGAACCGTATACTTGCATTAGTGCGGCTTGTATTTCCTCCTTCCGTATTATCAATTGCTCCAAAACGATTGATGATACCTGCTTGTACGGCCCTGTCAGGTATTTGTCCCGAAGCATACCATTTACTATCAAATGTTGATGCAGTAATGGTAAGTTGTGATTGGTTGCCAAACCAGGCATTATATTTTCCCATCATGTTGAAACGATGAAAATCCTGCGGGTTCTCGAAATATCCATCTGTTGCAGAGTATTCAGATGCAATATAAAACTGCTGACGACTTCTTTCATTGGTCTTATTAAAGAGTTTTAGCATTCCGCTTACCCTTTGTGTATTGAATTGGCCAATTTCTGTTTTTATTGAATTGGATTCAATAAAAACCTTTGTGCTAAAATCAACATATGCAGATGTAGCCAGGTTGCCTTTTTGTGAGAAATAAGGTCCTTTATCAAAATCAGCCTTTTCTACTGTCTCCGGAATAAGGAAATGAAGATCTGCATAACCCTGCCCATGGGCATGGCTGACCATATTTACCGGTATACCATCTACTGAGATAGCGATATCGGTGCCGTGATCAATATCAAATCCCCGAAGAAATATCTGCTCTGCTTTTCCTCCTCCAGCATGTTGTGCAATAAACAAGCCGGGAACAATTCTCAGCACATCCTGCGATGTGTTGACTGGACGGACTTTAATGTCTACAGCACTTATAGTACTAAGACCTGATGTTTTTTTGCTGTTTATCCTTACTTCAGATAAATCAAGATCGCTTCTCTTCAGATTTATTGTAATCGTAGAAAGTAAGTCAGATTTTACTTCCACTGGCACTATTTCAGTTTTGTAACCTATATGCGACACGATGAGTTCATACTGCCCGGGGTTAATCGCCGGGATATTAAATTTACCGAACATATCAGAATTATCACCTTTACCTCCTGTTATATTTATGCTTGCACCGCTTAGGGGTAATCTTGAATCGGCATCATTTATATAGCCAGTAATTGTTCCTTTCTGCGCTACGCTTTGTTTAGAAATAACAAGTAGAAGAAAAAATAAAAGTATTACTCTGAATGACATGGGCCAGTTGATTTGTTATATGTGATTTACGGCACAATTTACATATTGGTTTGCTATGATAATTTTTTTTGGAGTAAGGGATAATATTTCTTTTAAACGGCAATCCGGGGGATCCCGGTTATCGTATCTCAATTGTTCCTAATTTTTTTTACAATCATTTTAATCAAATCTTTTTATGAAAAGAAAAATTTTAGTAGGTGGATTACTGTGCACCCTGCTGGTTGGCGGAATTATTTTTGCCGCTGACCATATTGATGCACCTGCAGTAACCGGACCCGGTAGTACCAGCCCGGGTAATGATATCACGGATATTTACGCTTTCCAGAGTCCTGCTGATAACAGCAAAATGGTATTCGTTCTGAATACACAGGGATTACTTTCGCCCGGCGCTTCTGCCACTGCAACCTTCCCGGCCGGAGTTATGTATGAATTCAATATTGATAACACAGGCGATAATATTGAAGACCTGGTTATTCAATGTTTGGTTCAGAATGGAAAAATGAGAGTATACGGACCAGTGGCTCCCGCTGTGCCTGGCACTACCAGTACTGTTATGACAAATGGCCCGGTGACAGAAGTCTCAGTAACTTCTTACAGTTCATCTTCCGCTCCTTCTGGCGGAACCAACGCAAACGGCACTAAAATATTTGCAGGCCCAAGAGATGATCCCTTCTTCTTTGACCTGGTTCGTTTTAAGGAAATAATTGCCGGAACGCAAACTTCTTTTCGTAACCCCGGTGTTGATTCATTTGCAGGAACCAACGTCATGTCGATAGTAGTAGAAGTGCCGAAATCCTTGTTAGGATCATCCACTACTATCAATGTATGGGGAGAAACAAAATCTAAATAATGCTTTAACTATTAAAATATTACTATATGCTACGTATTAATAAATTAACCTTATTATCCGTAATGGCTACGGGGTTATTTCTCACCAGTTGTGATAAGGATGATGATATGGACAACTTTGACACATCTGGTACTTTTACCCAGAATGATCAAATGGCAAGACCGGCTGTAAATACAGTTTTTGTTAATGCTGCCCGTAAAAATGAATTCAATACTACCGTTCCTTCTGCTATGAATACAGCTTTCAATGCTCAATTCCAGAGTGTTTTGACTGGTTTTGGATACACTACCAATATTTTGGGTTTAGATAAAGCCACATTTGCTGCAGTATTAGCTACTGATGTACTAAATGTGAAAATGAATGGCGTTACTACATTTTATGATGGAACAAATGTACTGACAGGTAGGGCCCTGGCTGATGATGTGATCACTACTGAGCTAATATTAATTTTTGGAGGTGCTACAGGTGCATCAAATCCCGGGTTACGGGATGATAATGTAAATGCAAATGATAAAGCATTTTTAGCAGCCTTTCCATACCTGGCCACCCCGCATTGATAATTTTAATTTCTTATCTAAGCCGGGTTTTATCTATCCGGCTTAGTTCTAATCATAATTTTTATGAGAATAACTTTCCTGGTAGCAGCTGCTGTAATGCTCCTTTGCGTTTCATGTAACAGCTATAATCCTATTACTGATAAAAATGATTATTATACTTACCTTGTAAAAGGAATCATTGATGATGAGGCCAAAAAAGTAACCGGTGAAATTGAATTCTGGAGACGGCGGCTTTCAACGGATACAGGTAGTTACGTAAATATGCTTGAACTGGCCCGTAATTACATGGCCCGGTTTAAAGTCAAAGGAAATGTCAGCGATCTAAATGCAGGGGATTCCTTGTTGAAAAGAAGTTCTGAAAAATTAGCTCATACAGATCCTGAAATTCTTTATGCACTTACGCAAAATAGTATAACGCAACATCAATTTCAGCTGGCTGATAAATACATACAGGCAGCAGAAAAGGAAAATGGTGATACATATTTACTCAAATTGCTACAGTTTGATGTGAGTATGGAACTTGGACGTTACCGGGACGCAGGTAAATGCCTGGAAGGCCTTGGCGACAAGTCGGCCTTTGATTACCTTATCCGTCAAGCGAAATGGGAAGATCATAAAGGAAATACAGATAAGGCAATTTTACTGATGGAAGAGGCTTTGGAAAGGGTAAAGGATAAAAAGAAAAATCTTTTTTCCTGGACATTGTCAAACCTGGGGGATATGTACGGACATGCAGGAAGGATTAAGGAATCGTACCAGGCTTATCTGTCAGTTTTGAAGAGTGATCCCTCCAATTTATACTGTTTGAAAGGAATTGCCTGGATTACCTATTCACATGATAAAAACTACAGTGAAGCAAAACGATTACTACGGTATATTCTCTCCCAGGCAGAGATCCCGGAAATAAGACTAATGCTTGGAGATATCGCAGCATCAGAAGGTAATCAAAAAGAAGCCCGGGAACTTACGAATGAGTTTATTGCTACAGTTTCACAGCCTGCTTATGGCGGGATGTATAATAAATATCTCATTCAGTTATACTGTGAGGAGTTACCTGATTATGATAAAGCACTATCTCTAGCTAAGACAGAGCTACTGAATCGGTTCTCACCCGAGACCTGCGATCTGCTTGCCTGGGCATACTATAAGAAAGGTGATTTAGAAAAGGCATACGAATTAAGTAAAGGCCATATTTATAATTTCACTTTCGAACCGGAGGCGCTTATGCATTCAGGATTTATTTATGCTGACATTGGTAAAACTGAAGAGGCAAAAATGATGTTGAAGGAATGTCTTGCAAGTTCATTCGAATTGGGGCCTATTGCAAAAAAACAAATTGAAGCAAAGCTGGCTACCTTATAGTAGCTTAATGGATTTTCCCATATTTCATTTCACCGGCTTTAATCTTTACGGGGAGATTATTTTCTTTTGGTGGTAAAGGGCAATTATACACATCACTAATATAGGCGCAATAGGGATTATACGCTTTATTAAAATCAATTATGAATTGGCCATTTTCCAAATCGGCAATGCTAAGATCCAGGTATCTTCCATTTTCATAGCTCTCTTCACCATTTGTACTATCTGTAAATGGGATAAATAAATAATCGGCATATTTTTCAGTTGACATTAGTTGCTGTGACTGGTAAACATACAGTTTCAGGGGTCTGTTATATAATGAAAAATATAATATTCCATAAGTCTTGTATATTTTTTTCTCTTTGCCGGAAGTTTCCATTTTGAACCAGGAAGCTTCATTTATTCTTTCAAATTTAGCCTGTACACGATAGGTCTCATTCACGGGGAAGAAATGTATATTATTTTTATCTTTCTCTTTTACTACTCCGTGATTCTTTACATATTGTTCCTGGTATTTTCTAAGCGATTCCGGGTAGTTATCACTTTGCGCGGCAAGTATAGCAGAATGGATTACTAATAAGAATAGGAGATATTTATGTATAGGGTTGGTATTTGTCATTATATAAATACATTAGTTCATCATCAGAACATTCACACTTCGCTGCAATATATTAAAAGCAATTTCTGCCATCAGGTTTTCTTTATCAAGAGTCGGGTTTACTTCTGTTATTTCAAAACAGCAAACTTTCCGGTTCTGCATAAATTTACTTATAAGATCTTCAGCTTCTCTTTCTTTAAGACCGTTACTTACCGGAGTGCCGGTGCCTTTAGAGATTGATGAATCAAGACTGTCTACATCAAAAGAGATGTATATATCTGTGCAATCGGATAAATAGCGAAGAACTGCTCTTACAACATTCTCAGCGCCTTTACTACGAACCTCCTTTGTTGTGATAACCTTCATATCATACTTTTCAATAAGATGTTTTTCTTCCTTTTCATAGTCCCGTAATGAAATAAACACCACATCTTCCGGAAGAACTTTTGGTGCAATCTTACCTATATTTTTCAGGTAATTCCAATGTTTTGCCGTTTCCTCGTCAATATCATGTACGGCGCAATCCTCGTTATTTTTATTGATCGATACCGACATCGGCATGCCATGTACATTGCCGGAAGGCGTTGTATAAGGAGTATGCAGATCTGCATGTGCATCAATCCATATTACACCTAGTTTACTCTTTGGTTTTGCCATTTTGATACCGGCAATAGTAGCGCCGGCTGTGCTATGGTCACCACTGATGACAACAGGAAAGAAGTTATTCTTCATGGAATCAGACACCGCTTTGCTCACTCTTTCATATATAGCAGCAATTCCCTTTATCCTTTTAGCGTAAGGGGATTCGATTGGCTCATACAGGAGTTTATTTTCGGTCTGAATTTTTTCAGATGGGAAATGGATAAAAAAATTGCTCATGAAATCAAGGGCGGCAATTTTTATGGCATCAATTCCAAGACTGGCGCCGCGGGTACCGGCACCTATTTCTGAAGGAACTTCAATTAGTTTAATATTTTTCATACTGGCAACAGTTGAATAGTGTTTTCCGGGAAAACCGGCTGATGATAATGGGTTACTAAGCAGATAGGCCCGGCATTAATCCGGGATATAGAAATTTGCAGGCAGTGATTGTTCTGCAAAAGTGTGAATACAAGTACGTAATTTCTGAAAGCGCTTCATAAAGATGTATAACAAAGATAACCATTAGTCTGCTGGCCGTCAAGTGCTGTTTTTACAGTCATAAAAGCTTATTCATGAACGGCTAAGACGGGGATATTGCTTTCATAAGCCAGTTTCTTTGTATGGCTTTTTACAAAGAGTTTTGAGAAAAGGGTTTGCTCTTTGTGAATAATAATGATCAGGTCAATTTTCTTATCTGAGGCAAACTGGTTAATAGCTTCATCAACATTGTATAAACCAAGGAAATAGAATTGGGGATTAAATTCTGCAAACATTTCATTTAATGTGTCTTTCTCAGCCTGGTATTGTTCTGTAATAGCGACATAATGTTCGCTATTCACATTCATGATGTGAAGGCTTGGATGAAAAGGCTTTAATACTTTTTTTATCGGAACAGAGGGGGTATTGGCATTTACATTTTTAAAATCTGATGTAAGGAGTACATTTTTTATTTCGTTATAGGTGCAATCAGGCGGAATAATCAATACAGGACAGATCTTTTGTTTAACCATCTTCAGGGTATTGCTGCCGATAAAAGTCTGGCCGATCGCTGACCGACCAGTAATGCCCATAATAATCAGATTGGCTTGCTGGTGGCGGGCAAGTTTTTCCAGCTCAGTTATAAAATCACTTCCTTCTTCAGCCAGTGTTGTTATCTTAACGATACCGATCGTCATTAATTCATCTTTGAGTTTGCTCAGGCGCTGACTTGCTTCTGATGCCCCGTCTGTTTTTTCGTATACATGATGCAGTATCATATTTACGCCATAGTGGCCCGTCAGTAATTTCATGGCATAACGGGCTGCATTAACTGAGGTCTCTGAAAAATCAACAGGAACTATAACGGTTTGCATTTTGTCGGTTTTTGTTTGCGGGAATCCTATAAAGTTACAAATATTGTTGACTAAAGGGAATTGAGGTGGTTAAATTATTGATGCGCCGCCAGAATGGGAATATGACTGTGATAGGCTAATCGTTTTGTATGCGTTGATTTGAACAGGGAAGATGAATTACTCTGATGCTTGGGTACAGTTACGAGTATATCTATATTATGACTGTTAATAAACTTATCCAATGCTTCATAAAAATCATGACTGGCAATAAAATGAAATTCTTTTTGGAAATGATGAAACATGGATTCCAGTTTTTCTTTTTCGCTCAGCATATCCGGGGTTAAAACTGAAACCTGCTCTTTGGTTACATGTACAATATGCATTTTCGGATTGAATAAACTAAGTACAGAATCTATTAATTGGGAAGGGGTGCTCAACTCTACGTTTTTGAAATCTGTTGCAAAAGCAACATTTACAACCCCTTTATATACGGCATCAGGTGGAATTATCATTACAGGGTAGAGGTTTTTATCGATCAGTTTTAATGTATTACTCCCAAACATTACCTGCCGGATGGCTGATTTTCCTGTTATACCCATTACAACGAGAGAAGCCCTTATACTATGTGCCAGCCGTGATATATTTTCGATGAGGTCGCCACCCATTTCATTTTCACATTCTACACTCTTCACCCCGGCCTTATAAAATTCTTTTTTCAGGCTTTCCTGGTAATTTTGGCAGATATCATAGTCATCATGGGTATCATAATTATGATATAGTACAGCCTGGGTGTCTTCCTTGCCAGCCAGCATCTTTGCCGTATATCGGGCAGCATTCAATGAGGTTTCTGAAAAGTCAACGGGTATGATGACTCTGTGCATGGTTAGTTGGTTTGCTTCGAAAAGATAAATTTAGTGGTTTTTTTCTTCGAAGCAGCATTTACATTGCAGTAACGGCATCAATATATTGATTCAAATGTTTGCTGTTGCATGAGCCTTGAGAAAGAGAGTCTGTTTCCACAAAGACTTTCTAATTGTAATATGTACTCCCTGAAAGAGGCGGATTTAAAGTGATGATTAGCTATAGACTCTTTTTTAAAGCTTTTGAGATGTACAAACCTGCATTCATTATCATTATCAGCATAACACTGACTTCGCATACCGCCAGGTCCATTTTTTGACAGGGAATCAAAATATAGATCAATTATTTTTTGTGCAGATTTTTGCCTGTCAAACGGCACTGAAAAGGACATAATATACCTTACCATATAACATTTTGTTTTGGTTTAGTACAGCCGGTATGATTAAGGCATTTGAAATGCAGAAAATGCTGCCTGCAAATTATCAGCGAATGAATACTTGTATGAACGGCAAAAATGACGTCTTTATCCTCGTTTAATCGCCCATTCCCGGGTCAATTTGCTATAATGAAGGTATTTCTGTAAACATTTTCTTTACCAGGTCAGCATCATGCTTGTAAACATCATCTCTGAAGTTAAGCTGTCCCTTGTCGTCCACCCATGCAGTATAATAGATAATAAAAACAGGGACGGCTTGTCTAAGGCGTACACCCTTTTCTGTTTTTTGATTCATGGCTGAAACTATTTTTTCCCTGGTCCATTCAGATTCATTTCTGAGCAGCCATTCGGCCATCTTTTGAGGATCACTTAATCTTATACATCCATGGCTAAAAGCCCTTTTATCTCTTTCGAAGAGGCTTTTGGAAGGAGTATCGTGGAAATACATATTAAAACTGTTCGGGAAAATGAATTTTACCTTCCCGAGTGCATTACCGGGACCTGGTTTTTGACGAATGCCATTGCCGATCTGTTCCATGTTTTTTCTTGCCAGGTAGCCCGGATCTCTTTTCATGGCTGGTACTATTTCGTTTTTAATGATACTGGCTGGCACATTCCAGTAAGGACTGAAATATATCTGATTCAGGTCGCCGTTAAACATCATGGTATTGTTGCCAACCTTACCAACCACTACCACCATATCAAACAAAATTTTACTACCATCGTAAACATGAAGCATAAATTCGGGAATGTTAACGATAATAAGGTTGCCAGCTGGTTTTTGCGGAAGCCAGCGCATCCTGTCCATATTTATAAGTATCTGCATCAGTCTTTTTGAAGCAGGTATATTCATTTCCTTGATGGTTTCATTGCCGATAACACCATCATCTTTATATCCATGTCTTCGTTGAAATTTCTTTACAGCCAGTTCAAGAGTGTCATTATACAAAGAGCTTGTATCAGTTCCTGGCATATCCTGTGTCTGCTGAAGCCTTTTTTTAATAAGTGGAATAGCAGGGGATACATCTCCTTTTTTTAAGGAGCCTTTTATTGAAGGAACAGTACTCCAACCTCCCGATTTTGCCAGGTTATAATATAACTGCAGATTCTTTTTCAGGTTACCATACATTTCGTTTACATCCTCATAGTATCTGTCGTCTTTATGTTTTTTAGTAAGGAGGGAGTCTGCCATTTTTAATGGATCAGATTTCCTGATGGGGATAAATTTTTCCTGTTCTTTTCTTTTGACAAAACCTTTTTCATAGGTGCTGTTAATGTACCGGATAAAATGTTCTGTGAAGCCAAATTCAGTATTTAAAATAACAGGGTCATTATTACCAGGCTTCATTTGCTCCATATTCAGGTAACTCTCAGCTTGTTTATAAAATTCACTATTAGCGATTGTAGTATCTTTCAGGTGAGTTACCGCATAGTCATACTGGTTCCAGAAGAAACGGGTTTGTTCAGTAAGTCCGCTGCCGGAGAACCAGGCATATTGATAATTTCTTGCATTATAAAAACTTCGGATACGCTGTGCAATTTTTTTATCTTGTAATTTCCTGTTGATAATATATTGCTCCATCGCCATACTATCCAGGAACATGTCGTTATAGGCTTCAGATTTAGTAATCGAATAATCCCGATCGGTTATTTTTTTGGATTTTTTACTTTTTTCAGCAGGAGCATCAACATCTTCTATTAACGTTTCATCAGATGGGGTAGTATCTTTTTCTTTGTTTTTGCAACTTATAATCAGAATGATCAGGGCAGTTAAGTACAGGATATTTATTTTCATACTTCAGAGGTTTTAATGGTAGTGGTGCCGGGGCAGTGCTATAAAAATACTGCAATAACAGGAATCAGAAACCCAGCTTTATCAGGTGATTATAAATTGGAGAGTCTTTTGGCGCCCACTCCTTTGCTTTCGTGCCCCAAATTTTATATTGTTCTTCATTGCCAGCTGCTTTATAAGCAGACGCCATGTTTACAGCCATTTCACTTTTAGTCGCCAATTCATCATCAGAGCACTTTTCAATACCCTCTTTGTATATGGCAATAGCTCTTGAATAATCTTTTTTCTCCAGGTAGGAATATCCCAACTCACGGATAAGAAGCATGTTCTTTGGATCATTTTTGATAGCAGGGCCGAGCACATTGATCGCCTCATTATACCTGCCTAATGCATTATAAGCAAATGATAATTCAAATTCAAGTCCTTCCGCATGTGGCTTTTGTTTATATGCTTTTTCCAGGAAGGTTAAAGCGGTATGACATTCGTTTACATGATTATAGTGATAGCCCCAGCGGATAAGTCGTCTTATTGTATCAGTGTAAGCGGCATAAATTGTAAGCCAGTCCGGGATGCTGTCAACTCTTAATATGGCCAGATGCTCAGCAGATAATTCTGTTACTTTTTTTGTATTGGTTTGTAATCGGTATTTAAAACTTCCTTTTTTTTCAAAACTATCCCTGACCATTTTCCCGTTTATTAGAGAGAAGGTGCCTTCCATATCAAAGGTGAAACCGGCCTGTGCATCTATATACACAAATCCAAAAGGGTACTTATTATCCTTTTCAGATTTTGGGAATGCTACCCAGCGATTTTCACATTCCGAGAACCGCTTGTTAAACGGGAATTCCGTTTCTGCAACCACTTTTTCCTGTGAAGAAAGTGGCTGAATAAAGCTGAACAGACTTATAAAAGATAACAAGGGGCGCATAAAGCCTTTTTTAAATATTGAAGATAATAATTGTTGGGTAGAACAATTTTTGAAAGTGCTGGTATAAGTGAAGTAAAATAGTAATAACTTAAATCTCATTCTATCGCTTATGGACAAAAATCGTATTCGTGAGGCAAAAGTCAATGATATCCCGCAAATTCAACGGGTGAGAAATGCGGTTGAAGAAAATCAATTGTCTGACCCTTCATTGGTCACAGATAGCGACGTTGCTGATTATATTACACGAAGAGGAAAAGGGTGGGTCTATGTCGAGAATATGGAGATAGTGGCATTTGCGATTGTAAGTGTTGCCGACAGGAATGTCTGGGCATTGTTTGTGGAACCGGGTTACGACAAAAAAGGAATAGGGCGTCAATTACATGACAGGATGATGGACTGGTACTTTGGGCAGACTGCAGACGTCATATGGTTGAGTACTACCCCGGGTACACGGGCAGAATCATTTTACAGAAAGTCTGGCTGGCAGGAAACCGGGTTATATGGAAAAGGCGAGATAAGGTTTGAAATGACACTTGAAGGTTGGAAAAACCGAGAAAGAGCTACCAAGTCTTAATGACTGGTTAAATGATTTGAAATATCTTTAGTAACAAATGATTGCGCAACCGGATCAGTGCAGGTGCCGTCATTACATTCAGATGATCTGTAAAAACAGATACTATGAACACAATAAAACTTGTTTTTGGCATTATTCCGCTGTTGTTTACAGGTATAATGGTAGCAGAAATGCAAGTCCCCATTAAAAAGGCAATGACAAATTTGAATGCGTCTCCACAAGAAGATGGCCCATATGTACTGTATAAAAATGATAAAGTATTTGTTAGCTATGTTTTTGAGAAAGGGGGGATAAAAACCACGAAAACTGATTCCGTTGTCTTGGCCGAAAGAAGTAAGTTATCGCTTACTGTAGCCACTGATATTCCGGGAAAAATATTCACTGTACGTTTAAAAGATAAATTGCAAAATGAAAAATCTGATTTCAGGAAAGCAGGCAGGCAGTTAGCTATTTCTGATATAGAAGGCTCATTCAGTGCTTTTCGAAAACTGTTGCAGGGTAATCGTGTTATCGATGAAAATTACAACTGGATATTTGGAGATGGTCATCTTGTTCTTACGGGTGATTTTTTTGACAGGGGAGACAGGGTTACCGAGGTCTTATGGCTTATCTATTCTTTAGAAGATAAGGCTAAAGCGGCCGGGGGGTATGTTCATTTTGTACTAGGCAATCATGAAATAATGAACCTCAATGGGGACCTCCGGTATGTTCACCCAAAGTATTTTCATCATGCAAGCCTTTTGAATGAGAACTATATGACATTGTACGGTGAACAGTCAGAACTGGGAAGATGGTTAAGAACAAAAAATGTAATACAAAAAGTGGGGGATGTATTATACGTTCATGGAGGTGTTTCGGCTATTATGAATACTATGGAATTGCCAGTGGCAAAAGTTAATGAACTTGTGAGGCCCTTCTATGCTGATACAAGCTACGTCTATCCTAATGCTGTCGTCGATCTCCTGTATAGTGACCTCGGGCCTTTTTGGTACAGGGGTTATTATACAGGATCAATAAAAGCCACTCAGCAAACAATTGACAGTACACTACATCAATACAGGGCCCGGTATATAGCCACCGGCCATACCATAATTGCCGATACCATAAGCACTTTATTTGATAAGAAGGTTTTCAATACGGATGTACAGCATTACAAAGGGCATTCGGAAGCACTGTACATTGAAAAAGGAAAATTCTACAGGACAACGGTTTTGGGAGAGAAATTTCTTATCAGGGAATAGAGGCAACTTTAATCTATTATATGGACCAGCCTTATTAGAACAATGAGGGGAAAACCTGCCGAATGGAGGGTTTTGATTTTAGGTTTTATGCAGCCTGTCGCTTAAATTTGCCCACTTAAAAAGTATTAAAAGATGGCAAGATCTATCGCATTTCGTGATGCCCTGAGGGAAGCAATG
>Ga0116143_10002360_pt1 | contig 20704 bp, 23 predicted proteins | sample AD_UKC034_MetaG_FD_89745 | JGI IMG/M metagenome (GOLD analysis project Ga0116143, IMG submission 89745) | Active sludge microbial communities of municipal wastewater-treating anaerobic digesters from USA - AD_UKC034_MetaG | ecosystem: Engineered > Bioreactor > Anaerobic > Digestate | place: USA...
AGGGTTGTAGGTTCGAATCCTACCGGGGGAGCCATCAGTGTGGGTTGCTAAAAAATACTAGTTCTATAGATCGTATTCACTGCAAATAACTTAATAACCTACGCGGATTGATTGATTCTGCAAATACCCATGATAACCAATATAATAGAAAGGCATGAATAATATTGAAGAGATTTACATATATTTCGGAGTAGATAAATATGCCGCTTCACTTGATAAACAAGTGGATGCATCGAAAGTTGAGCAGTTAAACAGGATAATCACAAAATATATTCTGTCGAAGGCAATAGAAGATGTTCCCCGAGAAAAACTTATCATATTTGACACGATCGATTTCAAAAACGAAAGTATGTTAGTATTATTCTTATCAAAACACATTCCAAATTTTTCAAAGAGACTTATTAACTATGGAAATGATTTCAGAAGAGATTTTTCAACCACCGGAATCGTCTCCTAATCTGGATGCAATAGAGCAACAAGTTGACTTTGCAATTGCAACCAAGTCAAATATCAAAAAGCGTATTGTTACTAGACTAGCAATGACCGTGCTTGTTGGAGCACTGTTTCTCTCTGCGTGCTCCACTGTGGAGACACAGGGAAATCCGCCACCACAGTACGCATCTGCGACTGAGTTTGCTCGAACGCCAATCGCTTTGTCAGAAGAATCTTCGCACACATATTCACCCGATCGAGTTATTTTTGAGCCCTATAAGGAACTAGCACCATATGCTATCAATCTTCCAGCACAGCTGAAAGAAGACTTGGTAAAAGTCATTTGGCATGCGTTGCAGAACAACGCAGCAACAAATATTGACCCTGACGATTTATTTCATTGTCATGTTTTAATGACTCAGGAGAAATATAAGCAAAACTATGATATTGATGTATATGAAGGCACATTATCCGGGTGGCTAAACGGTTATGCTCAAGATTATTCGGGATTACTGTGCCATTCTCAAGAATACGCCAATAAAGGAGCGGACCCACAGAAACGTAATATTGTAGTCATGAAGGGCCAAGAACCTTTTATTCCTTTGGCTACGGCAGGAGAAGGAATATCCATTCCTGAATTGGATGACATGATGGGGGGTAGTAGAATCGGCGTACTTCAATTACATTTTTATATTACCCCAGACGGTAAAATTAAGCTTCCAGATGGAAGACGAATTGATGTTGTAGTTGAGTCCCCTGGCGTATACACGTCTTTGCGTACGAAAATGAGCGTTGACTTACCTAGTGTGACAGAATAGTGTGTATAAGCTAAAAATAGTTGAAGGGGCAGAACATACATTTAGAGATCCTTCGCATTTAAGTCAAATCAGAGAAATAGTCAAAAATTGGATGAGAAGAATTACCTAAAACAACTCCTAATTTGGTTTGTAAATGGAAAACTAACCTCAACAGACAACGGGTACAGGTTTTATTTGTGTTAGTAAGTTCGTGTAGTGATACCCATTCGGGCACACGTCTGTTGGGATGGGGTTTTTCACATAGATAGATATAGCAATATAAAATAGCCTTTAGACACCCCTCCCAGTAGGATGACGATTATCAATTGCCAAGATTATCTGTTACTATTATTGCTGTTGAAACAAACCAAATTAGAAGTAGCTTATTGTTTATATGGTTGAAAACGCCGCTTTAAATCCTCATCTTCGGTTCGTGGGAGTGCCTGAGAGTTCTCCTTGGATAAAGGGAATCAGAGATGTTGCAGACCAAATAGTTGAAGCATCGCAAGAAGAAGGTATGATAGAAATAGATATTGATGATTCTGATGTGCTTCGGGAAGTTAAACAACTGCTCACCGCTCATTTTTCTAACTTAAATCTTGAAGAGGCCATGTTGTTGCCAAATCATGTGTTTATGGCTCCCGGTACCAGCAATAAAGGACATGGAATTCCATTTGTTGGAGCTACATCTGATGATGGATCTATACTTGTTTTTGAATATTCGCCTACTTTAGAGACAGAGGAGTATAGGGACTGGAATGAACTCTTAAGAACATCAATTATCGCTCATGAAATGTATCATGCTACCGCTCCGACAATTTTTGCACCAGTTTGGAATGGAGTGGCTAGAGAGAGTTCTGGGCTGAATTACGCAAAAAAACCTGGAGCTGTAGAAGAAGGTCTTGCTACACGATTTCAAATTGAAGCATATACAATTATCGCTAGACACTTCAGGATATCAGGGAACATGTTTCAATTCTATCGAAATAATCTTGAAGGATTTAATGACAGAGCAAAAGATCTTATTTATTTGAGAGGTATAGACGAAGAGGGAGGAGCAATACCTGCCTTCTTACCTTATAAGGACTCCTATGTATTGGTTGATTGGTTGATCAATGGTGGAAGTGATTTAATTGAAATCCTAAGCCCCCAATTCAGAGCCAAATATGAGAAGTTGTTTAGGGATTTTTCAGGAATTCAAGGTATGGAAAAATTAATGGAAGGTGCAAGACTTAAAAAGCATACACTTGCTTTTGCCAAAAAGATTGAAGGAGTATTTGGCGCTGGTTCTTTTAGGGAATTAGTGACTTCAGATAGCACACAAGCTGAGGCGCTTCTAGGCAGACTGCTTGACAGACTCGCCGAGAGCAAAAGAGTTGTTACCTAGTTAAATCCTGGATTGAATTGTTGCTGTAGCTCTAAGTCAGTTTATGTGCAAGTTTTGTTATGGATAATTATTTGATTTCAACTTCACCATTTTTCTCCGCTGACAACAAAGTATCTATTTGGTTTGTCAAGGTTTCCAGAAAAGCGACGCGCTTGGAGATTGCTGTCTCAATTAGAGAAACAAGTGGCTGATCATCAAAGCCTTCCAATTCACCATAGTGTCTCGCCATAGCTATCCCGCTTTCGAAGTTTCGTAACAGCGATACATCGTATGAGATCAGAAAGTGGATAGTTTTGAGATCGTCAATCTCAATATCAGCACCATTGGCTCTCTCAACGAATTGATCAAATATTTGGTCTAAAACTTCAAAGTTTGGTGCGTTCCGTCTCAGCCAATTAGGGAGGCCTGCTGACTCTGGCATTAGCTCCCTTTTCCCATAAAGCAGGTCATCGAAATTAACGCGTTTGACTCGATTTACCAAAACACCATCAACGGAGTGAACACCTAATTCATTATCGCCCATAGCTTCCTTTCGCTTGCTAACCACTAATTGTAACATTTTTATTGTCAAACATAGCTTGGTATATTAGCAGGCATCTGATAAAGAAAGCATCCAAAATCACCTGTTTGCACATATCAGTTTGAAAAGTAGGATCGTCCCATAACAAGTTTCCACACTTTTCCTCTTCAGATCAGATTAGTTCGTATAGTGACCCCGACTTTCGCGAAAGGCGGGGTAGACCTGATCGTGAAGAATAGTCCTATAACATTGACAATACTCTTGAATGATGTTATTATAAAAGCATCAAAAATGATCAGGAAGCCAGATGCTACCAACGCGGTAGATTGTTTGGCGATTTTTCACTTTTGTAGCACTTTAATATCATAAAAGTATGTTGTTATAGAGATTTAATTTTCACTTTACTCAAGACTGACAATGAATGCATATATTATATGTGCCTTTTTCGTCAGTCTTGAACTGATTGGGCGACTCTGTGTCTTGGCCCAGTACCCATGGAGGTACAAGTTGACACAAATCGAAGACCGATTCAACTTTTCAATTAGGAGAACAAACATGTCTACGTTTAGGAAGTTTGGATGGTTGCTCGTTCTGAGCATGACGGTGGTGGTACTGCTCTCGGCATGTAGCGGGACGGAACCTATTGTCTCAGCGGGCCAGGTAGCGGTAAAGCTGAATCCAGCTTTTCTGCCTGGCGGCAACGAACCCCGCTACACCTCGGTGATAACGGCGGGGAATCGGTACGATGTGAACGACAAGGGTTATGAGCTCAAAAAAATTCTTATCGTTCCTGAAGGAAAGCTGGGTTGGGATGGCACGAGGAACCTGTTGCCCGGGCCATACCCCAACCTAGCGGAAGGAGATATCACCATCTTTCGTGATATGACTGTGATCACGACAGGCTGGATTGCTGTCCACAGTACCGGAGACGGAACTTACCAGGCTTTGCAACCTGGTCGTCATGCTGTTCCGCTGGAAGAGGTGATACGAATCCCTACCGGCAGTCTTCGCTATCGGACGTTGGCGTCAGAACTGCTGCCTGACGAGAATGCTTGTGAATCGTTCAAGTGCGAAACTTCTATCACGCGAGCATCTGTCTCCGGCAGTCAAGTGGAGGCAACAGTCGATGTGGATGTCCTGTTCCACTTCGATACAACTGACCCACAAGCACTCTGGAAGTTACAAGATTTAGAAGTAGCAGTACAGAACTTTGTGGGTTCTACACTTCGAGGAAGTCGGGCTGCCAGTTCACCATTTACTATCGAACAACTTAAAACACAGGCTGGTAGAGAGGCGCTTCAGGAAGCTTATCTACAGCCGCTTAAGGCTTCAACAGCAGCCACTCCGATCATTGTGGACCAAGTTCTGGTCCGCAGCATTACCTTTGGGGATGAGGCCTGGAGACAGGCTCAGCTCCAACGGGAGCAGGAGTTGGCGGTCGAGCAGAACCAGGCTGCGCTGTTGCAGGAGCAACAGAAAAACCTGGCGGCAGAGAACAAATTGAAGGCGGAGCGGGCAGCGTTTGCCCGAGAGCAGGCGCTTTTGGACGCGGACAATCGCGTGCAGGTGGCGCAGAAGCTACTGACTGCCTACTCAACATCTGATTGGAGGATCCTATGGGTTCTCATGTACGGTGAGCAAGTCCCGCCTTTCATGAACGCCGATGGCAACCTCAGCCAGCAGCCGGAATTACTCCGGCCGTAACAACAACTTTTTTGATACAAGTGCTGAAGCTGCGGAACACCCGTTCCGCAGCTTTTAGCCTCTACGGATGTGTGTCCGTACTGATGAGTCCAAAAGGACGAAAGGGATTTGACACGAAAAGGTTGAAAGTTCAAATATGCGGGATTGTTTTTATATTCATAACCCAATTTTTCCAAGTTGTAATCTCGCTAGCAGTAAATGATTCATTTGGAGAGCGTTTAAATATTTCGAAATGGTCAACATAATAATTTCCAATTTCTAGTGATTGAAAGTTTAACGCAAAAACACCTCTTTGATTGTCTCTCCAAACTCGAACTTTTGCATCTTCTCCAAATTTATTTATTTTTTCGTCGGTATATGTACATCCACTTCCATCATCCTCCCAAGGGCACAATCCTCCAGCTGCACTGGTAAATGAATACTCGCTGTTTGCTGTTTTCACTGTCTGCTCATATACATCCATGCCCTTAATTTTTCTTTCAGTCTGGACGACTGATGCATTAGCTCCTAAGTCAATGATGATGTCCACAGATGCTACCCCTGGGATAGTATTTCCCTTATCGTCGTACTGCTGAACATTTTTCGCAACTTCAAGAATTGAGGTTGTTGGTTGATTATTTGCCGTCAAATTAGTAGTAAGTTTAACTGAAGAAAGGATTTGATTGAGATAGGTTTTGGCGATACTTTTGTCACTTAGCGGGTAGTCATAGCTTATGTGTAGTTGATTCAGTGGTAGGCCGTCAGTTGTATCTTCAAGTGGTATCAGCACATACGTATTCCCACGATTGGCATACTCTTCGGGTTTATCACACATTTCTGATGGTCCAACGCCATCTGCTGTTTCTGCGTTTTTAGTACCAACTACAATCGTCTGTTTTTCACCATATATATAACAATAACCAAATCCAGTAACTCGCCAAACACTAACATTGATTGTGTGACCCTCGGGGATGTTGGTGAACGTTAACTGAGGATCTTGGTTGGAACTTGATTTGTCATTCACTTGCCAGCTTTGTGGATAAGAAAAACTAAATCTACTCTTCGGGTCAGTGTATGTTCGCGACTCAGGTGCGGTGGCTGTGGGGGACAGAGTAGCAGAAGTAGGAGGGGTAGTTGGTGTTGAGGGTTGTAAACCAATTTTTTGGTTTTGAGTGAAGAGTTGGTAGCCAAGTGCAATGGCAACTCCCACTGCAACGATAAGCAAAGTAGTAAGAACAAGTGTAATTTTTGACTGATTTTTAGGTGGCTGGAGGAGCAGTTCATTTTCCAACTGATCGTTGCTGGGAGGAAAGTCTTGATTATTCATACGCTCTAGCTTATCAGAAATGATCCACCTTAGTCCAATAGGGTGAGGCAATTTTGAGTAACAGCGACTAACACTTTATTAAACGAGTTTGCAGAAAAATTATTGAGTGGATTGGGCGCCTGTAAAGTCAATTTTTTATTTGTGTCTGTGAAAAATCTTGTATAATCGACTCTATGCCTGAAGTTGCTCCCAGTCGCACAGATAGCTATCCATTTCAATACAGACCAAGAGATATTCAAGTTATAGCCGAGATGATTGCTGATGGCAGTTCTATTTCTGTGACGGTAAGCTCTCGTGCACATGCTGAAGATTTGGTAGAACGTATTAAGAACCATCTTTCTCAGTTAGATGCTGCACAGCCAATTGTTCTTTCTTTAAATTCACCTGCCTTAGAGGCAGATATAGCCAGAGTAGTCGATATAGCAATGAATAGTCAAGGTTTTCCGAGTGCATTTAAGCAACAACATCCGGAGTATTACGTTTGGGTTAATGCTGATCACATACTAAATACTGTTTAGCTGCAGAACTTTCTAGAATCAGCAAATACACAAGGTGTATTTTCATTTTTGACCACCCGTATGAATTTTCAAGTTTACCTTCTGCTTTAAAATATGCGCTGGGGGCTGAGGTCGACAGAAATATCACGCTCAATGAAGCAGTGTCAAGCTCGTGAATGGATTCTAAATTGAGCTGTGTTTGCCGCATCCAGCTTTTTGATTCCCACTTTCTGACTATTGCGTTCTTCGTACAACACTGCAGTATTTGCTACTGCTTGCTAGATCTATAGGGACCAGAATAAGTGGTAGTAAGCAGTGGCTTGGGCCGCACTATAATTGAATCGCATCTCCACCAAGGCGATTGATGAAATAGGTATCATGAGAAATATACAGAATTGCGCCAGGAAAATTTTCGAGCATGGTTTCAAGCTCTTCAATTGAGGGCAAATCCAAATGGTTAGTAGGCTCATCAAGAATTAATAAATTTGGTTCACCAATAAACATTTTGATTAATTGAAACCGCGCTTTTTGACCGCCTGATAAGTTGGCAATTTTTTGGTGTGCATCTAGTTTGGTGTCAAATAAATATTGGGCGAGCAGGCTATAGACTTTTCTTTCATCAATTGCCACCTTTTTTTCCTCATGAATAACGCGAATGGCTTCAACTAGAGGTAGTGACAGATATTTTCCATCAATTTCTTGTTGGTACTCGCCAATTCTCAAATCATTGCCAAATGTAATTTCACCATCCAAAAGATTGGCAGTTGGTGGTTGTTTTTCTGATAAGGCAATCAAAGTCTTTACCAAAGTACTTTTGCCAGCACCATTCCTACCTTTTATAAAAACGCGACCACTTTCTTTGAGGCTAAAATTGATTTCAGAGAAGAGGCATTCATCATACCCAACTGCCAATTGTCGGACAGAAACCAGCTCTCCGCCTCTTTTTACGTCACCAGTACCTGAAATCTTAATGTTTTTTTCTTTAAACTTATCATACGAATCAACTACTTTTTTGTCCAAACTTTCGATTGAATTTTGATCAATCCAAAAAGCTGGTTTGATAGTTGCTGCTTTAATTTTTTCATAATCTCTTAGCCAGTGATCGTAGCGAATCTTCCACTCTTTACTCTTAGCACGCATTTGGAGTCCCCACTCAACTTTCTTTTTAGCTTCTTTTAAGCGACTGAGTTGATCTTCGTAGAGTTTTACTGATGTGAGTGTTTGCGTGGCGTTTTGCTTTATATAACTGTGGTAATTACCTTTAAAAAAATGCATTTTTTGATCTTTTAACTCAATTATTTTTGTAACATTTTTAAGTACATCTCTATCGTGAGTAATGACAACAACTGCCTGAAGAATACTTCGCATCCATGTAATAAAGCGCTCTTTTCCCTTATAGTCCATGTGATTGGTTGGTTCATCAATCAGGAGAATATCCGCCTGAGAAAACATCATCCGAGTCATTTCAACATAGCGTTTTTGACCACCAGACAAGTGTTTTAATGGTTGGTGAACCATTACTGTAGATATACCAAAGTCTTCTAAACTACTGATAACAGCTTCTCTTAAATTGAAGTATTTATGTTCGGTAAAATATTCCAAAACTTCCAAATATCGGTTTAAATTTGTATTCTGACCACTTTCGTACTCTTCCAGGAATTTTTGATACTCAAAATAATGGGGAACACTATTCAAAATATACTCCAACGCTGATTGTTCTAATTCCTGAATATGCTCTTGTTTGGTAAGTACTATGCGAGTACCTTTGCGAGTTGTAACCGTGCCTTCAAAATCATGATCTTCGCCACTGAGGATTTTAAATAAGGTCGTTTTTCCGTAGCCGTTTCTGCCAATGAGGGCAATTTTTTCTCCAGCCACGATAGTAAAAGCTAAGTCTTGGAAAAGATACTTCGCTCCAATAGATTTGGCTAGGTTGGTTGCTTCTAGTAACATACATGAATTCTAGTAACACAAGTGACGAATTATACAGGAAAAAGGATGAATTATTTGACATTGTCTAGACACATACCTATGTTAGAAACATGGATTCACAAGCAATTCCCCCAATTGAGCAGCAACTTCCAAAGGAGACAAAGAGTTCAACTTTCCGTGTAAAACCCACTTCCATAATTATTATCTTTCTCGTTTTATTGAGTGTTATTTTGATGTTACAAAATCGCCAACTCAAATTATCTAAAATTGCTCAGAATGCAGATGTGATCGAATTAGAACAAGTGCTTGATGCTTCAAGCCCCACTGCTGTGGCACAAACAGATAATCTTAATCCTGTTGCAACTAATACAGAATTAACCTCTTTGAGGGCATACTCAATTAAAGTAGGAGGTACGAAACAAGACGAATCTCTCCAATTAATGGTGTACAAAACACTATTTGGTGATGAATGGACTACATGGTCCAATAATCGAAATTGGTCAGTTATCTACCGCCAATATTCTCAATCCTCGTCTGAGATATATAAGAAATCATTTTAAGAAAAACAAAACATTGTTTTTTATGTCTTGTCGGAAAAAGAGCTTCAACCCAATAAACGCTATGGAAATGATTTATTTTCTGTTACTGTCCTCAGTGAAATTCCAGCCGTGGTTCCTTTCTTGGAAAATCAAGATTACTGCAAGGTAGATGCAGACTGTTCAATCAGATATAACTGGTGTGAAAAAGGTGGCTGGAATGACTACTCCGCATATGTGGAGGACATTGGATGTACTGCTGGATTTAATGAAGGTCAGAGCGAGTCAATGGCGGAGCAGTTGGAATGCGATGTGAGTTACTTTCCAGGAATGGTTGCGAGCTATAGCTCTGTTCGGTGCATAGACAATAGTTGTGTGGCGCAAAACCCATCCTTTTCGTGTCCTTCAGACACCGACTCATGGGTTAATGATGGATTAGTTCTTTGAGATAAAATCAAACTAAGGTAATACTTGGCCGATTTCCAAGTCCTATTTACCTCGTTTTTTAATTCATCCCGACCGATATGATATAATATGGTACATTAAAGATATTTATGTATGATAAGGGAGACCATGAAAGAGAGAGAAACGGGTGTTGAAGAAAAATTGGCTGCAAAAGTCGTTACACTAGGTGGTCTTAACTCAGGCCATATTTTGAGTATCATTGAAGCAAATGCGCCAGTGCCGTTAAGTTGGGAAGTTACAGAGGCCATTCATGCGTATGCGAAGGGAAATCCTGGAGTAGCTGTAGTGCTATCAAAACATGCAGCCTGCTTGAAGACAGCGGTGGATGTTGAGGAACTCGTCGGTTGGCCACTGAGCGTTCACACAATCGAACGCACTGGGGACATTTGGGATAAATTGAAGAATAGTTAATTATTTCTCAGTTACTGTTTTAGAGAGTTACATCTTCTGTAAGATTGCTCCCATGTTGTTAATAAACGGATAACCACCACTGTAATTTGGTAACTGAACCACTCGAACTGGCGATAGGGGTGAGAAAAATTCTGATTTAAGATGCGTTGGGAATCTGCCCCCGCTACAAATGAAAAATCCACCAGGTTTGAGATGTGGCGCTAATTGCTTTATCAGATCATAATCTGCTATTTGTGTACCAGTGTCTTCTACTCGAATCATCAAGGCTGAATCAAAAAAATTCGTTGGTGCCCGCTGTAAAAAGTCATAACTTGAACTCATTTCAAAATAGATTTCCCCTTGTCTTGGTTGGGGTAGGATATCAAAATCAATGGTATTGATTACTGGATTATCAAAATGAATATGTGGTGCGGTAAAAAGGTCGGAATCACAGAAAAAAACTGAGGTTACCTCGCGTCTTAAAACCTGAAAACTTGATTCTGGTGTAGCTAGTAACGTTTTTTCGGGGCAAGCAGCAGATTGACCAATAACCAATACAGAACCAGAAATATGTTTCGGTTGTAATTCAAGCGACTGAAGATGGGTCAAAAACTCTGGATAAACAAATCTAAATGGGCTAGCATCCTTGATGGATCGAGTCCATGATTCATTACGATTCATTTTGATAGTATATCAGTATAGAAAAAGGGTTCAACTCAAAATTTATCACTCATTCAAACTAACTATTTTTCTATAATTAGTCGAGCGGCAGAAATATTTGCCGTTTCGCCGCTGGTTGAGCGCGCTTCTAGGACGTAAGTATAGCCGCCAGTATGAAGTGCAAAACTTGGTGAAAGTTTCCAAGTGGCCGTATTGGTATTATTAGATATTTCAGATATTGAAATTACTGCGCCAGTGGATTTATTTTTCAAGCGCACCCAAGCTTCACCGCCAATAATAGACAAAGAAGCCTCAAGTTTGACTGTGACGCCTGCGGGATAATGCGCTGAATTAATGCCAATTTCTAGACCTGTTTCGCTCCATTCACGACTGTTGGTGCTAGCCCAACCAAGATAGAGAGTTTCTTTAGTAAACAGTGGAGTTGAGTTCTTTTGCTGAGCGCTCGCAGACGTGGCAATTTGACTTTGTATAGTTTTCTGGTTTTTCTCAACTTCTTCTAATCGAGCTGCGAGCGCTGAAACTGACGCTTCCAACTGATCTTGATCGATCGCCGAAAGACGACCTGAAGACGTTGCTAAATTTTTAGAATTTTCAGGTGAGACTGTTTCCTGAGCACTATTTGTTAGCAACTGTTCTGTGCGATCTACTTTGAGCCAAAGCAGTATTGCAACAACAGTCAAGCCAGCAATTATCAGACAAAGTAATAGAAAGAACAATTGTTTTAGTTGCGTAAAAAAAGGCATTATCTCAGTATAGCAAGTTGTGCTATATTTATTGCATGTCCAAAAAATCGGTTGCAAAAACCACCAACCCCCTTACTACTGTTACCACGCTTTCAAAAGTGTTAGCGGCGGTACTATTTATTGTGCTCCCGTTCATCGGTGCCTATTTGGGATATCTCTACTTCCCAATCCTCAATAATTTTTAATCTGAGTCACCCATAACATTAGCAGGTGATGCAAATTTATCTCAGTATCATAAATTTGATTATGGTAGTACTCGTGATAAGAAAGCGCTTGCTGTTTTACCAATAGTGATACAATTTCGTGAAGTATTCAGGTTTCTTTTTGCTGACTAGCGAAGGTTAGCTCATGAAGTTCATCGAAGGTATCTCAGGATATCAAGAAAAACGTGAGCAAACTCAACAAGTTGCAGATTTTTTAGAGTTGGTTACTACGAGTCCAATTCCAGTAGAAATTGCCACACGCTCACTTACTGGAGAGAAACTCTTCGTGTGGGTCAATACAATTATCCCCCCAAGGGATAAAAAGTACGAAATAATTACTGATTCTGTTGAGGAATTAACAACCATAGTTGCATATGTTCAGAGCAATGGCACTTTGTTTCCCGTTGATGAATATGGATTGATTGCTCACTGTGATTTAGCCTTTTGCAGAAAACAAACTGGTGAGCAATATGTGTTTACCGATTTGAAGTGTCCACCATCGCAATACGTGCCTCCAGAAAATTTAGGATGGAAAATCAGCGCAGAAAGCGTCTATTGGTTTGTAAATTCGGCAATGACGCTAGAAAGAAGGCGTCCATTACTCATAGGTGAACCGGATAACTATGCGGTAGGAATTGGTTCCTTACTCAATGCAATTGGAGTTGAAATGATGCTTCGTCGAAATATTTTTTTAGTACAAAGCTACTATCTTTCAGAAAATGGTCAAAAAATATGGGAGCAACTTGGTTTATCCAAGAGCAATCATTTTTTTCGTTATTTGGATCCGGTAGTTGCTCGCGCCGCTGTAAATAATACAATACTACAACATAGTTATTAATTTAAGATTAAGTACTGAGTACTTTACTACAAGTTGACAGATCCTGCACAAAACCTTTATTGTTAAGTATGGTACTAATAAAGGAATATAATGACCGAACCATCATATCAAGCTGGGTATAACAATGACAGAGATTTCGTTAGTGGAAGTGAGCCAGCTCTTGCAGCAAGTTTAGAAAATTTATTACAATCTTTAAAGTTAAGAAGAGGCCAGGCGAATGCTGGAGATCGGTCAAGTTCTTGGGGGGATGCTTTTTTTGCCAGAGAGAGAGGACGAGATCGGTATCAGCAATTTGGAGAGAAAAATAAGCCAGATCCATTATTTGAACAGTTGCAAACCATAAACCAAGCTACAGACAATGCTAAAGATGGGCTTCCTGAAAATTCTAAGGAAGCTCAACAACTTTGTGATGAAGCAATCAAGTCATTTGCTCAAGCGATGCGTCAGCATAGTCAAGAAATCACTCCAGAGATGCTTATGAAGAGTGAAAATGAGATGAGGGATGTACTAGATCCTGCGAGTATTTTTGTTTTGAGAGCGATTTGTGGATTAGAGATAATGACTTATAAGGTCAGGCGGAAAATTAGAGATAGCTGGTGCGAAGTAGATCTCCCCCCCGAATTATTTGATATCTTATTACTTGATGATGATGAGTTTAAGAGGGAAATACTAGCATATAGATTCCTTTATCCGTATAATCAATTAAAAATCCAAGCCTTTGCTCGCTGCCTCAAACAGGATGCGAGTCTTTTTGCCCCGGTTCACTAACTTGACTTATAGGACTTTTGGGCTATACTACTTAGTCTCGGTTTGAAATTCTCCTGATGGTGAATAATGTGATTCTCTCCGCTGAAATATAAAAGGAAGACTATGTCTCAAATGTATGGGGGTAGACCCCGTTCATATGGTTCATTTGGCGGATCACGCCAACGCGGACCAATTCAACCTCGTAGAAATATGGGTGCATACATTGCACCTTCTCGGTACGTGCAAGCTGCACAGAAACCTGAGCAAGAAGAACCTTACCAAGCACTCAACACGTTTAGTGACTTTGGTTTAGATAGCCAGTTATTGGCAAATATTCAACGGCACGGGTATACCTTACCCACACCAATTCAAGATCAAGCCATTCCCGAATTAATGCAGGGAAAAGATGTGATTGGCATTGCCAACACTGGTACCGGTAAAACTGCCGCGTTTTTATTGCCGTTATTGCACAAAGTCATCCAAGATCCCAATCAGGGAGTTCTAATATTGGCGCCAACTCGCGAGTTGGCGCTCCAAATCACGGAAGAATTCCGAGCGTTCGCCAATCGCTTGCCGATTGGCGTCTGTGTCTGTATTGGTGGTACCAATCTAGATACGCAAATTCGTCAGCTCAAGAAAAATCCTCATTTTGTTATCGGTACTCCCGGTAGAATCAAGGATTTAATTGATCGAAAAGCGTTCAAAACCTCCTTGTTTACCAACATTGTATTGGACGAAGTGGATCGCATGCTTGATATTGGCTTTAGACAAGCAATTCAATTTTTAATTGCCCAACTGCCACCAGTTCGACACGCAGCTTTTTTCAGTGCGACAATGAATGCAGATACAGATGCGATTGCAAGAAAATTGCTAACCAATCCCGTCACAATTCAAGTGAGTAAGCAGGAATTTAATACTCATATTGAACAAGATGTGGTTAAGTTGTTACCAGGACAAAATAAAATTGATATTTTGCATGGTATGTTATTGCAAACCGAATTCAAAAAAGTACTTGTTTTTGGCAGAACCAAACATGGAATCAATAAGCTAGAAATGACACTATCAAAACTTGGTGTCAGAGTCACCTCAATTCATGGTAATAAAAATCAAAACGCGCGCCAACGATCATTAGAAGCGTTTAAACGTGGGCACGTCCAAGCGCTACTCGCTACCGACGTTGCTGCGCGTGGTATCGACATCGACGATGTCACCCACGTGATCAACTACGATGAACCTCAATCCTATGATGACTACGTGCACCGCATTGGTCGCACTGGTCGGGCCGGCAAGATGGGCAAGGCGCTTACATTTGTGATGTAGTTTAAATTGTAACTATTTTCCCTATTTTCATACTGATATATTCTGATAGTATTGCGGCTATTAGATTGAGTGATAAAACCGTTGGAAAAAGAGAAAAGATGTCGTCTTTATGACTAGAGGTCCATACAAATTTTCATCAGAGTTGAAGAAAGAGAGAAGACTTGGAACTAACAGTTGTTGCGAAATGTGCGGCAAATTTGTAACAAACGGAGAGGTTCATCATTTAGTAGGTGCATACTTGGGTTCCCAGAATCCAATATTGGCACCTCATATCATCAGAAGTCTCGAGAATGAGGCATATCTTTGCAAGCAGTGTCACGTAAAGGCCAATGAAGATCAGCATACATGGAGTTCAAAGGATATAGGATTTATGGCATGGGCATTATTTGATCTTGACCCTATGGAAGTGGCAGATGCTCAATTACACACATACAAGAGTAGTGGAAAGAGCTTTGGACGAGAAAAAAAGAAAAAACTAATTGATCAAAAACGTCAAGCAAGAAAAAGAAGCAGGCGACGCAAGAATAAAATGGCTATGAGGAGTAGGCGTTCGGGGAGAGCGAAAAAAGTGCGCTACTAGGTGCTGGGATTGATTACGCCACACAATCTAACGAAGAAAATCAATTTGTGTACATTGGTGAAAAAGGCGAGAGTATCCCAAAGATTATTCCAGGAAAGGTATTTTATTGTGATGGAGACGATGGGGATATTTCTCGCATACTCACTGAAGCCGATAAGCAGGTGAAAGTGCGCCGGCCCAGTGTTGTATGATGGTTGAGTGTTAGGTCTGATTAAACTAACCATTTCAAAGAAAAATGTTTTTATTTTTATTTATCTCGCTTGTTTGATTGTTGTAACCACTGCAACATTTTTTTTATATGCTGAACCATTAGGCCAAGTGTTGGGTCAGCAAGATGCAATTAGGCAAGAAGCCAAAACGCAACATGTTGAGTCTGAATTTTTTGTCGTTAGAGTAATTGATGGGGATACTATCGAACTAGAATCGGGCCAAAAAGTTCGCTATATTGGCATTGATACTCCAGAGATTCATCATCCAACCAAGTCAGTCGAATGTTTTGGCGAACAAGCCGCAGAAAAAAATCGCATGTTGGTGGAAGGAAAACTGGTTACGCTTGAAAAAGATGTTAGTGAAACAGATAGATATGACAGGCTACTTCGATATGTTTATGTAGATGGCGTGATGGTAAATGAGTTACTAGTACGGGAAGGATATTCCCGCGCCAGCTCGTATCCGCCAGATATAAAGTATCAGGAACTATTCAGCGAAGCGGAGTCTCAGGCTCAACAAGCTGGCGAGGGTTTGTGGGATAAAACCATCTGCGAATATTGATTGAGAGTTCTCCCTGAGTATGTCATGATGAAAGCATCATTATGTTGTTTAAACGACACTTACCTGCCGTGTTTGTTTGTTTGGTGTTTGGTGTGTTTTTTTTCATATCGATGGCATTTTTGTTTAGGGCAAATGTAGTTCAAGCAGCCGACCTTACGTTGGCGAGTATCAAATTAGAACGGCAAAAGGCTAACACAAGCCCTGGCTCAATCTTGGTCCAGTTTAGGACAACCGAGAGCGTGGTAGAAGATGGGGTGCAAGTGACAGTGGGGCAGGCGTGGAGTAACAGCGTTGTGGCGACTGACTATACCGTATCCACAGCCGGTTTACCCGCAGGGGGTAACCGCTATGCCGGGCATTGGCACCGCCAACAATGTAACTGGAAACACCATAAGATTTCCAGTCACTGATTTAACAGTAAGTACTACGTATGGCTTTTTTATCACCAATGGTGGTACTGGCCTTATCAGCAATCCTACCTCATCCACTACAATTGTACATACAATTTTTACTCGAACTGGCTCTGATGCCGCTACCGCTGACACTAAGGATGTAGCAGTCCCCATCATTGCCAACGACCAAATCGTCATCACTGCTACCGTGGCTCCAACCTTTACTTTTGTGTTTAACAATAATGCTCAAAATCTTGCTCTAGCTGTTGGCTCTGTTGTTTCTGGAACTGGTACTACAATTACCGTCACCACTAATGCCGCTAGTGGTTGGAGCGCTTGGGCTTTAAGTGCAAACACCGCACTTAACTCAGCAGCTTCTGGAGATACTATCGCGACAACTGGTACAGTCAATGACTCTCCAGATACTCTTACCCCAGGTGTTGAAGGCTATGTTTTGGATGTTGATCTTACTACCGATGGCGCTGGTGGCAATCATGTGTACCAAATTAAAGCCGACTTTGTTCAAGTCATTCACACAATTATGGCGCAGAACCCAACCATCGAGTTTGTGTTACAGCCATTTTTATTGTTTGATCAAGGTTTTGAGTACAATGGACTGAGAGCTTCGACCGATATCAGATTACTGTTTCATCATAATCAGCTCTTCCAATGCTATTTGCGAATGGCAAAAACAGATGATTTTCGTTGCAATGAGCACCAGGGTGGTCAATTAGTGTATATTGCCACCAGTGATGTGCCAGAGGTAATTCATGCGATCGCCAAAAAAATTGTCAGAAAAATCAATAAACCACAAGCGCTTTACGCCCTAGATTTTGCCGTGAGTAACGCAGGTAGAATTTATTTAGTTGAGGGAAATATTGGACCAGGCATCGATTGGGATGTAACCAAGGAAGTGAATGAAAAAAAATCTAAACAATTGATCAGAAGAATCGTTAAAGAATTCGCAGTTAGAAAAAATTTCTCCTATTTGATTAAATCGATTGATGATGACGTATTACATTGATAATATGCTTCGTCTCGAACCGTTAAATACTCCAAATTAGTAAATGTTGCCGAATCGGTAGCAACCGAAACACGTAACAACTTTGGTAGATTTGTTTTGGTAATGACAAAGTGATTTTGCAAAGACTCAAGCCATTTTGGACAGTTACTATACACAAAGTTGATTTTGTAGTTGTTAATCAAAGAAAGAAACACATCATCGTTTAAATTACTTGGTGTTTCAATTGTTTTAATGTTAGTCAAACCAGCAAACTGCGCTGCAGAAAGGGTTGCAACTTGATTTGTATCAACCAATAGAATGGGTGTTTGATCTAACTGGGAAATTGCTTCATTCACTTGCAGATATTCGCCAGTCGGTTTGAGTAGCTGTGAGTTCAAATTAAGGGGTTGTTGTGCTAACTGCAAAAAGTCTGAGGGAATACTGAAGATAATTTGTTCAAAGAATAGTATGGTCAAAAATACTAGACAAAAGATAAGGACATACATTGGTTTTAAAAGAGTGCTGAGTAACAAGTAAACCAATCCAACTAAGAATAGGCAAATATAAAACAAAAAAAACAAGGTATAGCGCATATCCAAAAAACCGGTTAAACCAATGCTGAAAAGCTGAAGCAGAAAAATTGGGGCGAGCAAAGCGAGCCGTCGTATGGGTTCGAAATTTAACTTTGAACGAATAATTTTTCCACTTTGACTAATAACGAAAGCAATGGTGGTCAATAAAATTCCCACGCCAATAAATAACTGATGAAAAAATGGATTGTAATAAACATCTTTCATAAATTGGATGAACGAGAAAACACCTTTGAAAATAACGCGATAGGCAAACCAATAGAATGGTTGAGTAAAAAGGGTAGGTATTTGTTCTGGGTTGGGGTAGTAGTCAAAGGTAAAGGTTTTGGCAGCCAACAAAATACTGCGAGAATTATCAGATACAAACCAACTGCCAAAATGGCTGTATGAGTACCAAATCCAAGGCGAAATTACCAGTAAAAAAACTGTGGAGTAGATTAAGCCGGTATGAATTTTGGTTAATTGAGCAACAAATAACAGCACGATTCCGAGTAAGATAGAGGGTAGTAAAAAATCGAATCGATTAAGTGTGAGTAATCCTGCCAGAGCTCCTATTGCAGCAATGTGTCCTTGGGTCAACTGTTTTTGCAAGAAGATATGGATTAAACCAATCAATAGAAGTAATGAAAGAATCATGCTGCGAGCACCCAGTAGTTCAGTGAGAAAATGATAGTTTACCAGTAACAGTAGTAGTAAAAAAATTCCAGGTAATGCACTGCCAGTTATTAGTTTTGTTAGTTTTGGCAACAAAATGCCAATTGCTACTGCAAATCCAAAGTTGAGTAGATATCCTGCATAAATCCCCAAATCAATGATTGAATTACTGAATCGAATGGCTAATGGGAAGAGGGGTGGGAATGAAATATTGTAATCGGAGATATATTCAAACTGACGAATATAATTGGTAAAACCAAAATCTTCAAAAATAGTTTTTGAAATACTATAGTACGCCCAAGAATCGGTAGTTAGTGGCGGCGAAGCAAGATTTTGGAAAAAAACTATTGTTAATTTAATTACCAAAAGAGTGAAAAAAATCGCGAGAAACGCTGTTTCAATTTTTTTTTCGTGTCTATGAATTAGTTTGGTTAGTTTCATGCCAATTTCGATTTTTCAGAATGTATAAGCCAAGAGTAAACATTTTTAAAGCAAATTGCCAGCGGGTGACAAGATTTTGTAATTTTGATTGACCAGTGACGCGTTCAACATAGTCAACCTGAACAAACTTTGGGTTTAGACCAATTTTTCTACCATAATACAGCCAGTCGATGTCACCCCAACTATCAAGTGATTTTTCTGCCAAACGAGTTTTTTTAAGTTTTTGCCAAGATCTGCTCGTGAGTGCTTTAGATCCGCAGGAGATATCCTGTATCTGTGTTTCTAAAATAAAAGAGTAGTAGTACCGAAAAAAATAGTTGCCCAGATAATTAATCCAATAGAATGACTTTGGTTTGGGTAAGCCACGCAAGCGATTGCCAGAGGCTAAAATTCTATCGCCGTACTGCGAAAACAAGCTGAGAATTTTGGGCAGTTCTAATTGTGGCACGGTCATATCGGCATCCACTATGATTAAATAGTTTCCTCGAGCTTGGTCAAATCCAGTAGCAACTGCCGATGCCTTGCCACTACCGATTTGTTGATAGGCGCGAAAATGGACTCCATATTGGTTGGTTTGTTTGTGAAGTCTTTGCACAAGATACCAAGAATAATCGTGAGATCCGCCTTCGACAAAAATTAATTCGGTTTTGCCACCTAGAGGTTTGAAAGTTTCGAAAATATTCAAAATTGATGCTTGCTCATCTCGAATGGGGCAGATGGCGGAGACATGAGGGTTAGACATGGAGAGCCCGCGCGATGCCTTCTTCTAAAGAAATTTTAGGTTGATAAAACGAAAATAAAAGTTTTGGATGAGCGACTCGGTAATGAACTCCGATTGGTTTGTCTAGCTGATGACAGAGCTTGGCAGAGTAACCCGCTGTTTTCATCACCATTTTGGCGAGTTGATTGAATGAAGTGGGTCTGCCCCAGCCAAGATTGATAGGTTGGTGGAGGTTTAATTCAAGTGTTTTTAAAGTTGCGGCAACAATGTCTTCGATATGAATAAAGTCTCTGGTTTGGGTACCATCTCCCCAGATCACAAAAGGATTTTGTTTTTGTTTGCCACGCTGAATAAATGAGGGAAAGGGATAGCTCAAATCTTGATCTTCACCATAGCCAGAGAAAGGACGGAGAACAGAAACATGTAAACCATACTGGTCGCGAGCAAACTGAGCTAATAATTCGCCAGTTAGTTTGGTCCAGCCATAGGTGAGGTCTGGTTGGGCGATTTTAGCTAGGTTAATGTCAGATTCTGAGAGTTTCTGGCGCCGCGTTTTGGTTTGGAGTGCAATTGGATACGCGGCGCTGCTAGAAAAATATACAATTCTTTTTGGTCGTTGGCGGACGGCCCAGTTGAAAAGTTCTGCGTCAATGCTCAAGTCAATTGCCACAGCAATTGGGTCAGACTCAATCGTTTGCCGTCCGCCCACAATCGCCGCCAAATGAATTACTAAATCCCAATGACCTTTGCTACTGACATCAGTTTTAAAAAAATCACGACAATCTTGATTATCTACAATATCGATGCCAACAATGTTATTTTTTGAATTTGTTGAAAAATATTTGACAAAATGTCTGCCCACAAAACCTTTGTGTCCAGTAATTAAGATATTCATGTTGGACGAGATTGTATCATTCTACTAGTTATTTGACATCTGACTACTTCGAGAGATAATAAATTCAATATGAAAAAAATTTTCCTTTTTCTATTTGGAATAACTGCCCTTATAGTTGTTGGTACAGTGTTGGTTTTAGGGTATTTAGGATTTGTACCT
>Ga0116143_10002367_pt1 | contig 20629 bp, 23 predicted proteins | sample AD_UKC034_MetaG_FD_89745 | JGI IMG/M metagenome (GOLD analysis project Ga0116143, IMG submission 89745) | Active sludge microbial communities of municipal wastewater-treating anaerobic digesters from USA - AD_UKC034_MetaG | ecosystem: Engineered > Bioreactor > Anaerobic > Digestate | place: USA...
CGACCACGCCCGAGTACACGGGGTAGGACTTGGTGAGGGTGACCGGGATGGAGAGGTTGTTGCCGATGTGCAGCACCGCGATGGTGATGATGTACGCGGCGAAGAACCAGTTGGCCACGTAGATGTGCTTCACCTTGCGCAGTGCGATGGTGCCGAAGAACACGACCGCGTAGGCCACCCAGACCGCCGTGATGAGCAGGTCGATCGGCCACTCGAGCTCGGCGTATTCCTTGCTCTGCGTGATGCCGAGCGGCAGCGTGATGGCCGCGAGCAGGATCACGACCTGCCAGCCCCAGAAGGTGAACGCTGCGAGCTTGTCGGAGAATAGCCGCGTGTGGCAGGTGCGCTGCACGATGTAGTACGAAGTCGCGAACAACGCGCTGCCGCCGAACGCGAAGATCACCGCGTTGGTGTGCAGTGGCCGCAACCGCGCGTAGGAAAGGAACGGTACGGAAGGTAGCAGTTCGGGCCACAGCAGCTGCGCCGCGATGACGACGCCGACCAGCATGCCGACGATGCCCCAGACCACGGTCATGATCGCAAACTGCCGGACCACCTTATCGTTGTAATGAGTGGCCGTCGTATTCATGCTCGCCTCGAAGGAGTGGAAACTGTCCCTGCTCGGGGTTCTTATCCAGTGCAGGCATACGTTGCAATGTTAACGGATGGAGCACGCTGCCGGCTGCCGCCACGCTGGAGAAAATATAGGCAATTTCCACAGCAACCATTCGTATTGTCTCTACCGCTGGGGTCCAGCCGGCCCGCGCGAAGGCCGTGACGCTCGCCCGGCGCTCCAGCGCCGCTTTTCCTCGCCAAACCCGTCGACTCGGGGCCGTCGACCAGACGATCGACCGGCCCCATTCCGCCGGGCGTCGGGGCAGGAAGCCCGCTACCGGCCGCCGAACCGGCGGCCGATCGACAGGCCGAACACGACCGGGTCGATCTCGACGCTACCGAGGCTGGCACCATCGAGCGTGGCGTCCGTGTCGATGTCGACCCAGCGCAGGTCCAGGTTCACGAACCAGTCGTCGTTCAGGGCGATGTCGGCACCGAGCTGCGCGGCCAGTCCAAACGACGGATCGAGCTCGAGCTTCGAGCCGGCGAGCGCCCCCTGGGTGTCCTCGCTGAAGAACAGCGTGTAGTTGACTCCGACGCCGACATACGGCCGGAACTTCGCTCCCGGCGCGAAGTGGTACTGCAGGCTGACGGTCGGCGGAAGGTGTTTCGTGTCGCCGACCTTGGCATCGTTGGCGTTGAGCCGAATGTCGTGCGAGAACGGCAGTGCGGCCAAGACCTCCACGCCCCAGTTGTCGGTGTAAAGGTACGTGACATCGAACGTCAGCATCTGGCCATCATCCACGTTGACCACGGAATGGTTGTCGGACTTCGGATTGACGGAGTGTGCGCCGACACGGACCAGCCATTCACTGGCGGAGGTGACGGTGCTCGCAACCATCAGGACGACGCCAACGGCGACTGCCAGACGCTGCGTGGATGACTTCGAGATACGACGATTGGCGATCATTGCGGGCTCCCAGGCCACTTGGATGGACGGCCTGATCATAGCCAGCGCGCGGTCGATTCATAACCGTGGAAATCCGCTAGGTAATCGCCGGCAGTCCGCAACGCCACGGCCGGCTCGCGGACACATGACGGTCTGATTCAGCGCGCCTGCCCTCCTCCTCCCGGCGCCAGCACCAGCGCCAGCGACACGGAATTGAGAAGCGCACCACGACGTGCACCGATCTCGGCGACTTGTATCTGAAAGCGACCGTCTCGCACGTCCGCCTGTCTGGTAGTGCAGCGCCTGCCAGTCCCGGGCGTCGAGGGATGGGGGCCGGCGCGGCGGCCGGCCCGGCAGGGTGGCGCAGAGGTCCAAAAGCCTCAGGGCTTCGCCAGGAAAGCCTTGATGATCCTGGCCTTGTCGGCCTCGGTCGCGTTCTTCGGCACCTCGCCCGGCACCAGCCGTTTCACCAGCCCCAGCGCCTCGTCCTTGTAGACGGTCAGCGGATCGTCCGCCGTGTAGATCATCATGGTTTCCTGCGTGATCAGCGGCAGGCGCTGCGCCTTCGGATGGCGGAACGCGGCGCCATAGGCGAGGTGGTAGGTGGTGAGGGACTTGAGCACCTCCATCGCACTGGCATGCAGGCGTTCGGGGCTCGCCATGCCTTTCATGCGCTGGTGCTCGGCGTCGCGCTTGTACCAGGGGAAGAAGAGCTGCTGGTCGCGGACGTAGTGCCAGGCCCAGTTGAACTGGCTTCCGAAAGCATCGGGTTTCACCTCGGGCGCGTAGTTGGCGAGCATGTCCCTGACCTCCTCGGGCTGGTAGAGCCCGATGCCGTCGATGATCACCCTGCGCACCAGTTGCGGGTAGTTGATGGCGAGTTCCATTGCCACGCCGCCACCCGTATGCGTGCCGTAGACGTCGACCTGCTTGTGACCCAGCACCTCGATCTGGCGGCGCACCGTGTCGGCGTAGTCGGTCATTTCCGGCTGCGCCATCGACATCTTGCAGGAATCGCCGTTGCCCAGTGTGTCCGGCGCATAGAGCGGCTGCGAACCGGCGAGCGATTCCATCAGCGGGATCAGGTTGACCGATGAGGAGGGCGAGGCGTGGATCAGCACCAGCGGCCGGCCGCCGCCCCTGATGTCGCCATGACTGCGATAGTGCACCTGCCCTTCCTTGATGCGCAGGAATCCGCGTTCGATCTCGGCAGCCATGCTGTCCTCCGGTGTGTGGTTGCCGCCTGGGTTCGGCTCATGGCTGGACATGGCAGTGGAACTGTTTTCGACATTCGACCGATAGGCGCGATCGACATCTTCAGCGTTTGAAGCGAAGGCGCCAAGCCCAAGGGCAGGCACTAACAGGACGGCGAAGCAGACTGACTTCATAAGGAGCTCTCCCGGATTCAATTGTCATGAGCCGCTGGTCTCACCAAAACCTTTTCGGCGCAACATCCACTTTTCGGCATAGCGAGCGCAAGAGCGTTTGTAAGCGCCATCAGCGGCGCGCACAAGAAAGAGCCACCTGGAGGTAAGCGGCTGCAAGTCCCCTGCGACGGATGATGCGAGAACCGCAAGTGCTGATCGCCGTGGGCGATCTGGTAGTCACCGCCCTTGTCAACCGCTACAACGGTGTCGTCATGCCCTGTCTCGGGCTGGACGACAGCAAAGCGAGCGCGATCATAGCGCACCTGCAAGCATTCAACGCCGGCGGCGCTCGGCATGATGCCGCCGAGCGCCATTCCGAGCTTCGATCAGTTCCCGTCGATAGCAAACGGGTCGTTGGCCGGGTCCTCGTTCCACTCGTACTCGAGGTTGCGCGCCAGCATACGGGCGACGTCCTTGCCACGCACCTTGGCGATCAGGCCGAGCGCCATGTCGGTTCCCGCCGAAACGCCGGACGAGGTGATGAACTTGCCGTCCTCCACCCAGCGCGCTCTACGCTGCCAGTCGACCGACGGATCCTGGTCCACCGCGAGCGAGAAAAAGTTCTTGTTGGAGGTCGCCTTGCGACCCTTCAGCAGACCCGCCTTGGCGAGCAGCGCCGATCCGGTGCAGACCGAAGTCGTGAACGTCGTCTTTTCGTTCTGTCTGCGAATGAAATCCAGCATGGCGGGGTTGTTGAGCTCGACCCGCGTGCCGGAGCCGCCCGGCACCATGAGAATATCGAGCTGCGGCGCGTTCTCAAAGGAGTACGCGGCGACGACTTCGACGCCCTGCGTGGACCGCACCGGTCCGCCTGACTCGGACACCATGACGACCTGAAAGTCCGGAACGTAGGCCCACATCTCCACCGGGCCGAACACGTCGAGGACTTCGAAGTTCGGATACAGCACGACGCCGACCAGTCGCCCCCCCGGCGCCACGGGTCGCGCGGCGGCCGCCCGGGCGGGGTCAGGCTTGACCTCAGGATCGAGCGCCACCGACGCATGGTCCACTCCGCCGCGCTTGCGCAGATCGAGTGTGGGTGCGCCGCGTATGGCGCCAACCAGCGCCAGCTCGTCCGCATCGAGAATGCCGTTGCCGGCGCTGGACGTGTCGAGGTTTCCATCGACGCTGCGCGGATCGAAGTTCAGCCCGCGCATCGCCTCATCGAGGTCGATATGCGATGTGCTCGCCTGCGAGAGCGCGGGCGGCGCGACGGCGAGCGCCGTCCCGATCGTTGCGAATGCTGCAAGCACGATGTGCAGAGAGGACCTTTTCATGGCGTGTCTCCTTGGTTGATACACGGGACTCATCGGAATAGCGCATCGGAGAACGTCTGCAGGTCCTGCTCCCCGAGCAGAGTCCTCGTGAGGACCTGAATCGACTGTGGGATTTTCTCTATCGGCGTCGGCGTACGCGTGGCCGCCGCCGTCTCGGCCGCCTGGAAGCTTTCCCGCTGGCTCGTGACGACGAATTCATCCAGAACCCAGCTGTCGGTTCCTTTCTGGGCGCAGGCGGCGTCCGTGACGATGAGCGCGAAAGTTACACCCGCCACGATGCGCGATGCGCACCGGCGCGAGCGGCGCAGAGTTGGGTGAGCTGGGGGTTGCTGTTCTGATTTCACTGGGAGCGATCCTTTTCCTTCGAAACAGGGTGGAGAGAGCGGCGCGCGCCGGTATGCACCGGTTCGCGGCTCAGTCGATAAACAACCCGCAGCAACGGCTGGCGCCGGGTTGTGTGGCGGGTTTATGCGCGCGTGGGCGGGCCGCGAATGCGGTCAGTGCGCAGGACGGAACGAGAGATGAACGTGGATGCGGGCGTGACCTTGCTGGTCGAGGCGCGCGCGAAAGCGCCGACGAAATGCGGAGCGTCGACGCTGCAGACTGCCGCCGTCAGCGCGTAGAGGCACGGCAGCGCGCGCCCTTCATGCTGCTCAGCGCCTGCGGGATCGTCTCGAGCCGCATCGTGGGCATGCACTGCCTGGCCATGGTGGTGTTCGGTATGCTGAGTCGCTGCGGGCGATGCACGCGCCGTGACGCCCGGGCACAACGTCGGCGCGAGACGGCCGCCCTCTGCCGACAGCATGAAGCCGGTTGGCACGAACGCACGCAGCACGATCAACGGCAACAGCCATGTCGTCCAGCGGTTCACGTAGCGGCTCGGCATAGGAGGGTCCGCGAAGTATAGCGCTGCGCTGGAGGACGACTTTGGCGCACCCCGTCGCTGGACAGCCATTCATCCGTCAACTCCGTGCGAACGTGACTTGGCAGCATGACGTTCAATCTGGCTCCCTGCATCGCCCATTCGCGCGCCATCGTGCGGCCCATCCGCAGCACGGCCGCCGTGGAAGCCGCCCTGGGGGATCCTGCCGATGCCTGACACCGCAGCGATCGAAGATGCGAGCACGATCCACCCGTTTCTGCGTTGCGCCTTGGTGAGGGTCCGAGCGCCTTCACGCGCGGTTATGTGGTGCCGTACTCATTCCGTGTCGCGCCCTGGCGACCCGCTGGACTCTACAACGGACTGGTGGCAAGCCTCGGATGCAACAGGCGATGCGCTGCGTCGAGTTCGCATGACTGCCGCCTCTTGGGCACGGCCCGGAGCCTCTATCGATCGGTTCGCGGGAGGCCGGGAATGAATGCGTTGGTGCGCCGAATGTAGCTCGCGTACCCGGGCCGGCGTTCGCCGATGTCCTTCTCGAGCAGCGAAACACCCGAGACCTTGAGCAGCAACAGCGTCATCAGGATGGGTCCGGCAACCGTCCATGCCGCCTGTTCCACTGCCAGCAGATAGAAACCCCACCACACGCAGCATTCGCCGAAGTAGTTGGGGTGCCGCGTATAGCGCCACAGCCCCCGATCCATGACCTGGCCGGCGTTGGCCGGGTCGGCCTTGAAGCGTGCCAGCTGCCAGTCGCCAACGGCTTCGAAGGTGATGCCGAAACTCACCACCGCCATCCCGGCGAAATCGATCCAGCCGAGCGGGCTGGCATTCTGCACAGCGCCGAGAAGGGGCAGCGACACGACAGTTGCCAGCACTGCCTGGAATCCGAACACCAGGTACAGGCTCTTCAGTTCGAAATGGGGTTGATTTCGCTCGCGAATGACCTGATAGCGACGATCTTCCCCCTTGCCGTGATTGCGCACCGTGATGTGGACGCACAGCCGCAGCGCCCACACCGTGCAGAGCGCCAGCATGATCCAGGCGCGGACGCCCTGCTCGGGCTGCGTGAACGCGTACGTGACTCCGGCCGCAAGGAGCATCAGCGACCACAGGCTGTCGACGATGCTGACATCACGACGGCGAAGGCTCACGAGCCAGGTGACCAGCGCCATCGCGGCAGTTACGCCGAGTGCGGATGCCAACGAGTGCAATGTGCTCATTGAACGGTGCTGCGGCGATTGGCCGGTCTGGCGAGCAGCATGTGGACATCACCGAGGGCGCGTTCGGCGAAGCCGCCTTCGCAGTAGCAGAAGTAGTACTCCCACATGCGGATGAAAGAATCGCTGTAACCCAGCTCCCTGACGCGGTCGATGTTGGCAAGAAAGTTCTCGCGCCACCTGCGCAGCGTCGTCGCGTAATGGGGCCCGATGTCCTGCAGATCGATCAGGCGCATGTCGCTCGCTGTCGTGACGGCGTTCAGCATGGCGGTGACCGACGGGATGCAACTGCCGGGAAAGATGTAGCGCTGGATGAAGTCCACGGACTTCTTCGCCCGCTCGTAGCGCTGGTCGGCGATGGTAATGGCCTGCAGCAGCATCAGTCCGTCGGGCTTCAGGAGCGAGCCGCACCTGGCGAAAAAGGTGTCGTAGTACTGATGACCCACGGCCTCGATCATTTCCACCGACACCAGCTTGTCATAGGACCCCTGCAGGTCGCGATAGTCGGCAAGGAGCACGGTGATCCGGTCCTGCAAACCGGCCTCGCGAATGCGCTCCAGCGCAAGATCGTGCTGCTCGCGCGAGATGGTGGTGGTCGTGACCCTGCACCCGTACTGCCGGGCTGCAAACAACGCCAGGCCACCCCATCCGGTGCCGATTTCGAGCAGGTGGTCGTCCGGCTGCAGCTCCAGTTTGTCGCAAATGGTGCGGAGCCTGTGAAGCTGCGCCTCCTCGAGCGACATGGCCGCATCGGCAAAAATGGCCGAGGAGTACATCATGGTATCGTCGAGAAACAGCCTGAATAGGTCATTGCCCAGGTCGTAATGAGCCGCGATGTTCCGCCGCGATCCGCTGCGCGTGTTGCGGTTGAGCCAGTGCAGCGCACTCTGGACGGGGGATGTAAGCCGGGCGAGACCGCCATCGAGTTCGTCCAGTACATCGAGATTGCGCACGAACAGGCGCACCAGATCGGTCAGCTGATCGGTACTCCAGAAGCGCTGCATGTAGCCTTCCGCCGCACCCATGGAACCGCCAAACCCTAGCTCACTGTAGAACCTCGGGTCGTGAACACGCACGACGACAGCAACATCGAGCTCCGCGCGTTGCGCACCGAATACGTGCCGTTCTGCACCATCGATCAACGTCAACTGACCGGTGTGGAGCAGCTTGAGGCGGTTCAGCACCGCGCGTTTTGCCAGCGCATCAAGAAAATGCGGCTTGGGTGTCGAGTCCGGGGCGATGCGCCTATCGGGATACTGGAGATGTCCCGCCGTGTTCATGATCCGCACCTTTGTCGGGATGGTTGTGAAAGGGAATGCGTTTGCACCAGAGCTTGATTGCCTGCCAGTAAATGCCGCCGATGACCTTGACGGTCATCAGCGGAAACGCCGCCAGCGCATGAGCCATGGACGCCCCACGAATTTCGTGGCGTTCCAGGTCCAGGGTGGCGTCGAATACCTTGCGTTCGCCCTGCATGTTCTGCATGTGCACGGCGAGGCGTTCGCCGGGTGTCGAGAAGCGCCAGTCGTAGTTCTGCTGCATGCTCATGAACGGCGAGACGTGAAAGGTTTTCCGGAACATGAAACGGTGATGCTCCTTTCCATTGCCGCCCTGCTTTGCCGCCACTGAAATGCCCTGGCTGCAGGAACCGGAACAGGACAACACGTAGGCATGCCTCTGGTTCCATGGCGTGTTGGTGATTTCCGCCACGATGGTTTCCACACGCGTGCCTGCCGGATCGAAGCAGTAGTAGAAGGTCACCGGATTGAATGCGATGCCGAAATAGCGCAGATGGGTCAGCATGCGGATCGGCCCGCCGGGGCGGCTGCCGGTTTCACTCTGCACGCGATCACGCACGGCCTCCTCGAGCGGCAGCGCGGCGTCGCCCAGGTAATCGGCACGCCGCAGCCATGCCAGCGCAGGCCGTTTCGCGGACCACAGCCAGCGCCCCTGAAATACCGTATCGAGCTCCGCCAGGTCCACATACATCATGAACAGCCTGTAGCTGAATACGTGACCGCGCGGCGCAAAGCGCCGGTGCCTAAGCCGCCCGATATATAGCGCGCTGTGCATGCTCGCGGCCTTCGAAATGCCGAAGCGCATCGAGTGCGCTCACGACGCCATCCTCGTGGAAACCGTTGCGCCAGTAGGCGCCGCAGAAGTACGTGCGATCCATGCCGTCGATCTCCGATTGTCTCGTTTGTGCGCCGACACCCTGTGGCGTGAAAACGGGATGCTCGTAGGTCACACGTTTGATGATCCTCGCCGGATCGATGGCATGTGTCTGATTGAGGGTTACCAGCAGCGGTGAGCGCGTGCCCAGACGCTGCAGGATCTCCATGTTGTAGGTGAGCGCAACCGGGCGCGACTCCTCGGCGTCCAGATGGTAGTTCCACGCCGCCCACGCCAGCCGGCGCCGCGGCAGAATGGACGTGTCGGTATGCAGCACCGCTTCGTTCGGCTGGTACGGAATCGCGCCCAGCACCTCCCGCTCGGCTGCCGTTGCATCCGCAAGCAGGCGCAGCGCCTGATCGCTGTGGCAGGCCAGAAACACGCGATCGAAGCGTTCGGCCTCGGCCGCCCGCGCTTTCACCATGACACCATGCGCCGTGCGCCGGATCGACTCCACCGGTGTGCGCAGGCGAATACGGTCGCGGAACGGCGCCGTGAGTTTCTCGACGTAGCGCGCCGAGCCACCTCTGATGGTGCGCCACACCGGGCGATCGTTCACGGACAGCATGCCGTGGTTATGCAGGAAGCGAACGAAGAAACGGGCCGGAAAGGCCATCATCACCGCGTGACTCGACGACCATATCGCCGCACCCATCGGCACGATGTAGTTGCGGATGAACTCGCGGCTGTAGTGCTGCCTGGCGAGGTATTCCCCGAGCGGGATTTCCTGCTCAGATTGCAGCACAGAAGGGGCGTCCCGGTTGAAACGCACGATATCCCGGATCATGCGCCAGAACGAAGGCCTGACCAGGTTCGCGCGTTGTGCAAACAGGCTGTTCAGGGTCGTGCCGTTGTATTCCAGGCCCGTCGCACGACATTTGACCGAGAAGCTCATCGAGCTCTCCTGCGTGGCGACACCCAGGTCCTCGAGCAGCGCAATGAATTGCGGATACGTCCAGTCATTGAACACGATGAAGCCGGTGTCCACGTTGACCGTGCGGCCTTCGTGCTCCACCGTGTGGGTGTGGGTATGGCCGCCAACGTGACTTCCGGCTTCGAACACGGTGATTTCGTGATCGCGATGCAGCTTCGCTGCGGCCACGTTGCCGGCGATTCCCGATCCTATGATGGCGATCTTCACAGGCCGATGCTCCCCGGTGCGCCGGCCATGGGCCGCCCGTCGCGGTTGTACCGGGCCTCGCCAAATGTGATGAACGCGAGGAACTCGTTGTTCCGGCTCCGGTCCCGTGCGGCATAGCGCCGCCGGCCAATCTCGTGTGCCGGGGATTTCACCGTGAACAGGATGTTCATGGCCGGCCTTCCGGGCGCTGGGGCACACGCTGCACCTTGGAGATATCGTAACCCTCGCGCTCGACGATGTTCAGCAGTGCCGAGTAGTCGGCCTCCGGAATGACCGGCGTGCGCGCCATGATCCAGACGTAATCGCGGGCCTCGCGACCGATGATGGTTTGCGTGTAATCATCGTTCAGATGCACGATGCGGTAGTCCGCCTTGATTGGCCATACGAACTGCATGCCCCACACGGCGTTGGATTCACGGTCGACGACGAATCCGCGCGGGTGGTAGGTCTTCCGCGGGCCGTCGAAGGAATTCTTGTTGAACGTGTAAGTGGTGTCGATGGTGCCGTCGCTGTCGAGCCGATAGGACTCCACCGCGTTGTGCGCCCCCTTCTCGAGGAAAGTCGGAATGTTGGCGATGACAAACCAGTCGCCCATGAAGCGCTGCAGGTCGACCCGGGGCACGGTCGAGATCGGCCGGTTCGATACCTGACAGGCACACAAGGCAAGAGGAACTGCGAGAATGAACGCGTATTTCATGGCCACCTACTGCAGCGTGTAACGAAGACGGCGTCCGCCGTGGGTCATCGACTCGAGCGCCACCCAATGGCGCGCGTCGGAATACCAGAGGTCGATCTCCATCGGATCGCCGCCAGCAGTGCGGCCGGCAAGGCGATAGCGCGTCGCCTGCTGCGGCCGCCCGCCCGCATCGATCGTCTCCCGGCCGAGTTCCGCAATGGTGACGGCCACGTACTCGCCGGTCTGCGGATTGAGTAGGTGGGTGGCCGACAGGATGCCGGGATTCCAGTACGCGAACGTCTGGATGCAGGATCCGAGTTCCCGGCGGGCGGCGTCGCGCACGACGATGAACCGATCGGCGGCACGTCGACCGTTCACCACGATCTCGTCACCGTTGTCGTCGGTGCGTGCAGCCAGCTGGTCGACACATTCGCCCCGCCAGACTTCCCTGGCAGTGTGCTCGTAGCTGTATGCGTTGATGAAGAGGATCCTGACATCGAAGCGCGCCTGACTCAGGAGCGTGCGTTCTGCACCCGCTCCCTCCAGCGCAAAGCGGTGCCAGCCAATGGGCCGGCCGTCCAGGTGCACGGTGAAGTTCCATTCCTGCGTGGAAGCGGCCTCCTGCTGCGGGGGCGCGTTACTGGCCACCGCGGCGCTCAGGCAGATGAACGAAGTCATCAGCAGGTATTTCATGTGGCACGCTCCACGCTCAACCTGGGTACTGCGAAACTCAACAGGGCCATGGCCAGCGCCCACAACACGCCGATCAGCAGCAGCCCATCCTGCGGTGACGGAATGCTCATTGCCCCGAATTTCATTCCGGCGTAGTAGGCCAGCGGTCCACCCACCGCACCAAAGCCCATGGCCCATAGCGGGCGGGCGATCAGCCACCGCAGCGATACGGTCAGCGTGGTGGCGAAAGCCAGCCACAGCGCCAGCATCCAGTGCGGGACGGTGTTCTCGATCAGCATGCCGGTGGCAAATCGAACCGCTCCGCTGCCGATGAGCACACTGTCCACGCACAGGCCCAATACGAGCGCAACGCCGAGCAGCTTCAACTGCGATCTGCGATCACCAGCACGCTGCAGGTGCCACCCGACCACCACCGCTGCAACGGCGGTGCCAGACCAGGCAAGTTGATTTGCCGCACCGAGGACGCAGGCAAACCAGGCAACCTGGTAGGCAGCGATGTTGATCAGCATGGCCATGTCCGGCAGCACCCGCCGCTTCAGCGGCGATCGAACAGGTAGTGGCCGACGAACCACTCCTGTCCGTTGCGATAGCCCCAGAGCTCGGCACAAGCGATGAAAAAGATGCGCCAGCGCTGCAGCCATTGTGCCGCGGCATCCGCGCCGTACACCTGTGCCAGCAGAGGGAGCACCTGCCCGCGATGCGCATCCACGTTTGCGAGCCATGTGTTGGCGGTTTTCTGGTAATGCGTGCCTTTCCAGGTCCAGCGGCGGTTCAGGCGCAGCCGATCCTGGAACACCAGCGGCAGGTCGTAGCTCGGCATGATGCCGCCGGAAAAGAAGTGGCGGGTCATCCAGTCGGACGAATCCCGGTCGACGAACTCGTATGGCGCCGAGCGGTGCACGAAGATGTGCAGAAAGAATTTTCCCCGTGGATCCAGCCATTCGCCCACACGAGCAAACAGCGTGCGCCAGTTGCGCATGTGTTCGAACATTTCGACCGAGACGATGCGGTCGAAGCGTTCGCTGCTCGCAAAGTCGTTCATGTCCGCAGTCAGCACCACGATGTTGGTCAATCCACGTTCGCGGGCCTGCTGCAGGATGTACTCGCGTTGCGAACGGGAGTTCGATACGGCGGTAATGTGCGCGCGCGGATAGCGCCCGGCCATGAACAGTGTGAGCGAGCCCCAGCCACACCCCAGCTCGAGGATGCGCTGGCCGTCGGCAAGCTCGGCCCGCTCGCAGGTGATGGCGAGCGCAGCCGCTTCGGCATCGGCGAGCGTCGAGCACTCATCGTCCCAGAAGCAGGAGCTGTACTTGCGATGCGGACCGAGCACCAGGCCAAAGAAGTCTGCCGGCACTTCATAGTGCTGCTCGTTGGCTTTCTCCGGTACCGGCGCGACGGGGGCGGCATCCATCAGCGCAATGAAGGATTGCCCGTTGGCGGCAACGGCTTCGATGTCTTCGACTCGGCTGTCGTGCAGGCGCTGCCTGAGCAGGCGGCGAACACCCGCGCGGATGACGGTATCGGGAACCAGGCCCTGTTCGACCCAGTTCATCGCTCCATTGACGGCACTGCTGGCGTAACTCATGGCGCTCTCCTGCGGTGATGCGGATCGGGGGCCGAAAGTGTCGTGTGAATGCGTTCGATGCCCCGGATGATGTCGGTGCCCAGAGGAATGGCGCGGGCGCGAGCGATCCCGGCGTGTTCGCGCATGGCAGTGAGGCCGCCGACGAACACCGGGACACCGGCGCTGGCCACCAGTGCGGGCAGGTGCGTGTCGATCTCCACCGGCTCCGGATCCTGCGATCCGGCAAGCACGATGGCGCGGCAGTTCGCACGCCTGACGGCCTGCGACAATTCCTGCAGCGGCGTATTCGCCCCCAGAAGCACGGGACTGAACCCATGCTCGTTGGCACTCAGGGAGAAAAGCAGCAGCCCCACCTCGTGCTGCTCACCCGGCAGGCACGCGACCAGAATGCGAATGCCGTTGCGATGCCGCGCCCGATGATGAAAGCGCGCACCCAGCTTGTTGCGCAGGTAGACGGCGAAAAAATGTTCTTCGGCCACGCTGCCCTCGGCCGATTCCCAGCGGCGGCCGATCTCCTCGAGCAGCGGCACCAGCAACTTCAGGGTGACCTGCTCGATGGGATGCATGGCCAGCATGTCGTTGTAGCAGGCCTCGAGTTCGTCCTCGTCAAAGCGCGTGATGGCCGCGATCATCCTCTCCTGGTAGCGCACCCAGGGCTGGTTGCCGGGCACTTCTTCCGGGGCCGGACCGTGCAGCGACTTCTTCACCTGCCCCACCGGAATGCCGCGGTCGAGCAGCGACACCACGCGATGGATCAGCTCGATATCCTCGCGCCGGTACATGCGGTGACCGGAGGGGGTGCGCGTCGGCTTGATGAAGCCATAGCGCCGTTCCCAGGCACGCAGCGTGATCGGATTGACGCCGGTCATGCTGCACACGGTGCGGATCGGAAACAGCTCCCTGGCGGAGGAATTGGCGGCTGGAAAGTTGGCCATGGGTCATACCGTATCTTGTACAAAACCGATGCACAACTTATACAAAACACAAAACTAGGCAAGTTTTACGCGATAATTTGCATCCTATTAGCTATGCATTAGTTGTGCGCCGCATCGTGGCGCATGGCTATCGAACGTGGGTTGCGGCAGGGGCTGCGAGTGCCGCTACGCTGCGAGCCGGCGGCGGCTCAGGTGGCGAAGAGCGCCCCGGCGAACAGCGCCCCATGCAGCAACGCCGCGCCGATGGTGGCGCGGATCGCCGGGTCGAGCGCTGCCGGCCGCTTCGCATCGCGCAGCAGGCGCCGCGCAGCCAACGACGCCGGAAACGCTGAAGCGAGCGCAAGAAGCGACAGCATAGGCAACGCGCCCGCGAGCACCGCACCGAAAAGCCACAGGTGCGCGCTCACCGCGATGCCCGGATACAGCCACCGCGCGCGCTGCGGCCCCAGCCGCACGACGAGGTTCCGCTTCCCAGCGGCCGCATCCGCCTTCAGGTCCGGGAACTGGTTGATGAAGAGCAGGTTCGCCATCAGCAGGCCGTAGCCCAGGCCCGCGACCACCGGCGTGTAGGAAAACTCGCCGCGCTGCACGTAGTCCGCGCCCACCACCACGATCAGCCAGCCGAGCGCCACGGCGATCTCCCCCAGCCCGCGGCTCATGAGCTTGAAGGGCGGCGCCGAATAGGCCCAGCCCGTCGCCAACCCCGCCTGGCCGATCCAGAGCAGCCCCGGCGCCGAGGCGTGCGCGAGCCACAGCCCTGCCGGCACCACCGCGGCGAGCAACGCATAGCCGAAGATCCCCGTGGCGCGCAGCGTCAGCACGCCGTTCTGAATGAAGCGGCTGCCGCCCGTGAACGGAAAGCGCCGCTCGGTGTTTGCCGCATCACTGCCGTTCAGCGCGTCGTAGTAATCGTTCAGCACGTTGATGCCCGCGTGCGCGACCAGCGCGAAGGCGACCGTCAAGAAGGCCTCGAGCGCCCGCAGGGTCACCCCATCCGCCTGCGCGCTTGCGAGCCCCAGGACGCAGCCCACAAGCGTTACGCTCAGGAACGCCGGCCGCGTCGCGGCGAAGTAGCGCGCGAGCGGATTGCGGTAGGCGCTGAGGGTGGGCTCGGCGGCGGGCATAGGCGCAGTTTCGCCATCATAGCGCCTGCCGCATAGTTGCCCGGCGTCAACGCCCCGCATTGACCGGCGCCGCCCCCGCCGCTGCAGTGTAGTCTCCAATAACAACGTATTGGGGTGCAATCGGCGGGCGGCCCGCGTAGCGGCACAGGCGCTAGAGCTACTCGCGCTGGCGGGGTTGGATGCCGAGCCCGAAACGATGTGCGCGCAGCGAACCGCGGACGCGCGCCCGATACAATCGCCAAACACAACATGCCCGTTGTGTCCGTTGACGATGCCACGGAATCATTTCCGCGACGTATACCGTCGTCGCCAACCGAACCGCCCTACTTCTCTCTGGCGGCGTCTGGTTCGCGAAATGCTTCCCGACGACGTCAACGAAAACCGAGATCATACGTTCTGGTCCTGCAGAGGGCGTTGCTCGACGCGAGGGTTGCATGTATCCGAGTTGCCGTAAACGAGTAGTAGTTGTTGCGATGCTGGTTGGATTGCTGGCGGGCATTGCGCAGGCAAACGATCGCCAGACGATCGGCGTCAACGGAATATCGCGCACCTACGTCGTGCGCGCGCCCGATCGATTGAAGAGAGACGCCCCCGTTCCGCTCGTGTTCGTCCTCCACGGCGGCGGTGGGAATGCCGCGAATGCGGAGAAGATGACGGGCTTCACCGAGAAGGCGCGGAAGGAGAACTTCATCGTCGTATATCCCGAAGGCAGTGGGCGATTGCGCCGCGGGTTGTTCACCTGGAACGCCGGGCATTGCTGCGGGTATGCGATGGAGAACAAGGTGGATGACGTCGCGTTTGTCAATGCGCTGCTCGATCACCTCATCAAGACTTATCCCATAGACGACAAGCGCATCTACGTCACCGGCATGTCCAACGGCGCGATGATGTCGCATCGACTGGGCATCGCGCTGTCGCATCGCATCGCGGCCATTGCGCCCGTTGTCGGCACAGTATTCGGCGATGAACACACCCCCGCACAGCCGGTGGCGGCATTGATGATCAACGGATTACTGGATGAGAACGTGCCGTTCAACGGCGGCGCTGGCGCCAACCGTGGCAAAGATGCGTGGGATGGCACGCCTGCGAAACCCGCGCTCGATCAAGCCGCGTTTTGGGCGAAGTCGAACGGTTGCGACGTAACACCGACGAAGCGGGATTCCGCAACGCAAACTCACTTTCACTATCAATGTCCCGCTGGGCGGGCCGTTGAGCTGATCGCCTTGAAGGACAACGGCCACGCCTGGCCCGGTGGTGAGAAAGGCAGTCGTCGGGGTGACAAACCAAGCGAGTCGTTGAATGCGACCGATGTGATCTGGGATTTCTTCAAATCGCGCTCTGCAGTTCGCTAGCGGCAGGCATTCGCGCGGTGCAGCTGTTGTAGCATTTCTCAATGCGTCAATCCGCAATAGCGTTGGACGCGAGATCCAAACCGATCGGGCCGCGCAGCCTCCACCACAACGCTCGCGCATTCACGTACTGACACGCTGCCGAACTGTTCCCAACACAAACGTGCACCCCGACACCATGTGGTGGCACCATGCCCTCGGCAACATGCGCGAGCGGCCCTTCTCGGCGTTCTTTACGGACACCTCCGAGCTCACCGACGAGGAAATCGGCGTCTCATGATCCCCGGATTCATCCTGCGCGGCCTGCTGCCGCTGCTGCTGGCCCTGCCTGCCCTGCAAACCCTTGCAGCCGAGCCGGCGCCCGAGCTCTACCGCAGGCATTGTTCGGAATGCCATGGCGCAGACCGTTTCGGCTTGATGGGCCCGGCGCTGCTGCCGGAGAACCTCTCGCGCCTGCGCAAGCCGGACGCTGCCGCCATGATCCGCGACAGCCGCCCGGCCGTGCATATGCGGGCCTTCAAGGAGGTACTCAAGCCCGAGGAGATCCAGGCGCTCGCAGACTACATCTACACGCCGGTGCCAATGCCGCAGTGGGGCGAGGCGGAGATCCGCGCCTCGCGCATCGTGCATCACGCGCCGGGTTCGCTGCCCGACAAACCGCAGTTCTCCGCCGACATGATGAACCTCTTCATCGTGGTGGAGGGCGGCGACCACCACGTCACCCTGCTCGACGGCGACAAGCTCGAACCCATCCATCGCTTCCCCTCGCGCTTCGCCCTGCGCGGCGGGCCGAAGTTCACGCCGGGCGGGCGCTACGTCGTCTTCGCCTCGCGCGACGGCTGGATCTCCAAGTTCGACATCTGGAACCTGAAGGTGGTGGCCGAGGTGCGTGCCGGCATTAACACGCGCAACGCCGCCGTCTCCGGCGACGGCAAGTACGTCGCCGTGGCCAACTACCTGCCGCACAGCCTGGTCATCCTCGACGCCGACCTGAATCCGCTGAAAATCCACGCCGTGCGCGACAAGGACGGCAAGCAGAGCTCGCGCGTCTCCGCCGTCTACACCGCCGAGCCGCGCAAGAGCTTCGTCGCCGCGCTGAAGGACGTCATGGAAGCGTGGGAGATCAGCTATGACCCCAAGGCGCCGGAGATTCCCGCCGGCATGATCCATGACTTCCAGTACCGCGAGGGCACCTTCATCCCCGGCTTCCTCAACCCGAAGCGCTCGATCCTCGACGACTACCTCGACGATTTCTTCTTCACGCAGGACTACAACAAGGTTGTGGGCACCAGCCGGGAGGCCGGCAAAGGCCAGGTTGTGCACCTGGATGCCCGCCGCAGCATCGCCACGCTCGACCTGCCCGGCATGCCGCACTTCGGCTCCGGCATCACCTGGGACTGGCAGGGCCGCGGCGTCATGGCCACGCCGAACCTGAAGGAGGGCGTCGTCACCATCATCGACATGAAGACCTGGAAGACCATCAAGCAGATCAGGACGCCCGGCCCCGGCTTCTTCATACGCAGCCACGAGTACTCGCGCTATGCCTGGGTGGACTCCATGATGAGCCGCGAGCACAAGGACACCCTGACGGTGATCGACAAGCAGACCCTGGAAGTTGCCGCGCAGCTCAAGCCCGTGCCGGGCAAGACCCTGGCCCACATCGAATTCACCAGGGACGGCAAGTACGCGTTGGCCAGCCTGCGGGAGAACGACGGCGCCCTCATCGTCTTCGACGCCGCCACGCTGAAGGAAGTCAAGCGCATCCCGGCGAAGAAACCGGTCGGCAAGTACAACGTCTGGAACAGGATCACCCGTTCCGAGGTCACCAGCCACTGATTCGCCGCCGCCCGGGTTGCGGTGATAGAGACAGACTGAGCCAAACCGCCAGCAGCCGATGCGCGCGCAATGCCGTTCCGCCGGGTTTGCGGCCACGACGACACCAAGGCGGTCCGCGCCGACGCTCCTCGGCGCATCATGCCTCAAGCCACGCTGTCGACCCAGACCAGGAGCCTCGCCAAGAGGCGATCCACGCTCCGATCACAAGCGCGCTTTGCGGGATAGAAGACCACCGCCATGACACCCGCGGCGACCAGAGGTGGCGTCTCCCAAGGCAAACCCTGGCGCACGAAATTTCCGAGCGACGCTTCGACCGCCCCGAGCACGAACAGGGTGAGAAGGAGCATCGATCCATAAACGGCGGTACGGCGAAAGAGCCGCGCGGCATCGATCGGCCCGCGATAGAGCAGTCCCATCACGAAGGACCCGAGCAGAATCGGCAGTGGCGCGCTCAAGAGCCAGTCCTGGGCGCGATACAGCGCGCAGACCGCCGACTCGCTTGCGGGGGTGCAGCCGGCGATTCTCCCGCCCTGCACGACGGCCCCCCCACAGAAAAGCGGCGATCGACGCCATGACCCATCCGCTCAGGAACCACAGGGCCTGCCGCTGTCCGCCGCGCGAAAGCGCACGGATATGGTGGACGATCGTCGCCAAGACCATGACCATGCAGACCCCGATCCACAGCAACATGACCAGAAGCGAAGCGCGAACCATGTCGCGGGAAAGTGCGGCCACCAGCGCGAGCAGGCCCGGAAGCACGATGAGCAGCTTGGGCCGGGTCTGCGCGACACGCCAGGCCGCCGGCATCATCAAAAAAGCGGCGAGCACGAGGTTGCCAGTCAGTGACGCGGACGTGGACGGAGGCGAGAGTGGCACGTACAGCGCAAACGCGGCCGCCATCGCGAGCACCCACGGCGATCGCGGCGAGCCAGCCCGACGCGCCGACCACCAGCCAACCAGTCCCAGCGACGCGAGTACGGCCGCCGTCGACAGAACGACGGCCGACGACGGCAAGCCCGTCGCGATCAAGCCCGTCGCGATGCACGCGAACGACATCACGACAAATGCCGCCTCCGCGACCCGGTCCGATTCCGGGGCGGCGCCGATCTCGAGCACCCGACGCACGAAGAGAATCGACACCGTTCCCGCAAGCCCCCAGGCGCCAATCAACAGCAAGCGCTCCAGACCCTCGACCAGGTGAAGCCCGCCGCGCAGCAGTTCGCGCTCGACGCCCCAGCGACGCAGCACCCCCACGACCTGCATGTACCCGGCGAACAGCGGACTGCTCGACACCGTAACCATCACGCCATACCCGCTCGCGACCAGTGCGCTGAAGAGCGCCAGCAGTCGCGCACCGGCGCTCTGCGACATCCGCCACACGAGCAGCAAGGCCAGCGCCGCGAGCAGTGCGATCAGGATCAACCTGAACCAGGTCGGGGGCGCGAAGGCAATCGCCCAGCTCGCGCCGGACAGCGCTGCCTCGCGTACAACGCGGTAGTCTGTGAGCCGGTACAGCCCAGCGACGCCCTGCGCAAGTGCGAGCATGGCCAGCAGCGAGATCGGCACGGTGTGCAACAGCGCTCGCGCCGTTGCGTTGGAGGGCGATGGTTTCGTCACACAGGTCGTAGACACAATGTAGCCAGATGTTCACCGGCAGAGACGGATAGTACTTTCAAACCACCTGCCCTGGCATAGCTCGCCGGAAAGGTCTGCTTGAATTCCCCCCCCGGCCTGCCGGCACCGCCTGCAGCCACTTTCTCGGCTGCAGGTGTTCATGAATCTCCGCTGCACTGGGACTGTCCTTCTGCAGATGCAGGCGGTTGTGCAGCGATTGCTTGCCGGACCAAGCGCGTGGCGGTCGACCGCGGACGCCGCGGCTATGGCCAGGCGAGGTCGGGAGCGCGGTACACCGGCTCGCCGTCGAGCAGCGTCAGCAGGACCCGCACGTGGCGCAGGGTCATGGGCTCGACCTCGAACAGGTTGCGCTCCAGGACGATCAGATCGGCGGCCTTGCCGACCTCGATCGAGCCATTGACCGCGTCCTCGCGCGCGAGCCACGCGCCTGCGAGGGTGTAGGCCGCGAGCATCTCCGCTAGCCCGGCGCGCTCCTCCGGGCGCCATGCTGGCGCGCTGCCGTCGAGCGGACGGCGCGTAATCGCGATCTGGATCGCGTCGAGGGGGTTCATCGACGGTGCCGGCCAGTCGCTGCCCGCGACCACCACCGCGCCGCTCGCCATCACGCTGGCGATCGGATATAGCCGGCGCGCGCGGTCGGGGCCCAGCAGGGCCTCGGCCACCCTGGTGAGCTCATCGGCCTGCGCCCACAGGGGCTGAACGTCCGCGACCACGCCCAGGCGGCGCAGGCGCAGGAGGTCGGCCGGATCGAACAGGCCGACGTGGGCGAGCTGATGGCGCCGGTCCCGCGGACCGTTGGCCTCCATAGCGCGCGCGATGGCGTCGAGGCCGAGGCGGATCGCGCGGTCGCCGAACACGTGCATGTGGGCCTGGAATCCGGCGGCGTCGAGCCGGGTGACGATGGCGTCGAGGGCCGCGGGCGCGATCTGCAGTATGCCGCGACTCTCGGGGCTGCCGACGTATGGCTCGATGAGCGCGGCGTCACGCGTGTGGAAGTCTCCATCGACGAAGATCTTGGCAGCGTCGGCGCGCAGGCGCTTGCCCCGGACGCGCTCGTGACGCGCGACTAGGAGTCTGGGCGGCAGAACCTACTGACGAGTGGAGTGAGGTGAGGTAGTTTGCAGCGATGGCTGCAAGTTACCTTCCGTACGATCCGCAGCAGATGCTGCTGC
>Ga0116143_10002368_pt1 | contig 20613 bp, 29 predicted proteins | sample AD_UKC034_MetaG_FD_89745 | JGI IMG/M metagenome (GOLD analysis project Ga0116143, IMG submission 89745) | Active sludge microbial communities of municipal wastewater-treating anaerobic digesters from USA - AD_UKC034_MetaG | ecosystem: Engineered > Bioreactor > Anaerobic > Digestate | place: USA...
GGTACCATGACCTTTGATATTGATTATGAAATTGTATAGTTTTAAGGAATAGTTTTTGCAAGTTTATAAGGCCCCTAGTGTGGGGCTTTATTATTTATCCACATTTGTAAATTGTACACTACCTATTACTTACTTTGCAGCATGCCGAAAATTTAACGAATAAAGTATGATAAGTAAATTTAGATCTATTGTAGACACCGCCCCGCTAATAAACCTACCCCTATCTAAAGCTTTTGAAGAATTTAGAACCGGTGGTGAATATGTAAATTTAATCAACCAGATACGGGCCACCCCCGAAAAGTCTGATCAGTATAGTCTTAAGCGTAAGTTACCCGCTTACACATTTGCCGGCACATTTGCCGCCCGGGCAGTTACAGGGTTATTGGAGTTATCAGGTTACGTTCAACTCGAATATGACAACGTAGTAGATGTAACCGCACTAAAGGAGGCGTTAAATTCAGACAAATACACGGCGGCCTCTTGCACCAGTGTCAGTGGTTGTGGGGTATGGTTACTGGTTAAGGTTGATAATCTAACCAGTGCGCAAGACTACAAGGAGGCATTCAATCAACTGTGCAAGCATTACTCGAATTATGGCGAGCTAGACCTAAAGATTTCAGATGTATCCAGAGTCCGATATTTGTCGATGGATCCACAACTGTATATAAATGAATACAGCACTGTATATTTTTATATACAGCCCCCTACCAAAGAAGAAACCACGTTTATCCGTAATCTTGAAACCTCCGAACCGGCCAATTTAAGTTGGTGGCCAACTTTCATGGCGTCAGGCAATTATTTGGGCATCGTAACAGGCAGGCATGATTGGTTGCGCTTTGGGATGGCGATGAAGCATGCGGGGCTCCCTTTTGAAGACTTCTACACCATAAGTCAACAGTCTCCGGGTTATGTCGGTACGGAAGATTGTAAAAAGGTATGGACTGAAACTCCTAAAAATGTAACCGCGGGCACCCTGATTTACTTTGTAACTAAATTAGCAGGCTTTAAGATACCTAAAAATTCGGGCAATTTAAATACGAGCCCCACGGGAGAAAGGGAAACAAAATATCAGAAGATGGAAAGATTGGTACTTTCCGAATATGTGTTTGTACTAAATAGTATACACGATTGTATTGAGTGGCGGGCGGCATCCGGCGGCAGTTGGACTAAATTAAATGATCGAAAAGTAGAGGGTATAACCCATATATTAAACAGAGCCCATGACTTAAACGTGGGGGTAGATAAGGTTAGGTCGTTTATTAACGGGTACGTCGACAGCCATAATTTAGCTCACAACCCGATTGTAGACGCACTATCAGAAGTAAGGGAGTTTAGCGAATTTGATGTATTTGAAAAGGTTGCATCGTGCCTGGGGGCGTCTGATAAATCAAACGTAGTGATGTATTTACGAAAATGGTTTTGTGCGAGTGTAATAAACATAACCCGAGAGTTGCGTGATAAGAGCAATGAGTTGTGTTTAATACTTAGAGGCAGGCAGGGCTCCGGAAAGAATACATTTGTTGATCATATTTCAAGCATCTGGAAAAGCGAGTATATTTTAACTCACTTTGGTGCTGTTGACACGAAAGACTTTTCCGAGAAATTGCACAAGGCCGCAATTATTTATATGGACGAATTAAGCGCACTATCGAAGACCGCAGGCATCGAAGAAGTTAAATCAGTACTATCACAAAACACGGTATCTTATCGCAAGAGTTACGGGAGGGAGATAAGCGAGTACAAGGTATATGCTAACTTTATTGGCAGCACCAACGAAAGCCATTTTCTTGCAGATCAAACGGGGAACAGGCGCTTCCTTGTGGTAGACGTGCCCGTAGACAGAATAGACTTTGCTTGTATGCCCCCCGCCTCACAGATCTGGGGATATGCTAAATATCTGGTACGTACTGGTCAGGAGCACGGGTACTTCAAACATGAGGAGATGCAACGGGTTCATTCGGATAACGAGGCACACACTATCGTTCGTGATCACGTCCAGATTTTAGAAGAGGTTATCGATATTGACGGCGGCATCCCGATGGAATGTAAGGCACTTTACTTAAGGGACTACCTTAATGAGCTGGTACCCAAAACAACGTCAGCGATAACCTCAAACCGATTAATGAAAGATCTGCGGAGTCGATACAACATAGACGCCAAAACACGCAGGGGGGCGTCCGGAACCGAAAAGGTAATCGCGTTCGGGATTGCCAAAGAACATTATGACCGCTTTGTCAAGCTAATTAACACCCGCTACAATCGCGACATCGGCACCGCGGAGCCCGTTTATGATCTGGAGCCGGTAATGCCGATGCCATTTTAGCCCCTACGGGTTACCTGCTTGCTTTTTGTAACTTATTTTCTGGTTACCTTGTAAACCTTATTTTTTAAGTATTTTTTAATTTTTATAAAAAAGACGAGCCCCCTTTAATACATCTTTACTATAAGTACTATTGTTACTTATGTTACTTAGTTACTTATATATTTATATATATAATATATATTATATATAGTAATGCAGTAGGGGCTTAGTGGGGGGCGTACTAATACCCCTATATACCCCTTATAAAAGTGGTCGAAAATAGGAAAACACCAGTAACCACGTAACAAAAAACAACAACCTAATGATTATCAAATAGTTACAAAAAACAAACAAAAATGGAGAGGTAACACGTTACTCGAATTGCGCAAAAAAGGAACACACGGGCGGTGCCGCATAGGTTATCTGTAATGCGTTAAAATTTAATCTTATGTGTATTTACCCCAACATTAATAAATAATGCCGTAGCGGGCCTTAAAATAGCCAAATACGGCATCATGGTAGGCGGTCTGATTGCCCCCATTACGCTTAAAATTTATCTGAAAAAAAAAAGTTCAAAAAACACTTGACAAGTATAATTTAACCTTCTATCTTTGCATCATTGTTTAACTATTTAACACATTTGAGAGAGATGAACATCGTAACGGGAGATACAATCAAAGTGGCGGTGGATATGCAGAGGGGATACGTGGCAGAGATTACTGGCAGTTGGTACGACGACAAAGGGCATCATTCTTTTGAGCTAGATTTTAAAGAAGTTTGGGGATACGCCGGAAAGCCAAAGAATGTTCGCAGAGGCAAAGACCTTTATCCAATGGTAGTAAATCACACTAAAGGCCCTGATCACGATGCCGCCGCTGAAAGAAAATTAGAACAGAAGTTGCGTAACGACGTATTATGCCCTCGATATGCTCAACTATTATCTGATCAAGCTTATCAAAAAGAGCAAACCCGTTTGTTCAACGAAGCACACCGCATCGAAGTAGATTTAGAGACGGCAGAAACATTAGAGAAATACGGCCCAGAGGGTACTTTGATTTCGGTCGATGGGTTTAGACTCACATTTGAGCATACCGGTCGTACTGAATTTCATAAAAGCTTTAGGGGTGCGTTCGAGTCCGCATTGGATAACCTATGCAAGCATTATTGTGATAAGGTTACGATCAATACGATCACAACAGAGGTCGTCGCTTATCAAAACTGGAATCTAGATAAAACTGGTACACAGAAATGGTTACGTGTTTGGGACGTTACAAAACCAACTTTGACTATAACAAATTAATAGTACAAATGCCCCTTCGGGGCCTTCCCTATTTTAAAAAATGGAAAATACGTACAAAAAAAATAATAAAGAATATCAACCCGGAGGTAGCCTGCTTATCAAAATTGTAGACATAATCTTGCAATTTATGTTTGTGGCCACCGTATGTCTTTTTATATTAATGGGATTATTAACTTTAGGGGAACATGAGGATAGAAATAAAGAAGCTGAACGTCAACGCAGCGTTCAGATGGGGCAGTGAACATGCGGTAGGTATCGACTTTAAAGCAACATCCCTTTCTTATTTAGATGATGACACTATTTCTTACGGATTAGGGGTAGCTATTCAGATGCCCACGGGGTACTTTGGCATGTTAGTTGCCCGATCTAGTGTGATAAGCAGAGGGCTTATGCTTGCCAACGGTGTCGGTATTATCGACCCGGATTACCGTGGAGAACTTAAAGCGGTGTTTCGGGTTGTGGATAAAGAAAAGTCGAGGTATGTCCTCGGGGAATATGTTTGTCAGTTAATTTTGATACCCACAAGTCCCGTTCGTATTATTTCGGACACGGTGCAGCTAAGCCCTACCGTCAGAAGCGTCAACGGCTTCGGCAGTTCCGACAATCCAGATAACCCTATAATTAATTAATTTATGGAAAAAGATAAAGAATTGATTTACAAATCATCCAGAGGGCTTGAAGATTTACCGTTCCTGGAAAAGTGCCGCATCTTGCTTGACTCCAAGCTGTTGCCAGCATGGGTAAATACCCTCGAAAAGGTCATCGTAGGCCAGTACGCATTAAATAAGTTAGGGCTAGACCCCATACTCGATTTTAACAAAATAAGCATCATAAACGGCACGGTAGCCCTTAATGCGGAGGCATTGCGTGCCCTGGTGTTTAAGAATGGCGGCAGCATTAAATTGATAAAAGATTTTGAGCTGGTCGAAAAGTCAATAAAGCAGCTTGACGGCACCGAAAAAGTTGTGCAAGTGCGGGTAACTGTGGTGTCGATCAGACGCCCGGGGGAGGCAGATTGGAATGAAGTCTCTTTTTATGAAACGGAGGCGGCTGGAATGGGATTGATGGGAAAGGATAACTGGAAAAAAATGCCTCGTGCGATGATGGCAGCTCGGGCTTACACCAAGGCAATACGACTGTATTGTCCGGACTTGATAAATGTAGGCTACTCTATCGAAGAAATTAGCCCTGAGCTTGAAATTGATGACGTTGAATGTGTCGATATACCTTAGTAAACCAAACTAAATTTAAGATTATATGGATACTTCTGTTAAAGTTGAGCCCCTGTATGTATACTTATTCCACGCGAAAGATACTTATTATTATAGAATAGGGGTCTCTCCTGATGTCAAAGAAAGTTTAAGTAAAACAGGGTGTACCGAGGATTTATCAATACTTTACGTGTGGGAGTATGAAGATAATAATAAGGCGACTATAGTCGGACTTTATATTTATAAAGCTTTCAAACAGCAGGCTACAAGAAATGGTTGGTTCTTTTTTACGGAGGGGCCGGAAGGTGTTGTTAAAAGATTGAATGATTTTATTTCAAGAATAAATAACCATTATTGTTAATGAAAAACATAGATCACCTATTAGAAGATCTGGCAAGGTTGAATCAAAGCAAAAGGCCCTTAGTCCTACAAAAGATGAACATTATGACGCCCTTGTAAAAGCGGCTTATTTTCATAATGGTATTATTGTTGTAAAAGAGACGGTAAAGTTAGTAGATATATTAAAGAAAGTATATACCTTGAAGTTAGAGCCCTCTAGAATAGATGACACTGTTAATTATTTTGCATTGCAGAGAGAAATGTATCTAACTACATTAAGTAAATTAGGTAAGTACGCCAATCTAGAAATACACGCTAAAAATACTGGGGTTGTAATTGCAGATGAAGTACGGCATAACATACTTGCAGATTTATATAGTTACGAAGAAGATTATCGCATAGATTATTATAATTATTTTAGGTATCCTTTAGAAATATTTAGTTTAAGAGCAATCGATATTGTATTTTTTAAAAATAATTTAATTTAAGCAATGGAAGAATACGTAGACGCTTTGGATGATTTGATTGACCTGCTGAATGATATGGACTCGGAGATCCTCGACAAGATGGAAGAGCTGGAAGAGCTGCGGGTTAAAATTGACAATAGTTCTCACCTATACCTTAAGCTTTACGAAGCCTTAGACTACTATACGATAGAGGCTTATTGTGCTAAAATTAAGATAGATGTAAATCTTACAGCGACACGGGTTGTGGAAATTATAAAAAAGGCGTGTGGTTTTTGTCAAGATTATGCCGTCGTTGAACGGTGCGTCCCCATCCGCGGGCGAGGGTTACATTACATTTTTCCGGACTATATTTTAGACAAGGCCCTCCAGGAGTTGGGCATAATCCCATTCAGAGATGACGACGATGACGACAATAGTTAAAATAAATGAGCGGTACTACTTCAATATTCGGTACATCGCGGTTAAGCTGTCATTCGACCACACTTATCTTGAAACGGTGTTGTCAGAGATTGCGGAAGATCTGAAAGATGCCCTGGGTAATCTGGATACCGACAGCGACAATCTTATTATTTTTCAGACGCCTAATCTAACGGTTTGCGATTTCTCAATTGTAACGCTTATCGTTGCACGAACGGTGTCGATTGTAGACCAAATAGGGTACCTGCAAGAGCTGAACGACGAATTGGAGGTCGTAAAAAGTGAGGAAAGCAGGGCCCCTGAAGATGTATTTGAGTATGTGGAAGCATTAACATTGGCTCAAAACCTTTTCGACAAAATATTAGACGTCAAGGCAGCGTCCGGCATGTCGATGCGGGAGGCACATATAAGCACACTGCTCGAGGTGTATAATTACACCAGATTACCCCTCTACAAAGAAGCCTATGATCGGGCGTTAGCAGGGCATCCGCCGGAAACCACCAAAGAGAAAAATGAGATTCTTTTAAAGTTGGGTATTCTGAAAAAAGACGGGGGCAAGCTGGTACCCACCGAAAAGGCCAAACCCTACTTAATCGCGGAAAACACGTGGAACGTGCCGGAATTAACCGCACTATTTGAACAGTTGCGAAGCCTTTATGGAAGCCTGTCGTCGGCATTAGAAGAGTTAAGTAGGTAAGTAGGTAAGTAAGTAAGTAAATAAATAGGTATATATATTAAATAATTAACAACTTAAAGTATGATAGGATTAGTATTAGGGGTAGTATCACTGGGCCCCGAAAAGAGATCAACGGCGGCGGGCAAGGAATATTACCGATTTCAGGTGCAGGAACCCTCATCGCACGACGGGACGCAAGGCCGTAAAGTTTGGTGTTATGTGTGGGAATCTAAAGACTTTCCCATTGTGGACGGGGTTGGGGAAGGGCAAGAAGTACATGTAACGGGCAGGGCAAGTTCGTCGGCTTACGAAGCGCACGGTAAATGGTTAAGTTCAATTAGCTTATCGGTAACTAAGTTAGAGGTTCGCAATGGGGGGGCTAAAGGAGCACCTCCAAAAAAAACAACACCGGCACAAGTTCCACAGGCCCCCGCGGCCGAAGCAGCTTCCGTCGATTTACCTTTTTAATTTAACAAGGGGAGGTTAATCCCCTTTTATTGTCATTTATAAAAATAAATACTTATGACACCTCTTATTCTTGACAACGAGCAATTAAATTTTATAGATAAAATACTGGACGAGTATTGACAGTTTCCAAAAATTGGAAATGACTACCTTTGCGTGCATCACGACAACAGTGAAGTGATGTGCCTTGAGCTCGTGGATTGGGACTTTCGTTTTTCCAATTTTGGGAAAAAAGATAAAACAATAATACCTGCTTATTATAAATTAAAAAAATACCATCGAAACGGTCTTTACATCTCCGATATTGATAAGCGGGGATAAAGAAATAGACAAAGATAGAAAACAAGACTATGTTCTGTTTTCTGAAGCTTTGATTCAGAGAATTTATAGATTTAATTTTTAAATTAGTAGTAAGGGTTGGCTTTAATTTTATGGAAACATTCGCATTAGACACACTTTTAACGGAGCTCGTTTTTCTTTACAAAAATATGCGGGGCGAGCCTGGGTTTACTGATGAAGATCATTTTAGATTTAATTACTGCATAGACTCATTAATTTTGGAGTACGAGAAGAAAGGGTATTATTCTATAAAATCTTTTTTGAAAAAAAATAAAATTATTTTAGACGAAATTGATACTTCTGCTGTTGATTTTCTTTGTGGCGAATCCTGTTATTCCGGAGCGATACCTTTTGTAACTATAAAAAGAAAAATAATCGCAAGGGATCCTGAATACCTTTACCCTTATTATATAATTAAGGAAGCAGTTAAACCGTTTATCAAATAATTTGTCATGGATTTGGAAAAAATAACTGAACTTTTAGACAATATTACAACCCTCTATTCTTATTTGAATCGAAGGCTGGACTTACAGTCTGACGAAATAAGTCTGTTCGAGACGACAATAGATACCCTGTTAGAGTTATTTGAAGAGGAGGGTTACGGCACAGTAAACGCATATCTTAAAAATATGGGTGTAAATGTGAGTTCTGGCATTAAAAATAAAATACATCTTTATTGTAAAGAGGCTTGCAAAGCTGCTTCATTGCAAATTGTAGACTTCGATCGAGTTAGTGGGCCTTATGACACACTTTACCCAAAGCATATAATTAGGGAATGGGTTGAACATATTTTTAAAAAACTATGAGTACGTCTAAAGTATTAAAAGAAATTCTTGAAACCGGCGGCCTTTTAATAAGCATCTTTTACACCGAAAAAGGTGTAAGGTATATCCAGTACCTTAAAGATGATGCCATGCGAATGATACACATCGATCGCTCCGAATTAGACGCTAACCTTAAGCTATGCTGTGTACAGATTTCCAGACAGAGTCTTGAGAAAATGCACACTATTGACAACACCTTGCCTATATTAATTGGTTGGGACGCGGATTTCAGAGACCCTACCTTAATTTGTAGCGGGGTAACGTTCTTTTGCGACGTGTATCAAGACGGTTTCATTAAATTAAGCATCGATCAGGGCGGGTATTTGTTAGAAATTTCGGCGTCCAGAAAAAGATTACTTAATGTGGTTGATAAAGCGGAAGTCGACAGCATAACATTTAGTTTGGCAGGCGAGAGCTTGCTTGTAGAGGGGGTGTCCGTTCCGGTGTCTGGTAGAAAAGATATTACTTTATCCTTTCACATTGAGAGACAGACACTACTAGATTGTTTGCAATTCCTTGACGGGGATGTAACTTACTTTTCCTTCCAGACAACCCTCGAAAGCCCGACGATGCTTCACGATGGGGCAAATAGGTACTGCAGCACCTTTGTTGATCAACTCTGCATAAGAGTTCCCTATGTGGGCGAGTCTCACAAAGATGGCAAGTTTTCAGGCCCCCTAAACAATAAGGGGGCCCGTAAAAGTAAATAATAAATAGTAATTAGTAATTAGTACTATGGACAGATTAAGGCAAGTTTTTGACCGAATTTTAGAATGCGATGGATTCGGTATAATAATAGCATTTACTCATAAAAAGGCTGTGTACGTTGAATACGGCGGCAAAGAGGGGGTTATCTACCGGACTTATTTATCCGGAGATACGCCTAATTATTGCGCAATTATCAGAACCTCTCATTGGAGTGCTGGGGACGCCCACATTAACCGCGGACGGGTTTGTGGAATAATCTCCTATGGCGAGCCCGATATAATGTCTTTGGTAAAAGAAAACTTTTTAAATTTTTCAGAAATAATTCATAATAATCTAAAGCAATGCCTAAATACATAAATTTAGAAGTATCTCACGACGAACATCAGCGAATAATTGAGATATTAAATGAATTACCCGACACTGTCGCTTATGAGCAGCCAGGCGCCGCTAAAGACTATACAAGCGACTCGCCACGCTCATCATACGTGCAGGATAAGCGCACCTCGGAGCTTTATCTACTTGCATATGATTGTGATGTGCGTACGATAAAAATAAAGATAACCCCTGATCATTTGGTTCATTGTTCCAAATTTATCAGTCCTTTTTTGACCCAATTTGGAGACGAGGATACGGCTTGTATTTTCTTCAACAGCCGCCTCTGGGACACCTTTCCAGAAGTTTTTTTTCTGCAAAAGGTTCAGGGGCAGTATGTGCTTAGGGGTAGCTTGATAAATCCAGACGATGATATGGCGGAACGCATGTCAATTTGTTTTCTGAATGCCGGCTTCAGGGAAGACAACCCCGAACTTGATTAGATTATTTTATTTGCAAACCGCTTCGGGCTTGAGTTATTTTATATTCAACCGATTGCGTGATTTTATAACAATATCGTAAATAACAAAAATGCAATATCGGGGCGGAAAGAATAGATTTGCAAAAGAAATACTTGCCCATATGCCTCATTGTCATACCTTCGTCGAACCGTTTGTCGGAGGTGGGGGCATGACAAGGCATGCGGTGCATTGTGGCAAATTCGGGGAGTTCTTTTGCAGCGATGCAAACGAATATGTCATAGATTATTATAATGCGCTAAAGGCCGGGTGGTTACCTCGTGATAATTACTGGCCTGGTGATTATCTTGAAATAAAAGAAGCCTGGAAACGGCAGGATTTTAGTAAATGGAGCAGGGTGGAGATGATCCTTTGCGGATATGTTATGTCGTTATACGGTTTTTTTATGAATAAACAAAAATCTATTGGTTCTAGAGGCAGATCCCCCCATAAATACCCTATCATAAACGCAAAAAAAGACTTATTGTGGATAAATAAGGTAAATATTAGGCATTGTGCATACGAATGTGTATATATTCCTGACCATCCATCTGTAATCTATTGCGACCCTCCTTATGCCGGCACCAGTGGCTACATAAACGTGCCAAAATTTGACCATGATAAGTTTTATGACTGGGTGCGCAATCTAAGCAAACAGCACTATGTGTACATAAGCGAGGTTAGTATGCCCGTTGACTTTGAATGTATCTGGTTTCGTCAATTAGGGGGCAATGGAAAAATGTCAAGAGATCGCGTTGAGCGTCTATTCATCCACAAAGAAGGCATTGCAAAAAGTTTTAAGGAGTCAAACACACTATTCAACTAACACCAAACATAAATGTTCAAAATAAAATATTCTGAATTTCAAAGATGCGCAAACAAATTTGAAGATTCGGTACGGTATTGGAAAACGACCAAAGGTAATAATATGTACTACCCCCCTTATTTCGGCATTTATTGCAAGGAGGGTAAGGTTTACTTCCACTCTCACGAGTTGCACCACAACCTGTATGTATTTTTCAAATTAGAACACACAGGGGATGCCTTTTCAGACTGCTTATTTTTGATACCAAAGGCAATGTCTGAATTATTTCCAAGAATAGGGGATTGCTGGCTTACCTTTGAGATCGTCGATGGTAATCTGGTAGCCGCAGTGGAAGAAACTTTCGATGAGAAACATCTGGTACACATTCCAGCGGGAGAGGTTTCAGTACCCTTCGACCCCTGGGATTCCTTTAGAAGCTTTGAGCCGTTCACGGCAATCTTAGATGGGGGTGTTGAGATCTCCATGACACGTGCTGATTTAATGAAAGAGATTGCCATAGCTTATAAATTTATGGCGCAACCCCACCCGGAAAGAATTAATGGCCTAATGATCGAGGTGCCCTCCACAGACATTACATTTTCAGTTACTAATGCCAGAGTTATAAGCAGGCGTAAGCCCCTTAAGGTCCCCCATACTCGAGGCATTCCGTGGGCAGATTGTGGTACTATATTGCGGGAGCCGGTAATAAAGTGCTTGCACGAATTGACAAAGATTCCCGAAATGAAAAAAAGCAAGATTCATGTGCTGTTCGATAAGACGGGGCGTTCGATTATTTATTCTGATTGCGGGCGGTTGTGGATGACGGCAAAATGGGAATTTTGGAAATTGAGATTTCAAGACAAAGCCTCGCAAGATAATCTTGAAAAAAACACCAACTTTCAGCCCTTTGAGTTTAACACAAAGGAATTGTTGCAATTATTGCAGGCTATAAATAAAGAGAACCCCGAAAAATCGCACACGTCTTCTTTAGTTTATAAATCAGACGGGGGGGCATTTATCTTCGAGGCAAAAGATAATTCAAAATTCACTACTCGTGAAATCACACCTACAAAAATGTGGGATAATCCGCTTCCGGTCTCGATTAGAGCTAATTTGTTTGACATGATTAAAATAGTCGAAGAGGTGAAAACGGAGTTTGTTCGGTTATGGGCACCTATTCAGACCGCGATGCAATTTTACAAGATTACCCCTGTCGAATATCTTGACTCGGCACAATACATTAATACATTAATTATAGACCCTCCTACTTATGAATAGGCAGTATAACCTTAAATTAATCCTGGCTATCCTGGCCATAGCCACGACGACAAATGTTTCTATTTTCTTTTTGACAAACGCCACCTTGCAGCAGATAGCTGAAAAACAGGAACGGGCATCAAAAGAGCTTAATTTAATTGAACGCAAAGTTGATGCGTCCAACAGGGCAATCGACACTTTGAATTACAAGATTGGATTTGTTCACACAATCAACCATATCCGGATTGTAGACTCCGAGTAAATACGTAAGGGGATTAATTTCCCCTTTTTTATAAAAAACGCTTGCATATTTCAGTGGTGGTGTTTATCTTTGCATCATTGTTTAACTATTTAATTACCCGAATTATGACGTGGCAAGACGCTATTCTAAGAAACGCGACAATAGAAGTGCAAAGACTGGAAGTTGCCTTAAGGGAGGCAGCACGGCCGAATCGCTTCAAAGATCCGGCAACCCAATGGATTGATCACCTTGAAGAGAACTTATTTTATGCGAGAGAAAATCTTTTGCGGTTGGAATTAAAGGTAGAGGGATCCTCTGGGCCTCTTGAAGTTTTTGGGGGCCACGACACCTGGCTAGATTGCTGGGACGGTCAAAGTAATTGGATTGAGGCCCTGATCTTAAATTCAAGCCCCAAGCATTGTGTCGATCTTTTGACTCACCTGGGTATTATGCCCACTCGCACAGTAACGGAACGTTCCGACGATGGGCAAGAGATAGTGCGCAAAAAGCCGATGGAGTTGCTTGATTACGATGAAGATTCGGGCAAATTTATACCTATGACTTCTGAAGAGTTTCTTTTTTTGATAAAAGCTCGATTCAGAAAAGAGGTAAAGTCCCTGGGAGGGGTTCAATAATAATCAAATTTACAAACATTTAACATTTAATAATCGTAACCATGTTAATTCTACAATTTTTCAAAGTAGTACCCGAAGGGCAACCTTTTGCCGGCACGATCGAAAACATTCCCAATCCGGAGGGCAACGTCTGGAACCCCTTTCCAAAAGGGCGTAAGGAGGCTAATAGTATAATTCGTGCGATGAGCCAGTACGCGGGGGGAGGGGCCCGGATTAAATTTGAGTTAAAAGAAAAGAGAGGGGATAGTTATTCCTTTTTGGCCGGGGGCATTCTTACAGACGCCTTTACGGAAACCGCAGTTCCTACAAATATGGATGAGTTCCGATACCCTGATACCGATGAATTTAGGGCATTAAAAAAGGGGGCCCGTAAGGAGATGCGGGCAAGCTACGGCCGCCGCAATCAGAACGTTCCTTTTGATTACAAAGACAAAGACGGGGGTAGTGCTACTAATTAATTAACCAATTAATTTAATAAAATAAACTAATCAAATACTTTAATTAAAATATCATGCTTATACTAAATTTTGGAAATAAGTTGTCAGAGGGGGCCGTATCACATTTAGGCGGCCCCGAATCCGTGGACGAACGGCACCATCAATTTGTGCTAGATTTCAGCAAGCCACGATACCCTCAAATGATCGAAGCTTTAGAACATGTTCGACCGTTATTGGCGGGGTTGCGCAAAGAAGATCAGTTGCACGTAATTTTACCAGGCTCCTCCGAATTATCGGTATTTCTTTTAATTGGCATTTCTGGCATTATAGGGCACTTCCCAAAGGTAATGATGGTGACACGTATAGACGGGGATTACCTACCTACCGAACGTGCCGATCTGCAGGCATTCAAAGACGAATGCTTTCACATGCGCCCCACAAGTTCAATTAAATTAGGAGATAAGGAGGCCCCGTATGTCGTTAGATAGTATAAACACCCAGATCAAGCGGATTCGGGACTACATTGGGGGCTTTGAGTATCTCGCATTAGAGTCGGAAGATCTGGACGCGGAGGAAGTTGTACCCTTTCACGACCCTTTATTAGATGAGGCCCAGATACTTCTGGGAAGGGCTTGTGAGGCTTTAGAATGCCTCTACGAGAAAAAGGAATATCATACGGTAGACGTCTATGTCAGAATGCAGGGGTATTCTTTTTTAAATTCAGCTTTGTATAGAATTGCTGAAAAATGTGAAGAAATATCCGCAGCACAGAATAAGCTAGCTATTATGGTGGGGGAATGCGATGAATATCAAAAGTGGCTTTTTCAATATGACGTTATTCGCGACGCCCTAAACCTTTTTTTACAAGAGTCAAAAATAAACAAAACACCTTTTGATTAAGATGAGTACTGATAAACTGTATTTTCACGAAAAATTACCAGAGGTTGAACAAATAACCAGTATTTCGCTAGCGAGTTTTCTTGATATTCCCCATGAGGGGGTTCGGGGTATGCTGAACGAATGTCCTGAAGTACCTCTTAACAGGTGTTGGCTTAATGTCGTCTCCATATCCTACGAATTTTTAGAAACTTTTTGTAAAAGATTCGCAAAAAGCTCGATAGTTCTATTTGCGCACCCCAGAGTTAACGTCTTTGAGTTGTGGCAAACGTATACCATTAAAGCCCTGTTTCCCGAGAGCTTTTTGCGAGAACACGTTACACATTATATCAATTACGAACGGCAAAAACCAAAAGAATGGACAAAACAAGGAGGCTACTGTCAGATATAGTAGTACACACTAAGTACGCAAGATTTAAGGACGGTCGGCGTGAGACGTGGGAAGAGATTGTAGCCCGCACATTTGAAATGCACCGGCAGCTAATTCTACCAAACGGAAATCCGATCTCGGAAAGTAAATCATTGATGCACAAACTGGAAATGGCGGAAGAAATGGTGCTACATAAACTAGTAATGCCGTCGATGAGATCGTTACAGTTCAGTGGGGAACCTATCCTGGCTAAACATGAGAGAATGTATAATTGTAGCTACTTACCTATCAGAACCTTTGAGGATATAAAGGACTTATTCACTTTGTGTATGGTGGGGTGCGGCGTTGGATTTTCTTTATTTAGTAACATTGGGGTTTCGAGATTGTCAGGCCCCGAAGATATACATGTGATTGAAGATTCGGTGGAGGGTTGGTGTATGAGTGTGTACTTATTATTAGCCGCTTATAGGGGAGGTAAAAGATATAAGTTTGATTACAGTGGGATACGTCCGGAGGGTACCCTTATCAAATCGATCGGTTCGTTTGCACCAGGCGGCCATGTACTGGAAAAGGCACATGCGTTAATTACAGAGATTGTAGAACGTGCTTTAGATGGGAACGTTATCGCAAGGCTACACACGATAGACTTGTTTGATATTTGTTGTATATTAGGAGATACGGCAACATGTGGTGGAACCCGTCGAAGTGCGTTGATCACGTTCTTTGATCATAATGATGATAGAATGCTAAATGCTAAACAAGGGGCGTTCTGGGAAACGAAGCCATACCGATCACGTGCTAATATTTCGGCTACATTTAATCGGAACGAATCTGGATTCAAAGACAAGTTACACGAGTTCTATTTGCAGTATTTAGGTTCCGAGACAGGCGAGCCAGGTGTCTTTATTACCAATGAACACGGTTGGTTTAGTAATCCTTGTGCTGAAATCTCATTGCAGCCTTATAGCTTCTGTAACCTTACTAGTATTAACGCGGCCGAATGCCTAAAAGATAGTACTTTATTTACCAAAGCGTGTTTTATAGCTACCTTTATAGGTACAATCCAGTCGCTTTATACAGACTTTAAGCTAGTCAGTCCAAAGTTCCGTGAAAATGCCATCAAGGAAAGGTTATTAGGTGTATCGATGACGGGTTTGGCAGCACACGATCTAAAAGAAAAAGCGGGTTTAATAGCAAAGGGGGCTTGGACTTGTAATGCTTGGAATGCTTATTTAGCCGACGAACTTAAAATAGAAAGGGCACATAGAATTACATGTATCAAGCCGGAGGGTTCTACAAGTGCTGTAATGGGTACTTCAAGTGGTGTGCATGCTGAAGAATCTGAATATTATGTCAGAAATGTAAGGGTTAGCAAAGGTAGGGGTTTAGTGAAGTACTTAGAAAGTATTGGGTACCCTTTTATGGAAACTGATGTGTACAATAACTCTGATATGGTAATTGGTATTCCGATGCAAGCGATTGGAAAAACCAACGAGGATAAAGACGTGTTTGAATTAATAGATGATATAGCAATCCTGAATGAGAACTGGATTGAAATTGGACACAATCAGGGGGCTAATATGCACAATGTAAGTACAACCTTGCGTATAAGGCCAGAGGAAGTATGTGCAGTTGCAGATAGATTAATAGAAGTAGTAGATAATTATACAGCCGTTGCTTATTTGCCGGCATCGGACGTTGTATATCCACAGGCACCTTTTCAACAAATCGATAAGAATACCTACGATCAGGTAAAAGATACTTTGCCAGATGTAGATTTAGGTATGGTTTTTGAAGTATTTACAGGTAATGAATTTGATTCAGCATGTAGTGGCGATAAATGTGAACTTAAAAGGTAAGGTAATGGAATTTCAATATATCGGAAAAGAGATAACAAAGACGTGTGGGTGTGGTGGTAAGAAAAAGGAAGATATAGAGTGCGATGTATATTTTGTAAGAATGGAAAACATTGGAATTAAGTTGTATTACTTTAACAATGCCTTATATAAACAAGAACAGATGCACTACAAGCCTAAAAACAATCACACCGACGTGGAGCAAGTTGTGGTAAATACTATAAGTGCTACCCTATTAAATAGATTTATTGATAAGTATAATTTAACCTTACCACAACCTCAACAAGAGGTTAATTTAACGTAATGAGTTTATACGATTGTGGGCGTCATTAATTACCTTTTTGCTCGTAAAAAATAAAACAAAGTTAGTTATGGAGTATCACCTTTTTCTCGAAATTATAAAAAGCAAAAGATTTGCTTTAGATATAGAAACAACCGGCCTTAATCCTTTTTTAGTCGGCACCGGCATGTTTGGGGAGCCCGAACGTATATTACTGGTCAGTGTTAGTGATGGGCAACGGGCCGCCGCGGTTGAGTGGAGTCCCGAAGTGTCCAGGGCTTTGGCGGGGGTTAGAGATTGTGCAATCTTAGGCTACAATCTGAAATTTGACTTGTTATTTTTACGGTGTCGGGGCTGTATTATCCATCACTCAAACGATCTGGTGGATCTGCTGCTAGCGTACTTAATCCTTACAGCGGGCTATCCGTTGGGCACCGACCGATCTCTGAAAGGAGCGTTATCGCGGGTTCTGGGGATAGAGCTAGATAAGACTGTTCGTAATGAGTTTATTGGGCATTCTGGCCATATAACCTCTGAACAGCTGAATTACGCAAAAAAGGACACACTATTTCTGGATAGATTGCATAAAGAGTTAGCGGTGATGCTGGATACACACAAGCTATCGAAAGTGTTTGAATTAGAATGTGAAGCTTTGAAGGTATTTATAGCCATGGAATACGTGGGTATTATGATCGATCAGCAGGAGTACCGGGAGTTGTTTGAAGCCTTGAACGACAAACTTCAGATGCAAAGATATGCACTAACCTCCGAACTGAAGTGTACCCCTACGCAATTGAACGCCCCCCGCTACCTTTTAGAAGTGTTAAATTATAAGGGTATTTACCCTGAAGCTCGAATAAAGAATGCAGATACAAAGGAATGGGAAATAAAGCCTTCGACAAATAATGCAGCTCTGGAAAAGCTTATTTCGGAGGCCAAAACCCCTTACGTGGTTCAATTATTAAGGAATATACTTGACTACCGCGAAACTTTCAAATTATATGGATATAAAGAAGGTTTAACTCCCAGAGGCGGCAGGGTACATTGTAATTTTCGACAGATCGGCACAGAGACCGGCCGCGTAAGCTGTAACAACCCCAATCTTCAGCAGGTGCCCCAAAAATTTCGGAGCATTTTCAAGTCAAAGGGTTTCGTAATTACAGCAGATTATTCAAATTGTGAAATGCGCATACTGGCGGAAGCAGCAGACGAAACGGCAATGATTGAAGCATTTAAGAAAGGTGAAGATATTCACTCGTATATGGCAATGTTAATGTTCCCTGAGAAAGGTGAAATCTCTAAGAAGGTTAACAAACATTTGAGAGATCAACAAAAGGCTATAAACTTCGGGGTGTTATATGGAGCCGGTGCCGTTAAATTGAAAGACGACTTTGGGGGCGATGAAGATGCGGCCCTGGCGGCGTTGGCCAAATTTCACGACACCTTCAAGAAAGTTAAAGCTTATCAAGAATGGTCGCGTGATCAGGTTATTCGTAATAGATTCAGCACGACACTTCCCCCTTATTCGCGTAAAAGGTACTTCCCCGTATTTGCGGGTAATAAAGAAGATGAGGGTATTGCAAATAGAGAGGGCACTAATCATCGCATTCAAGGCACAAATGCCGACATGACTAAGTTAGCGATGGTGTATGTACAGGATTACCTGTTGTGCTTAGACCCCAATCTACTGAAGTGTAGAATAGTGAATGTTGTGCATGATGAAATTGTAATAGAATCCTTCTTTGATGAAGACGAAACTAAAGTCCTTGCCGATAAAGTAAAAGAGTTGATGTTGAAAGCGGCCTCTGAAATACTTGTTAAGGTACCAATGGAAGTGGATTGTGTAATTAGTGATTGTTGGTCAAAATAGGTAAAATATGTTTGAAGTCTGGAGATTTAATACGATTAATAAATTCGAGCGATACGATTTATCTTCGTTGCCCGATCTTAGGCGATTTATAAAAGAGATGGTTCATAGCGGAGGGGAGCTTAATGATGTTGTGAGAGTTCTTGAAGATGGTAAATCTATACTAACCATAATAATTGATAAGAATAATAAAAAAATAGTCAAAAATGCAGTTGATCGTCGCCACAAGCGGAAATGGAATGATTGGCTTAGAAGGCAGCATTCCCTTTAATTGTAAATCAGACCAGGCTTTCTTCAAGGCGGTAACCCTGGGTAAAGTTTGTCATGTAGGATATAATACCTACCCCTCCGTAAAGACTCTGAAAAACCGTGAATTTGTTGTAATAGGAAGAGACCGGAGGCCTTTCTACCAACGCGGTGCAGTTGTAATTGGAGGGGCTAATACTTATAAAGCATACATGGAATTAGATTATATAGATACAATCTATCTCACACAGGTATGTGGAGCAACCGATGGGGATACCTTACTACCGGAGTGTTTATTACCGGATAACTTACGTAAATCTAAAGTGATTGATGAATCTGGAATTATTCGCCCAATGTGGAATGAATCGCTGATTATGGAAAAGCCGCAGAGTGATTCCGATCAATATGAAATTCGTATATGGAAATACATTAAAAACTATAAATAGGTATGGAAGAAAGAAAAACATTTATGTTCCCCTATCGCTACTCCGAGGAAATAATTAAAGCGTTATTTCTAGTACCGGTTACCTATAAGGAACCCATTTCCGGAAGTAAAATAAAGTTATTCGAATGCCGGCTTTGCGCTGATGACCTTGTGGTACGGGTTTTTAAAGATTAAAAGAAGTGTGAACATAACTTCGGGAAGGCCCGATTAAAACAAATAATGAAAAACAATTTAAAAGTACATCCAAAACATTACACGCGGTACGGTTACCAGCCGGTAGACTTTATGACTGATGCGTTTGGGGACACGTCGGCAGTTTATTTAATCGGAGACATCATTAAGTATGTCGCCAGACATCGGCACAAAGAGGGCCTTGTAGACTTGCAAAAAGCAATGTTTTATCTGGAAAGATTGGAGGCTCTGAATACCTTGCCAGAGGTCAAGGGAGATTTAATCTCTAAATTTATTAACCAATTGCAACACAACGACGCCGACGTTATTGATGCGTTATTTATCGATGTAAGTGAAGCTAAAGCACGATTAACAAGATTAATCAGAAACTATGAATATGTTAAAAGCCGTGGGGAATAATTGGCATTTAATTCAGACACAAGTATCAAGAGTTATGATATAGTCGACAGGAAGACTGGGATTGAATTAGGTTCGTACGCTATAAACAGACTAAAGAACAGCTTATATTTTCCTGATTGTATGTGGATTTGTGGAACCGGCGTGGCAGAGCCCAGACTATCATATGTAATAAGCAGGCAATAATACAAGTATCTATATTAAATATTTAATAATAAAGGGGCAAATTAGCCCCTATTTTTATTTCGTGTTGTTTGGTACGATTATTGTTCAAATATTTCAAATAATGTAAAGGTGAAGGTATCCCCAAGGCCGTAGGTTATCTGTAATTTAATAACTTCAAAGAAGTATTCCCAGTCGATAATTCGTTGGGGAACCACACATCCGGCCGAACTGGTATTAATTTCAGTGGCGATGTCCACTTTCTGAAAGTGCTGATGTAGAAATATACCATAATCGCCTTCAGTTGCACTTGAAATGTGGTAGTCGAAGCGGGCATCTTTGTTGTTATCTCGATAAACCCGAATAGGGCGTATCTGAAGCAACGCGTCAGTACCTTTAAATTTACCAAGCCTCCACAGTCCCCGATATTGTCCTGGGATTATGGCAGCCGCACCGCCGCGATCCATAGGATTGAGTAGCCAATGGGTACCAGGATCAACCGTTGCGGGCATCTGAACATTTACAGGCGTAAGTCCGTTATTATAGATAACCCCTAAAATATCATTAAATTTATTAGGGGCCTGAACTTTATTGCGAATAGCATAAATATTCATCGAATAGGGCTGCTCAAAAAAAGCATAGCCCTTTA
>Ga0116143_10002376_pt1 | contig 20572 bp, 19 predicted proteins | sample AD_UKC034_MetaG_FD_89745 | JGI IMG/M metagenome (GOLD analysis project Ga0116143, IMG submission 89745) | Active sludge microbial communities of municipal wastewater-treating anaerobic digesters from USA - AD_UKC034_MetaG | ecosystem: Engineered > Bioreactor > Anaerobic > Digestate | place: USA...
GGCCGAGTTTCCCACCGGGGATCTTCCGGAAGAGGTGAAACAGCGACAGGAGGTTGAAGCACTCGGCTTTCCGGTTTCTTTTCATCCATTGCAGCTTTTCCGTAATCAGATCGATCGGATCAAACCCGCTCCCGTTCCGGCATGTAGACTTCATGAGCAGGTAGGAAAGAACGTTGTGGTAGCAGGTATGGCTGTCGCGGCGAAAAGCGTTTTTGTGAAAAGCGGTGAGCCGATGGAATTTGTAAGCTTCGAAGATATGACTGCTACGTTTGAAGCAACGCTTTTCCCCGCAGCCTACAAGAGGTATTGTCAGATGATCAGCTTCACCCGGCCGCTGGTGCTTACCGGAGTGGTGGAAGACCTTTTCGGGGCGATATCGATACGGGTGAAAAAGATAACGTCACTGAAGCCGGAAAGCGAAAAGACGCTCTAATCAATCCACTTATCCAATCTCGGTTCCGCAAACCGCACAGCGCCGTTTTCTCCAGAAATACGACATCCATCGTCCACAGCGCGGGCAGGACCGGGAAAAGAGTATCAGGACAAGACCGATCAGAGGCGGCAACGACAAGACAAGATACGTTATCGCTTTCGAAAATCGGAACGTATCACCGGGGAGAAACGTTGCGATCATGATCAGTGCTGCCCACGCTATGCTCAACCAAACGAGAACATTCGACTTTATCGCTTTCTTCCTTCCCATTTTTCATGATCCTTTACGCTGGTGCCTTTACCTCTCTTACACGATCGCTGATTCTTGTGCTCCGCGTGAAAAAATAAGTCTCTTGGCAGAGTTGTCAACGATTGAAGATGTTCTTAGACCCGGTTAATCGGCGGTATATTGTCTCAAAAAAACAGATGATCAATCGGTGTCTCAAAACCTGAATGTCGCACCTTTGAACAGTGCTTCCTCTTTATGGATGCTTTCCGAAGACCTTAGAGGATAATGAGCAACGCCGGATGGTATCCTGAGTGGCCCGGCTCGTTAACAAATAATTTATAAAAAATGAGAAAATAAAAATTAGTGTTCTTTATCGATGGGTTGTAATGGTTGTCTTCTCCTTTTTGCTTTTCTTTTTCTTCTCATTCGTGCTACGTTTTCATGGTCGCCGAATGTCAACACGGCCTGACCGCCCGGTGCCTTAGGTGGAAAAACTGCCGACAAGAACTTACTGATGCATGTTTTTGTCTTAGACCCCGGTAGCGCGGTTACAACCGTAAAGGAGAGGCGTACCTGCCCCTTGCCGGTTTGTTTCGGAATTCATGGACGTGAAGCAGACTGAGGTGGTTCCATTCACTGCTAAGTATGTAGTAACCATGGTTCGATTGAATGTGATAGGGGAACAAGTGGTTTGCGGAATGATCAGCAGAATTCGGCAGGCCGCACAGCTCCAGGTCATGATTCAGTGCGAGGGAAGAGAGTGGTTCGAAGAGTGCTGCTATCACAGCAGTCCCCCCAGAGGGGGACTGGATACACCATACTATTCCTTATTATCGTTCTCGTCTGCAGTGCTGTGATGCTCCAAGTGCCAGCAACTGTAGACGCTGAAGATACCGCCGCTCAGCTTCTTCGCAGGCAGATCGAGCCGGCGGGCAAGCCCCCGAAAATCTGTGTTGGTACTGAATGTATCTTTTCTTCTGAAGTGCTGCCGCTCTTTTATGAACGAAGATCCTATCAGCCGGCATGGAGCACCGCACATGGCTTGTCGACGGCAGTGCCGGCGCTTGTTGCCGAGATTGAAGCTGCCTTTCAGGAGGGGCTCGAGCCGACTGACTACCATCTTGCCAAGATTCAGGAGCTGAGAAAAAACGTTGAAAACGTGCAGTCTTCAGGCAACCTTGTTCACCCGCAGATGATGGTGGAACTCGATCTTTTGCTCACTGATGCTTTTCTGACCTATGCCTCTCACCTGCTCGCAGGCAGAGTCAATCCGGAAACCATTGATCCCGAGTGGCAAGTGCATCGTCGCGAGAAGGATCTGCCTGCTCATCTGCAAACGGCCCTCGAAACCGGAACCGTACAACAAGCGCTGCAATCACTCCTCCCTGTCCATCCGGGATATCAGTATCTTAGGAAGACGCTTGAGCAGTACAGGCACATCGCGCAGGAAGGCGGCTGGCCGCAGGTGCCTGATGGACCGACGCTGCACAAGAATGAATGCAGCGATCGGATCGTAGCGTTGCGTAATCGTCTCATCGTTTCCGGAGACATCCGTAAGACGAATGAACAAGAAGATTTTTTTGACGAAATTCTGGAAGAGGCAGTACGAACATTTCAGTATCGTCATGGGCTGGATGTTGACGGTATAATCGGACCGGCTACCCTGGAGGCGCTCAATGTTCCGGTGGAGTCAAGGATTCGTCAGGTGATTCTGAATCTCGAACGCTGGCGCTGGTTGCCTCAGTATCTGGGGAACCGTTATATACTTATCAACATTGCCGACTTCGATTTGCAGGTGGTCGACGGGGGCGAGGCGGTGATGACCATGCGCGTGGTCGTCGGCCGTAATTTCCGGCCGACGCCGGTATTCAGCGATCGTATAACCTATATGGTACTCTGTCCATACTGGCATGTGCCCAAGATAGTTGCCATGGAAGATATTGTTCCTATGGAATGTGAGTACCCGGGGTATCTTCAGGAGCAGCACTTTCAGGTATTTCTTGGTTGGGGAGAGGAAACTATTGAGCTCGATCCAAGAGAAATTCACTGGTGTGATGTAACCTCGGAGGGATTCGCGTACCGTTTTCGTCAGGAGCCTGGCCCCCTCAATGCTCTCGGGCGGATGAAGTTCATGTTCCCAAATCAGCACAACGTATATCTGCATGATACTCCGGCAAGAGATCTCTTTTACAGGTCCAGCCGTGCTTTCAGTTCCGGATGTATTCGGATCGAAAAGCCGCTCGCATTGGCGGAGTATCTCTTGCAGAAAGACCCCCGGTGGACTCGAGAGGCGCTTGTTGAAGCACTGGACAAAAATGTTGAGCGGATCGTGGACCTGCCGGAGGACATGCCGGTTCATCTTCTGTACTGGACTGCATGGGCTGAACGTGAAGGGATAGTTCATTTTCGTAATGACATTTACGGCCGCGATGAGTCCTTGCGGCTTGCCTTGTCTTCATCGCCCCCCAAGGCCTTTTAAACGGGTGGTGAAAAGGCCTTCAGCTGTTCAAGGTTACAGGTTCAAGGTTCACGGTGGAATAGTAAGAAGTAAAAAGTGAAAAGTTAGGAGTAAGCGCAAGCCTCTGGGCTCCTTCGGTCCCAGGTTGATCGAGGAAAGAAACAAAGCGCATTGATTGTAAGAGCGAACTCCCCCTTGCCCCCTCTTTGCTCACGAGGGGGAAGGCTATTGACGAGAGGCTCCCATAGTCATTGGTGACATTCGACTTCCATTTCTTACCTCTTTTCCAAAGAGGGGTTCGGGGGAGTTCACGACTCAAGAGCGCTTCAGGAAGCTGCAGGGTGCATCTCCTGCTCACCCAGCAGATATTCTGCATGCGAGTTTCATACGAGAAGTGGTGATGAATAGGCTCGAGGCACCCATCGTCTGAGTACTCCCTACTCTGTACTCCTGCTGTTCCACCTTGAACTTCCAGTTCCCTGTTTGCAGGCGGCTCCTGCCGTAGCTTGCTAGGGAAACGGGGGCGGATTGTGCGACAAGGGGGGTGTTCATGATTACTCTAATACTGAAGCGGTGCAGCAGCATCTGCCTCGTCATAGGCACGTGGCTTGTGGGATACGCGTTGTTATTACCTACTGCTTTGGCTGATCCGAGAGTCCCGTGGTCGGCAGAAACAGTGGACTTCGTTCTCAAGGCCAACGATGAGTTTATCTCCTATCGTATTATGAGCATCTCGGTGCTGCCTGGCGGAACGATAGAACTGGAAACATTGCAGGAAGGTGTCCCTTGTCCGGGGACGATCATCGCACCGGCAGGTGAACTGGTCCAGTACTTGCCTTCCCGCTGGAAGTTCACTGCCCCTCGACAGAAGGGAACGTATTTTCTCAAAGCAGGTGCGAGCTGTTCAGTTCATGAGATAACACTCAATGTATTCGTCATGGTTCCTTCGGATGAGGTGCAGAATAAGTTCCTCAATGGGTGCCGTATTGGTGTCTATCCCAAAATGCCGAAGGATGGACCTGGCATCTATGAAAGGCCCGCGGGTTTTATCGAGGTCACCGAAGACAATGCCGGGATATTCGTGTCCCCTCATTTTACCCTGAGTCAGTTTGTGTGCAAGCAGGAAGGAGGATATCCCAAGTACCTTGTTTTGCAGGGACGACTGCTGATCAAGCTGGAAAAGATTTTGTCGCACCTGAATGAAGCCGGATATCGGTGTCGCACCTTCACGATTCTCAGTGGATACCGGACGCCTTGGTATAACGAAACAATAGGCAACGCAAAGTACAGCTATCATCTCTGGGGCGGTGCTGCGGACATATGCATCGATGAGGCGCCTGAAGATGGCATGATGGATGATATAAACAACGATGGCAGAGTCGACTGTCGCGACACTGCTGTCATTGCAGGAATTATCCATGCCTTTTGCGATACTTCCTGGGACCGGGTTCTTACTGGTGGGCTTGCTCAATACCGGAAGACAGAAGGCCATGGGCCTTTTGTGCATGTCGATGTCCGAGGATTCCTGGTGCGCTGGGGCCATATTCCCCACCCGAGGGAAGCTGCCAATCGCTTTGAAACACGGTAACCTCAGGAATTGTTCCCGTCAGTATCCTTATGTGGTGTCCTTTTCTTCAGTCAACAAGGATTGTCAAGCGCTTGTATCTGTCAATTGCTGCCTGGCTCGTTTGGCCTTTCTGAATACGGTGCATCTTTTCAGGAAATACGTGAAAGAGCGTATTCTGCTCTGATGGGTGCATGTATATAATAAAATATTCTTTTTATACAATCGCGAGCGCAGTAGCAGGGTGCTTGAGAATCACCACACTGAATCAAATCGGGAGCAGGCATCATGGACCTAGTCCGTCTTATCCTCGCAATAGTCTTTCCGCCCTTAGGCGTTTTTTTGCAGGTGGGATTCGGCGCTCAGTTTTGGCTGAACGTCATCTTGACGTTGCTGGGGTACATTCCTGGTATTATCCATGCGGTCTGGATAATCTTCAAGCGGTAAACATGGCTGCATGACAGTATACACGATCAATTTCCGGCCGACAGGTACAGCGGAATGGTACTGAAATACAAACAACTGCTTCATGGCGCGCCGCCAGATCCCTCCTCGCTTCACCACCTTCGCTACCTCGCTGACCTTCTTGATGACCGGTTCAAAATACCGGGTACCAGATGGCGATTCGGATTGGATAGCCTGATAGGACTTATCCCCGGCATCGGTGATGGTCTTACCGCTGCAGTTTCCGTGTACATTATTGCCAAGGCTCACCGGTCAGGTGTGAGCAAAGCGATGTTGATGCGCATGCTCGGCAACGTGCTCCTTGATCTTGGACTTGGCAGTGTCCCGCTGCTTGGAGATCTGTTCGATGTTGGATGGAAGGCCAACAAGAAAAACATTACGCTTCTTCTGCATCATCTTGGCCGTGAGCTGGAGAATAATCATCGGTGAGGTATCGCTTCCTTCTACTGTATGTGTCTGATGAAAATGCGTGTTCAGCCGTATTCATTTCTCCATCGGCACGGTTACAATGAAATCTGCAATCGAGCAAGATAGATTTCATTGTATCGGAATACAGGAGGGATAATGATGGTGCCGCGAATGAATAAGAATGATCTCCGCAGTCACCTCGGTGATGCTGACACCATAGTGATTGATGTACGGCGTCACAAGGATGAATCCAGGATCACGGGCGCGCATCTGGAGAATCCTGATGATGTGCGGACTTGGATGGATACCTATCCCAGACAGAAAACCCTGGTTCTCTACTGCGCCTGACCCAATGAAAACACCAGTGCCGGTACGGCACAGAAGCTGATCGAACAAGGATTCGAAAGGGTGTTTGCTCTGCAGGGTGGCTGGGATGAGTGGATTGAAGAGGGATATCCGACCGAGTCCGTGAAATGAGCTGCGCTGAGTATTGTCAACTGATGCGAAAGCATTCAGGTGAAGGGATACATATGTAGCCTGCAGAAGCTTCGAAGCTGCACAGTCTTCACTGTTCTGCGAAGGGGAGGATTGTCGGCATGTGGAGACAAGACAGTACAGAGAATCTCCTGAATGGTGCTTGCGGAACTGATGATCGGTTGGCCGAATGGTTTGTTCCTTCTTTTGGTTCGGTGCGATTCCGGTGCGGCGTAGGAATGCTGTTTTTGCCCTATACCGGGATGGTACTCTCCTTTTCCATAATCGGCTCGGTGTTGGCCCCTCATGTTTTTTGGGACCGGATTGTTGCTGTAGTGATCGTCTATATCCTGGGTCTGGGCATTGCTGCTCACTCCCTGGATGCATTGGGAAGTAAAATCAGTAAGCCCTGGGGCGAAGTGTTTTCCAAGGGCCAACTATGGACGCTCGCCATCAGTGCTCTTGTATCTGCCTATTGCATTCTGATCTACTACATGGTCTTGTTTGTTCCCCGCCTCTGGGTTGTTGCGGTGCTGGAAGGCTTTTTTGTGTTTGCCTATAATCTGGAATGGTTTTCTGGAAAGTTTCACAAGGACGGATGGTTTGCGTTTTCCTGGGGATCGCTGCCGGTAGTAATGGGCTTTATGATGCAGACAAACCGGATAAGTCTGGAGATGCTCATGCTGGCTGTGTCCATGGGCATTCTGAGTCTGGCTGAAATCAAGACCTCGCGACCGTATAAGCAACTCAAACGGCGGCGGAACTGTTCTGAACCGCAGGAAAAAAGTCTGATTCGAACTTACGAGATTATCCTGAAGTGTCTCAGCTTCGGCGTTATTTCTCTGGGTGTAGGGCTTCTCATCTGGCGTCTGCGCACGTAGCAGAGCGGTGAAAAAGGCGCATCTGCTGTGTTGCACTCGTTCTTCGTCATTGCGGCGTACTAAATTGTACGCCTCATTCCTCGGAACTGCGTGCGCCTTGCATCTGCACCTTTTTGACCACTCTGCGATAGACTGATTTACTCATCGCCACGCCAGAGAGCTTACAGGGGCTTCACGTTTCGTGCAGTGACAATCGTGGAGGCGCCGAAGGTGAGAGGAGTCACCGCGATGTCCTCAAAGGCATGAGCCTGAAGTGCGGCGAGCAGCTCACCGACCCATCGGGTAGAGCGGATAAGATCAGGTAATTCTCGAAAGATGGTGTGCCATTCTGGGTAGTGCCAGCGTTTTCCCAGTGACTGCATCAGTTTGAAATAACATTCCAGTGCCTGTGCGCTCCAGACATTGGAGGGGTACGTGAAATCATGCATGATGAGGACTCCGTTCTGCTTAAGCATATTTCGCGCATTTTTAACCAGTGCTGGAAGATCGGCATATTTCGCCAGATAAGAAGATGTTATGCAGTCAAAATCCAGCCGCAAGCAGATCTCTTCGGCTCGTCCGAGCACAAAATCCACAGTATCCAGACGAAGCATTTTTTGTTTTTTTCGGGCACAGAGCAAGTATTCTTCCTGCAGGTCAACTCCTATGATCCGGCATCGTGGGTAACGCTGAGCCATTCTAAAGCTCAGAATGCCGGTACCGCAGGCCTGATCCAGAATCCTCACCGGCTGAAGAGGAATCCGGCGAATGATGGCGCTCTTCCACCATCCATCGAGACCCAGGGTCCAGCGCTTGACCGTCTGGTCGTAGGTGGAACCAGTACCTGCAAAAAAATGATAAACGAGCCCCATACCTGTTTCCGAATTCATACGATCTTGCCTTCAGGCATATTTTCGAGAATACTGAACGCTTGTCGAATACCCATGCGCATTCCTACCCTTGTGGAATTTTTTTTCAGTATCCAAGCATCGCCGAGCCCGAGCTTCTTCCTGGCGATCATCTTATCGATCACTATGCGTTCCCGCTTCATCCAGGAAAACTCCGCCAGGATAGCAGTGGTGTATGCTTCTGCATCATTCCAGTGACGGAGAAGTATCTCTACGCTCTTGAGCCCGGGAATGATACCATCTCCAGCAAGGGGAGAAACGCAGCCAATCGCTTCACCCACGCCCCAGATCTCCTTGCCGGCTGAGGAACTCACCAGAGGCAGGGAGTTATGAGGAGCAGCAAGCCGCACTTCTCCCGAGCATCGGCAAAGCACCCGAGTTACGGTGTCAGCAGAGATCCACTTCAGCGACTTGAGCTTCTGTCCGGGATCTTCTTTGAGGTTGCCGCAGCCGATGTGATACTGATTGGCACCGATCGGGAAAATCCATGCATATCCGATTCCACCAAAGGATATGCGGGTTGGCAGCGGCTGGCTGCTTTCGACCAGGTATTGAATACACGGAATGCGAACATCATCCTTGCAGGGAGGGAGCAAGGCTCGAGCTACACCGGTGGCATCAATGATTCGATCATATTGAGCAGGATCCAGAGCTGTACGGTTTGGTACTATACCGCCGAGCAGGTCCTTGATCACATTTGGCTTATTGATGATCATCAGGTTGACTACGGTAGGTACTTCGTCAATCAGGATTGAATCAACCCGGTTCTGAATATAGAGCTCCGGGTCAAGACCACCTGATACGAGGAACTGCTGGAATCCGGTCGAAGCGCCCCAGGCGCATGGTGCAATGCCGCATTGAGTCTTTGAAGGAATATCAAAAATATCGATGCCGTCGAAGCAGTTCTTTTCGGTGAGCCGCCGATACAGGTATGCACCGGTAATTCCGGCGCCAGCAATGGCTATCCTCGTCATTCACAACTCCTTAGTGGTGGGTGGATCTGCTCGATCACGGCAGAAAAAAATCAGGGTATCAGTGCTTCTGCTATGACTTTACCGGGAAGTGCCACAAGGGATAGTGGGGTAAGAGCGTATTTTGCATCTGCCGGTACAGTATTCTTTTCGCGTCGACTTTGCTCGCCGGAGTGGAAGTGCTTGAACTCGCCGTTAGTCCACATTCCTGTCCATGCTGCGGTACTGGATCGCTTCCCCAACATGCGCTGAGCGAATGTTTTCCTCTTCAGCAAGATCAGCGATGGTGCGAGCTACCTTGAGGATCCGGGTATAGGCGCGGGCGCTTAGGCCGAGCTTATCGATCGCCGCCTCCAGCAAGATTCGAGAGTCTTCACCAATGGCGCACTGCTTTCGTATATGCCGGGCGGTCATTTGGGCGTTACAATGAATGGTGCTCTTGGCGAAACGCTGGGATTGAATAGCGCGGGCCTTCATCACTCGCTTGCGTATCAGCGCTGAGGATTCTCCAGGGGATTCCTGGGACAAATCCTTGTATCGTACCGCGGGAACCTCGATATGCAGATCAATGCGATCCAGAAGGGGGCCGGAAACACGGGACTTGTAACGCTGAATTTGCTGAATGGTGCAAGTGCAGTTGCGATGAAGGTCGCCGAAGAACCCGCATGGACACGGGTTCATAGCGGCCACGAGCATAAAGCGGGCAGGGAAACTGAGAGATGCAACCGCACGGGAAATAGTGACCGTGCCGTCCTCCATAGGCTGCCGCATTACCTCCAGAACATTTTTGCGAAACTCCGGGACTTCGTCAAGGAAGAGAACTCCATTATGGGAAAGACTGACCTCACCCGGCTTGGGAATAGAACCACCGCCGATGAGTCCGGCATCAGAGACCGTATGATGAGGGGAGCGAAAAGGGCGGGTAGTTACCAGAAAACGATTTGATCCGAGAAGACCGAGGACGCTGTGCACCTTGGTGGTTTCCAAAGACTCTTCCAGAGTCATCGGAGGCAGTATGGTTGGAAGGCGACGTGCAAGCATGGTTTTGCCTGAACCAGGGGGGCCGATCATGATGATGTTATGTCCGCCGGCAGCAGCAATCTCCAGAGCGCGTTTTACATGTTCCTGCCCTTTTACTTCATTGAGATCCTCGTCATATTCTTGGCGTTGAGCAAAGATCGACTCAATATCCACTGTCGTTGGCTCAATGTTCAGTGAGTTGTTCAAAAAGTCCACTACCTGTCCGAGATCACGCACGCCGATTGCTTCGATAGTATTCACCACCGCCGCTTCAGCTGCATTGTCCTGAGGCAGGATCAGGCCTTTGATGCATTCCTGCCGGGCGGCGAGCGCGATCGGCAATGTTCCCTTGACCGGCTTGATGCGACCGTCTAGTGAGAGTTCTCCAACAATGAAGTAGTCTTTCAGCTTGTATGGTTTTATTGTGCCGGAGGCGGACAGGATGCCAACAGCGATAGGAAGATCAAAGGTAGAGCCTTCCTTCTTGACATCTGCAGGAGCCAAGTTGACTGTTATTCTGCGGCTGGGATAATCATACCCTGCATTCTTTATTGCTGCCTTGACCCGGTCTTTGCTTTCCTTGACTGCCCCCTCGGGCAGGCCGACGGTAGAAAAAGCAGGCAGGCCGGCAGCAATGTCGATTTCCACTTCAACCTGGAAAGCACTGATACCAAGGACAGTTGCGCTGAGAACACGAGCTAGCATGCGGATATCACCTCCATGGCAAAGGTGAAACGATGACTGTATACTTATCATATGATTTGAATTTAGCAAGAAAAATGTAGTAACATACACTGGGTTCGGTTTCGGCGACTACCGGAAAAATGCCTCCGGCATTGTGTTATAGCTGCTTTTTCCTTTACAACCATAGCGCCTATGCGCTATTATTAAAATTTTGGAGGTTAATGGTCCGCTATAAAGGCCATCTTAGTATTATTCTTTTCGGTTTGCACGTGATGCAGCGGATACGATGACTGAAGAGAAACTTGAATATTTTAAAAATATTTTGAACCAATGGCTTGAGGATTTGCGTGCCGAGGCGGGAGACACTGTGAAGGATATGAGCGGAAAGGGGGGCTTGTTTCCTGATCCGGTCGACCGCGCTTCGCTGGAGTCAGATCGCAACTTCTTGCTGCGTGTTCGTGATCGTGAGCGCAAGCTGATGCTCAAGATCCAAGAGGCGCTTCAGCGCATTGAGGATGGTACCTTTGGTATCTGCGAGCAATGCGGTTGCGAGATTTCGGAAGGACGTCTCGAAGCGCGGCCGGTGACAACATTTTGCATCGAATGCAAGGAGGAACAGGAAAACAAGGAAAAAATCGTCGAAGATTACGTTTAGACTGTCTCTCTTCTGCTTCTTCTCTGGCATTCCTCTTTCTTTTCCTTCTCGATTCCCGCCTAGGACGAGTGGCACGTGCGTCCTGCACGCATGATGGTGCGCTGTTCTGAAGAGAAGTTTGTTAGTTACACGATGTAGTGAGCATATGATGGAACAAGATCTCTTTGCTCTCTTGCCGGAAAAACGCACTCCCGATCAGGATCAGCTTATTCAGAATCTTTCTCACCTTTACGAAGTCAGCCAGGCCATGATGGCCACGCTCAGGCTGGGAGACCTTCTGGATGTTATTATGGCTGCCGTCACCATGGGCGGTGGTTTCGGATTTAACCGCGCCATGCTTTTTCTGGATAATGAAAAAAACAGTGTGCTTCAAGGCATGGTCGGCGTTGGGCCGGACACTGCTGATGACGCATTTCGTATTTGGAGCGACTTCTCTCAAAAGCAGTTCAGTCTCCTGGAGTGGGCTTTAGCGCCCCGGCCGCGAGGGACACGCCAGGAATCCCGGTTCGACCGGATCTGCAAGCGTACCTTGATTCCTCTCCTGCCTGAAGGAGGCGTGCTGGCTCGTACGTATTTGGAGCAGCGCTGGTTTAAAATGGACGACGAGCAGGCAGACAGTTTTGTTTGGGAACACATTTTCTCGAAAGTAGGCGGCGGTGCCTTTGCTTCTGTCCCCATCGTTTCTCGCGGTAATGCCATCGGTGTCATCATGGTGGACAACATGTATAACCGCAAGCCCATCGACGATGATGACCTGAAAATTTTGACCATTTTTGCCAGCCAGGCCGGAATGGCGATCGCAAACAGCCGGTTATATCATACGCTGGAAAAAGCGCATCGAGAGCTCCAGGAAACTCAGGAAAAGCTTCTGCAGAACGAAAAGCTCGTTGCCTTGGGAGAGTTGATGGCCAGCATCGCCCACGAGATCAGAACGCCGCTCGTTTCGATCGGAGGATTTGCCCGCCGCTTATCCCGCTCCTTTAGTCTCGGACCCGAGAAGAAGTTTGCGGAAATCATCGTGTGCGAGGTGGACCGGCTGGAGAAAATCCTTACCGAGCTGCTGGTTTTTTCAAGGGAACAGCACTTCGATTTCCAGGCTCATAACCTCAATGAAATAGTTGAGGAAAGCCTGCTCACGATGTCCTCAGAGCTGAAAGAAGATAACATATCTACTATCCAGGAGCTTGATCTAACGATCCCGCTGGTTTGTTGTGACTATCATCAGATCAAACAGGTGCTGATCAACCTTATTGCCAATGCGCGGCAGGCGATCAAGGGAACGGGAATGATCACGGTGCGATCGACCTATAGTGCGGAGGACCATCAGGCGATCGTTGAGGTCATCGATACAGGTCCGGGGATTGCTCCGGATGTCATCGAAAATATTTTTAACCCATTCTTTACTACTAAGCGAGAAGGTTCGGGCTTGGGGCTTTCCATCGTTCACAAAATCGCTGTCCATCATCGGGGCACGATTGAAGTGAAGAATAATCCTGAGATGGGCACCACCTTTATCCTCAAGCTGCCGGCAAAAGACACCTGAACAGTGAGGAGTAAGGAGTGAGGAGTTAGAAGTATACGCCCTCATTGCCCACCCTGAAGCTCGCGCAAAGGGAGTTTACCCTGAGCCAGCCGAAGGGCGGAGGGCGCAGGGAAAGAGTTTAAGGTTTTTTCCCGAGCGTGAATGTGGGTAGTAGACGAGAAAATCGTGCTCCGTTGTTCCATGCTCTTTGCTCCCATCCTCCACGCTTATCACCTGCCGGGATCTAATGAGGCGTACTATCTGCCCACTGATGCAGGCCGCGGAAAGATTTCGATTGACAAACTACCAGAAGGCAGGTTTTATTTGTCAGAGCGCTGTTGATATCGACGTGAAGACCTTCCTTTTTCCGCGTACCCGGCTATGCACAGTGGACATGATCAATCCGAAATCATCCTTGCTGAAGTTGCTCCTGCGGTTCCGTTAACGAAGACACTGCATTACATCATTCCGGAGTCCTTATCCGGATGTCTGGCTGTCGGGAGCAGGGTTCTGGTTCCCTTGGGCCAGCGAATGGTTACCGGTTACGTGGTGGCTGTATTCGGTGCCTCGGCTGCGGGTGATCTGAAGTACATTGAACAAGTGCTCGACCGCTATCCGTTGTTCACACCTGCCGAACTCACCTTTTTTCTCTGGATATCCTCGTACTATTGTTCACCACTGGGAGAAGTAATCAAACAGGCATTGCCGGCAGGGATCAACCTGGCGACAGTGAAGCACGTCTGTGTTACTCCACAGGGTGAAGCATGTTTTCGCGAAGGCCGTGCACCTGCAGAAGCTCTGGATCTGCTTCGTTTGTTGGCCGGGAAAAGGTGTGTTCCGCTTTCAAGCCTGAAGAAAATGCACTCTACTGCCTCATTGAACTCGCTTATCTCCTGGCTGCTGGATACATCGCTCATCAGCTGCGTTCAGACTCAGCGCCGCCAGCCCGTACAAGTGCGCCGCGAAAAAATGTTTCATCTGAATGCCGAAATTCTCTCCACTCTTTCCTGTGGCCAGTGGAAGCAGCTCCGCCGCCGGGCTCCCAGTCAATTTACAATCATGAAATGGCTTTACCGGAAAGAAGTAGCAACGCAGAGGGATGTGCAGGCTCAATGGGGCAGGAAGTCGCAGTCGATTCTCCGGCTGCTTGAGAAAAAGGGATTTCTGACGACTTCAGCCCGGGAAATGTATCGAGTTCCTGTTAGTGGCGATGCGTATGGACATGGTGCGACTTTTGAGCTGACGACAGATCAGGAAGCAGCGCTGCAGCAAATTATTCCCGCTATTCACAAGAACGCGTACGCAGCCTTTCTGCTCCATGGGGTTACTGGAAGCGGAAAAACCGAAGTGTACCTGCGCGCCATCAGTGAAGCTATTCGAACCGGGCGCAGCGCGATCGTTCTGGTTCCGGAGATCTCGCTGACACCGCAGCTTATCGGTATCTTTATGGCTCGTTTCGGTAATCGAGTCGCTCAGGTTCATTCAGGCTTATCTCAGGGAGAGCGATTCGATGAATGGCGGCGCATTAAAAACGGCGAAGCAACCATTGTCATCGGAGCGCGCTCCGCAATTTTTGCTCCGGTGAAGGATCTCGGAATCATCGTGGTGGATGAGGAGCACGATGCTGCCTACAAACAGGATAGCCGGGTCAGGTACAATGCCCGGGATTTGGCGCTTGTACGAGGAACGATGAATCAGTCGGTTGTTGTTTTGGGATCAGCGACTCCGATGGTCGAGACATACTATAATGCTCAAACCGGAAAACTCCGCTACCTTATGCTTTCAAGCCGCGTAGACAATCGACAGCTTCCTCAGGTGGAGGTCGTCGACATGCGGACTGAACCACCAGGGACGATGGTGTCTTCCGCATTGCGTGAGGCAATTCGGGCCCGCTTGCAGGCCGGCCAACAGACATTGCTTTTTCTCAATCGCAGGGGCTTTGCCCGCTTCGTACTGTGCCGCCAGTGCAGTTTCACCTTCCGGTGTGCTCATTGTGCCGTCTCTCTGGTATACCATCAGCAGGAGCGCCGGCTCAGATGCCATTACTGCGGTTACGGCCAGAAGCTTCCGGCCGTATGTCCGGATTGCGGGAGCAGCAAGCTGAGTGTCATGGGTTTTGGTACTGAGCGGCTGGAAACTGAGATGCATAAGCTCTTTCCCGGAATACGCGTGGCCCGGCTTGATCGGGATACTGTTGCACGCAGAAATGCGCTTTTTACAATCCTGAAGCGCTTTCGTCAGGGAGAGACCGATGTGCTCATAGGGACGCAGATGATTGCCCTCGGGCACGATCTTCCCAAGGTCACGCTGGTTGGTATAGTGGCCGCGGACGCATCACTCAACTTCCCCGATTTTCGTGCCAACGAAAGAAGCTTTCATCTGTTTACGCAGGTAGCAGGCCGCTCCGGCCGCGGTGAGATCCCGGGACAGGTGATCATTCAGACGTATAATCCGTCTTGCTCTAGTATTCAAATGGCGGTGAAACACGATTACCATGAATTCGTAAAACAGGAGTTGGAGCAACGGCTTGATCTGAACTATCCGCCATTTGCCCGCATGGTAAATGTCCGAATGGCGGGAAATGATGCTGAACTCACCGCTGCCTATGCTCTCGAGGTGGGAAACGGATGCCGGAAGTTGCTCGAAGAAGATTCGATGGTGGCCGGGACGGTGGAAATTCTGGGACCGGCGGAAGCGCCATGGGAAAAGCTTCAGGGAAAGTATCGATGGCAGATGCTTTTCAAAAGCGGCAACCGACAGGTTTTGCATCGCTTTACCAAAAAAGTGATTGAATCCCTGGCACCGCGTACCAGGAGATCAGGAGTAAGCATGTCGATCGATATCGATCCCGTCAATCTGCTGTAGACATGCACCGTTGTCCGTTGACCGTTCACCGAAAGGATGGAGAAATGGTGAATGGGAAATTGGTCAAGGGAGAAAGACAATAATGGAACAATGGACTTCAGTTTCACTTTCCGCTTGAGTTTTCAGGCGCTTTCTGTATAGTATCATGGGAATCTGCTGGCGTAACCGGCTAGCTTGATTAATGACGTAACAGGTGCTGTGGATATTCATTCTTAGAGAGGAAAGGAGACAAAGAGCAATGAGCCCGGTAAAACCGACAGAAAAAGAAGAAGAATACTTCATCCGCCAGGAACTGGAAAAGAAAAAGAAACTTGCTGAACAAGAACGCGCTAAGATGAATGAGGCAGACAAACAACGCCTCAAAGAGCTGCACTACATGCGTTGCCCCAAGTGCGGTATGGAACTGACCGAGATCCGGTACAAGGATATCGTAATTGATGAATGCCCGACCTGCGGGGGAGTCTGGCTGGATCCTGGAGAACTTGAGCATGTCGGCGCGGAAAAAGATAGTGGGAGCTTGATTGGCGGCATAGCAAAGTTGTTCAAGTAAAGGGAATCGTGAAAGTGGAACACGAGTCATCGAAGCGATCAGTTTTCCACGGTGGCGCGTTGTGGTCTCAATTGTTACCTTTGATACGCGCTGCGGCACGCCCATGGCGGGGTAGCTAGCTAGTTGTGGGTTCACCGTTAGCATTCGTTTTCCGTTGGTTGAAAAGAATTGTAGGGTTCACTGTGTGCACCAATTGATGAGAACTAGTGATGAATGGTGCGCACGGCGCACCCTACATCCTGCTGGATTCCCGCCTGCGCGGGAATGACGGTTAGTAACTTGCCAGCTTCGGCGGGGATATAGAGCTAGAGTGCAGCCCGCGTTGCGCGGGATTGCGAGTTCATACTGAAACACGAACGTGCAACCCGAAACTCGTAACCCGTACCATCCTGTTTCATCTCCGTATCCGCAACTCGCAGCCCAGAATCTACCATTTATACCGTCTGTGACAGACAGTAGCTGTCGTCATTTCTGTGGTACTTTCTTCCAGTCTTCCAGGAAACGCTGCAAGCCGATGTCAGTGAGTGGGTGCTTGGCCAGCTGATTGATCACGGAAAAAGGAATGGTTGCAATATCCGCTCCGAGGAGTGCAGCTTCCAAGACATGCACGGGGTTGCGGATGCTGGCCACGATGATTTCCGTATCAATGCTGTAATTGTCAAAAATTGTAAGCGTCTGCTCGACCAGATCCATTCCTGCCTGTCCGATATCATCCAGTCGGCCGATGAAAGGACTGACGTAGGCTGCTCCTGCCTTGGCAGCCATAAGCGCCTGAATTGGAGAAAAAACCAGCGTGACATTGACGCCGATTTGTTCCTCCGAGAGAACTCTGGTTGCCTTGAGGCCTTCGAGTGTCATAGGAACTTTGATCACGATACAGTTGTTGATCCCTGCCAGCTTTCTTCCTTCTGCGATCATGCCTTCGGCATCGGTGCTGACCACTTCAGCGCTGATGGGGCCATTAACGACCGCGCAAATCTCATTCAGCACTGTGTTCAGGTCCTTGCCGGTCTTGGCGACTAAGCTGGGATTGGTGGTGACGCCGTCGATAAGCCCGTAACTGACCGCGGTACGGATTTCATTAATGTCAGCGGTGTCGATGAAGAATTTCATGAATGCCTCCTTAGTTTAGTACTGAGCAGATCGTTGTCTCCGGGAAAACCATATATGAAATTGCGGCGATGGAATGTGGAGCGAATGTCACTGCTCCAGGCCGCGATCACTCTTTCTGTAGATATTTCCGGTAGCATTCTTCGCTGCAGAAAAATACTATGCCATTTCTGGTACGGCCGGGAAATGCATCTTTTCGTGCAATATAGACACCACAGTGCGGGTCCTGAACCATATCGCTTACCTGGCTGGACCGATCAGGTCCCGAGCGCCGGAAGGTACGGGAGCCAGAGGACGATAGAGAACGCAAAAGTCGCACGACGATAAAAATTAGGATCGCAAGCAGAAGCAAACGCATCAACATGGCATCATTCCATAATTTTCAGCACTTGTTTTCTGTCCGTGACACCAGAGCACAGGGTGTGAATCGTTTTTTTGAATACCGGATGCAGCAGATCGGGTGCGATCTCCTCTAAAGGAATAAGCACGAAGTTTCGCAGATGGAGTCGGGGATGAGGTATTTCCAGGTCCGGTGACCGCACGATGCAGTCTCCGTACAAGAGGATATCCAGATCGATAATCCTCGGACCCCAGCGGATGCTATCCCGCCGGCCCATCAGGCGTTCGATCTCCTGACACGCCTTCAGGAGTTGACGCGGTGAAACCGCCATTTCGATCTCAGCTGCTCCATTGACAAAATCCTCCTGATCTTCCCGTCCCCAAGGCTGGGTCTGGTACCAGGACGACCGACGTCTCAGTGATCCTCCGGTACACTCGACAAGGGTGATCAGTGCTTGCTGGCAGTTCTGAATTCGATTTCCAATATTTGATCCTATACCGATGTATACCAGTTCTGTCATCAAAAGGATATCGAAGCAAGGCGGTCCACCGCCTCTTTGATCCGCTCGGTCGGAGCAGTGAGCGAAAAGCGGACAAAACCTTCGCCATTTGAACCGAAGCCATTTCCCGGCGTGATGAGTACACCGGTCTTATCGAGTACCAGGGTGGTAAAATCCATAGATGTAAATCCGCCGGGAACCGGCATCCAGACATAGAACGTTGCTCGGGGAGAGTCAACCGTCAGTCCTCGTTTCCGCAGGCCGGCTATGAGGATATCCCGTCGCTCCTGATACGTTTTTCTCAGATCATCAGAGGCAGACGGGTCCTGGGAAAGAGCAAAAATACCGGCTTCCTGAACTGCTTGAAACGCACCGGAGTCAATATTGGTTTTGATCTGACCGAGTTCGGCAATAACGTCCGCATTCCCTACCGCAAATCCGAGACGCCATCCCGTCATGTTGAATGTTTTAGAAAAGGAATGGAATTCTATGCCGACCTCTTTTGCTCCCGGAACTTCCAAAAAGCTACTCGGCTTATAACCATCGTAATACACCTCCGTATATGCGGCATCATGGCAGGCAATGATGTTGTGCCTTTCACAGAACTGAACCATTTCCTCAAAAAAAGGCGATTCGGCAGTCGCGGCAGTCGGGTTATTGGGATAATTGAAAAAAATGAGTTTTGCGTTTTCAGCAACTGACACCGGAATCGCGGTGAGATCAGGCTGATACTGATTTGCTCTCGTCAAGGGCATAAAAAAAGGCTGCCCACCAGCAAATAACGTGGAGGTGCGGTAAACCGGGTATCCCGGATCAGGAATCAATCCGTAATCACCCGGATCGATAAAAGCAAGAGGAATATGAGCAATCCCCTCTTTTGAACCGATGAGGATGATGACCTCTTTTTGAGGATCGAGACGGATGCTGAATCGCTTCCAATACCACTCGGCAACAGCCTTACGCAAAGCCATCATGCCGACATAGGAAGGATAGCGATGATGCTCAGGATTATCAAGAGCTTGTTTCATGTGGGAGATGATCGGGCCAGGAGTCGGCAAATCGGGATCGCCGATAGTCAGGTCAATAACATCGACACCCTTCGCAACCTGTTCTTCTTTTACTGCATCCAGTTTGGCGAACAAGTAAGGAGGCAATTCCTTAATTCGTCGTGCTTTATCAACTCTGATCATAGTATCTGGCCCTCTCAAAACAAAAAAACAGATTGCATTGCTTCCGAAAACGCTCGTCCGCTGGTTGCTGCCTTTTTCGAAAAGAATCTTATAGGTATAAGGAAAGAGCGCTAAAGTCAAGCACAAATCACGGCTGGACCATAGCAGGGCAGCATCTGCTAAACTCCTCCCTGCGTCCTCTGCGCCGACGGCTGAGATCGAGCTCATAGAAGCCTGGGTAGAGCGAAACCCGGGGATTCCGGGCAAGACATGAACTCCCCGTTCCTCGATCGAAACCGGCGTAGGGGCAGACCTGCGTGTCTGCCCCTAGAAACCTTTTCGTAATACCTGGGTGGATCATCGAATTGCGTAGCAGTACACACACCCGTGGCCACAGGTGTTGTAGCGGCCGATATCCTGACTGGGGGCACAGCGACAGCGGGATCGCTGGGTTTTGTCCTTTGCGGGAGACAAGCTGAGTCCGAAAACATCATTGAGCCAGGGAGCGTCGATGCAACTTCCGGCTAGGATGCCGCTTCCGCTTAGATCTGCCTTTTCCGCACAACTGGTAATGGACATATGATTTTTCTCGGCCAGGCCAGCCAAGGCGCAGCCGATTCGCCGAGTAATCAGCGGATTCTCGCTCACGTCGATGACCTTCAGGCCGGTTGTATCGGCAAGCATCTGCAGGCGCCTCGTCACTTTGCGGTAGAAATCCAAAAAACTGATAATTACTCGTTCAGTATACCCGGAAAGAGAGCGGGCGATCTGATCAAAGCGGCTGATCAGCAGCTCCTCTCCTTGACCATCCAGGTAAACGATCGGGTCAAAGCGCCAGATTATTCGCCGGCTGCCGATGCGCCGGCTCAGGTCCTGAAAGGTTTCCAGAACCCGCTCCAATGCCGGACAGTGTGTTTCCAGAGGCGGGCCGTATCCGGTAATGGTATAGAGAAAAACATAACGGTACCCGGCCTGATCGAGTTCGTCGAGATAAGGGAACAGCGGAGCAGCATTTCTGGTCCAGAAAACAATCACATCCACGTCCTGCGGAAGCAGGCTGACGCGCTTACGCTGAGTAGGATTGAAGGGGTTTTTAACTATCACGAAGCCTTCCCGGATTCGTTCCATGAACCAGGAGGTATAAAAAGCTGGAATATCGGTGCGTCGGCTGGCGCTGATGATCATCGACTCAAATGGGATAGGAGTTTACGGTGAAACAGTAAGGAGTAAAGAGTGAGCGAAAGCCTCTGGGCGCCTTCGGGCCCAGGTTGATCGAAGCGGAAACTCTTTACTGTCATTCCCGCGCAGGCGGGAATCCAGGAAGTGAAGCGCTTCCATTATCAAGAGAATCGAAAAGGAGCTCTTTGGCAGCAAGCGAGGCTTCAGTAC
>Ga0116143_10002377_pt1 | contig 20569 bp, 21 predicted proteins | sample AD_UKC034_MetaG_FD_89745 | JGI IMG/M metagenome (GOLD analysis project Ga0116143, IMG submission 89745) | Active sludge microbial communities of municipal wastewater-treating anaerobic digesters from USA - AD_UKC034_MetaG | ecosystem: Engineered > Bioreactor > Anaerobic > Digestate | place: USA...
GGCCATGTTGTACAGCGGTGGCCGTCCGGTGGTGCTCGGCGTGGACGATGATCTGGGCCGCGTGATCGACCTCACCTCGCGCAAGGAGTACCGTATCAGCACGGTCTCGGAACACCTGCAGGTCCGTGCGTTGCTCGCCCGCCTCATGGTGGAATAGATGCAGAGTCTCCCCTTGCCTACCTCTCCCGCCTCGCTAACCTCTCTCCATCACCGACCAACCGCTGCATCCACCATGTTCCCGCTGCCGATGAAGAGCGGACAGCGCTGGTGCAGCTCCGTCGGTGTGATGTCCAGGATGCGCGTCGTGCCATCGGTGGCCTTGCCGCCCGCCTGTTCCACGATCATGGCCAGCGGATTCGCTTCGTATAGCAGGCGCAATTTGCCTTTCGGGGCCTTGGTCGTACCGGGGTACATGTAGATGCCGCCCTTCATCAGGTTCCGGTGGAAGTCGGCGACGAGGCTGCCGATGTAGCGCGCGCTCATCTTCTGCTTCTTGCAGTCGTCGATGTAGCCACGTACGCCCTCGCTGAACTCATAGTAGTTCCCCTCGTTCACCGAATAGATCCTCCCGTCGGCCGGTGTTGTCATGTTCGGGTGGCTCAGACAGAAGGTGCCGATGCTCGGGTCGAGGGTGAATCCGTTCACGCCGTGCCCCGTGGTATAGACAAGCATGGTACTGCTGCCGTAGATGATGTAGCCCGCGGCCACCTGCGCGGTTCCGGGTTGCATGAAGTCGGCCATCGTGGCCTTGTCTCCCGCGCTCACACGGCGATAGATGCTGAAGATGGTACCGATGCTCACGTTCACATCGATGTTGCTGCTGCCATCGAGCGGATCCATCGTCACCACGTACTTCCCGCCGTTGTCGAAGTGCACGATGTCATCGTTCTCCTCGCTGGCCACGGCGCACACCATGCCCTGGCTGCGCAGGAGCCGTATGAAGAGGTCGTTGGCGTAAACGTCCAGCTTCTGCTGCTGTTCGCCCTGCACGTTCTCCTGCCCGGCGGCCCCGATGATGTCCTCGGCCAGGCCGGCCTTGTTCACCTCGCGGTTCACCATCTTACCCGCCAGGCGGAAGCTCGTGAGCAACTGGCTCAGTTCGCCCGTGGCATAGGTGAACTCGTGCTGGCGTTCGGCGATGAATTCGGCAAGGGTCTTGATCGTGGCCATGGTGCAAAGATGCGGCAGCCGTTCCTTTGCGTCCATGAAGCCGATCATCCGCCGTGCGGAGTCCCGGGACGTACCCCGGATGTTGGAGCTGGTGAACGAGCTCGCCGTGTTCGAGAAGGCCCCCGAAGAGGTGACGGTCACCCTGGAGCATATGCGTGAAGCGGGCTTTGGCCCGGCTCCGGTCTGGGTGGGCTGGGTGGCGGAGGTGGATGGTCTGATCGTGGGCATGGCCATCTGTTACGTGCGCTACTCCACCTGGAAGGGTCGCCGGCTCTACCTCGAGGACATCGTCGTGACGGAAGTCGCCCGCGGGAAGCGGATCGGGGAAGCGCTTTTCCGTGCCTGTGCGGCACACGCCGTGGCAAGGGGCTATGATGGCATGACCTGGCAGGTGCTCGATTGGAACAAGGACGCCGTGCGTTTCTACGAGCGGCTGGGTGCCACCATCTCCAAGGCCTGGTGGAACGGCTCCCTGGAACGGGAACGATTAATGGAACTGGGCAAGCGATGAAGGTGTTCAAGTTCGGTGGTGCGAGTGTGAAGGATGCCGGGGGTGTGCGCAACGTGGCGGAGGTGCTGAAGCACTACGCGCTCGATGATCTGGTGGTCGTGGTGAGCGCCATGGGCAAGACCACCAATGCGTTGGAGGAGGTCGTCTGGGCGTACATGGATGGTCGCGACACCTCGGTGATGGTGACGGACCTGGAACAGCGCCACACCGAGATCCTTGCGGAGGTGGCACCCGGCGATGGGGTGGCCCGCACGGCCTTGGTGGACCGGTTCCACACGCTACGCAACGCCTTGGCATCTCCCGTCGGGCGGGATGTGGACCACTACTACGACCATATCGTGGCCTACGGTGAGATATGGAGCACGGTCATCGTCAGCGCCCACCTGAACAACGTGGGCATCACGAACACATGGCTTGATGCGCGTACGATCATCACCACGGACGACAGGCACCGGTCCGCCAATGTGAAGTGGGAGATGCTCGCGCACAACTGTTCGGAGCACCTGCCCGCCTTCGAGCAGGGTCCCGTTCGGATCGTCACCCAAGGCTTCATCGGATGCACGGAGGATGGCGACACCACCACGCTCGGAAGGGAAGGGTCGGACTTCAGCGCGGCCATCTTCGCGTATGCACTGGACGCGGAGAGCGTGACCATCTGGAAGGATGTGCCGGGTATGTTCAACGCGGATCCCCACCGCTTCCCGGACACGCGGCTGCTGGAGCACCTCAGCTACAAGGAGGCCATTGAACTGAGCTACTTCGGGGCGAGTGTGATCCATCCACGGACCCTTCAACCATTGCAGCGCAAGGGCATCCCGCTCTACGTCCGTTCCTTTCTTGATCTCGATGCCCCTGGCAGCACGATCAGCGAGGCCACGGACCACGACACGCTCATCCCGTCCTACATCGTGAAGCCTGACCAGCTGCTCGTGAGCATCACGCCCCGTGACCTCAGCTTCATCGTGGAGGAGAACCTGGGCGATATCTTCAAGCGTTTCGCCAGGCGCAACGTCCGGATCGACCTGATGCAGAACAGCGCGGTGGCCTTCACCGTGGCCATCGACGACACCCCCCGTGCCCGGCAACTGATCGAAGAATTGCGAGAGGAGTATGAGGTCCTTTACAACGAAGGGTGCGAGTTGCTCACCGTCCGCCACTTCGACGAGCCCACCCTGGGTGTGCTCACGGCGGGCAAGCAGGTGTTGGTGGAACAGCGGAGCCGGGTCACCGCACGTTACGTGCTCAAGGCGATGTGAAGGACCAGTAGCTTCGCGACATGCTGCGCACCGCGCTCCTTCTGATCCTCCTGCATGCGTCCACCGTGGCCATGTGCGTCAACCATGCGGCGCAGCGCGATAGCCTGCGCCTTCGCGTGGTCGCCTTGAAAGCGGAGCTCCTGGCCCAGGACTCGGCGGGCCGGCTGGCTGAGGCGATCAGCACCCGGTTGGCGCTCGCCGACCTCGTACCGCGCAAGGAGGCGATCCAATACCTGTCCGTTGCTGCCGCCCTTGCCGATTCGATCGGTGATCCGGAATTGGGGATCGAGGTGCGGAGCAGGACGCTTCAACGGCTTCGGGAGGCTGGTGACGCGAAGCGGGCCTTGGAGGAGGCGATGCACATCATCGATCTGGAACGGAGAGTTGCCACTGAGGCAGGTGAGCATCAACTACGTGCGCTGGATGATCTCGTGCGGGTCGGCCGGCAGGAAAGGGACAGTCTGTCCGCCGCTTCTGATGCTGCGCTCCGCGATGCCGAGGGTCGGGTGAACGACGCCCGCGAGCATGCGGAGTTCTGGATGTATCTCGCCCTGGGCACCTTCGCCATCGCCCTGATCGCCGTACTGCTCATCGTGCTGATGAACGGAAGAGCACTTCGTCGGCAGCGCGCGGAGATCGCCGGTCTGCGTGCGGACCTGAATGCCTGGGTCGAGCGATCGCAGAACAAGGTGAGGGAACGGATCGCCCCGGTGCCGCCGGTGGGACCGATAGCACCCGTCCCACCGCCATCACCTACCTCCTCTGAAGCCCCTGCGGAGGTCCAGGCGGAGGATCCGATGGTGCTGGCCTTCTTCCGCAAACAGGCACCGGAGCGGCTCGCCACCCTGCGTGATGCCCGCGCGCGTGGTGATCATGAGAAGGTCCGGCGGGTGGTGCACAGCCTGAAGCCGCAGCTGGCCAGCCTGGAACCTGGACTGGTCGAGCTGTGTTCCCGGATCATCAGTGCGGAAGCGCAGGCCCATACCGAACGTTGGAACAAGGACCTCGATGCGCTGACGTCCGCGGTGGAACGCCTGCTCGCTCAGGGTTAATCCCGTCTCTCCACGATGGCGATCGCCTTTTGCGGGTAGTCGGTGATGATGCCGTCCACGCCGAGGTCCAGCATCCGGCGAATGTCCCCCGGCTCATTGACCGTCCACACCACCAGTTCCATGTTCCTTTCGCGCACCGCATGGAGCAGGGCTTCATCGGCCATGCTGAAGTGCGGACTGTAGACCGCCGGCACGAAGGTGAGGCGCGCGAGCTGCTCCGCCAGATCGGGCCCGTCCTCCACCAGATAGGCGAGTGGGATGTCATCGCGTTCGGAATGGAACACCTCGAGGATCGCCGGGTCGAAGGATTGGATCAGGCAGCGGTCCGTGATGCCCAGGTCGTCGAGTTCGGCGATCACTGCAAGGGCGAAGGTGCGGGGTTCCGGTTGGAAGGTGCCGTACAACGCCGGATCGCTCTTCACCTCGATGTTAAAGGAAGGCGGTGCCACTCCGCTCAGCAAGGCGTGGTCATCCACCACGGACACGACCTGTCTCAAGGTGGGCTTGTAGATCGGACGCGTATCCCGTTCCGGATGTTCCGGATCCTCCAGCGAGCCGCAGTCGAACCGCCGGATCTCCGCAGCGGTCATTTCGTACAGGTTGAAGGTGCGTTCAATCTCGACCGGGATCCCGGATCCCTCTGGTGTCTGGCACAGGTCGTGTCGCATCCACGGTTCGTGGGAGACGATCAACTCGCCGTCCTTGCTCATCACCACGTCCATCTCGAGGAAGTCACAACCCAGCTCCGTCGCCTTGAGGAAGGCCGGGATACTGTTCTCGGGAAGCACGCCACGACAACCCCGGTGGCCGTGGATGTCCGGATGAAGGTTCTTCTGGGGCATGCAGGCGGAGAGTAGCAGGGTGAGGAGGAGCAGGACGGGATCAGGACGTGGCATGCGGAAAGTGATGAAGGATCTTGTTGGCAAGTACCTCGGCCATCCGCAACTTGCCCTCATGGGTCACGCCGGCGATGTGCGGGGTGAGGATCACGCGTTCGTGTGCCAGCAGTCGTGCCTGGGTGTCGGGTTCAATGGAAGGGTCGAGTCCCTCGAGCGTTGGCCGTTCGAATTCCAATACATCGAGACCGGCGGCGATCACACGCCCGTCGTCCAGCGCATCGAGCAGGGCCCGTGTGTGCACCACGCCGCCGCGCGCGGTGTTGATGAACCATATCGGTCTCTTCATGCCGTGGAGGAAGGCATCGTCCACATAATGGGCCGTCTCCGCGTTCAACGGCAGATGGAGGCTGATCACATCGCTCTCCCGCATCACCTGTTCCAGGCCGCATTCTTCGATCCCCGCACGGCTGAAGCCATGGCGGTACTTGTCGTGCCCGAGCACGCGCACACCGAAGCCCCGCAACTTCTCAGCGAAGGCGCTGCCCATCTGTCCGAAGCCGATGATGCCGACGGTCTTCCCGCGCAGGTCCGTTCCACGCAATGCTTCGCGGGGCCAAAGGCCCGCCCGCACCGAGGCATTCGCGGGGATCAACAGTTTCATCAACGCCAACAGCAGGAGCACGCAAGTCTCACCCACACCATCGCGGTTCCCTTCCGGGGAGTTCAGCACGCGGATGCCCTTGCGATGGCAGTGGACCACATCGATGTTCTCGAGTCCTGCTCCTACGCGTCCGATGAAACGCAGGCCGGGTGAACGGTCGATCCGTTCAGCGTCGACCACCGAACTGCGCACGACGAGACCTTGGCATTGGTCCATTTCGACGGCGCGCTCCCCGGCGGAGAGGCTGTGCAACGCCACCACCTCATGCCCGGCGCCACGCAGACGAGCGGAGACGATGGCATGCACAGGGTCTACGATGCCGATGCGCATGGTCAGGTGAGGATACCGTACATCAGGTGTCCCACCGTGAAATAGGTGAGCAGCCCGAAGATGTCGTTGAGCGTGGTGACGAAGGGTCCGGTGGCCAATGCGGGGTCGATCTTCAGGCGGTCAAGCAGCAGGGGTATCACGGTCCCGAACATCGCAGCGGTCAGGATCACCGTGAACAGCGCGATGCTGACGGTGTAGGTCAGGGCCTGTGTCTGCTCCAGCGCGAAGTTGATCGCGAAGATGGCCAGACCACAGACAAGTGCGGTCAACAGGGCCACGCGCAATTCCTTCCACATGCGCGGTGCGAGCTTCACGTTGCCCATATTGCCTGCCGCGAGGCCCTGTACCACGATCGCGGAGGATTGCACCCCCACGTTCCCGGCGGTCGCCGCGATCAGGGGCATGAAGAAGGCCATCGTGGGATCGATGCGCAACTGACCCTCATATTGGGCGATGATCCGGGAGGTGATGATGCCTCCGGCGAGACCGATGAGCAGCCAGGGAAGCCGGGCACGCACCTGTACGATGGGGCTGTCCGTGGCGTCCACGTCCTCACTGATACCGCTGGCGAGCTGGTAGTCCTCCGTGGCCTCATCGCTCATTACGTCCATCACGTCATCGAAGGTGATGCGCCCCATGAGGATACCGTTCTTGTCCACCACGGGAAGCACCACCACATCATACTTCTTCATCCGGTTCACCACCTCCTCCACGTCGGTGTCGGTGGTCACGGAGAAGACCTCCTCCTCGGCGATGTGCTTGATCAGCGTGCGTGTGCTTTCAGCGCTGAACAACAGTTCCTTCAATGGAAGGATCCCGCACAGCCGCTCATCCTTGTCCACCACGTAGATGGTGTACACATGGTCGACTTCCTGTGCCTGACGGCGCATCTCCACGATGGCGCGGGCCACGGTCCAATCGGTGCGCACGCTCACCAGTTCCTTCGCCATCAGCGCACCGGCCGTGCCTTCGGCGTAGGTCAACAGTTCCTCGATGTCCTCCCGGTGCTCCGGGTCGTCGAGCAGGGCGATGACCTCGCGCTTCTTGTCCTCGCTCAGATCCGCGATCACGTCCGCCGCGTCGTCCGTGTCGATGTGTTCGAGGACGTCCTCCGCGATCTCGCGGCTGGTCAGCGAGTTCAACAGGTCCTCCCGAAGGTCCTCATGGAGTTCCAGCAGCACCTCGGCGGCCAGCTCGCTGTCCAGCAGCCGGTACACGTACACGGCCTCTTCCAGGTGCAGGTTGTCGATGATCGCCCCGATGTCCGCTGGGTGCAGATCGGCGAGCAGGGCCTGGATGGCGGAATCGCGCCCCTGCGCCACATCGGCGCGGAGAGCGTCCAGCTGGGGGCGGGTGATCTCGACGGACATGGTTCGGACCGGTCCTTTTCGGGGCCGCGCGAAGCTACGAAGACCGTGGAGGGCAGGCTACCCCTCGCTGGCGAGCGTGAGCTGGATGAAGTCCTGCACGGATAATCGTTCCGCACGCTCGCCACCGTATGGTGCGGGAACACCCGCTTCCAGTCCCGGGAAGCCCTTCAAGGCATTGTTCAAGGTCTTCCGTCGCTGGTTGAAGGCGGCCTTCACGAGCCGTGTGAAACGGCCTTCATCGCATGGCATCGCCATGACCGTGTTGCGCTTCATCCGCATCACGGCACTGCGCACCTCGGGCGGGGGGATGAAGGCCTCCCGCTCCACCGTGAACAGCATCTCCATGTCATACCAGACCTGGGCGAGGACGCTGGTGATGCCATAGGTACGGCTGCCCGGGCCGGTACAGATGCGATCGGCCACCTCCTTCTGGAACATCCCGACCATCTCGGGGAAGCGATCGCGGTGCTCGAGGATCTTGAAGACGATCTGCGTGCTGATGTTGTACGGGAAGTTGCCGATCACGGCGATCGGTCCCGTTGTCACCGAGTCGGGGTCCATACGCAGGAAATCGCTTTCGCGGACCTCCAGCTCGGGGAAGTGTGCTTCAAGGAACCGGACCGACTCGGTGTCCACTTCATAACACACGAGCTTGGTATCACGACGATGGACGAGGTGCTTCGTGAGCGCGCCTGTCCCGGGCCCCACTTCGATCACATGATGGTATCCGCCATGGCCGGTCAGGCTTTCCGCGATCCGCTGGGCGATGGCCTCTTCCTTCAGGAAGTGCTGCCCCAGGTGCTTCTTCGCGCGAACGTTCATCAGCTGGTGTGCAGGACCTCCAGCAGGGTCCGGAACGCGGCGAACCGGCCACCGTAATGCTTCTGCGTCTCAGCCTGCAGACGCGGTGCATGCTCCGCCCGGTAGCGCTCGTAAGTGGCCATGTCCGCGCAGGTGTACTGCACCGCAAAGGTGACCCCGCCTTCATCCTCGGCGAGGACCCTGCACAGGCGGCAGTCCAACATCAGACCGGTCGCCATCACATCGGGGATGTGGACCTCCTTCATCCAGGTGAGCCACTCCTGATGTACCTCGGTGTCCACGTTCAGTGTGACGTTGTAGATGATCATGGTTGCGGGTCGGGTGCGGCCGGTTCCGGAGGGCCATCAAGGTCATCACCACGCAAGCGGCGGTATCGTGTACGCGCCTCCGGCACGAAGATGCTTCCGGTCTGCTCGAAGAGCAGGCGCTCGTATGTCTTCTTCGCGTTCTCGGGGTCGTTCAGCCGTTCCTCGTACAGGCGGCCCAGATCGAGCAGTGCGTTGTCCACAAGGATATCGAACGGATACAGTTCGAGCAATTTCATCAGATGCCCGGCGGCCTCATCGTAGCGATGGCGGGCGTAGGCGATGCGGTAGCGTTCGTAGAGGATGTCGTCGCCGAGCGAATGCCCGGGGAAGGCCTCGTTCAGCGAATCCAGCACGGCCAGGGATCCATCGTAGCGGTGCTGCTAGCGCAGGAGCTCGGCGCGTGCGAAGTAGCTCAGCGGAACGCTGTTGCTGTCCAGGCCCAGGTTGTCCGTGATCCGCAGGGAAAGTTCCATCGCATCGTTCGCGATCAGCTTGCTCGTGCTGGACTTGAGCACCTGGAGCTGTGCCTGCGCCCAGAGGAAGTCGCCGGCATAGAAGGAGACCTTGGCATTGCGCAGTCGCGCTTCATGACCGAGCATGTCGTACTTGTAGTCGAGGTCCACCTGTGAGTAGAGCAACGAGGCATCCCACATGTCCCCGGCCAGCAGGTGCACATCGCCCAGGTCGAGCTTCAGCTGCGCCTTGGTCTTGGGGTCTATCGTGGGCAGGGCGATGCCTTCCTCCAACAGGGTCATGGCCGCGGCCGGATCGTTGAGGTAGTACGCCTTCAGGTGAGCGCGGTCGCGCAACAGGTCGATCGTCTGTGCGTTGAGCCCCAGCTCGGTGATGGTACTGGCCGCACGTTGGTCGAGCGCCTCCAGCTCCGCGACCGGTGGCTCGGCCATCTCGGTCAATTGATCGTATCTCGTCCGCACGGCTCCGATGCGGGCAAGGAGGTAGTTGGCATCATTGCGGCCCAGGCTCAGGACATGGTCGTAACACTTGTAGGCGGTCGCATGGTCATTGTTGGCCAGGGCGATCTGGGCGAGGTCCATCAGTCGGGCGCCCCCCTCGTCAAAGCGTTTGTCCAGGGCCTTGCTCTGCACGAAGGCCGCGTTCATGTCCTTCTGCTGGATGTACATCCAGATCAGGAGCTCCGGGTAGATCGTGCGTTGCGGATCGCGCTGGATGCGTCGGAGCAGTTCGGTCCGCAGCACCTCGGAGCGCTCATCGCTCACCTCGAAATCGATGGTGCGGGACAGCGCGTTCTGCACGGCCTGGATGTATCCTTCGTTCAGGGCGAGCAGGTCCATGTACGCGCTCACCATGCGCGGCATGTCGCCCTTCGCGCCGTACAGGCTGGCGATCTCATACGCGAAGGACTGACCTGCGGGCAGTGCGCGGGAACCACGCTCATAGGCTTCCAGGGCACGGTCCAGTTCATTGGCCTGCTGGAAGGCGTTCGCCACGGTGCGCACCATGTTCTGGTCGTTGCCGACCTGCTTGAGGGCCTTGTCGTATTCCTTCTCGGCTTTCTCCGGCTCGCCAGCCGCCTTGTACACGCCGCCCAGGTCGATGAGGTAGCGCGGTTCGCCGTTCGACCGGCGCAGCTGGTCCTTCACCAGTTTCTCCGCCGCTCCCATGTCGCCCAGGCCGCGGTAGCTCTTCAGCAGTTGCTCGTAGTAGTATGTGTTCGGGGTCTTCCGATGCAGCTTCTCGTAGTAGAGGATCGCCTTCGCGAAGTCGCCCTGCTGGAAGTATTGGGCGGCCAGCTGTTCGTCCGTGCCGGGTTGTGCCCTGCCGACCACTGGCGCCATCAGCGTCATCATGAGGACCACTATGGCCGCGGACCATTTCATCGCTTCGAGGGGTCGATCGGGGTGATCGCCAGCAAGCTGTCCACCAACGGCTGGCGGTCCAGGGCGCGCTGATTGGCGCGATGATGTTCGATCACCTGGAGCACGCTGCTCTCGATGCCCCGAGCTGCAGCGCGTTCGTTCAGGAGCGCCTGGTGCGCCTGCTCCACCTTCAGCGCACCGTTCAACAGGTCATCGCGCAGCCGGCTCGACCTGGCGTGCGCATCATCCACGGCCTTGAGGACCTGGGCATGGTCCATGGCTCGTCGATGCGCTTCACGGAGCTGGATGAACTGCTCGCCCAGCACGGTGGCTTCGGCTTTGTTCAGGGTATCCTGGAAGCGTTCGAGGAAGCGTGCGCGGTCCGCGTCAAGGATCGAGTCGGCGGTGGCGTACGACATGGTGTCGAATTCGTTCAAGGTGAGCCGGGCGGCATGCATGGCGGTGATCAAACTGTCCACAGTGGCGATCTCCTTCGGATCGGGTGCACGACGGCAGGAGACCGTGGCGCTTCCGAGCAACGCGAGGAGGGCTGCGAACAGTATGCCACGCTTCATCTCGTGATCATGGCGAAGCCGGTGTAGGGCTGCAGGGCCTTCGGGATCCGGATGCCTTCGGGCGTTTGATTGTTCTCCAGCAACGCCGCCACGATCCGGGCGAGGGCGAGGGCGCTCCCGTTCAAGGTGTGCGCGAGCGTCGGCTTCTTGTCCTCTCCGCGGTAACGGAGCTTCAAACGGTTGCTTTGAAAGGTCTCGAAGTTGCTGATGCTGCTCACCTCCAGCCAGCGTTGTTGCGCCGCGCTGTACACCTCCATGTCGTAGGTCATGGCACTGGCGAAGCCCATGTCGCCGCCGCAGAGCAGCAACTGGCGGAAGGGGAGTTCGAGTGCACGCAACAGGTCTTTCACGTGCTCCACCATCTCCTCAAGCACGGCATAGCTGTTCTCGGGCTTCTCGATGCGCACGATCTCCACCTTGTCGAACTGGTGCACGCGGTTCAGTCCCCGCACGTGGGCACCATAGCTGCCGGCCTCGCGGCGGAAGCAGGGTGTGTAGCCCACCAGTTTGATGGGTAGTCGTGCTGCGTCCACGATATCGTCGCGGTACAGGTTGGTGATGGGGACCTCCGCCGTGGGGATCAGGTAGAGCCCATCCGCCGTGGCATGGTACATCTGGCCTTCCTTATCCGGGAGCTGGCCGGTGGCGAAGGCGCTATCGGCGTTCACCATGTGCGGCGGGATGATCTCGCGGTAGCCGGCCTCGGTCGCCTTGTCCAGGAAGAAGGCGATGAGCGCGCGTTGAAGCTTGGCACCCTGGCCGCTGTACACGGGGAAGCCCGCCCCGGTGAGCTTCACACCGAGGTCCATATGCAGCAGGTCATACTCCTCGCCAAGTTCCCAGTGCGGTTTGGCGTGCGGTCCCAGTTCGGGGATCGCGCCTTCCTGCATCACCACGGTGTTCTCCTCGGGCGTGCGCCCGGGCGGCACCTTGGCACTGGGTGCGTTCGGGATGGTGCAGAGGTGGTCGCGCAGGGCCTGTTCGGCAGCGTCGAGCTTGTCCTTCAAGGCAGCGGTGGTCGCCTTCAGCTCGGTCGTGCGGGCGCGCGCGGCTTCAGCCTCCTCCTTCCGGCCGCTCTTCATCAGCTCTCCGATCGTGCGGCTCAAGCCGTTCATCTCGGCAAGCAGGCCATCGAGCTCGGTCTGGGTCCGGCGGCGATCATCATCCAACGAACGGGCGGTGTCCAGCAACGCAGCGGCGTCGAGGTTGCGTTTGCTCAGGCGTTGTTGGGCTTCTTCGCGGTGTTCGCGCAGGAAATTCAGTTCCAGCATGGAGGTTCGATCGTGCTTCGGTAGGTAAAGGTAGCGGCAAGGGCGATGGCTGCCGGGCCATGCCTCCAACGAAAAAGCCTCCCCGACAGGTCGAGGAGGCTTCGTACTTGTCGTTCGAAGATCAGTTCTTGGACTCAGCGGGGAGCACGCTCACCACACTGCGGTCGCCACGCTTCTTCTGGAAGGTCACGATCCCGTCGGCGGTGGCATACAGGGTGTGGTCCACACCGATGCCCACGTTCCGGCCCGGATGGTGCTTGGTACCGCGCTGGCGAACGATGATGTTGCCGGCTACCGCGGTCTGGCCACCGAACAATTTGATTCCGAGCCGCTTCGAGTGCGATTCGCGACCGTTCTGGGTACTGCCTTCACCTTTCTTGTGTGCCATGGCTTCTGGGGGTCTTTGGGGTGCCCGGAATGGTCACTCCGGGCGGAGCCGAGGAATTACTTCTTGTCGTCTTTTTTCGGAGCGGCCTTCTTCGCGGCGGCCTTCTTGGGAGCGGCTTTCTTCGCGGGAGCGGCCTTCTTGGCGGCTTTGGCGGGAGCGGCCTCCTTCTTGGCAGCGGTCTTCTTCGCCTTGGGCTCGGCGGCCTTCACGGCCTTCGGTGCGGGGGCGGTGCTCTTGCTGGCGTCGAACTTCTCGCCTTTGCCCAGGATCGCCTCGATCCACAGCTCGGTGAGGTACTGGCGGTGGCCGTTCATCTTCTGGTAGCCCTTGCGGCGCTTCTTCTTGAAGACGAGCTCCTTGTCGCCCTTGCCGTGGCTCAGCACCTTGGCGCTGATACGGAAGCCGTCCACTTTCGGGGTACCCACGTTCACCGTCTTGCCATCGCTCACGAGCAGGACGTTGTCCAATTCAACGTGCTTGCCCTCCTCGGCTTCGAGGCGGTGCACTTTCAGCTTCTGGCCCTTGCTCACTTTGAACTGCTGGCCGGCGATATCGACGATGGCGTACATGGTCTTCCTCGGAAAATGGGCTGCAAATGTAGTGGATCGTACGGAACTGACAAACCCCGGTGGAAAAGGCGCAACCGCCTCTGCCACCGGGGTTTGGGTCTGAAGAGCCTTAAAGCTTGAACGCCTTCTTCACCACATCAACCGCGTTCAGCTCCTCCCAGGGGAAGAGTTTCACCTTCACCGAGGCCTTCTGACCGGCGTTCTCGAACTTCTTGGTGACCACCACGCTCTTGCGGCCCATGTGCCCGTAACTGGCGGTCTCGCTATAGATCGGGGTCCGCAGGGCGAAGCGCTTCTCGATGAAGTAGGGGCGCATGTCGAACTCGGGCAGAGCGCCGATGGTACGCGCGATCTGACCATCGTTCATCTTCACCTTGGCGGTGCCGTAGGTGTTCACGTAGAAGCCCACGGGCTCGGCCACACCGATGGCATAAGCCACCTGTACGAGCACCTCGTCGCACACCCCGGCGGCCACCAGGTGCTTGGCCACGTGACGCGCCGCGTAGGCCGCGCTCCGGTCCACTTTGCTGGGGTCCTTGCCGCTGAAGGCACCGCCACCGTGCGCGCCCTTGCCACCGTAGGTGTCCACGATGATCTTGCGGCCGGTGAGGCCGGTGTCGCCGTGCGGGCCGCCGATCACGAAGGTGCCGGTGGGGTTGATGTGGTACTTGATGCCCTTGCCGAAAAGGCCCTGCAGGCGCTTGGGCAATTTGGCCACCACACGCGGGATGAGGATGCCGATCACGTCCTTCTTGATCCGTGCGAGCATCACATCATCCGCGGTCTGCTTGGAGGCCTTGCTGGCGTCCTTGGGCTTCACGAAGTCGTCGTGCTGGGTGCTCACCACGATGGCATCGATCCGCTTGGGCGTGTTGTCGTCGTTGTACTCGATGGTCACCTGGCTCTTGGCGTCGGGGCGGAGGTAGGTCATCACCTTGCCTTCGCGGCGGATCGCCGCGAGCTCGCGCAGGAGCATGTGGCTCAGGTCGAGGGCCAGCGGCATGTAGTTGTCCGTCTCACGCGTGGCGTAGCCGAACATCATGCCCTGGTCGCCGGCGCCCTGCTCCTCGGGCTTCTTGCGCTCCACGCCCTGGTTGATGTCCGGGCTCTGCTCATGGATCGCACTGAGCACGCCGCAGCTGTGCGCCTCGAACATGTACTCGCTCTTGGTGTAACCGATCCTCTCGATCACCTCCCGCGCGATCTGTTGCACATCGAGGTAGGCCTTGCTCTTAACCTCCCCCGCGAGCACCACCTGGCCGGTGGTCACCAGCGTTTCACAAGCCACCTTGCTGCTCGGGTCGAAGGCGAGGAAGTGGTCGATGAGGGCATCGCTGATCTGGTCGGCGACCTTGTCCGGGTGGCCTTCGCTAACGGACTCTGAGGTGAAGAGGTACGGCATGTTGTGGAATTCGAGGCTGCAAAGGAAGCAGTTCCGGGTGTTCCGGCAAGATCACGCTTCATCGGGTTATCAACCTCAGTGGACGAGGTCGTACACCGTGGCGTAGCGATTGGAGCTGGACTTATGGTAATGGCGATCCAGGACCTCGTGCAGGATCGCCCATCGGCAATGGTCCACCTGCTCTTGGTAACCCATCAGAACGATGTGGTCGATCCGCGGAGACCGTTCGCCCTCGACATGGCCGGGCAGCCAATCCATGCAGTTCGTCTTGCCACCCAGATGGGCCACCAGCTCCGCCGGCAGCTCGGGACACCAGATGAAGGGGAAGTAGCCCGTGGCGCACTCGTAGTTGTCCAACAATACGATGTCCCGCTCGGCCGCGAGCAGGGAGGAGATATGGGTCAACAACCAGTTGTCGTCCGAGTTGACCGGCAGGACCACGCTACCCTCATCCAGCGTTCGGCCGACCTCCAGCATCATGTCGCATCGTTCCGCGATCGGCTCCATCTGGGTGCTGTAGTGTCCGTTCCGCGCCTGATGGGCGAGCATGACCATCACCACCACGGGGGTCGAAGCGATCACCGGCACAGGTTGAAGGGAGACCCAGACAGCGAATAGCAACAGCGCGATCCACTGCGACCGGACGCTCACGTAGCTGGCATATCCGACCGAATCCGGGATGAAGAAATAGATGGCGACCAGGACCAACGCAACGACCAGCGGGATGTCCGTGATCACGAGGCGCAAACCGTGTTGACGCCAATGGCCATATGCCCCGAGCACCCCGCAGGCCACGATGAGCAGCTTCAGGCTGTAGGTGAACTTCTCCTCGGCCATTTCATGGTAGAGCACCAGGCTGCGCAGTTCGATCAGGTCGCGTAGGTTCTTCCAGTGGTCAACCCCGCTCCAGACGGTCTCCTGGGCCAGGGTGAAGCGGAGGGTCAACGCGACCGCCGGGAGACAAGCCAGCAGGATGACCCCCGGCGCCCACCACTTGGAAGGCCCAAGCGGTCCTGGCCTTTCCTTCCACCCGATGAGGACGGCAGTTTCATGGGCCGCGAGCAGCGCCAGGAACATGGCCAGCGCCATGGTATGGGTGGCGTAGAGGAGTAGCGTGCCCACGACCAGCGCTCCTAGGGCGGGCCAGGTCAGCCGTCCGAGGCGGAACCAGGCGGCTGCGCCAAGACAGGCCATACCCACGCCGAGCAGGAAGTTGTGAAAGCCGAGCGCCAGCATGAGGTTCACGGTGACCGGCAGGGCCAGCAGGATGAGCGGCGATACCTTGCCCAAGCTCCGGGCAAGTGCCCATGCACCGAGACCGACGGTGAGGAGAATGATGGCCAGCAGGACGCGCTCCGCGACCAGGGCCGGGAACATCAGGTGGGATATGCCGATGATGTAATGTCCAAGGATGTTCGGCACGGGAGCTGGGTTCACACAATACACGCCCGCAGGAGCACCCTCGAAGAGCATATGCGCCGTCTGGAGGTGCATCATGCCGTCCATTGTCGGGAAACACGGGATCCACAGGATCCACACGGCGTTCACGATGAATAGTGCTGCAATGAGCAGCGACGGACCCCGTTCCGCAAGCGCCTGTCGCATCCTCACTTGCCCGGTCGGGTCAGCTCCTTGAAGATGTCCTCCATCGCGCGTTCGCTCCGGTGCATGCCCAGTACCTGCAGGTCATTGTCCACCGCGAACCGGAACACCGCGGGGCGGATGTCACTGGCCATGTCGTGCTCCAACAGCCAGAGGCGGTCCTCCTTGCGGTGCACGTTGAGCACACCACCGATGTTCTTCAGCACATTCGCCGCCACGGCCTTGTCGAATTCCACCTCCAGCAGCACGCGTTGCTGTGGGCCGCTGCGCAGCGAACTGGCCTTGTCGTCCGCCACCAATTTCCCACGATCGATGATGATCACACGGTCGCAGATGGCCTCCACCTCCTGCATGATGTGGGTGCTCAGCATCACGGTCTTCTTCTCGCCCATGCGCTTGATCAGCGCGCGCACCTCCACCAATTGATTGGGGTCGAGGCCACTGGTCGGTTCGTCCAGGATGAGCACCTCCGGGTCATGGATCATGGCCTGCGCCAGCCCGACACGTTGGCGATACCCTTTGCTCAACGCGCCGATCCGCTTATGCCGCTCGGGACCGAGGCCCACCAGCTCGATCATCTCCCTCACCCGCGGACCGCGATGGCGAAGGCCATGCATGCCGGCCACGAGGTCCAGGTATTCGGGCACGTACAGATCGAGGTAGAGCGGGTTGTGCTCCGGGAGGTAGCCCACATGGCGCCGTACGCTAAGGCTGTCCTTGCCCGTGTCGAAGCCACACACGCTGGCCGAGCCGTCCGAAGGGGGCAGGTAACAGGTGAGGATCCGCATCATCGTGCTCTTCCCTGCACCGTTGGGGCCTAGGAAGCCCACCACCTCGCCACTTCCCACGGAGAAGGACACGTTATCCAGTGCTCTCTGAGGTCCGTAGAGCTTGGTGATGCCGGAGACGGAGATGGACATGCTGCGCGAAAGTAGCGCGCGCGTAGCGTGACGCACCCATCTTTGCGGTATGCCCACCGGACTCGTCATGCGATCCACCGGCAGCCGTTACCTCGTGCGCGGGGAGGATGGCTCGCTGCATGAGTGCATTGCGCGCGGAAACCTGCGCATCAAGGGCTGGAAGAGCACCAACCCCGTGTCCGTGGGCGATCGCGTGGACTACCTGCCTCAGGAGGATGAGGAGGCGGTGGGTACCATCGTGGAGCTGCACGACCGCACCAACTACCTCGTGCGCAAGAGCGTGAACCTGTCACACCATAAGCACGTGATCGCGGCCAACCTTGATCAGGCCTTGTTATTGGTCACCGTGGCAAGGCCACGCACGTCCTATGGCTTCATCGACCGGGTGTTGGTGACCGCCGAGACCTATCAGGTGCCGGTGGTCCTGGTCGTGAACAAGGTGGACGACCTGGACGAGGACGAGCAGGAGCGGTTGTTCGAGCTCGTGGACATCTACCAGCAGGCCGGTTACCAGGTGCTCATGACCGCGGCCCTGCTGGGGAAAGGGGTCGCCGAGGTCAAGCGGGTGATCGCCGGAAAGGTGAGCCTGGTGGTGGGTCACAGCGGGGTGGGGAAAAGCACGCTCATCAATGCGATCGAACCAGACCTCGACCTGCACACCTTGGAGATCAGCGAGGCCAGCGGCAAGGGCCAGCACACCACCACCAACGCCGAGATGTACGAGTTGAAGCAGGTGGACGGTGACCGGCCGACCTTCCTGATCGACACCCCCGGGATCAAGGGCTTCGGCCTGGTGGACATCGATGCCCATCACATCGGTGACCAGTTCCCGGAGATGTTCCGGCTGAAGGGCGATTGCCGTTTCAACGACTGCCTGCACAAGGATGAACCCGGGTGCGCCGTGCGTGCGGCCGTGGAGAGCGGCGAGGTGGCCGAAAGCCGATACCGCAGTTACATCGATATGTTGAACGGGGTGGAGGAGGACAGCCCCTACCGCACTGAATGAACACCGCCATGCACAGGATCCTGCTCATCATTCCAGTGACCGCACTGCTCGCTTGTGGAAGTCCGAAGGCGGTGGTGCGGACATCCCTACCGGACGAGCCGGCGCGGCAGCTCGCGCACCGCGGCAGTGATGCCGTGCTCTGGCAGAACAGCAGCGCGGAGGCCTATTGGATCTACCATCAGGCATACGAAGCGGCGACCACCCGGTTGATGTGGAACATCGTTGAGCTTGGGAAGGAGCAGCCCGCCGGCAGCCCGCGTCGTCCGATGGCCGTGATCGTGGACATCGACGAGACGGTGCTGGACAACAGTCCGTACCAGCTTCACCTCGTTCGGTCCGGGCAGGTGTATGAGCAGGCCACATGGAAGGCGTGGACGGACAGCGCCGTCGCGAGACCTTGTCCGGGTGCCTTGGAATTCCTTCGCTCCGCCCGCAAGGCAGGGTGTGAGGTGTTCTATGTCACCAATCGGGATGTACGCGAAAGGGCCAGCACGCTCAAGAACCTGAACGATCACGGATTTCCTGATGCGGACGAGGCGCACCTGTTGTTGATGGAGGGGAGCAGCGACAAGACGGAACGCCGCGCACGCGTTCGATCCACCCACGATGTGGTCCTGCTCGTTGGCGATCAGCTTCGCGACTTCGACGAACGGTTCAAGGACCGGTCCGTGAACGATGGTCGCAATACGGTGGACGCCATGGCCGACAGCTTGTCCCGGTACTTCATCCTGCTTCCGAACCCGATGTACGGCACCTACCGTGACGCCATCCAGGGCAAGGGTACCGAAGTCGAAAAGCTTCAACGCACGGAGGAATGGTTCCAACGCAACGGTTATTGAGATGCGAGCGGTGATCCAACGGGTGAGCAAGGCGGAGGTGGACATCGATGGTGTCCAGCGGTCCCATATCAACAGGGGTCTGCTCGTCCTCCTTGGCATCACCGTTGGCGACACCGAAGAGGACCTGGAGTGGCTCTGTGGGAAGATCGTCAGGCTCCGCATCTTCCCTGATCCCGAAGGGCAGATGAACCTGGACCTGCAACAGGTGCATGGCGACATTCTGCTCGTCAGCCAGTTCACGCTCCACGCGAGCACGGTGAAGGGCAACCGACCGAGCTACATCCGGGCGGCACGGCCGGAGGAGGCCACACCGCTCTATCTACGCGCCAAGCAGCGGCTCGGTGAACTGCTCGGCAGGCCCGTGCGCAGTGGCGAATTCGGCGCGAACATGCAGGTGTCCCTGGTCAACGACGGGCCGGTCACCATCATCATCGACAGTCAACTCCGCGAATGATGGACACGAATGAACCGTTGGGCAGCTTGCAGGCCGAGGTGGACGAATGGATCAAGACCACCGGGGTGCGCTACTTCGATCCGCTGACCAACATGGCCATGCTCAGTGAAGAGGTCGGGGAGGTGGCCCGGATCATGGCCCGGCGCTACGGGGAGCAAAGCGAGAAGGAGAACGACCGCACAAAGGACTTGGGCGAGGAGCTGGCCGATGTGCTGTTCGTGGTCCTCTGCCTGGCCAACCAGACCGGTACCGACCTCCATGCGGCCTGGGAGAAGGCCATGGCCAAACGCACGCAGCGGGATGCGCGACGGCATCGGGACAACCCGAAGCTTGGCTGATCCGCTTGGTACGGCCTTTGCCGGCAAGGTCCCGCCCGAACATGGGCCGACGATTACCTTGCGAGCCGACCCCATCGACCCATGATGCACCACCGCACCACCGCCATCCTGCTCTCCCTGTTCATGATGACCGCCTTGTCCGCGCAAGGGGATAAGAGCCGTATCAAGGTGCGCATGGGCATGGAGGGCGCCGGTGATGCCCGTCTATCTGCCGTCGGCGTCACGCTCAGCAGTTCGAACGCGGTCCTGGTGCAGCGCCAGGAGGTGAACGAGGATGGCGTGGTGAAGGGTCTACTCGATATCTACGACCGCGCGAAACTCGGGTTCGTGCGCTCCCAGCCACCGGTGGAGAAGCTGCGGAACGGGGCCAAGGTCGTCCCGGACCGGGTGGTATCCTTCGGTGATCGGATCCTGATGATATCACGCGGTTACGGACAAGGGAAGACCGCCCTGCACTATCAGATCCTCGATGCGAACCTGACCCGTCTGCCTCCGCCGTATGAGTCCTTGTGCGAATGGCCGTTGACCATGCCGGCACCCACGACCGCCGAACCTGGCAACTTCAACTACCTGCATGCCGCTGACAGCTCGCTCCTTCTTATCCAGGGGCCGATGGTGCAGGTGGGCGCAGTGCATAAGGCCGCTTTGGGTGTCTGGGGCAAGGACTTCACCATGCGCTGGCAACAGGTACTTCCCGGGGCGGAGGGGGCCATCCGGTCCACCATCCTTGATGCGGCCATCGACACGTCCGGCAGCGCCTATGTACTGGTGAGCGACCGTATGGCGAAGTCCGAAGTGTCGGATGGCAAGCACAGCACGCGGATCACGCTCTACCGGGTGAACAAGGACAGCACTTCGATCCTTCCGGTGCGCATGCCACGGGAGAAGTTCCTTACACACGCGGTCCTGCGCCAACTGCCCGACGGGCGCCTGGTGCTCGGTGGAGTGTACGGGCTCGTGAAGGATGACCGGATCATGGTGCAGGGTGATCTCGTAGCCCTGATCGGCGCCGATGGTCAGCTGGGCGAACCGCAGATGATCCCGCACA
>Ga0116143_10002378_pt1 | contig 20558 bp, 11 predicted proteins | sample AD_UKC034_MetaG_FD_89745 | JGI IMG/M metagenome (GOLD analysis project Ga0116143, IMG submission 89745) | Active sludge microbial communities of municipal wastewater-treating anaerobic digesters from USA - AD_UKC034_MetaG | ecosystem: Engineered > Bioreactor > Anaerobic > Digestate | place: USA...
GGCGATCACGACAGTGTCAGACAAATGCCGTTATTGCAGGAGTGAGATTCCGGCTGGCGCAGTTAAGTGCTGTCATTGCCAGGAATGGCTCGATGGTCGGGCCGAATCAGCAATTGAATCTGATGAAATTATAGTCGCGCCAAGAGACCCCGCCTTCAGACCAGCACAGCTGCCGCCGGCATGTTTTCAGAGCCGGCTGGCGGCGATGATTCCTCAGGTAAGCTACTGGACCTTCTATTTTGCCCTGAGTATGCTGTTTTACATAGCCATAGCCCTGCACTGGACATTCGGCCCCGAAGACAGAGTTTTTCTGATTTCTTTCATGTTTAACGCCATGCAGATGTTCTTTTCGGCGGCCGGCATGGTCTGGTTCGAAAAACTGCTCGACCGCTTCCGTGCCGAAATACCGGTAATAACCGGCTGGAGCGCGGAACGCAGCGAAGAATACTATCTCAAGAACCGCGAGAGGGTTTTTGCAAACGGGGTGCCCCTGGCCGTTGGTCTGATAATATGTACAATAGCAGTGATTGGCGATAGTCAGGTGATTGGCGTGCCTTTTGCCACTGAAGCGGGGCGGGTCGCTTATCTCATGTACGAGTTCAGCTTTCTTTTCTGGAGCGCATCTGCCATAGTTTATTTTATCAAGTTCGCCATGTTTATCAGAGAATTTGGCGACCTTGAACTGCGCATACTTATCATCCAGGAAGAAGAATCCGGCATCCGCATGCTCGGCAAGTTCATTTTGCAGACAACGCTGTTTGCGGTAATTCCCTATATCTGCAGCATAACCGCCCGCCATATCGGTGGCTGGAACTTTTCGTCGCTGCTGTCGGTATGGTTCGCGCTTTTCGGCATTTCGATACTTTTTTATCTGTTCTGGCCGATCTACAACATTCATCGCGCCATGATCAGAGAGAAAGACCGCAAGCTCAATCTCGTTTCATACGAGCTTAACAGCCTGCTTTCGCGGCCACGTCTCGAAAGAGAGAACATTCACAAGGTGCGCAACCTGCTTGAAATCCGCAACTACCTGCACGAAATCAACACCTGGCCATTCGATATGAACAAGGTGGTCGGGCTTCTTTCAGCGGTAATCATACCCATGGCCTCGATTCTGGTTGACCGCGCGCTCAAGGGCGGGCAGTAGCCGGTTTCAGGCGAACATGACCAGGCTCAGGGCCATCAGCATCATGCCACTGACCACGCCGTATATGCAGAGATGATGCTCGCCGTATTTTTCGGCGGCCGGCAGCAGCTGGTCGAGCGAGATGAATACCATGATTCCGGCGACTCCAGCGAAAAGCAGACCGAACAGGGTGTCGTTGAAAAAAGGCATGAGCAGAAAATAACCGACCATGGCTCCGACCGGCTCTGACATGCCCGACAGAAACGAGTATAAAAACGCCTTGCGGCGGCTGCCGGTCGAGTGATAAATCGGCACCGAAACCGCAATTCCTTCAGGGATATTGTGTATGGCAATCGCGACCGCGATGCTTACGCCAAGTGTTGGCTCTTTTAGCGCAGCGGTAAAAGTAGCGAGGCCTTCGGGAAAATTGTGTATGCCGATTGCCAGCGCTGAAAAAATGCCCATTCGATGCAGCGCGGCTGCGCTCGGTTCCTTGGCGGTCTTCTCCGGGCATTCTTTAAGTTCAGCTACTTCGCGCGCTTCGTGCGGGTTTTCGAAGTCAGGCACGAACTTGTCAATGAGTGTGGTCAAAAACATGCCACAGAAGAAAGCCAGGGTAGTTGCCAGGTAGCCTTTGGTTTCTCCCATGCAGCCAATCAGCGATTCCTTGGCCTTGAAGAAGATTTCGATCATCGAAACGTAGATCATGACTCCGGCCGAAAAGCCCAGCGCCACCGCGAGAAATCTTTTGTCTGTCTTTCTTGAGAAAAATGCAAGCAAACTGCCGATGCCGGTTGCCAGGCCGGCCAGCAGGGTAAGTACAAATGCAAAAAGCACGTTTTCCTGATACATGGTGTGACTCCGTGAATGCGTTAAAAAATTCGATACAAATTTACCACAAAAGGTTATATTTAGATAGAAAGCACAAATAAACCCACGTAAAGATTCAGTTACGGATGGCATTTTATTGTGAGTGCGCAGACAGGGATCTCATAAGCGAAAACTTTTTGCACAGGGAGGTGCTTATGCCGAGCCAGGCAATATTGACGTAAAGCCATCGCTATTTACTATAAATTGCGACTGGTGAGAGTTGTAGCTTTGAGGCCCTGTCGAGAGCACGTGTAATAAGGCATAGCTTGTTACTATGTATCTACGCAATATAGGCAATCCCACCTAAGACTGAATTCTTACAAAACCACGACAAACACAAACGCTTTCTACGGAACAGTGTAAGATTGATCCTGTCATTGTCTATGGGTATCGAGATTGGGAACTGTATCGTCTCTGAGGGTAAAATCTGTTTTTGAGTGTTCATTCATGATCTGAGGGAGGCCTGTATGAAAGCAAGAACCGTATTTGTCAGCGATCTGCACATTGGCACCGGCGCCGAAACCAACTGGTATCAGAAGGGCGTTCATGAGCCGCTTCTGAAGAACTTTCTGCGCTATCTGCAGTCTGGTGAAAACCATGTCGATGAACTCGTCATTCTTGGAGACTGGTTTGACCTGTGGAATTATCATCCGTTTTCTTCTCCTCCCGACGTTGCACTGATCATGCGACAGAATCCGGCTCTCTTTCAGCGGCACGCTGATGGTGATTTCGTCAGTCTTCTCGATACGGTCAAGGTGCGTTATATCAACGGCGATCACGACATGGAAGTGGAACTGCGCGAGGTCAACCGCCTGCTGTCCGACGTGACCGACCGCCGTATTTTGCCAGGCCATGGAAGTGATCTGGAAAAGCCGGCTCTCGCCAACACCTATTACATGGACGGTCCGGTCTGGGCCGAACACGGTAATCAGCACGACCTTTTCAACAAGCCATCGCTGACCGAGGCCAACCCTCTGGCTCCTCTGCCGCTCGGATATTTCGTCACCCGCATTTACTGTCACTATCTGCAGAAGAAAATCGCCAGTGTACACCGCGCTGACGCGGCAGCCGTGGCCGGATGCTGTGAGACCGGGCTCGAAAACTATGGTATCAGCCTTGAAGGTCTTCTGCAGGAGTTGCTGCTGCAGTTGAAAAAGGGCGAAAAGCTCAACCCGGCCGGTATCATTCTGAAAATGATGATGCAGCATAACCGCAACAACCAGCTTGAGTTCAAACTTGGCAGCAAAAGCCTGAGTGAGGTAAATACCGACGGCATTGCCCGCTTCTACCCTGATCTGATCAGCGAAGAAAACTTTTACGACGCCATGTGCGAAGCCGAAGTCGCTTTTGACGGCCTGGCGCACTTCGCCCGTCAGCACGTGCAAAAAAATCCACACACCAGGGTAGTGGTTATGGGTCACACACATTGTGCTCTGAACATGTATTGCGGCAGCCTCAAGAATCATCTATTCGTCAACACCGGCTACTTCTGCCCGCCGCAACCTGATATCGATTCTGGCCTTCACCTGCCCGGCTTTGTTGAAGTAGACAGCTTCAAAGACGGTAGTCTCAAAGTTACTCAGAAAATCGTGAGCGGAACCCTCGACGAAGACATCAGAGAGATTTCAGCCCTGCGGGTATATTAAATTTCTGCAGTTTGTGTATTGTTAAAGCAGCCTGTTTGTGCTAAAACAGGCTGCTGAACTTTTTGCAACTCATTTGTTGTGCATATAGTATCTTAGTATTGCAGCAGCTGTCACGGCAAACTGCGGAAGTTGGACCAGATGAAGTTTTCATTCAGCCTGTATTTTCAGATAACCATTCTTTTTGTGCTGCTCAGCATTTTTTCAGTGCTCGGTGCCGGTTCTCTCAACTATCTTGAGAGTCGCAAAATCATCATCGACCAGTTCAACAAATCGATGCTCGATACTGCTTCGATAATCGGTTCGAGCCTGAGCGACAAAGCCGATGACGCCGCCGAAGCGATCATGCGTCTCAGTCGCCATCAGGTGTTGCATTCGGCTGACTCTGCCGAAATTCAGCGCTTTCTCCAGGTCGCCGTCGATTCTTCTTCGCTTTTCAACAATATCTACTATTTTTCTCCAGAAGGCCCGCTCAAAGCGGCGGCTTATGCTGATGGGCGCGACGTCGCCCGCTATGTCGGCGAAAACTTTCTCACCTACGCCGATCAGGAAAAGACCCACGACGTTTATCTCGATCTGGTTCGAGCACTTGAAACGCGAACTCCGGTATTTTCAGCCTTTTTCAAGTCTGCCACCGGAATACTGATGAACTCTTTCATTGTGCCGGTAGTCGGTGATGAAGGCAATGTCGTTGGACTTCTCAGCTGTGGCATCGCACTCGACAGTTCGTTCAAACTGCTCGAAATGATGAAGACGCTCAAGCCGCATCCAGACGGCTATATCGCTCTGGTAGATGTTGAGGGGAAACTTTTGCTCAGTGCCGGTGAGATGCCGGCCGAGCTGGCACCTGGTCGTAACTGGGCAAGCCGCGAAGATAAGCTGGTCAGCGCTGCCGGTTATCTGCAGGCAGTTATCAGCATGGAAAAGGCAGGGCTGGGAGTCTGCTGCGGCGTTCCGGAATCAGCAGTAACCAGCCTGTTAAAGCGCCTGCACGATGCCAATGTTCTTTTTACTTTGCTGGTAGGCATTCTTGCGTCTTTAGCCGGCATTGTAGCCGCTTATATTCTGGTTTCACCTCTCACCGCTCTGGTAAACGGCCTGCGTAAACTGCAAAAAGGCGATGCCGCCCCTCGCCTTACCTGCCGTGCTTCAGGCGAAATTGCTGAAGCAATCACAATTTATCACGAAATGCGCGAACAACAGCAACGGGCGCTTTCCAGCCCCGCGACTTCGCCTGACACCAGCGCAAAATGACAAAGAATCTCGCACAAAACCACTAAGACACGAAAATAAAGCCAGGAAATAAGAAAAAAAGAAATCCGCCGATTTCACAGATTGAAGGAAAGACGCTATTCTTCGTGTGTAAGTGCCTTTGTGCGAAAATTTCTTTCTTTCACTTCGAGCAAAAGCGGCAAGAAGAATGGATTCTGCGACTTCGCCTGACGGCTTCGCGCAGAATGACAGAAAGGGGCTCAATCCGCGCAATCTGCGCAATCTGGGGACGTATTTCTCCTCTTCTTTGTGTCTCCGGGCCTTAGTGCGACCTTTCTTTTCTTCATCGCTATCGGATTTCGGGATCACTGTCGATCTTCTCTTTCTCTTCTCACTAATCTCTTTCTTCTTCTCCGCCCCTCTGCGGCTCTGCGTGAGTCTCTTAGTAGACATCGTTTCTTTGCTTGTCATCCTGCGCGAAGCGAAGCGGAGTCGCAGGATCCAGAAAAGCGCCAACAACCTGGAATCTGCGACTTCGCGCAGACGGCTGTTTTGCTGGAATTGCTGAATTTGTTTTTGACTGCTTGCGCAGATTTGTTTTGTCAGTATAATCTAAAAATAATCGCAGCATTGTCAGACTAATTCGCGCAATTTCAATACTTTTTTTGCAGATACTGCAGAGAAGGTATTGCCAAATACAGAACTATCATTAAAATTAAAAGAAGTTAACCGGTACACACCGGTATACTATAGTTCTAGAGTTTAGTGGTCGAGTTTCCAGAAGGAGTGAACATATGAGAAAAAATACGCTTAGAGTTCTCAGTTCTGTCATGTGCCTCATACTTCTGGCCACCCTGGTATTCCAGGAACCTCTGATGGCTGCGACGCAGACCATACCAGTCAGAGTTGGGGGCGAAGTGCTCAACGTCACCCCGGGCCAGTGGGTATCGGTAAGATCGGGTACTCAGATTACCCATTACAATGTCAGATTTGTCAATGGTAGACCTGTTGCTCTCGAAATGAGCCAGTATACCAAGCTGATTTTTGGTGAAGGTGTTGTCGGCAACGTGTCTGGCAATGCCGGTTCGCAGGCTTCTTCGCCTTCGACAGGTTCTCAGGCCTCCAAGCCTTCAACCGGATCACAGGCTACAAAACCTTCGACCGGTTCACAGGGCGCCGGAACTCCGGTTGGTGGTTCAGTAGCTGATGATATCGCGCAGAGCTCATCTCAGACCTCTGGCGGCAAAACTTCTGGCCAGACTTCTGGTGGCAAGTATGAACAGCTCGAACTGCCTTTCGACAAGCCCCAGACTTCTCAGGGCACCAGCGGCGCCGGTAATGTTGCTGATGATCTGGCTCAGACCGGTGGCAGTAACGCTGCTGGTAATGTAGCTGATGACCTGGTTCAGACCGGTGGCAGTAACGCTGCTGGTAATGTAGCTGATGATCTGGTTCAGACCGGTGGCAGCAACGCTGCTGGTAATGTGGCTGATGACCTGGTTCAGACCGGTGGCAGCAACGCTGCTGGTAATGTAGCTGATGACATGATTCAGACTGGTGGCAGCAGCACTACCACTACAGGTTCGACTAAAACAACCTGGGATCCTGCCAGACACCCCAGAGATCCGCAGACTGGCCGTTTTATTTCACACGACGAAGCCATCAAGCGCGGTCTTATGGATCCTCCCGATGGTTACACCGGTGGTTCTGTCGCTGACGACGTAGCTCAGACCGGCCAGACCGGTTCCGTTGCTGATGATATGGCTCAGGCCGGTCAGACTGGTGGTTCTGTCGCTGACGATATGGCTCAGACTGGCCAGACCGGCGGTTCGGTAGCTGATGATATGGCTCAGACTGGCCAGACTGGCGGTTCGGTTGCTGATGATCTGGCAGCCGGTACTGCTGGCAGCGTCGCCGATGATGCCGCTCAGGCTTCTGGCAAACCGACTGTTGGCGATAAATTCCGCGCCGGTTATGAAGCCGGTAAGGGTATGACCAACCAGGGCTTCCAGAATGTTAAAGACAGCCTCAAATCTGGTTTCAGCGCCAAGAACCTGCTGGTTACAGCTGGTATCACTGTAGGTGTCGACCTTGCTACTCAGATTATGCGCGGTGAAAAACCCAGCGTTAAGAAAGCCCTCAAGACTGTCTGCAGCGCTGAATTTGCCGGCGGTGTTGTTGGTGCTGTAACTGGTGCCGCAGCTGGTTCGTTCTTCGTTCCGTTCCTCAGTGCAATTCCGGTTGTTGGTGGCGCTCTCAGCGCTCTCGCCCCGGCATTTGGTTCGATCGTTGGCTCTTCAATGGGCGCTTATCTTGCTGGTGACCTCAAGAACGGCAGATTCTCGATCAAAGAAGCTTTTAAACGCATTGACTGGGTCGGTGTAACCGGCCAGGCAATCGGTTCAACCGTCGGTGCTGCCCTTGGTTCAGCTCTCGGCCCGATAGGCACGATAGCGGGCGGTATGATCGGTGGTTACCTCGGCAACTGGGCAGCGCAGAAAATTGCCGGTCTGTTCGGTCGTGGTCAGGCAAATCTGCCTGAACTGGCAATGCCGACCGGTGGCGGTACCTCTGTTGGAGGCTTCAGTGGCCCGGTAACTATCGGTAATGGTACTACTGTGGGTGGCGATCAGGCTGCTCCGACCAGCGGCGAAGATGTCGTGGTCATTGGCGGCAATTCAGGCACTGTTGTTGGTGACTATGAATCCGAAGTCGCTCTTGCTTACAGCAAATACCAGGAACTCTACAAGCTCTACAGCGAAATGCTCAGACAGAATCGTCAGGCTGATGCTCTCGCAGTAGCCGAAGCCATGAACAAGGCCAAGAAGGAATACGATGACCTTCGCTCTCAGGCTGGTAAGTAATTCTCACTCTAAGCGTAAACTAATATAAAAACACCGCCTCTTCGGAGGCGGTTTTTTTATGCCCGATAAATGAGGTTTCAGACCGGTGCTTTGTCAGTATTGAGTCTGTGGTTTGTCGTCATTGCGAGGAGGGCTTCGCTCGCAATGACGATATAAGCATGAGGTTCGATTTTGCCAGAGCGTTAGAGTTTGCGGATGAGAACCAGGGTTACGTCGTCGGGGTAGGCTCCCGGGGTTCTGAAGCTGTCGAGTTCGTGCATCATCTGCTTGAGAGCCTCGGCAGCAGGAATACGGTCGTTCATCAGGCGGTCGAAAAGGCTGTTGAAGCGATCGTAACCGAACATTTCACCGGTTTTGTCGGAACATTCGATGATGCCGTCTGTATACAGAATCACTGCGTCGTTGCTCTGCATCATTCTGGTTTCGATTTTGGGCCGCCGCTTCTTCATGGCGCCCAGCGGCATTGATGGAATCGCGATATCGCTCGAACATTTCTCGGCTGCAGAGAAGAAGCGCGGGTATGACTGACCGGCATTATCGACTTCGAGCTTGCCGGTGGCCGGGTCGACAACTATGGTTACCAGTGTCATGAACTTGTGTCGCGGTTTAAGTTCTTTGTTGAACAGAGCGTTGAGCGAATCCATCAGCTGTTGCGGGTATTTTTCGCCAGAATTGCCGTTGTGGTTAACCGTCGCCTTGGCCATGGCCATGGCCAGAGCTGCTGATATTCCGTGGCCAGTTACGTCGCCGAGGATGATTGCCAGACGCCCATCATCGAGCTGTATTGTGTCATGATAATCGCCGGCCAGGTCGGTGGCTGATGTATTGAAAAATGCTATGTCATAGCCAGTGGGCACAATCGGGGCAGCTGGTAGGAGGCTTTCCTGAACGACTTTTCCGTATTCAAGTTCTTTCAGCTCACCGATTACCTTGTTAAAAGCCAGAGCGAGCGCACCAAATTCGTCATCACGCCTGACTGGGGTCCGGTAATCATGATTGCGCCCGCGAATAGCGCTGATGCCGGCGCCGAGATCCTGTACGGGCAGCACGACCAAACGGCTGACCAGCATGGCACCAAGTAACGCAACGATCAGAGCCATGAAACCACCGGCAGCCAGTCTCCACTTGAGCGGGTTCAGCGTGCTAAGCCTTTCCTGCTGCGAAATCAGATGAAGAAATACGTGTGTACCCACCTGCTTTTCGGCTTTGGCAACCAGCCAGAACGGGCGGCCGCCTATACTGGTGACGCGGTTAACCACGCGACCGGAGCGCTGACTGGCAAGTGCTGCCGCCATGAGTTCACTGCTGTCGATGTCGCTGCGTTCCGGGACAAGTTTGAAATCGGTATACTGATTGTTGATTTCGATGGCCATGTTGATCGAATCACTGCGATGTGCCTGTTTTTCAAGTTCTTCCAGGACCTGTTGCTGATACAAAACCTGCACCTGTGTGGTCACACACAAAAAGGCCGGGCCACTCGCAATCTCAGGGTAGGCATCCCAGTACCAGGCGGTCGGAAAAGTTCCCACGCGGAAGACCCACTGGCGCCCGCGTTGTCTGATTATTGACGCGAGGCCGACTTCGTCGGTCGAAAGAACTGCTTCGCTGACAATTTCTGCCGGAGATACCCGGTTGATCGACTGTCCCATGCGGGCCGGCGAATGAAGCTTGATGGCAATACGGCTGAAGATGTCCATGGCTTCGACAACGCCGTGAACTTCGCGGTCATCGGTTGAAAACATGGTGATGCAGTCGCTGTCACGCACTTCCAGTCTTGACAGTAATCTTGGCAGTGAATTTTTTTTCAGGTAATGCTTGAAAAGTTCCTCTGATCCAGGCTTTGTCAGTAGAGCCCGCCTCAGGTCGCGCCCCAGCTGCTCTGACTGGGCTATTTTTACGTTCACCATTTTTTCGAGCGGTTCGATAGCAGCGATACTCTCGCTGATGATGGCATTTTCTATGACTTCGCCACGGTCAGCAAGGGAGGTGGCGCCGATAAGCACTGTGAAAATGACAGGAAAAATCGATGCCATGGCGAACAGACCGAGTACGCGGTATTTGATCGACAGCGAATCGAGCCAGTTGCAGACAGAGATCCCCGGTTTGTATCCGGTAAGTGAACCGAGATAGATCAGCAGCGTTGTCAGACAAAGGGCCATTGCTGTAACCATTATGAAAAAGGCCCAGCGCGGCCGCTGATTTTCACTTTCAGAAAAGTTCAAGGCACGGCACCACACCGCACCGGTTTCATCGGTGACAAAATACCAGAGATGGTCAGAGGCGATCGTGTGGTTCTGTCCGCTCAGCCCGGCTTTGATGAACGCGGCTGCGGTCTGGTCGGCTGTGAGCCCGCGTGGGGGAATCCATTCTCTGGTAGCCGGATTGCCGGCTCCATATCTCGCAGGTTCATTGTAAATGCTGGCGAATCTCTGCAGAAAAGTGGGCGGCTGAGTGGCAATGAAGAAGACGCCAAGCCCGTCATCCATGTCGCGCCAGAAATAGAACTGGTCGTTGTCTTTAACCCGATATCTTTTCATCAGGTTCCTGGTAATTTTCATCAGTTCAAGGCGATGTCCGGGGCCGAAATAGTCGAGCAGCATATGATGCAGCTGCCGCTGTGCCATTATGAATTCTTCGCCCTCGGCCGTCATTGCCTGCAGAATCGGTCTAAACAGCTTCAGATCAGATTCGTCAGCAAAGAAAGATCGAACCAGCTGCCGATTCTGGTAGAAGAACAGCTTTACCGGCAATTTGTAGCGGTCACAGCACTCGATGACTTTTTCCTGCAGTGTCAGGCTGTTGATTCCATGCTTGCGGGCGGCATCGATGAACTCGTTGAAGCGCGCATAAGCGAATGCCTCATCCGAAGTCTGCATGATAACCTTATCCAGACTGGCTTCCAGCTGGCTGATGACTTTACGGTCGAACTCACGGTTGAGCTTGTCCCGGGTCTGCAGAGCGGTAAGAGAGAGAAACAGCAGCATGATGCCAGCAAAAATTGTGGTCAGACGACCGAAAGAAACTGATTTGAAGCTGCTTTCAGTTGTCATTGGCGCTGCCAGCCTTTCTGGTCATGATAAAAATCGAAATATCATCAGATTGCCGATTCTCGCACCACTGCCGGAAGCGCTTTTCAAGGCGTTCGACCCAGATTCTGGCATTAGCGCTGCGCGTCTCGACAGCCCATGCTTCGATGCCATCAAAGCCGATCGGCTGCTTTATGCGGTTATGGGCTTCGAGAAAGCCGTCGGTCATGCAGATCAGAGAGTCGCCTTCAGCCATTTCAATGCTGATTGCACGCGAAGCGGCCGGCTTACCGATGCCGAGCGGGTAGGCTGGCAGCCCAACCCAGCTGATACTGCCATCGGCACAGAGCTTCATCGGGTAGATGTGTCCTTTAACTACCAGCTCGACGCGGTTGTTAACGACATCGAGAACTCCACAGATGACGCCCATGAACATTCTTCGCGTACGGTTTTCGCGCAGCATGTTATCGATCTGGTCGGTAAGACTTGCCGGCGAAAGGTTTGTGGTCTGGCTCCAGTGAAAGGTTATGGCGCGCGAAAACGCCATGATGAGAGCAGAACCTACACCGTGACCGGTAATGTCACCGACGAGAAAGAGCACGTTGCCATCAGGCAGGGAAAAGCAGTCGAGGCAGTCGCCGCCAAGATCAGATGCAGGCTGCAGCAGGCCGAACATCGAGTAACCGGCGGTCTGGGGAAATTCACTGGGAACCAGACCTTCCTGGACACTGTGCGCGATCTGCATATCATAGCTTTCGGCCATCATTTCGTTGAAAGCGCTGAAAAGAGTCGAAAATTCGTCTTTTCCAGCGGGGACTGGCAATCTGACCTCGAAATTACGCTTCGCAAGTGCTGTAATACCTTCTTCAAGGCGGGCAAGGGGCGCGATGAGCTGGCGGGAAAGCCAGAAAGCGATTGAGGCAATCAAAATCAGAGCAAGCACTGCTGCCAGTAGAATGTTCTGCTTCATTCTGGTTATGGCTTCATCAAGGGGGCTGGCAGAGCAGAAGGCGACGAGGCAGTTGTTGGCCAGTTCTGAAGCCGGCAGACATAGCGCGAATCCGTTGTTCCTGCCATGAAATCTGGCAAACTGCGGCTTACCAGTAGCGTATGCGGTTTCGGCAAGGCCGATCATCATTTTTTCCTGTGTCGCCAGTGGTGGCAGTGACCAGCGATAACCGGCAGGATAAAAAGCTGCCAGCTGCAGAGCACTGCCTTCTACCGCCATCGGCTTTGCCTGAAGAGTTTTCAGGTAGCTTTTTATCGTGCTGAAGGTTGACAGTTCGACCATTACTATCGCGCAATTACCGACTGAGGCCGGCAACAGGCGGAAAAACAGCAGAAAATCGGTGTTTCCCGCACTTACGATCTGCAGCCGGTCGGGGAAATTGAGCAGGGTGCTGAAGCCCATGTCGTCTTTGCGCACCAGCGCATCAGAAAAGGGGTTGCCGCTGTATTTCATTTCGTCGAGGCGTTCCGGGGCATAGCGTTCGACGATGCGGCGGGCTATCGATTTAAAAAAGGTTTCACGACCGGCGCCACGCTCACTGCCGTTGAAATACATTGTATCGCCGGCGGCGTTTCGTAATATCACGCGCGCGCCGGGAAACAGGCGTTCGACATTCTTAACCATGGCGATTGTTTTAGCATCGGCACCACCATTGCCCGGGTCTTTGGTGAGGTCGAGCAGACTGGCTGAACATGAGGCCAGATACCGGTTGAAATTCTGGACAACGTTGCCGAGTGTCTCTTCTTTGGCGGAGCGAACCTTATTGGTGTGAATGCGGGTATGAACCTCGAGGTTGTCGATGGCGGTCAGCGCGATACTGCTCAGCGGCAGCAGAGACGAAGCAAAAAACATGCTGATGACAAGCTTTTTGAGACTGATCGTGCTTCCCTGCCCGGCAATTGCGAGCAACAGAGTGATAGCTGTCGCCAGCGCCAGAAAAAGAAGCCGCGCCATCTGCTGTGCTCGCGCATAAGGGTTGGGGCGCTCAGAGAAAGCTGCATAGACCGTTTTTGCGGATCTGAGACCGACGAAGGTCCAGAACATGCCGGCGTAACTGCCACTGTCGCCTGAAGCTTCGCCGATGTGTCGGCGTGCCTGTGCTCCCAGAGAGCGATTGCCTGAAAAGTCCTGGCTCAGCAGGCCGACCCGCTGCAGGCCTTCCCGCCGCTCGAAATCGCGAAGCTGGATTTTGAAGATATCCAGATCAGAAGGGATCTGCTGGCAGGTTACGATAAGCCCTCCGCCTGGCCTGCTGGTCCAGGCGATGAGGCCATCCTGGGTGTTGAAGGCTGTTTTGATCAGAGTCTCGGGGTTTTCTAGAATCGAGTTGAGGTCTTTGCCGTAGCCGAAGGCGAACTCAAGTTTTTTATCAAGACTGCGCCGGTGCTGCGACATCTTTTTAAGGTCTTTTTCGCGCAGGGCGAGAAAGAGGTTTTTCATCAACCATTGATTCGGCGCCTGTCTGGGTGCGGTCTGTGTCAGGGCACCCTTCTGGTCGAACTGATACAGCGCCAGATCCAGCCCCTTGCTCTGCTGGTAATGTTTTTGTACGGCAATCAGGTCGGTGCTGTGGTTCTCGCTGTACAGCCTGAGCAGCGGAAGAATCGCCCGGTTCAGATAGAGGTCGGGTTCGACCCGGGCTGCCAGAGAATCAGCGACTTCCTGTCGCCGCTGCTGATTTTCAGCGTCAAAGGCTGTACGACGACTGTTGAGAAGAGATTCAGTGCCTGAAGCCATGGCCAAAAATATGGCCACCAGCATGATCAGAACTGTAAGCTTTTCTCGCAGATTGCGACCCTGACCGGCTGTCATAACCACGACCCTGTGATAATTGCGCGCCGCCCGGCGCGATACTCATATTATCGCACGGTCTGGTACAGATTGCCAGCCTCTTTTAATATGACCGCATTCTGGTTAAATCAATGGTTATATTATTTTACTATGCCCGCTATCAGTGACCTGGCAAATTTTATCGTGTTTTCAGCCATGATGAAAATGGTTGGCACAAAGGTCAGGGTAATCAGTGTCGAGATCAGCAGCCCTCCCGAAACCGATATTGCCAGCGGTTGATAGAAGTCTGCGCCGGCGCCGATTCCAAGAGCCAGCGGCAGCATGCCGAGCAGGGTCGTGCACATGGTCATCAGAATGGGTCTGAAACGTAGAGTTCCAGCAGTTATTACTGCATCGGTGTCGCTGTAGTTGTTTTCGCGCCTGAGCTGCAGTGTGTATTCAATGAGAATGATACCGTTGTTGACCGCGATACCTGCCAGCATGATTATGCCGATCATAGCGGTGACGCTGAAGTCGAAGCCCATCACCCGCAGGCCGGTAACTACACCGATATACGAGAGCGGAATGGTGAACATGATGAGAAACGGGTAAAGCAGAGATTCGAACTGCGACGCCATGATCATGTAAACCAGCAGAACTGAGGCGATCAGAGCAATCGCAAGATAGGTAAATGCTTTGATCATTTCTTCATTTTCGCCGCCAAAGTTGATCGTATAGCCCGGCGGCAGTTTGATATCCTTGATCCGTTCGTTGATGTCGTTGGTAATTGCACCGATAGCGCGCTTGTCCGGGTCGGCCTGAACGATGAGGCGGCGTGCATTGTTTTTGCGTTCGATCGTACTGTAGCCGCTGGCAGGCTTGAAATCGGCAATCTGCGAGAGCTTTACAAATTTGCCCTTTTCGAGAGAGATTTCGAGATCTTTGATGCGGGCGATCTTGTCTTTTGAAAGGTCGGCCGCTTCGACTCTGATGTCGAACTCGTCGTTGTTTTCGCGATATTTGCCGGCGAGAGTGCCATAAACGTGGCTGCGCGCCATTTCGGCGATTTTTACCAGACTCAGACCCATGTCGCGAATCTTTTCACGGTCGAAAACCAGCCTGAATTCAGGGCGACCAGCCTTGATGCCGTTTTCAAGATCCTTGATTCCTTCGAGATCTTTTATACGGTCGAAAATCTGCAGACAGATATCTTCGATCACCGCAAAGTCATCGCCCATGACCTCGATCTGTATTGACTTGCCGCGCGAAGGTTTGCCCATGGCCGGTTCCTTGTAGTTGATCGTGCGTATACCGGGAATAACTTCAACCTTTTTGCGTGCTTCAGCAACAACGTCTTTTGTCGTTTTGCTACGTTCGCCTTTCGGTGTCAGTCTGACCGCGAGCGAGCCTTTTCCGACTGCTGAGTTGGTGATGACCTTGCTGACTTCGGGTATCTGCAGAAGAATGCCTTCGATCTGCCGGGTAACTTCGTCAGTTGCCTCTACGCTGGTTCCTTCAGGAGTCTCGAATTCGATGGAAACTTCGCCTCTGTCCATCGACGGGAAAAAGGTCATCGCCGGTTGCAGCCTGGTGCTGCCGACAAACAGCGCGACTATTAGCAGAAAGTAGCCGAGTCTGAGATACCAGTGCCCCAACAGCGCTTTAAGAACCCTGAGATAGAGTCCTCGCAGCAGTTTCATGATCAGAATGTCGACAATCGGAAACAACAATTTTGTCGTAACCAGGTTGAAGATCTTAAAGAACGCCGCTACCAGCATGGGAACCAGCAGCACGGCGAGGATAACTGCGGTGGCGGCCAGCAGGCTGTCAGTGCCGGGATTGAAATTGTGCCCGGCCAGAGGCGTTTTTTCGAGCACCTTGAGCAGAGCCGGGTTTTTGAGGCCGTAATAAAAGCCGATTGTCGGCAGCAGAAACAGGCTTGCGACCGCTGCTAAAGATTTGAGCGGGTGGGTCTTGAACCACTTGATCAGCGCCTTGTACATGCGCAGGATGATGGTCTCGATAAACATGCCGTCGAGCACGAGAAAGCGCGAACACAGCATGGGCAGAAAAGTGACGGCGACCAGCAGCGAGGCCAGCAGCGAAAACACTATCGCCAGCGACATGTTGAAGAAGATTTCGCCTACAATTGCCGGAACAAACCCGATCGGCAGAAATACCGCGACAGTAGTGGCGGTTGACGCAATGACCGGCATCAGCACTTCTTCCGAAGCCTTTGCCGCCAGTTCTGTTTTGTCGCCATCAGGGTGGTCGACATAGAATCTGTAGATATTTTCCATGACGACGATGGCGTTGTCGACCATCATGCCGATGCCAAGTGCAAGCCCGCCCAGAGTCATCAGGTTCAGCGAAATGTCTTCTTTCAGGCTCAGAAAACCGAAGGTCGAAATGATCGCCAGCGGAATACTCGTGCCGATGATGATGGTCGAGCGGTAGTTCTGTAGAAAGATGAACAATACTATTATGGCAAACAGGCCGCCGACCAGGGCATTGTCTTTGACCATCTGAATGGTATCTCTGATGAAAAGGGTCTGGTCGTTGCCTATGGTTATCGTCAGGCGACCCTTGTATTTTTCAACCAGACGGGGAATCAGATCCTGAGCAGCGTCTGAGATGAGCACCGGGTTGGCGTCAGCCGCTTTCTTGATCTCGAGTGTTACCGACGGCTGCCCGTTGATGCGTGAAGTCGATTCAATTTCTTTGAAAAGGTCTTCGATCGTCGCTATTTCAGAGAGATAGATCGGACGACGGTTGATTTCCTTGATGATGATGTTGCCGAGCTGCTGCGGGTTTTTAACCTGTCCTTCAGAACGCAGCAGGTATTTAAAAGAGCCTTCATTGATATTTCCGAGAGGAGTATTTTGATTGTCTTTGCTGACAGCGGTTATCACATCGTCAATCGTCAGTTCGTAAGCAAGCAGGCGCTCAGGAATTACCTTGATTCTGATTTCGCGCTGTAGACCGCCTTTGATCTCGACATTGGAAACGCCGCTGATTTGCTGAAAGGCTGGTTTGATCTCGCGGTCAGCGATGCGCCTGAGTTCGACCAGATCGAAATTGCCGCCAAGTGCGATATTGAGCACCGGAAAGGAGTTGATATCGACCTTCGAAACTGTCACCTGCTCCATGTCACGCGGCAGATTGCGTTTGGCCTGATCGACCTTGGCACGCAGATCGACAGCCGCCAGATCGAGATCTGTGCCGAAATCGAAGTTGATAACTGTTTGCGAGATACCTTCGGAAGAATATGATTCGATTTTATCGACGTCTTCGACCGAATTGATCTCATCTTCGATCTTTTTGGTGACGATGGTTTCGATCTCAGCCGGGTCTACGCCGGCATAGGGAGCGAGAATGAAGGCTACCGGTATGTCTATGTTAGGAAAGAGAGCTACATTGAGGGTGAAAAATGCTCCGATACCTATCAGAGCCATGCCTAGCATCAGCATGGTAACCGTAATCGGTCTGGTGATTGATGTTCTGGGTAGGCTCATGGTCAGTTGTTTCCTGTTGCTTTGTCTGTGGCGCTTTTGCCGTTACCGTTGCGTCTGACGATGACCTCACTGCCTTCTTCCAGGCTGTCCTGGCCGACGGTCACGATCTCGTCATCAGCAGAGATCTGATTGCAGTAGCTCATATCGCCTTCCTGCGCGATCAGGTCAATTTTATGCTGGCGGGCTTTGCCGTTCTGCACAGTGTAGACGAAGAGGTCGCCCCTGAAGTTTCTGATCGCCTGCGACGGGAAAAGCGGTGCATTATCGTATTGTTCGAGCGTGATGTTGCCCTTGACGAACATGTTGCCGCGGAAAAACAGGTCGGGATTGCTGACTCTGATACGAACCTTGAAAGAGCGCGAATTGTCGGCATAGAGGCCGATATGCTCGACGCGGCCCTGATACTTTTCTTCGATCTGGCAGATCTGGCCCGACCTGATGTTTCTGATTTCTGATTCGGGAATTCGGGCATCGACGTAGATGTCGTCGAGATCGATAACTTTGCCCATATTCTGGCCGCGTGCCATGGCCTGACCGATTTCGATCGAGCGGTCGACGAAGTAGCCGCTGATCGGCGAACGAATGATGCAGCGGTCGAGATCGAGCTTGGCCTTGTCATAATCTGCCTGTGCCTGTTTAACTGTAGTCTTGCCCTTGATGAAGTTGGTCAGAGCAGCATCGAGACTTTTCTGCGTTATCGCCTTGTTTTCGAACAGGGTTTTGTTGCGCTGGTAATCTTTTTCGTCTTCTGAAAACTGCTGTTTGCTGCGTTCGAGCGCGGCTTCCATCTGGCGCATGGTTATGGCGAAGCGTATGTCGTCGATTTTGCCGAGGGGGTCGCCAAGCTTGACCTTCTGCCCGTCTTCAACCATGATTTGAGCGACCGGGCCGTTGACATCGGCTGCTGCATAGGCTTCGACCACCGGTCTGGTTTCGCCGGTGAACTGCAGGAGTTTATGAATCGTGCCGGTAACCGGTTTGACGGTAACGACGTTAACCTGGCCGGCCGCGGCGGTTGCGATACATAACAGTGACAGAACAATTGCTTTGACTTGTTGTTTCATTCTTTTACTTCTCCAAGATTCATTACCTGCATGAGAAAGTCGGTATTCAAGACCGAGGGATTCTGGTCAATAAGGCTGAGTTCATCAAATCTGTGCAGCAGCAGCAGAATTTCTGCGAGGCGCTCGCGTTCATCGTAATAGGCTTTGACAGCGGTCTGCGTCGAGTTGGTCAGCAGGCGCTGGGCGTCGACGAGTTCGACGATAGAAGAGGCACCTTCCTGGTAGCGCGTGAAGACGATACGCATGTTTTCGTAGCTCTGTTCGGCCATTTTCTCAGCAAAGCTGATGCGCGACAGCGCTTCGTTATAGTCGGCGACAGCCTTTTCAAGAATAGCCTTCTTGCTGTTCGAAAGGTCGCGCACTTTCAGTTTAACAATTTCTTCAGCCTTCTGAGCTATACGAACGGCGTTTTCGATATCGTTGCCATTATAAACCGGCGTCGTCAGAATAAAGGTTGCGGCAAAATCTTTGGTGCTTTCGACAGGGCCGATTTCGCGCCCATAGTTGTAGGAAGCATCGAGGCTCAGAGTTGGCAGATGAGCGCTGCGTGCCGAGCGCACGGTTTTTTGCAGAATCATCTGATCGGTTCTGGCTATATTGATGTCGTTATCGATCTGGAAAAGTTCTGGCAGAAGTTCTTCGCTGGTGTAGCTGGCAACCGCAAACCTCAGACTTTTAGCGAGTTCGAGTTTGATCGAAGCGGGGTCCGGCATGTCGAGAATGGCTGCCAGATCGTATTTCAGGTCTTCGAAACTGTTTCTGGCTTTTACCAGCTCGGTGTTGGAGTTGAGCTGTTCGACTTCTATGCGCAGAATATCATTATGCAGAACCAGACCGAGTTCTTCGTTGAGTTTGGCAACCTTCATCAGAGCAGCGATTAGAATGAGATCGGTCTCGTGTATTTTGACCAGTTCCTGATCGCGTACCATCTTGAAATAGATGCGGGTCAGATTGCGCAGAACATTGATTTTCTGGTTGTCCTTGTAGGTTTTTTTGATATCGGTTTTCAGCCGCGTAATTTCACGTTGTATGGCAGGAATACGGCCGAGACCGGGGTAGCTCTGAGTTAGTTTGAGCGAGTAGGTCAGCATTTTATCGATGCTGCTCGGGCTGTTTTTCTGGTAGGAGTCTTTGAAGTCTTTGCTGGTTCGGTTTATGACCAGATTAACGTCTGGAATCAGTGCATTATCAGCTCTTTTTTCATCGATGAAGCTCTGTTCGATTTCGAGATCAGAAATCTGCAGGCTGAGGTTGCGGTCGAGCGCTTTGCTGATCAGGCCGGCCAGCGTGCCAGCCTGGGCGGCAGAGCCAATTGCAACAGCTGCTACGACAGTCAGTAAAATTCGGGTTGTGAGTGATAAATTTGTTTTCATGGTCTGGCCACTCCATTCAAAATGATGTCTACCGTATCTTCGATGTCCTGTGCGGAATAGGGCAGATTGAGCTTGAAATCTCGTAATAAAAAGAAGTGTGTCGCGCCGATTATCAGTCCGACGACATTTTCCGGGTTGATGTTTCTTACCGCGCCTCTGGTTATGGCTGTCGCAAAATAGTCGCGCATTTCAATGAGGTAGGGCATGATCGGGTCTATCGAAGCTTTTCGTGCATCTGGGCCGAGGCTTTGTTCACGCATGAAACGCAGCATGCCAAGGCGCTGGTATTGTCTGAATACACGCAAAAAGGTGGTCAGCGCTGCTGCCAGATACTGTCTGAGGCCCATGCTGCTATGGCAGTTTTTGTTTACTTCCTGTCTGAACAGTGTGTTGAACTCTTTTTCCAGCTCGGTATAGAGCGAATCTTTGTTGTCGAAATACCTGTAAAAAGTGCCTTTGCCACAGTCGGCATGGGCGATGATGTCGTCGATGGTGGTTTTTTCGAAGCCCTTTTCGCAGAACAGATCGAGGCCGGCTTCGAGCAGCAGCTCTCTTTTGGTCTTTCGTTTAATCATAACTTCTTTCAGATTTCAATAGACTGACTAGTCAGTCAGTTTTATCACTGTTGCTGCTGATTGTCAACTGCCAGGCTGAGAGTCAAGATTCCATCAGCTTTTTGACGGTCAGGCGCTGCGGGTGGCGATGTCCTGGGCCGCCTGTTTTGGCGAATGGGCGCCGCACGAGTCGGTACCGGCCGATTCGGCTTCGAGCGGGTAAAAGCCGAATTTGCGCATTATTGCCAGTTTTGGCAGAATATTGTTCTGCAGATCCATGTGAAAGAAGCCCGGAAAAATATCGGGGTTTTCTTTGATGAAGCTGTATTTGTCGTAATGCTCGTCGGCGATTTTAAATTTTCCGCTGGTGCTGATTTCGTGCCCGGTGATCATGTATTCTGGAAACAGTTCGGGGCTGAAATCGAGCGGATACTGGTGCTGATATTCCATGAACAGCTCGGTCTGCGGCAGCAGGCAGAGCAGCGAAGGCAGAATACGCACGCCCATCATTCTGAACATTACCATCTGAAAC
>Ga0116143_10002379_pt1 | contig 20546 bp, 26 predicted proteins | sample AD_UKC034_MetaG_FD_89745 | JGI IMG/M metagenome (GOLD analysis project Ga0116143, IMG submission 89745) | Active sludge microbial communities of municipal wastewater-treating anaerobic digesters from USA - AD_UKC034_MetaG | ecosystem: Engineered > Bioreactor > Anaerobic > Digestate | place: USA...
AACGGTCCACAAGAAAGATTAAAAAAACAGACTTTATTCAAATGAGACTGGGTGAATTAGATGACAAGCAAATGGCCTGTTGCCCCAGTAAAAAACTGGAAGGCAAGATCATAAACCTGACTCCAGACAGTATCCAGATGATCATGAAAAGCCTGATGATCATTAGAGATTTCAGAATCAAAAATCAGATCATTGATATGAACCTGTTTCATAACGATACCACCACTTTTGCACTACATGAAATTATTTCCATGGAAAGATACAAATCAGAAAAGAAAATCAATACAAAAAACTACTTATTTACGACAGGGGTTATCCTGATGATGAGTGGTGCAGCAACTTCTTTGAACGCCCTTATCTTTCAACCTAATCGCTCCAGAAATCTTTTGATCGCGGGTGGGGCACAAATGGCTGCAGGCCTTGTATTCAGTTTGGCCATCAAACCGGATATATTTCATTTCAAAGGTACTAAATATCCCTGGAAATTCAATTAGATTTGGGATCCAAAGATCTGAAAATATCCTTTATAAAAAATGCCAATGGAAGAACAAAACCAAATCCGCAAAGAACAGATACCCCAGGAGGTCTTTGATCTGTACGACGACTATGCGCACAACAGGGTGGACCGACGGGAGTTTGTACAAAAATTGTCTTTATTTACCGTAGGAGGGCTGACGCTGCCTTCCCTCCTGAATTACCTCATGCCGGACTACCAGGGAGGCACGCGGATCGCAGCTGATGACAAGCGGATTAAATCAGAATATATTGAGTACGAATCGCCCAAAGGAGGAGGAAAGATCAAAGCCTTGCGGTGCGTGCCTTCTTCAGGCAAAAGGAAGCTCGGTGGAGTCGTCGTGGTACACGAAAACCGCGGCCTCAATCCCCACATCGAAGACGTGGCCCGCAGGGTAGCCCTCGCGGGATTTGTGGCCATAGCTCCGGATGCCCTGACGCCTTTGGGTGGCTACCCAGGTAATGACGATGAAGGACGTGCCCTGCAAAGCAAACGCGACCGAAACGAAATGCTGGAAGATTTCATCGCCGCCTGCGAATATCTAAAGACAGATCAAAAATGCAACGGACGCATCGGAGTCGTTGGTTTTTGCTTCGGCGGCTGGATCGCCAACATGATGGCGGTCCGCATCCCCGATCTCAGGGCAGCCGTTCCGTTTTACGGAGGTCAGCCCGCCGCGGAGGATGTGCCGAAAATAAAAGCCAGAATCCTCCTTCAATTCGCTGAGCTGGACACCCGGGTCAATGAAGGATGGCCGGCCTATGAGCAGGCTCTGAAAGAACATCAGAAAGATTACACCGCATATATGTATCCGAAAGTCAATCATGGCTTCCACAATGACACCACGCCACGCTACGATAAGGAAGCAGCAGAACTTGCCTGGAAGCGTACGGTGGATTTTTTCAAAAAGAATTTAAAAGATTGAAACATACCAATCGAGATATGACGCTAGGGTCTTAAACGATTGACCATTGGATCAAGTTTTATTTTCTGCCTTTTAAAAATGACAGAGTTGATTTTTGAGACAGTGTCAGTTCACTGTAAAAAAAAATACAAAAATTCAAGACAGAGTACGGCAAACCTGAAAGAAAATAAAACAGCAATTGGAAAAAAGCTGTAAAAAGAATTTGCGATGGAAAAAAGCAGGATGGTGGCAGTAAATTCCCAGGATCTGGAAATGCTTCAGAAGATCAGCCGTAAAACTTTTTCTGAAAGCTTTTCGGAGGGGAATACTCCGGAAAATCTGAATAAATACCTGGACCTCCAGTTTTCCATCGGGAATCTGTCCGATGAAATAAACCATCCCAACTCTGAATTTTACTTTATCTTTCAGGGAGATCAGTTGGCCGGCTACCTGAAACTGAATTATGGAACCGCACAAACGGAATTAAAAGGCGACAGTTCCATTGAGATCGAACGCATCTATGTTTTAAAGGAACATCAGGGAAAAAAATTGGGACAAGCCATGCTGGATCATGCCATCCATATTGCCAAACGAAAAAATGCGGAATTTATCTGGCTGGGTGTCTGGGAAAAGAACCTCAAGGCCATCGAGTTTTACCGTAAAAATGGATTTATTGAATTTGACCGACACATTTTTGTTCTGGGGGATGAGCCTCAGACCGACCTCATGATGAAGCTAAATTTAAAATAACAGAGCATCTTTTCCATTGAACGAGCACCATCTTCTGATTTATTTCTGATCGTGTCTGTCTTTTCACTATTTTCATGCCTGAATAAAGCACAACGGATATACTTCTGGCATAGGGCCTCACGAGAATTCCGCTATGCGACCTTTTTCTATTTATAAGTCTGATCCAATTTAATCTTAAAATGCTCGTCTATGCAAGATACCGACAGATTACAACCCACCGCCGGAAAAAACAGGATCACAGCACTGGACATCCTAAGAGGAATTTCACTGCTGGGCATATTGCTGATGAACATACCGGGGTTCGGCCTGTATAAAGCCTATGACGACATTACCAACTCCGGCGGCTCCACGGGCTGGAACCTGAATGTCTGGTGGATCAACTCTATGTTCTTCGAAGGAACCATGCGGGGTATTTTTTCCATGCTGTTTGGTGCTGGCATCCTCATCTTCATGGGACGAACCCAGGAGGGTCAAAGTGCGGTCAGCATATCGGACCTATTCTTTCGAAGGCTGCTTTGGCTATTGGTATTTGGTGTATTGCACTGTTACGTGCTGCTATGGGACGGTGAGATATTGTACGCCTATGCCATCGTAGGCATGTTTGCATATAGTTTCCGGATGCTGCCCGTCCGTTCCCTGATCGCGGCTGCGACCCTGGTGTTATTGGTCGCAACGGCGTTCAGTGTGTCTGAATGGTATCAGCTAAAAAATATTCAGGCATCCTCCCTGACCGCACATGAGAAAAAAGAAAGAGGTGAAAAGCTGACATCTGAAGATGAAAAGTCGATCGAAGCCTGGGATGAGAAAGTGAAAGAAATGAAAGCTACCCCCGAGCAACTACAGGAAGAGATCGATGCCCGCAGCAAGGACTATTTCAGCATACTGGTGCACAAGATTCCTGAAAACCAATACATGCAAACCACATTTTTGTACCGCATCAACTTCTGGGACATTCTGGCGATGATGCTACTGTGGATGGCATTGTACAAATCGGGTGTGATCATAGCTGAACGATCCACAAGGTTTTACGTTTACATGATTTTAGCCGGATATTCCATCGGGCTCACCGTCAATTACCTTGAGCTACAAAACATCATGGAAAACCAATTTTCCCTGATGTCCTTACACGAAGGCTGGATCAGCTACAATCTGGGCAGAGTACCGCTCACTATAGGACATATCGGGCTGATCATGCTTTTCATCCAATCAGGTTTTCTGCCCTGGCTAAAGAGATCACTGGCAGCTGTAGGACAAATGGCCTTTACCAACTACCTGATGCAGTCCGTGATCTGCAACACAATCTTCCTGGGATTCGGCTTCGGTCTGTATGGCAAACTGCAACGATACGAATTGTATTACATCGTCGCCGGAGTTTGGATTTTTCAACTCCTCATCAGTCCGGTCTGGATGCGACATTTCCATTTTGGACCCATGGAATGGGTATGGAGATCACTGACGTATTGGAAGAAACAGCCATTCAAAAAAATCAGAACCTGATCCCATTTCAAGAACGAAAAATTGGTACAAAGAAACACGGCCATATCTGTAATTTTGCATCCATGATGCCGTCGGCAGAGTTCACCATCAGGGAGGTTGAAGTCAGGGACAATGCTCCTCTGGCTAAAATGATACGCCAGGTTTTTGACGAACATGGAGCACCAAATGCAGGCACCGTCTATTCAGATCCGACCACAGACAATCTGTTTGAACTTTTCCGGAAAGAAAATTCCATACTTTGGGTGGCTGAACTGCAAGGCGAAGCCATCGGGTGCTGTGGCATTTACCCTACGCCGAATTTACCGCCTCATTGTGCTGAACTGGTCAAATTTTACCTCGCTGCTTCCGCCCGAGGAAAGGGTCTCGGCAGGATGCTCTTGGAAAAATCCCTCGCTTCTGCCCGATCCATGGGATACAGAGAAATCTATCTGGAAAGTCTTCCCCAATTTAAGACAGCCATCAGGATTTATGAAAAACTGGGATTTGTTTTCCTGGATCAGCCCATGGGTGCATCCGGTCACTCGGGATGCAATATCTGGATGAATCTGAAATTTTAATTCATACTTACTCCATCCTCTTCCTGCAGATTTTCCTCCATATAAAACTGCTTGTCCTTACATTTGATTCAAACTCCAAAACCCCAAATGAATCAAATCAATCGAATCCACTCCATCGACATTGTGCGCGGCATGGCCATGGTGCTGATGGCACTGGACCACGTGCGCGATTATTTCCACGCTGCAGCTCACTCAGGAGATCCATTGGATCTGCAGACGACCACTCCTGCCTTGTTTTTCACGCGCTGGGTTACGCATTTTTGCGCACCGGTTTTTGTATTTCTTTCCGGGACTTCGATCTATCTGCAAAGCCTGAGAAAAGACCGAAAGGAACTAGGCAGTTTTGTGCTGAAGCGCGGATTATGGCTGATCCTGATGGAGTGGAGCCTCATCGCATTCGCCTGGACCTTCAATCCATTTTTCAACGTCCTTCCCTTTCAGGTCATCTGGGCCATCGGCATCAGCATGGTGGTTCTCGGATTGATGCTGCTGGCAGGCTTGTCCTGGCGCTGGATCCTGATGATCGGACTGACGGTGGTGGCAGGCCATAATCTGCTCGATATACCGGAGTCTGCTCCGGGTTTTCAGGCCGGTTTCTGGTGGGACCTGCTTCACCACGGGGTCTTCAAACCCTACGAATTTCTGCCAGAACACTATATCGTGATGGTCTATCCCTTTCCGATCTGGACCGCGGTCATGTGTCTGGGTTTTGCAGCGGGTAAATTTTTTGGACCCGAAATTACACCTGACCAAAGAAAAAATCTGCTGATCCGGACCGGACTGGGTCTGATTGTCTTTTTCATCCTGCTGCGCTTCGCGAATCTGTACGGAGATCCCAAACCCTGGACCACCCAAAAAGACTTTTTCTATACGCTGCTTTCGTTCATCAACACAAATAAGTATCCCCCTTCCCTGCTTTTTCTTTGCATGATCCTGGGACCGGCCATGCTGCTGCTTGCCTGGGTGGAAAAATTCCAAAATCGATTCACCGGCATCATGACCACCTTTGGCCGAACGGCTTTTTTTTATTATATTTTGCACCTTTACCTGATCCATACCTTGAGTACCCTGGCCTTTTTTGCACGGGGACATGTGCTCTCGGATGCCTGGAAATTCGGAGAACAGTTTCCATTCCTGTTTCTGATCCCCGGTGAAGGAAGCAGCCTCGGCATTGTATATCTGGTCTGGATGGCGGTTGTAGCGCTCCTTTACCCATTATGCCTGAGGTATGATCGGTACAAAACGACACACCGGGAGCAATGGTGGCTAAGTTATCTTTAAACCCACGCTTGGGCTTTTGCAGTCCATTAATCTGAACCGCATTGGATACTTTCCATAAATTTGTCTCGGTTTCCGGATAAAAACCCAGCCCGATTGACAACCACTGAAAAAAACAAGGCGAACATTCTGACTGACCGCTTCGGCAGGATCCACGATTATCTGAGGATTTCGCTGACCGACAACTGCAATTTCAGGTGCAGCTACTGCATGCCGGACCTGGACCACGAATTTACGCCCCATGAAAAATTGATGACGGCCGGAGAGATCCGGGCCATTGCAGAAGAGTTTGTGCGCCTGGGGGTCAATAAGATCAGACTGACCGGTGGCGAACCCCTGATCCGCAAGGATTTTCCAGAGATACTCTCCCTGCTGGCGCCTCTGAACGCCGAACTTCTCATCAGCACCAACGGATTCCTGCTCGATCGTCATCTTCCTGATCTCCTCAAGGCGGGCATCCGAACGGTCAACATCAGTCTGGATTCTCTTAGGCCGGAAGTGTTCTTTAAGGTCACAGGTCAGGATAAATTTGAACGGGTGTGGAAAAATATTCACCTGATGCTCGACCACGGGCTCCGGGTGAAAATCAACGTGGTGGCGATCAAAGGGATCATAGAGGAAGAAGTTCTTGACTTCATTGATTTGACCCGGGATCTGCCCCTGCACGTCCGTTTCATTGAGTTTATGCCCTTTACCGGCAACCACTGGGCCGGAGACCAGGTGGTGACCGCATCACAACTTCTGGAAATAGCCATGGAGCGCTACGACGTAGTCAAACTGCTCGATGAACCGCACGCAACAGCCAGAAAATACATGGCCATCGGACACAAGGGCAGTTTTGCTTTCATTACAACCATGAGCAACCAGTTTTGTCACGAATGCAACCGTCTGCGCATCACCGCCGAGGGCAAACTGAAGAACTGTCTTTTCGGCAAAGACGAGATCCCCCTGCTCGAATTATTAAGGTCCGGACGAGATCTCCATGCCTCCATACAGGAATCCCTTCAGCTAAAACACAAGGAGCTGGGGGGACAGTTTGACCGGGATTTCAAAAAAGTCAATCCGGATGCCATTGCAAATAGGAGTATGATATCCATAGGCGGATGAGCCAGCCCCCTTATATGATTTCGGTGGATGAGGCCAGGAATTTACTGCGCAGCCAGCTCAGACCACTCCAGGCGGTGACCGGCAGTCTGTTGGGTTCATCGGGCAGGGTACTGGCCGAATCCGTTTTTTCGAAAATAGACGTCCCTCCATTCGACAATTCCGCCATGGATGGATACGCTCTGGCTTATGAGAAAGGACGGAATACCTATCGTCTGGCCGGAGAACAAAAGGCCGGGGAACCAGGCCACGAATCTGTTGAAAAAGGCGAAGCGGTGCGAATCTTTACAGGTGCATTGCTTCCTGGCGGCTGCGATACGGTGGTACAACAGGAATGGGTCCAAAGGGATAAAAGTCAGATACAAATTCCGGAAGATCGGATCCGCACGGGCATGAATGTCCGGTACCGGGGTTCTCAAAACAAATGCGGGGACCTGGTGGCAGAGGCCGGAGATCTCCTCAGTCCGGGCCTCGTAGGTTTGATCGCTTCGGTGGGAGTGGACCAGATCTCTGTTTATTCTACTCCAAAAGTGGGCATCCTCGTCACCGGAGATGAGCTGATACCCGCAGGCGAAATCCTGGGACCGGGACAGATCTACAATTCAAACTTGCCAACCCTGCTGTCTTTCCTGGAACAGTTGAACATTCCGACTTATCAGCATCAAACGGTGGGCGACGATCCGGCACAAGTGAAAAATGCACTGGCTCAATTCCTTCGGGATCGGGATGTAATCCTCATTTCAGGTGGAATATCCGTAGGGGAATACGATTTCGTTCACGATGCACTGACCGGCCTCGGGGTGGAAACCTTGTTTTACAAAGTCCGCCAAAAACCTGGAAAGCCATTCTATGCCGGAAAATATCAAAACAAATGGGTCTTCGCCTTACCGGGCAATCCCTCTTCTGTAATCTGTTGCTTTAATCAGTACATCAAACCTGCCTTGTTGAGCCTGATGGGTCATAAAAATGCATTTGAGCCCGATGGAGAGGCCGCATTGACCCATCCCTGGCAAAAAAAAGCGGGATTGACGCATTTCCTGAAGGGACATTGGGACAAAGGGAAGGTGCGCATTTTGGATGGCCAGGAATCCTACAACCTGTTGGCCTTCCAAAAGGCCAATTGCTTTGTCGAAATACCGGAAGCCTGCATCTCACTGGATGAAGGTGCCCCGGTTCAAATCCGGTTCTGGTGATGGCCGCGCCCTGGATTCTCTGGCTGATCATGCCCGTCATCGCCTTCCTGTATGCCTCAGTAGGCCATGGAGGGGCCAGCAGCTACCTGATGTTGCTGAACTTACTGGAATATCCCCCGCAGGAAGCCCGCACGACGGCCCTCGTTCTCAATATTTTTGTCTCGCTGATCTCCTTTCTGTCGTTCAGAAAAGCCGAAGATTTTCCAAAACCTCTTTTCCTGGCCCTCATCGCGACTTCCATTCCGGCATCTTTTCTGGGCGGCAGCCTGAGTGTGGACCCCGTCATCTACCGAAGAATTCTGGGAGGCGTGCTTCTGATCCCTGCGCTAAGACTGCTGGGGCTTTTTCCGGTAAAGGAGGCCGATCCGGACCGGATCCGACACGGAGCTGCCGCAGCCATGGGACTGGCCATTGGTCTGATCTCGGGGTTGATCGGCATCGGAGGAGGCATCATTCTTTCTCCCCTGCTGCTCTTATTGGGATGGACCAGCCTTAAACAGACGGCAGCGATCAGCGCATTGTTTATTTTCCTCAACTCCATAGCCGGATTGATGGGATCGGGAATGCAGGCCTTTGACCTGCCTCCGGGGCTGATTTCGATCCTTCCCGTAGTCCTTCTGGGTGGCTTCCTGGGAGCCCGTCTGGGAGCCGGTCACTTCAACAGCAAAACCCTGAGGTATCTTTTGGCGTTGGTTACTATGTTTGGGGCGATTAAGCTGGTGATCGGCTGAGACCCCGGGCCAAAAGCCCTGGCTGACCCAAGGACCGGTTGTTGGGAAATCCCTACTTTTACCATTTGGAACAAGTAAGCCCCGGTAAGACTTAAATCTATTTTCTGATCAGTAATAAAATGGATACTCAGGATCAAAATTTAAAATCCCAGGAAATCAAAGTCATGGCATTTGGCATCCTGGCAGAAAAAATGAATGCATCGGAATGCAGCATTCCTTCTGTGCGGACGGTTTCTGAATTGCAGAAAAAAATAGAAGAACTGTACCCGGAAGTTTCACGCATTCCCTATTCCATAGCAGTGGACAGAAAACTGGCCCATGCAGATACTCCCGTCAGTGCACAAAACGAGATTGCCCTGCTTCCCCCGTTTTCCGGAGGATAAAAATGTTCAGATGCAAAGCAGGTTTGAAAGACAAGTCAATTTGAACGGATTTGGTGAGGAGGCCCAAAGGAAACTCCGGCAATCTTCAGTCCTGGTGATCGGTGTCGGTGGTCTCGGTTGTCCGGCCTTGCAGTATCTATCCGCTGCCGGATTCGGTCGGGTCGGATTGGCAGATGGGGATCGCGTTGAAATTTCAAATCTGAACAGGCAAATTCTTTTTTCTGAAGGAGATTTGGGTAAACCAAAAGCATCTACTGCAAGCCGGTTGCTCAGCCACATCCATCCAGACAGTTCATTCATTGCTTTTGACGAATTTATCCGGACGAAAAATGTGGTGCCCATCCTTTCCGGATTCGATATTATATTAGATGGCAGCGATAATTTCGAAACGCGTTATCTGATCAACGATGCCTGTGCGCTTTTGGGCAAAGCTTTGGTCTTTGGAGCGGTGCACCAAAGCGAAGGACAAATTTCAGTATTTCACCATGCAGATGAAAAGGGCAGAATATTCAATTATCGCGATCTGCATCCGGATCCTCCCTCAAGGGATCAAATCCCCAATTGTCAGCAAAACGGCGTCCTTGGCGTGCTCCCCGGGACCCTCGGCCTGATGATGGCGTCAGAAGCCATCAAGATCGCAACGGGATATGGAAAGACGCTTGCCGGCAAGATGCTCTACTACAATCTTCAGCAGACATCTTTTTACGAATTAGAAATCGGTCAGAACGAAAAGGGAAGAAAAAAGATGCCCCACACGATTCAGGAACTCGAATCCAGGGATTACAACTTGCCTTGCATTCAAAGCAAGGAAATGGATTGGGCAGAGGTCTTAAAAATGTGGATCGATAAGCCTAAAGTACATGTGATTTTGGATGTCCGCGATCTGCATGAAAAACCGGAACTCGAGATGGCCGCATGCATCCGTATTCCACTCCAGTTCTTAAAAGAACAGGCAAGACTATTGGCCTCGGCCGATACCATATTGATCTTTTGCCAGTCAGGAGGCAGAAGCCGGGAAGCCGCTGCCATTTTGAATCGGATTTTTCCGGATAAAAATATTTTCTCCATTAAAGGAGGGATCGATGCCTATGCAAAGACAATGAAAATTCAATTTGATGAAAGATAAGGTAAAGGACATTTTCGTAGAAGGGCCGATCAGTCCTGAAAAGATCTCCCGATCCATTGAATCGCATCAGTCCAAAACAGATATTGGCGGGCACAGTATATTTCTGGGACAAATTCGCGCAGACGAACGAAACGGAAGTGCCGTACAGGCCATTGAGTATTCCGCTTACAAGCCCATGGCACTGGAAGCCATGCATCGGATTCGCGAAGATATTTTTCAAAAATATCCCATCACCTGCGCCCACGTGTATCACAGCCTGGGAAGGGTAAATACCGGAGAGATCTGCCTGTTTGTATTCACCTCAGCCAGACATCGCAAAGAGGCCATCCAAGCCTGCGAAGAAATGGTGGAACGCATAAAATCAGAGCTGCCTATTTGGGGTAAAGAGGTCACTGATCAAGAAAATCATTCCTGGAAAATAAACAGCTGATCAAAAATGGTGGACATTACATTTAAAAATTTCTCCCAACGCAGCGCCACAGCTCAGGCCATTGTAAGGGTCAGCTCCACAGAAACCATCCTTGCCATTCGGGAACGCAGGATTCCCAAAGGCGATGTTTTTGAAATGGCGAAAGCAGCAGGGCTTTTCGCTGCCAAAAGGACCAGCGACATGATCCCGGATTGCCATCCGATACCGGTGGAGTACACCGCGATTCAATACGATATAAGGGATCTGGACATTTTCATCCAGGTAGAAATCAGAACCGTTTACAAAACAGGAGTGGAAGTGGAAGCCATGCATGCTGCCTCGGTAGTTGCCCTCACTATGTACGATATGCTTAAACCGCTGGACAAAAACATTTCCATTGAACAAATCAAATTATTAGAAAAGAAAGGCGGCAAATCCGATTTCCAGCTCAAACTTGAAAGGACATTACAAGCTGCGGTCATCGTTTGTTCCGATACAGCCTCTGCGCATCCCGAGCTGGACAAATCCGGAAAACTCATCTCGGAAAAACTGACATCTCTTGGGGTGACCATCATGGACCTGAAGATCATTCCGGACGAACCGGAGACCATCCGAACAACGACTGAAAATTATTGTCAGGCAGGTGCAGATTTGGTAATCCTGACCGGTGGCACAGGCCTGTCCAGCAGGGACCATACTCCGGAGGCCATTGGGAGCCTGATCACGCGTAGAATACCCGGGGTCGAAGAAGCCATCCGATCCTACGGCCAGAATAGAATGCCTTACGCCATGCTTTCCAGAAGTGTGGTGGGCATGGCAGGCGACACCTTGCTGATGGCACTACCCGGATCCACCGGAGGGGTCACAGATGCGATGCGGGCCGTCTTTCCTCATGTGCTGCATCTGTTTAAAGTCCTGAAAGGAGATCGTCATGAATAGTATAATTGCTTGTCTTTACTTATATAATGAACTATATTTTAATCCAACATGTACCTTCAAACTTTTATGGGATTAAAAAGGCTGATCTGATCACCGAAAACAACTGAATCATTTAGCTTTGCCACATCAAACCATATACTTTATGTTAAGGAAAATTCCATTGCTCCTCCTTCTTTCCCTGACTTTCTATTTGGCCCAAGCCCAGAAAGTGGAAGGATATGTCATTTTCGACAAAAAAGGAAAAAGAGTGACTTATGAAAAAATGCTCGCTCAGCTTTTAAAAAATGACATCATACTCTTTGGAGAATACCACAACAACCCGATTTCCCACTGGCTTCAATACGAACTAACGAATTCCCTAAACCGCGACAGAGGATTGATCCTGGGGGCTGAAATGTTTGAAGCAGACAATCAAAAAGCACTCGATAAATATCTGGCCGGCGAGATTACAGCAAAAGGCCTGGACAGCACCGCCAGACTTTGGAAAAATTACAAAACGGATTATGCCCCACTGGTGGATTTCGCCAAGGAAAGAAAACTGGAATTCATTGCTACCAACATCCCCAGAAAATATGCCTCCATGGTTTCCAAAGGAGGCTTCGAAATTCTGGATACCCTGACCACTCAAGAAAAATCATGGATAGCGCCTTTGCCCATTATGTACGATCCCGAACTGCCTGGTTACAAAAATATGATGACCATGATGGGGGACCACGCCAACGTCAACTTTCCAAAAGCACAGGCCATCAAAGATGCGACGATGGCTCACTTTATCCTCCTTCATTTCGAAAGCGGAAAACGTTTTTTACATTATAACGGGGCCTACCACTCTGACAACTACGAAGGGATCCTTTGGTATCTGAAGCAAAAAGCGCCCAAACTTTCCTACGGAACCATCAGCACTGTTCAACAGGCCAATGTGCAAAAACTGGATAAGGAAAATATAGGAAAGGCTGACTTTATCATTTGCGTCGATGCGGAAATGACAGGCACTTATTGAATCAATCTCATTTTAATTCATTCAACTGAACAAAAAGATCAGTGAATACTACCTTTACATGATTTTCAAGATAAAAATTAACTTATGAAATATACCAACGAAAACATCATTAACCTACCGCTTGAAAAAGTAGTGACGCTGTTTGACAACGCTGAAAACCTGCCAAAATGGATGGAAGGGCTTCAGAGTTATGAACATCTGAGCGGAACGCCCGGACAGCCTGGTGCAAAAGCAAGACTTAAATTCAAAATGGGGGGCCGGGAAATGGACATGATCGAAACCATTACGGCAAACCACCTGCCTCACGAACTCAGCGGCACGTATGAAATGAATGGCGTGGTCAATTTTATCAGCAACAAGTTTGAAAGGATCTCAGAAAATCAAACCCGTTACTACACGGAAAACGAATTTAAATTTCAGGGATTCATGAAGTTTATTGCCTTCTTGATGCCTGGGGCATTCAAAAAGCAATCCCAGAAATACCTGGATGCCTTTAAAGCATTTGCAGAGTCTCAAGCCTGATTATATCTTTCATTTCCACTCCCAATCTGCCTTATGATGGTATTCAAATCCAAAATCGGTACAGAACTGATCGTTCCGCTTGCACTGATTTTATCCGGATGCGGGATCCTGATGATCACTACAAAAGCATGGCTTGGGCTGTTCTTCATTCTGCTGGTCGCTGCCGCGATCAGTTGGGTTTTTCTCAGCATTGAATACAGAATAGACCAAAATAAGCTGATGATATTCTGTGCCGGAATCCTATACAAATCCATCGATATCCATTCGATCAAAGAAATAAAAAATACACGCGATCCCATTTCTTCTCCAGCAGGTTCACTGGACCGGATTGCCATTCTGTATGGAGGTTCAAAAAGAATTCTTCTTTCTCCCAAAAATAAAGCTGAATTCATTCAAAACCTTTTGGAGATCCATTCGGATATAAAAACCGAATCTGCTAAAATCATAAAATAATGAATCTGAACATTGTCCCATAGCAAATATAAAGTCCCTCATGGAAAGAAAGATTGCTCACGTTGCCCTCGTGGTCCGCGACTACGACGAAGCGATAGAATTTTATACCCGCGCCATGGGTTTTGTTCTGACCGAAGATACTGTGCTGGATGACGAAAAAAGATGGGTCACTGTTTCACCATCGGAACAATCCGGCTGCTCGCTGCTGCTGGCCAAAGCCAAAAATGACCATCAGATGAGCAGGATCGGCAATCAGACCGGTGGCAGGGTCTTTTTATTTTTACATACAGACGATTTTTGGAGGGATTTCAACAGACTAAAAGAAAATCAGGTCAAAGTGGTCAGACAGCCTTCGACCGAGGCATGGGGTACGGTTGCAGTTTTTGAAGACCTGTATGGAAATCTGTGGGATCTGATAGAGAAATAACACTATTCGCGAAGATGTCCTTTGAAACAGATGCGGATGAAACTGCGTTATCAGATTTCAGATTACATTTAAAACTATTCAGTCATGTGGTCCACCGAATCGATCTGGTTTGAAATTTCTGTAGTCACTGTTCTGATCCATCTGAGTCATATCTTTCTGGGCCATTTTGAAGAAAGGAGTTCTCCCTGGCGCAAACTTTTTAAATACCTGGTCAGCCTGATTATCATCATCCTGAACTCCACCCGATGCGGACCGGTTAATGCCTTTTGCATTCTGCAAGTATCCCCGACCATGATCATTGCCACTAAGGGAGACATGGCGTATCCATCCTAATAAATTCAAAGCTTTTACTGAAAAATCTGAATGAAAAGGAGGAATTAAAAATCATGGGAGCTGCCGGAACTTCAAACCGGCACATTCAAATTCGCCCAATGAAGCGGTTGAAAGACCAGTTTCCTTTCTTAGTTTGTAATATTTTTCAAAATGAATTCTTCAGTATTCCTACATTTATATTTTGTCCCTACAACTTTCACTAACTTTACACCTTCCGAACCTCCTGCATTCTATCAGGCAGACCGGATATAAAAATGCTTGCGAATAAAATGGATGATTTGAATAAACTCAAACTTCCTGGTCTTTTTAATAATAAAAATAACAAAATCCGAAGCTCTTGTATATCAGCCACATTACAAAAAAGGAAATATCCAAAGGCGAAGCGGTCAGAGGGATAGACATCAGGTCAGGTATATTTTTTCTCATCCAGAAAGCTTATCCTGATTTCACCATCGAAAGTTACATTTCTCTGGATGAACTCAACACCTATAGACGGCTTTACCTCACCCATCTGGTTGAACAGGAAAAGGGAGAAATTGCCCTGATCGATCAGGATGTCATGGAGGCAATAAGAAATAATTCCATCCTTTCTGAAAAAATTGTCGATAACCCGGAAGCTGAACTCAGTCTGGGTGAAAAACTGGCAGATCAAATTGCTACATTCGGAGGCAGTTGGGCATTTATTTCCATTTTTTTTACATTCATTCTGGTTTGGATGGGCACCAACATATGGCTTCTGTCCTCCCAAGCCTTTGACCCTTACCCTTTTATTCTGCTCAACCTGATCTTGTCCTGTCTGGCAGCCATTCAGGCTCCGATCATCATGATGAGCCAAAACCGTCAGGAACAAAAGGACCGCCAAAGGGCAGAACACGACTACAAAATAAACCTCAAAGCTGAACTGGAAATTAAACTATTGAGCGAAAAGATCGACCATCTTCTGGTCCATCAAAACAAAAAACTGCTGGAGATCCAGGAAGTGCAGATCGATTACCTGGAAGACCTCATGAAACAACTGAAGAATAAATGAAACTGGAGCACCGCACTGAAAACGTTGTTACTTTTAATCAATTCCTCGTTCGCCTCGCACGTTATGGGATTTTTGCTGTCTTACTGACCATTTGCTCCGTCTTAATGGGTACGCTGGGCTATCATTTTATTGGGGGAATATCATGGATAGACAGCATCCATATGAGCTGCATGATCCTGACCGGTATGGGTCCTACTGCCGAAATGACCAGTACGGAAGCCAAGTTATTCTCATCCTTCTTTGCCTTGTACAGCGGTCTTGCCTTCCTAACCATCACGGCAGTGATGTTCTCACCACTCATTCATCGGATCCTCCATATCCTGCATGTAGAAAGAGACAACGAATGATCCATCTTTTCATGGCGTTTGAATAGTTCCAAGGGCAATATTCCGGTTTTCTTAATCACTTTATGCCAGCACATTGGGAATTCCAAACGGATCCAATCTGCATTTTGTGCATGAGTGTAAATGAGCCTAGTTCTTCCTTGAATAGTTTTAATTCCTTACTTTAATCGAGCTGCATTGATTCGGAATACCCAGGCCGGAACGACCAGCTTAAAATTAGTCGGGCCCTTTTAAGCTATATTTTCGTACCTTTAGGCTGTTAACACACACCCGGCTTTTAATTTTTTTGTCCGAAATGACTTTCAACGATTTAAATCTCACCCAACCGATCCTCAAAGCGGTTGAGGATGAAGGATACTCCAGCCCCACTCCCATACAGCAAAAAGCAATTCCCATCGCTCTGCAGGGAAAAGATCTGCTTGCCTGTGCCCAGACCGGTACAGGAAAAACGGCTTCCTTTTCCATCCCCATCCTGGAACTGCTCGAAAAAAGAAAACCAGCAACCGATCAGAAAAAACAGATCAGGGCCCTCATCCTGACCCCAACCCGGGAACTCGCCATCCAGGTGGCCAACAGTTTTGCAGTTTATGGAAAATATACGGACATAAAGAGTGCCGTCATCTACGGTGGGGTCAAACAAAAAAAACAAACCAACCAGCTCGGCGAAGGGGTAGATGTCCTCATTGCTACCCCGGGAAGACTTCTGGACCTGGTCAAACAAAAATTCATCCAGCTCAAATCAGTCGAAATCCTGGTTCTGGACGAGGCAGACCGGATGCTGGACATGGGATTCATAGTGGATGTCACCAAACTGGTCAGAATGACTCCCTCCAAACGTCAGACCATGCTCTTTTCTGCCACCATCCCTCCGGATATTCTGGGATTGGCAAACTACATCCTCAGAAATCCCGAGAGCGTCGATACCACCGTAGCCTCTACAACCGTGCCGACCATCCATCAGTCGGTCTGTTATGTAGAGCATCTCAATAAATTTGATTACCTGATCCATTACATGTTAAAGGACGAGTCCGATTCCACTCTGATTTTCACCAGAACCAAGATTGACGCAGACAAGCTTACCAGACTTCTGCGCAAAAACAAGATTGACGCCTCGGTTATTCATGGAGACAAATCGCAGAGCGAAAGACAAACCGTCCTAGAAAATTTTAAATCAGGAAAATCCAAAATCCTGGTGGCTACCGACATTGCCGCCAGAGGACTGGACGTAGACAACCTGTCGCAGGTCATCAACTTCGATATACCGGATATTGCGGAGACCTACGTGCACCGCATAGGCAGAACCGGAAGGGCAGGGGCACAAGGCAAGGCCCTGTCTTTGTGTTCCTCAGAAGAATACAACGACTGGGTTAAAATCGAAAAACTGATCGGGCAGGAAATTGAGGTCATCCGTACCCATGATTTTACGGAAAGGTCAGAATCAGAGATCCGCAAGGAACTGAGAAGCGTCAGCGATCCATCCAGATCTAGAAACCAGGGCAAGAGACCTATGGGAAGACCCCCCAGAAAAAATCAAATGGTCAAATAGATCAAGCAGAATATTAGCGGTTAACTTGCGAAATGAAATTTTCCGATCGCATGGACGCAGACCTGACTGGTCATCTTTTTTGGTTCGGTCCGGCTATTCATTTAACCCATATGACCAATGCCTCATACCAGATAGGCAAATATAGTTCTTAAAAATAAAGAACTGTGTAACAGAACTTAAAAAATAATGGCTCAATTATTTGCATTTCGGATGTAATGATTCTACATTTGCCTCAGAACATATTCCCAATGAGATCCCGGATGGGCGTTTGTTGATTGAATTTGTTTTTCACCCTGTTTTCAATGGTACATTCTATTGACCGAGTTCTCAGACACTTTCTTTGTTATTCTCAAATTCGTTTCTTTTAAATTAATCTTATATGAAAAGATCGATTTTTTTTAAACCCAAACTACCACCCTGGCTGGTTTTGACTTTTTTGGTCGCGATGGCTGATCCGGTCCAGTCGCAATCTGTCATCCGTCAGAGTATTTCCCCTTTCGGATCCTCTTCTCGGGCAGAATCCCTGCATGTATCCTCGACGGCAGGGCAAGCCTATCACACCAGCAGTGGTGTCACAGAAGGCATGACCATCAGACCTGGATTCCAGCAGGCTCCCAGGATCCACCTGGAGCGATCTGATCCTCAGTCGGGCCAATCACTTTCCTTACAGTTTTATCCCAATCCCGCTCAGGACAGGATCATACTGGAAACCAAAGAAGAATTGGATCAGGTCAATATCCGCATTATGGATCCACAGGGCCGCCTGTTCTATTCCCGTAACCTTAGCCGGATGCTGGGACATCAGATCGATTGCGACCACTGGCCTCCCGGCCATTACCTGCTGGACATCGAAGACAGGACCGGTAAAAAACAAATCATCAAAATCATCATCTATCGTTAATCAAAACAAACCGAATATGAAACCAATTGCATTGTTATTCTTTCTGCTTTGCAGTGCACAAATCCTGCAAGCACAGTCCTCACTGACCCTGGAGGCATCACAATGGTATGCCAATTTCAGCTTCAAGGACAGCGATGGAGGTAAACAAAATAAAGATTACTCCGGCATCTTCGCAGGTGCCTATTCGATCGGATACCGCTACGATTTTGACTTTGGACTCATGATCAAAACAACCGTGGGGATGCGATCTTCCGGTTCCAACCTCGTATACGATGGCAGCGATTATTCCTGGAGACTGCAATATCTCGACCTCAGACTGGGTGTCGGATACCAATACAAATTAAACCGCATCAGCCCCTACCTGATGGTATCCGGATACTATGGCAACCTGTTGCGAGGTCATCAGATCCTGAACAATGAGCATTTCAATATCAAAGATTCTGAACTAATGGAGACATCCGATTTTGGAATGATCTTTTCTCCGGGTGCCAACATAAGCATCAACGACCGGATCAAGGTCTTTACAGAATTCAATTACCTGTTGGGCTTGGCCAACATCGAGAAAGACAAAGAACAAACCACCAAAAACAACGGTATGGGACTGACTCTTGGCCTGGCACTTTCTATTTCCAAATGACTCAACTAAAACAGAAGTATATGAAAAACACAACATACATGCTCATTTTGTTGCTCCTCGCTTTTTTGCCCTCCCTTCAGGCACAGAGGATCGGCGACCTCAACGGTATTTATTATCAGGCCGTAGCCATCGATGAATACGGCAAAGAAATCGTAGGAAAGGACGTGGAAGGAAAACCACTTTACAACAAAGCCATTGGAGTGAGATTTACCATCACCAAAGGACTCAACGGAACCATACAATGGGAAGAGACCCATACCACCAACACCGATGCTTATGGCCTTTTCTCGCTCATCATAGGCAAGGGAAACCGCACGCCAAACAGTACTTATACCAAATTGCTCGATATCCCCTGGATCGATGCGGACCAGTTTTTAAAAGTGGAAATCTCCTCCCGCAATGACAGTATATACAGGCTTGTCAGCAACCAGCAGTTTATGAGCGTGCCTTACGCGTTTTATTCCGATGACATCGCAGATGATGCGATCACGACTGAAAAAGTCCGGGACCTTGAGATTAGAAACCAGGACATCGCCAACGAGACCATAGACCTTACTGCAAAAGTAACCAAGGTCCTGCCCGTGAAAAACGGAGGAACCGGTAGAGCTGTGCTTCCGGTCAATAGCCTGATCGTAGGCCAGGGGACAGCCGATGTCAGACCGATCGGCGCCGCTACCAATGGCCAGATACCTATTGGGGTGACAGACGATGCTCCGGTGCTGGCCAACATCAAAGCAGGCAAGGGGATCATCGTGACCAACGGACCGGGATCCATCGAGATCTCCGCCGGTGGAGTTTCTACCGGTACCCTCAACATTGGCACCATCAGCAACCAACAAGCCTTTACTTCTCCTCCAATCACCGTTCAGGGTGTGAACCTCGGCAACATTGTCGTGGCCGCTCTGGATACCGATCTGAGGGGTTGTATCATGAGTGCTTATGTGATCTCACCCAACACGATAAGGGTAAATATTTTCAACGCCTCCGGGCAAGGAGTTTTCTTAGGGAATCCTACCCTGAAGATCTGGGTAGTTCAATAATTGCCTTCAAAAAACAGAAGGGTTTCCGGATGCTTTTCGGAAACCCTTTTTTTTTATTTGGCAGATCAGCATCCTGATCTGCAAACACAAGGATTGAATAGGGCGTACTTAAATTTTCAAAAAACAAATCCAGACCTCATCTGCAAATTACCACCAAAAAGCAAGGTGCACCGGCCACTTAAACCTTAAGACCCCTTCCTCTGTTCCCATCCCCTGGAAACCCATTCAAATCATGAGGATATCTTTTTTTGCACTGGCCCTGCTGCTGGCTACTACCCTGAATGCCAATCAAAACAAGCGCCTGGCCATCGTGGTCAAGAACATCCGTCAAAAAGACGGACACAAAGTGTTCATTGGTTTTTACAAACCGGATGGCGAATTCCCAAAAGATCAGACTTACAAGGGTCTGGCCTTTGAAGCCAGAAAAGAAACGGAAGTCTTCTTTGCAGACATCCCTTATGGTACCTACGCGATTGCACTCTATCACGACCTCAACAACAACGACAAGTTGGACAAGAATTTCCTGGGCATCCCGAAGGAACCCTACGGTTTCAGCCGCAACTACAGACCCTTGTTTACTGTGCCCACCTTCCGGGATTGCAGTTTTGTATTCGACGACCAAAATTCCAGTCTGGAAATTTCTTTGATCCACTGATCCCCTGCGTCAACCTGTCCGGGACTCATCTGTTAATCCGGCATGAAAAAACCCACAGCCCTCGTCATCGGTTCCGGTGTGGCAGGTATGGCATCTGCCATCAGGCTCAGGTTGAAGGGTTACCAGGTCATCGTCTTTGAAGCAAACAGCTATCCGGGAGGCAAGCTCACCATGTTTCACCAGGGAGCATACCGCTTTGATGCCGGCCCCTCGCTGCTGACCATGCCGCATCTGATCGACGAGCTGTTCACACTGGCAGGCAAGGATCCCCGC
>Ga0116143_10002383_pt1 | contig 20527 bp, 13 predicted proteins | sample AD_UKC034_MetaG_FD_89745 | JGI IMG/M metagenome (GOLD analysis project Ga0116143, IMG submission 89745) | Active sludge microbial communities of municipal wastewater-treating anaerobic digesters from USA - AD_UKC034_MetaG | ecosystem: Engineered > Bioreactor > Anaerobic > Digestate | place: USA...
ATCTACGACCGCTGGGGCAGCCTCGTCTGGCAGAAACACAATTTTGCACCCAACGACCCTGCACTCGGTTGGGACGGCCGCTTCAAGGGCCAGTCCGTCCTGCCCGGCGTCTATACCTGGCACGCGCAGCTTTCGCTGAAAGATGGGACCTATCAGACGGTACAAGGGGACCTGACGGTAGTTAGATGAAGAGAAACTGAATGAGAAACAGAATGAGGATCAGAGTGAGAAGGCAAATGGAAACGGAATGAGGGTTTAACTTAGTTTTAAGATAAAGCTCTTTCAACTATTGCGTTGAATCGCAGTCGAAGTAGAAAATGCCTTCTTATGAAAAAGCGAAATTTGTCTCTTTTCACTGGAACCAGCCTGATGCTGGCTCTGATCGGATCGATCTTACTTTTGGGATCCTGCACACAGACAGATCGTTCTCAGGAAAAAATGCAGACCCATGTGAAGCAATCACGAAAGGCAGGCACCCCTTTGGCCGCGAAGCTGAAACAGCAGAAAACGAAGAAAATGTCTTCTGAGGAACAGGCAGCTGTGGTTTTAAATCCTGCAGATACCCTGCAAGGAAAATTGTCCGTACAGGAAGAAAGTCAAAAAATAAAGCAAACCGGAACTACAGACCAGGAAATCCTGGAATCCGACAGTCTGGAACTCGAGAAATATTTTGCAGAAGCCAATCAGGAACAGATCGACAGCTCTGAATTTGTTTTGGTGGGCGAGCGATAATCGCTTTATGCCAGACTCCGCAATGCATTAATCTGGCTCAAAGCCCAGGATGAAGTTAAACCTGGCGTAACTCTTCAGGGGTGCATTCTGATCGATCAGCCAGGGTTTGTCAAATCCGTAGCCATAATCAAATCCCAACAAACCGAACATAGGCAGGAATATCCTGGCTCCCACCCCGGCAGACCTGCGGAGGTCGAAAGGGTTGTACTCTTTGAAGGAATACCAGGCGTTGCCGGCCTGATAAAAGGTAGTCAGGTAGATGGTGGCGCTGGGGTTCAGAGAAATGGGATATCTGAGTTCAGCCGTAAACTTGTTGAAGATGGTTGCGAAGCCCCGGTTGACATTGTTGTTGAAATCTTCCGTGGTTCTGATCTGCATTTCGTTGACCTCATACCCTCGCATGGCCACGATGTCCCGTCCCAATAGTCCAAAGGCCTGATTGTTGAGTCCGTTTCCTCCGATCTGCACACGTTCGAAAGGCGGTGTCCCGAGTTTTCGGTTGTAGTAGCCCAGGAATCCCAATTTTGCATTGAAAGAGAAAACCAGTTTGTCGATGATGTTAAAGTACCACTCTCCGTCAAAGCGCCATTTGTGGTATTCCACCCACTTGTATCTGTCCTGAAGGCTCAGGCTGTCGTAATTGTCCACTCCACGAAAAAGGGAATAAGGCGGGGTGAGCTGCACGGATAGACTGATGCGGGATCCTGTACGCGGATAAAGTGGTTCGTTGACCGTACTGCGCGTGATGGTGTGCTTGAGGGACAGGTTGTAGAAGACACCGGTATCCACCAGGAAGTCTTGGTTGTTCTCCAGATAAATTCTTTCGAGGTTGACCGTGGTGGAGCGAATGAAGTTGTCATCGGGCCAGCGGAGCTGGGATCCCAGTGCGGAGGATAGTCTGAGGCTGGTGAATTTTCCACCTCCGACCCTGAGGTTGTCCAGCGAGGAATAGCTGGCAGCGAGGGTAAAGGAGTTGGGCTTTTTGCCGCCTAGCCAGGGTTCCGTAAAGGAAAAGTTGTAGGTCTGAAAGATACGCCCGTTGCTCTGTGCCCGTATCGAAAGTTTCTGTCCGTCTCCCTGGGGCAAAGGCCTCCAGGCTGATTTTTTGAAAATATTCCTCGTGCTGAAGTTGTTAAATACGACGCCCAGGGTTCCAATCAGTCCAAATGCGCTCCAGCCGGCAGAAAGTTCGAGCTGATCCGAGGGCCGTTCCTCCAGTTTGTATTCAATGTCCACTGTGCCCCGGCGCGGATTGACGGGCGTGTTGATGCCCATGGACTCGGGGTTGAAAAAGCCCAAAGCCATGATGGCACGTTGGGAGCGTATGATGTCCGAGCGACTGAATTTCTGTCCAGGTCTTGTTCTTACCTCCCGTCTGACCACGTGCTCGTGGGTACGGTCGTTGCCTTTGATGATGACGCGGTCTATGGTGGCCGGAGGGCCTTCGGTGATCCGGATTTCTACATCCACGGAATCCCCGAATATACCGGTTTCAATGGGTTCGGCCCGGAAAAACAGGTATCCTTCGTCCATATACAGACTGCTCACGTCGCGGCCGTCCTGACTGAAGGACAATCTTTTGCTGAGCAAGTCCTGATCGTATACGTCTCCTTTCTGAATGGAGAGCACGTTGCGGATTTGCTCTTCCGGATAAAGAGAATTGCCTTTGATCGTAATGTTGCGAAAGTAATAGCGCTTGCCTTCTTCCAGATTAATGTGGATCCTCAGGCGCTTCTGACTTTTGCGCCAGACGCTGTCTGATACGATCCGGGCATCGCGATAGCCTTTGTTGTAGTAGTATTCTACGACCTTTTCTTTGTCGGCCCTGTAATCGTCTTCCTTGTATTTTGATTTGGAGAAGATCTGCCACACCCGCTTGGTCTCCTTCATCTGTTTTCTCAACTTGTAGGATCGTATTTTTTCGTTTCCGGAGAAACTGATGTTGGAGATCTTCAGACGTGGCCCCTTGTCAATGTCGATGAGCAGGCGTACGGAATTGTCTTTTTTCTCGTCTTTGAATTCAAAAATATTGACCCTGCAATCCCAGAATCCTTTGTCAATATAGTGGTTGCGGATGCGGTATATGATGTTTTCCCGGACTTCTTCAGTGACTATGCTGTTTTTGGAAAGCTGGCTGTTGACCAGTTCATTCAGGTCTTCATGGGCTCCTTTCTTGACCCCTTTGAATGAATGGCGGGAATAGCGGGGTTTTTCCACCACCTCGATCTCGACATCGGCTACATCACCCCGGATGTTGGTGAAGCGGATTTCCACATTGTTAAAAAGTTTTTGCCGGTAAATCGATTTGATCGCCTGAGGGATTTCCGTACCGGGCATGGAGACCTTTTGACCCGGCCTGAGGCCGGAGATAGCAATGATCGCTTTTTCATCGGTGTTCTGGTTTCCGCTGACTTTGACGCTGCTGATCTCGTAGGTTTTCTTGTCGTAATCCAGATATTCTGTCTCCTGGGAAAAAGAGGGAGAAATGCAAAAAAGTAAGGGTATCAGATATAAGAACCTCATGATCTTGGGCTTGGACCGGTCAAAATAACGCAAAATTGTGCCATTCATTGCCGCGCAAAGGTATCAATAATGATCTGTCCTCTTCAAAAATGTTGCAGGCTTCCAGGCCTTCGATTCTCAAATCACGCTATCCGCTTTGAGTCTGAAAAGCCTACATTTGCTGAAAATTAGGGATTGAAAACACTTGCCCGCATCAGTGCCTACCTGTTCCATCCGATTTTTGGCTTCGTCAGCACCTTTTTTTTGCTGATGTGCCTGAAGCCCTATTGGTTTGGGATGACCCACTTTTCAGAAGGGGCTGTCCTATTGGGTCTGGTAGGGGTATACACCTGTCTGATTCCCATGCTGGCGATCGTTTTGCTGAAATTTGCCGGTTTGATCCAGACACTGGAAATGAAGGAACGTACAGAGCGGATCATCCCATTGGTGGTTTGTCTGATCTTTTATCTCTGGATGTACATCAATACGCGACAGGATGCCTCCCAACCCACAGCCTTTATGGCTTTTCAGCTGGGCAGCATCATCGCCCTGAGCCTTGCCTTTGTGCTCAACAACTGGATCAAGATCAGCCTGCACAGTCTGGTCATGGGCGCCATACTGGCGTTTTGGATCAGGATCCGCCTGGATTCGGGAGTAGGTACGGACCTGTACTTTAGCTTCAGCAAAGCGGGTCCCGGAAGCATGCACCTCAATCACTGGATCGCCATCTGGATCTTCCTGACCGGTTGGGTGGCCAGTGCCAGGCTGATCACTGGGGCACACGACAGACATGAAGTTTATGGGGGTCTTGTAGTGGGATTTGTTGCAATTTTGCTCGGATTTAATTTTTGGGATTAAAATATGGAAAGAACAAAATCAATAATCCTCCAGGCCTGGGAGGACAGAAGCCTCCTGACAAGGGAGGAAACACGGGATGCAATAAGGGAAGTGATCGAAGCACTGGATAAAGGACAGGTCCGCGTGGCTGAACAAAGAGGCCCCGGCGACTGGGAGGTGCACGAATGGATCAAGAAAGCCATTTTATTGTATTTTCCCATATCGGAAAACAAACTGATCCATGCCGGAGACCTGAAATTTTATGACAAAATACCCACCAAAACCGATTACGAAACAGCCGGGGTGAGGGCCGTCCCCCATGCGATAGCGCGCTATGGATCCTTTGTCGAGAAGGGTGCCATTCTCATGCCCTCCTACGTCAACATCGGTGCCTGGGTGGGCAGTGGAAGCATGGTCGATACCTGGGCTACGGTAGGCTCTTGTGCCCAGATCGGGCGCAACGTCCATCTGGCAGGCGGGGTGGGAATCGGGGGTGTCCTGGAACCGCCTCAGGCACAGCCCAACATCATCGAAGATGACTGCTTTATTGGATCCAGGTGCATCATCGTAGAAGGTGCGATCATCGAACGGGAAGCAGTACTGGGAGCCAATGTGGTGATCACGGCCAGCACCCACATCATCGACGTCACAGGGCCGGAACCAGTTTATTACAAAGGGAGGGTACCGGCGCGTTCGGTCGTTATTCCGGGCAGCTACTCCAGGGAATATCCGTCCGGTACTTTTCAGGTGCCCTGTGCCCTCATCATTGGTCAGAGAAAGGAAAGCACCGACAAGAAGGTATCCCTCAACGATGCACTCAGGGATTATGGAATTGGTCAATAAGGATAAATTATAAACATGTCGTTGAAAAGTGAATTTGAAGCATACAGGACCCGTATGAACGAGGTCATTTTGGCTCAGGACAATCTTCCGCTAAAGCGTTTTTTCTCACTGGACCATCAAATGTATCAGGAAGGGGCCCTCAGTGTAAAAACCAAGGAACTGCTCGGACTGGTGGCTTCCATGGTCCTTCGCTGCGATGATTGTATCAAATACCATCTGGGCAAAGCACACGAAGCCGGCGTCAGCACAGAGGAAATCTACGAGGTCTTTGCCATCGCCAATATGGTGGGCGGTTCTATCTGCATTCCCCATACCCGTCGCGCTGCGGAGTACTGGCAGGAATTGAGCGAAATTTGATCCCGGTATTTTTTCATCCTGAAGTTTTTCTAAAAATAAATATTGATAGGTACGCGCGTGCGACCCGTTGATCTGCTGTAGTCTAAATGCCTTGCTGGGCAATTTCTGATCAGCTAAAGCTGAAGTATGGGCAAAAAAAAAGCCCAAATTTGCACGGCGCAAATTCAGGCTCTTTCGACTAAGGTCTCAAAATAAGAAAACTACGATCTTTTCCGGCCCAGAGAACTGGTACGGATTCTATCTTCCAACCGGCCGGAGCCGGGGTTAAGGTCAAAACAGGTAAATAAATGTTGAAAATCGGGTGTGTGTCGGGTACTTCTACAGACACTGTTTCGGGATTTGGTGTAAAGGTATGACGGCAATTTGGAAAAATCAAACATTTCAGCCAAAATATTTAAAAATTATTTATATGTAAAATGTTGATTTGTTTTAAAAAGTTCCCGACCTGTATGCACAAATTCAATAATTCATTGATTGTCAATATATTAAAGTAATATTTAATTTGTCCTGGACTTTCTTCAGATCCTGATCATACGGCCTTCAAATTATTTTGTCGAAACACGAGGATGTCTTATCTTTGCACTCCCAAACTCCTACCCGGATGGTGGAATTGGTAGACACGTACGTTTGAGGGGCGTATGCCGCAAGGCTTGCAGGTTCAAGTCCTGTTCCGGGTACTTCTTAAGTCACATCCCATTTATTTTTTAACTTAATTTTCACTCGGGCCCCAAAGCCTGATTTTGCCTCGTGCCCGGGGGTTCTTACTTTTACCCTTATAAAATCTATTGCAGATGAGTCAACTATTCAAGTCGCTTGCATTATTGATCCTGTTGTCCGGATGTTATTCAGCCGAAAAGCTCATTGAGACCGGCCAATACGATCAGGCAGTCAACAAACTGGCATCCCGATTGGCAGGTAAAAAGAAAAAAAGCCGCGAGGATGTAGTCAATCTGGAATTCGCATTTAAAAAGGCACAGGAAAGAGACCTCTCAAGTGAGGCAGAATATCTGCAGGATGATGACGAGGTAAAATGGGAACGCATTTATTCCATACATACGAGAATCGAAGACCGCCAAAGGCGCGTGGAAGCTTTGATCCCCCTGGTGTCCAGGGATGGATATCAGGCTTCCTTTCAGTTCATCAATACCAGTGAAAGAAAGAAGGAGTCCAAGGCAAACTCCGCCGACTATTTCTACCGCTCTGCCCAAAGGCTGCTGGATGAAAGCAGAAAAACCGGTGAAAAGCGTCCTGCCCGCGAAGCTTTTGATTTTATTCAAAAGATCAACAATCTATACAGCAACTATAAAGATGTGGCTGCCATGAAAAGGCAAGCTCTGGAATTGGGAACAAGCCATTACCTGGTCCGCATGGTCAACAATACCCAGGCCATCATGCCTGTGCAGATGGAAAATGCGCTGCTCAGCATTTCAGTCAATGAACTGAACAAGAACTGGAAGGAATTTGATATGAGACCTGACCCCAATATCCACTATGACTTTCACATCATCATGAACCTCACCAATCTCGATTTCAGTCCGGAACGCGAGCGTATTCGCGTAGTGGACGATGTATATGAAACAGAAGAAGAAGAATTGCTGGTGGACAAGAAAGGCAAACCCATCCTGGACAGCCTGGGCAAAAAGCAATACAGCAAAGTCAAAGTGAAGTATCCTTTCTCCATTGAAGAAGTATCTCAGATAAAATCTGCCGTGGTCGGTGGCAGACTGGAATGGATCAATCAACAAAATAAAAACGTAGAATTCACCCGTCCGCTCAATGTGGAAGCTGTATTTGAAAACCGGTTTGGCAGGTTGATAAAAGGCGATCAGGATCATTTGACAGATGAAGCTACGCGCATCATGAAGGGAAGGCCCATGCCCTTTCCTTCCAACGAAGCGATGGTCCTCGATGCAGCAGAAAAACTGAAACTCATCGTCAAGGATTATATTTTTGAAAGAGAGCGTTGAGACGCAATAATGAAATGAGCTATGAACACCCGTGAGGAAAGACATCAGTCTTTTTTAAAAGAATACGAGCGGCTGAACGCGGCTCAAAAAGAAGCCGTGGATGCTACAGAAGGTCCTGTGATGGTCATTGCGGGACCCGGTACAGGAAAAACACAGATCCTGGCAACCCGCATTGCCAATATCTTACTGAAAAATCAGATCAATGCTTCCAACATCCTGTGTCTGACCTACACCGATGCAGGTGCTGTGGCCATGCGCAAGAGGCTGGCAGAAATTATAGGTCCTGCATCTTATGATGTGGGCATTTTTACCTTCCACGCTTTTTGCAACCGCGTGATCAGCGAACATCCCGAATCATTTCAATTGTATGGGGACCATGCGCTCGCGGATGATCTGGATGTGATCGAAATCCTGGAAAAAATGCTCAAAGATCTCCCTCCGGAAAATCCACTTTTTTCGCTCAGGGAAAATTACAAAAACAGCATCAAGAGTATTCGCGGACTGATCGACGATATCAAAAAAGAAAACTGGGATCCTCAGAAATTGGCAGCCGATCTTCAATATAAAATTGATCATCTTCACGAAGATGATGAATTCCTGTACAAGAGAAATGGACAGGGATATAAAAAGGGAGATGTCAATTTGAAAAAGGTAAAGGAAGCCAGGACAAAGTACGAGCGTTCACGGGCAGCCGTCCAACTTTTTCACGAATATCAGACGAAACTCAACGACAGAAATCTCTACGATTACAATGACATGATCCAATGGGTCATCCGTAATTTTACCGAGAATGATTTTTTGCTGGGAGAATACCAGGAGCGGTATCAGTATATTCTGGTGGATGAATTCCAGGATACCAACGGATCACAGATGGAGATCATCCGGCTCCTTTGTTCCTACTGGGATAAACCCAATATTTTTGCAGTCGGAGATGACGATCAGGCCATCTACCGGTTTCAGGGTGCCAACCTCAGAAACCTCACCGACTTTATTTCACATTATGCCCCCCGGCTGATCGTACTTAGGGAAAATTATCGTTCTTCACAGGCAATACTGGACCTGGCAGGAATCAGCATAGCCTGTAATGAGGAGCGCCTGATCAATGTCCAGCCCGGATTGTCTAAAGATCTTGTAGCAGCAGGTGAGAACGCGATCCACAAGAATATGCCTGTGGTAACCAGGTGTTCGGATGATTATTCTGAAGTGCATCATGTCTGCAGCCGGATTGAAGAATGCGTGAAGAAAGATCAAATTCCCCCGGGAGAGATTGCCGTATTGTTCAGAAAGAACAGCGAAGCACAGGTATATGCCAGGATCCTGGAATCGCGCAAGATCCCGTACAGACTCAGCAAACAGACCAACGCTCTGAGCGAACCGATTATAGAATCCCTCATTCATATTCTCAGTTTTTTTGAACGGGAAAGCAGGAATCCTTTTTCGGCGGACGACTTGCTGAGCGACATCCTGCATCAGCCCTATGTACCTGTGCAATCTATGGATCTGGCCAGGGTCTTCTGGATGCTGAGAGAGAAGAAAAGTGAAAAAAGACAAAATGACCACCTGATTTTTCCGGACACCAGCCTGCGGCTCTGTCTGGCAGATGATGCTTTTCTCCAGAAAGCAGGCGTGGAGCAAATGGCTGATTTCAAAAAGATCTCTTCGGTCATCGAGCGTCTGATGAAAGAGCTTTCTGCCTGTACCCTGCAGGTATTCATCGAAAGAATTTTATATGAGTTTGGCATCCTGCAGTATGTTTTGTCTGCTCCGGATCGCCAAGAGTATCTGCAGATCATCAATTCTTTTTACAATTATGTCAAAGAGCTATCGGTAAAGAAAAATCAGTTGAAGCTTGCCGATTTTCTGACGATCGTACAGCGGATGAAGGATCACGATATTTCCATTCCCCTGACACTTTATACAGGCATAGCGGATGGAGTTTACCTCAGTACGATGCACAGTGCAAAGGGACTTGAGTTTGATACGGTCTTCATCATCAATCAGACAGCCACCGCGTGGAACAGGAGGAGTCAAAATAAATTTGTCTTGCCAGATGCTTATGTAAAGACAGACAGCAATTCAGACGAGGACGACAGGAGATTGTTTTACGTAGCCTTGACGCGTGCCAAAAGAAATCTGCAGATCAGCTGGGCGCAAAAAATTCTGGGTAAAAAAGAACAGGCCCCATCCCGTTTTTTAATTGAAATTTCGGGTAAGGGATTTGAAAGCATCCAGGAATACAGCATTGCCCAAACTGATTTTCTCAGCTTGCTGGCCGATGGATTGAAATACCACCAGCGGGAGTTTAGTCTCGTAGATGAGGAGTACTTCGCTCGATTTCTGGAAAGTTTTGAGATGTCTCCCACATCGCTGGACAAATACCTTCGCTGTCCGCTTGCCTTTTATCACGAAACCGTACTCAGGATTCCAGGTGCCAGAACAGCTTCCATGGGATTTGGAAATGCAGTCCACTATGCACTTGACATTTATACCAAGAAAAATCCCAAGCCATCGGATCCGGTCGATGAGTCGCTTTTGCGAAACCTCATGGAGGATGGCATGACGAAGTATCGTTCACATTTCACCTCAGAAGAGTTTGCCCGCTATCTGAGTGAAGGGATAAAGCATATCACCGGTTTTCTGAAAGAAATGCGCGAGTCCTGGAGCGATGTTGTTTCTGCGACATCCGAGCTCGGATTTAGTAACAGGAAATACAGGGAGGTGCCCATATCCGGTAAGCTGGATCGCGTGGATTCCCTATCTACAGGAATCCGGGTGATCGATTACAAAACCGGAGGTACCAGCAGGATCTCTGAAAAGCTTCACCACCCCAATGAAAAGCATCCTTATGGCGGTGATTACTGGAGGCAGATGGTGTTCTACCGCATCCTGACCTCTACCGATCCGGCCCGATTCCAGAATTTTCTCGGTGGTAGTTTTTATTACGTCATTCCCGATTCAAACGGAAAATACCATACTTCACATCTCAGTCCGACACAGGAGGATGTGGATTTTGTGGGAAATATCATGGTCGATACCTATGAGAAAATCAGGAAGGCAGAATTTACGCCCGGATGTGGCAAAGACGATTGCGTCTGGTGCCGGTATTACAATCAGAACAAGCTCGAGCTTTCCAATGAGGAAGATGAAGAATCTTCAGAATCCTGACACGCTGATCATTTACAACTCTTCCGATTAAATAATGGAGGTGAGCAGAAGATCCAGGTCGGTATAGCGGATTCCAAATCTCCGGCTCAGGTATTCATTGGTGAGGCAGCCCTTGTAGGTGTAGATACCGTTTCGAAGCCCTTTGTAATGATAGAGAATTTCTTCGATGCTGCCGGCATCTCCAGCTTTTTGCAGGATGGGGGTGATGATGTTGCTGATCGCGATGGAAGCGGTTCTGGATACCCTGGATGCGATGTTGGGGACTCCATAATGGATGACTCCGTGTACGACCCTTGTCGGATTGTCATGTGTCGTGATCTGGCTGGTTTCAAAGCAGCCTCCCTGATCGATGGAAACGTCAATGATGACGGAGCCTGATTTCATTTGCATGACCATTTCTTCGGTCACGATCACGGGCGTCCTGCCGGTTTTGGAATGGATCGCTCCGATCACCACATCTGCGGAGAGCAGCTGTTGCAGCAAGGAAACGGGATTAAGTGAGGAGGTATAGAGAGGGATCCCTACACGGCTCTGGATACGCGTGAGTTTGTGGATCTCATCATCAAAAATCCGGACAGAAGCTCCCAGAGCGAGTGCTGCTCGCGTGGCAAACTCCGCCACGACGCCTGCGCCGAGGATCAGCACTTTGGCGGGGGGTACGCCCGAAATGCCACCGAGCAACACACCGCGTCCTTTGTTGGTATTCGTGAGCAGCTCTGCAGCAGTATGGATGACCGCCAGACCCGCGATTTCGCTCATGACGCGCACCAATGGGAAACTGCCATCCTCTGCCTGCATGTATTCCATGGCAATGGCGGTGATGCGTTTTTGTCTGAGGGTCTGAATATACTCTGGCTGGATCACAGGTAAGTGGAGCGGCGAGATCAGAATTTGACCCGTCTGAAAAAGTTCCAGCTCTTCCAGAGATGGAGGTGACACCTTGAGGATGACATGTGCCTGATAGACTTTCTCTTTGGAATAGCAAATTTCTGCCCCGGCTTCGGAGTAATTGTGGTCCGTAAAATTGGATTTTTCTCCTGCACCTGATTCGACCAGAACGTGGTGTCCTCTTGCCACCAGGTTGTGTACAGAATGCGGGACCAGGGCGATCCTGTTTTCGAGGTACAGACTTTCCTTTGGAATGCCAATGCTCAAGGATCTCTGGGCTCTGGGATAGTCCTTCATTTCCACCTTGGTCTGGACAAAATTCTTTTCTACTGGTACGTAAACCGGTTGGTTCATTCAAAAGTATTTAGACGGTAATCGCGACCGTTGTTTGTATTGACTTGGATGTTGAGTATCGCATATTTTTCATGCTCCAGGAGAGGCAATATCAGTTCAGGCCATTCGATGATACAAAGTTCGCCACTGTAAACGCAATCCAGAACACCGGCATCCTGAGCTTCCTGCACGTTGTGCAGTCTGTACAGATCCATATGGTAAACGAGGTCCAGTCCAAGGGGGTTGGTGCTGCATTCATAGGGCTGGATCACGGAAAAGCTGGGGCTACTCACCTGGTCTCCGAATCCCAGCAAATTTCCAATGGAGCGTATCAGACTCGTTTTACCGGCACCCAGCTTGCCCTCCAGGCACCAGATCCTGAAATCCTTCAATTTACCGATCAGCTCCCGGAGCAAATCATCAGGAATGGGTTCGGTCGCAGAGAACTGATACATAAGCAGCAAAGATACAAATACGGGACAAAAGGGCCCAGTATGCCCAGACCCCGGTCCATGCAGGATTTTAGATTCTGTTTACCTCAATGCCGAGGCTCAGATCATCGGCCATTTCAATTTTTTCGCGATAATTTCTGTCTGAAAAAGCCAGTGTATCTGCCAGTATTTCGTGACTGATGAGATCGCGGTGTCTTTGCATGGCCGATTCGAGGGAAGGATGAGCCTCAATGAATACCTCGATCCTGTCCGTAATATTGAAGTCCTTTGTTTTTCTGATATTTTGAATCCGGTTGATCAGCTCTCTGGCTGTACCTTCAGCCAGAAGCTCTTCTGAGATCTGAATATCCAGAGCCACGGTCAGATCTCCGTCAGTGCTGACAAGCCACCCTGGAATGTCCTCCGAATATATTTCCACTTCTTCCGGCATAATATCAAAGCTTTGCCCCTCGATGATTATGTTGACTTTTCCTGATTTTTCCAGTTCAGAGATTTGCTCGTTTCCAAAATCAGAAATGATAGCGGCACCTGCCTGCATCAGCTTGCCCAGCTTTTTTCCGAGTATCCGGAAATTGGGCTTTGCCTTTTTTTGAATGATACCCGTGTCTCCTGAGATATATTCGATCTGTTTGATATTGACCTCGGCAAGGATGAGTTCGGCTACCTGTTCGATATCTTTTTGAAGGCCTTCATCGAGAATAGGGATCAGGATTTTTTGCAAAGGCTGCCGCACCCGGATTTTTTCAGCCTTCCTGAGTGAAAGAACCAAAGAGGATATACGTTGCGCATAGTTCATCCGCCGCTCCAGCGCCTCGTCGATTTTACTGAAATCCGGTTCCTCCAGCAGATCCAGGTGCACGGATTCCAGAATGCGGGTGGACTTTCCCGTCAGACTTTGGTACAACCATTCTGCAAAAAATGGCGCAACCGGAGCAATCAATTTACTGCAGGCCATCAGGCATTCGTATAGGGTGACAAATGCCGATTGTTTTTCCAGAGAACTGTCCGTTTTCCAGAATCTTCTGCGACTCAGGCGCACATGCCAGTTGGAAAGGTCGTCATTGACGAATCTGTCCACGAGACGCACAGCCTGGGTGGGTTCATAATCATCCATGTATTTTTTATAATCGCGGATGAGAGAGTTGAGTCTGCTCACGATCCATCGGTCCAGTTCCGGGCGTTTGGATACCGGCAAGGGCTCCATAAGAGAAAGGTCCAACTGGTCGACGTTGGCATACATTGCAAAGAAGCTGTATGTGTTGAAAAGTGTGCCAAAGAATTTATTGCGAACCTCTGTGATTCCCTCCAGATCGAATCTCAGGTTTTCCCAGGGATCGGCGTTTGAGATCATATACCATCTGGTGGCATCTGCTCCGTATTTTTGGAGGGTTTCAAAGGGATCTACCACATTGCCTTTTCGCTTGGACATTTTCTCTCCGTTTTTATCCAGGACCAGACCATTAGACACCACGGTCTTGAATGCTACGGAATCGAAAACCAAGCCTGCAATGGCGTGGAGGGTATAAAACCAGCCGCGTGTCTGATCCACGCCTTCGGCAATAAAGTCAGCAGGAAAATTGCTGCCGCTGAGTTGCTCGCCGGAAAATGGATAATGAATCTGTGCGTACGGCATGGCACCGCTGTCAAACCATACGTCGATCAGATCTTTCTCGCGGAAAAGCTTCTCCCGTCCGTCGTGACTGACCAGAACCAGCTCATCGATAAATGGCCTGTGCAAGTCTGGCGGGAGCTGTTGGCTCAATCCAAGAACCTGGTTGGCGCGTTCGACTTCATTTTTTAGCTCCTCCATCGAGCCGATACATTTTTCGACAGTCCCGGATTCGTTTCTCCAAATAGGCAAAGGGATCCCCCAATACCGCGAACGGGAGAGATTCCAGTCCTGAAGATTTTCCAGCCAGTGACCAAAACGGCCTGTACCTGTAGATTCTGGTTTCCAAAGGATGCTCCGGTTGAGTTCTGCCAAGCGATCCTTGATGGCGGTGACGCGGATGAACCAACTGTCCAATGGATAGTACAGGATGGGTTTATCGGTACGCCAGCAATGCGGATAATTGTGTGCGTATTTTTGAGAGTTGAGCAGTTTGCCCTCCTTCTTGAGTTTGATGACGATCCGTTCGTCCACAGAAAGATATCGCTCGGTTCCCAGTCTGATCTTTTCAGCATGCTTTTCTTCTTCTGTGAGATAATCTTCCTTTACATATTCTCCTGCAAAATCGCGCACTTCCGCTGTAAAACGACCTTGTTTGTCCACCAGGGTAAGGGTCCCCAAACCATATTTACGTGCCATCCTCATGTCGTCTGCACCAAAGGAAGGCGCAATGTGGACGATGCCCGTGCCATCTTCTGTGGAGACGAAATCTCCGGCAACCACATACCACGAATCGCCATCCTCCGGCTGTGCGTAATCAAACAGAGGCTCGTAGCGGAGACCGGTGAGCAGGGAACCTGGTATGCCGGTCCTGACTATCCTCCAGGGCAAATGCTTGTCTGCCAGTTCAGCCAAGGGTCCCTGTTCTATGTGTTCGTGGTCTGCTTTAAACCAATGGGATACCAGGTCTGTGGCCAGAATCACGTGTATTTTATCACGGGTATAAGGATTGTAGGTTTCGATCAGGTCGTAGGATATTTTCTCTCCGACTGCCAGAGCGGTGTTGGAAGGCAAGGTCCAGGGGGTGGTCGTCCAGGCGGCAATGCAGACGGATTCGTTTTCCGGATGAAGGCAGATTTCCTCTTTCCAGCTGTTTCGGTGTACTTTGAATAAGGCTACCGCAGAAACATCCTTGACTTCCCTGTAACAGCCCGGTTGATTGAGTTCGTGACTGCTCAGACCAGTACCGGCAGCCGGAGAATAAGGCTGGATGGTAAAACCCTTGTAGAGAAATCCTTTGTTATAGATTTCCCGCAGCAGGTACCAGACGGATTCGATGTAATCATTTTCAAAAGTGATGTAGGGGTTTTCAAGGTCTACCCAATAACCCATTCTTTTAGTGAGCTCATCCCATTCTTTCTTAAATCGCATGACCGTTTCCCGGCATTTGCGGTTGTATTCTTCGATGCTGATTTTGACACCTATATCCTCCTTGGTGATGCCCAATTCCTTTTCTACGCTCAATTCAATAGGCAAGCCGTGGGTATCCCAGCCACCTTTGCGCATGACTTTTTTTCCTTTGAGGGTCTGATAGCGGCAAAAAATATCCTTGACCGTTCGGCCCATGACATGGTGGATGCCTGGCATTCCATTTGCAGAAGGCGGGCCCTCGTAAAACACAAACTGCTCTGCACCTTCCCGGTTGTTTATGCTTTTCTCAAAAATGCCGTTTTCTTCCCAGAATTTTAAAATTTCACGGTCTATTTCCGGCAGATTCAGGCCCTTAACTTCGCGATACATATATCAAATTGATTTTCAGGGCGCAAAAATAAGACATGCCATCCAACAAAGGGTGGATCAGCCATAATTTCATGGGTGGGAAACCACAAGTGTCTGTATATTTGAGGATCGCAATCCCGATACCGCATGATTTCTTCGACCGGAAAAGGAATAGCCTTTATCATCAATCCAGGAGCCGGGAAGGGTCTGGCAGCGAAGGAGTTGTCGAAAATGAGGCAACATGTTGAACTCAGGGATGCCATTTTCAGGATCACCACCACTCAGGGAGATGCGGCCCGTTTTGCAGAGGAATTGGGCAAGTCTGATCAGATCCATACCCTGGTAGCCGTAGGAGGCGATGGCACCGTCCACGAAATCGTGCCCAGTATCATGGGCAGTCAGTGCAGACTCGCGATCATACCGCGGGGTTCAGGCAATGGATTGTCCGGACATCTTGGTTTGCCCTTTGGGCTGGAAGAAGCCATCCAGCTTATTTTGAGAGGAAACTCAGCGCCCATGGACCTGATCCGGATCAACGGACAGATATGCAGCAATACCTCCGGATTTGGCTTTTCAGCCTGGGTAGCGGACCAGTTTGGCAGAGACGGACAAAGGGGCTTGTTATCTTATATCCGCCTGGGATTGACCGGCTTTCAGGGATATAAACCTTTGACTTGTAAAATAGGCAGTTTGAGCTTTCCCCAGTTACTTTCTCTGGAAATTGCAAACTCTTCGCAATTGGGAAATGGCGCCTGGATTTCGCCTCAATCATTGACCCATGACGGTCAGGCGGAGCTTGTATTTCTGAAAAAACCCGGATTTTTATCAGTGCCGGGCATTCTGTTGCGGACTTTCTCGAAAAGACTCGATACTTCTGACTTTATCCAGATAATGAAAGCGCAGAAAGGAGTCATTCAATCAGATTTTCCTGCAGAATGGCATGTAGATGGAGAATATAAAGGCATCACCGATCGTTTGGAATTTGAGGTGCTTACTCATGCAATACAAGTCATACATTAAAAACAATTCATATGTACCGCTTCAATTTATCCTGGATTTTACTCCCCACCATCGCCTTATGGGCCACCTTTCTTTTGACCGCTTGCCACGATGAGCACGATTGCTGCGACACCACCAAGCCCACCGTTGAGATCCTCTCGCCACCGGATAATTCATTTACGGTCGCAGGTGATAACCTGGATATCAGGGCGCAAGTCGAAGACAACAGTTTGCACGAAGTGAAACTGGAAATTACCAGAGCCTCTGATTCTACTGTAATTTTTTCAAAGAAGTATAATGCTCATGATAAAAAATCTTTCTCATTGAATGAAACCTGGCTGGTGCCCAAGCTGGCAGATGTGGAGACAGAGGTCATCATCAGGGTCATTGCCGAAGATCATAGCGATAATCTGGTTTCTGATTTTGTAAGTTTGAGCGTTTTCCCCAATTAATTCAAAGTTTGCATTCGTGAATAAAATAAACCTGGGCATCCTTTTTGGTGGAAAAAGTGCGGAGCATGAAATTTCACTCCGATCCGCCAGATCCTTGATTCAGGCAATAGACCGAAACCGTTACAATGTATTGCTGATCGGTGTATCCCGTGAAGGAAAGTGGTATCTGAGTAAAGATATTTCCTCTCCTGAAAAGCAATTATCCTCCGGTCAGGAGCAACAGGAATTGTGGATGAGGAAGGAGACTGAAGGAAGCAGTCTCCTTCCTGAAAGCAGTCTTTCCGGCCCCATCAAACCCGATGTTGTGTTTCCGATCATGCACGGCAGCTACGGAGAGGATGGCACGATTCAGGGTTTTTTAAAAGCACTGGATATCCCGTTCGTAGGGGTGGATCTGATGGCCAGTGCCATCGGGATGGATAAAGACATGGCCAAAAGGATCTGGAGGGATGCCGGGATTCCCATTGCCCGATATCGCTGCCTCACCCGCAGAGATTTAAGCCATCTTCAGGAAGGTTCCCTGGTGGAAGAACTTGGCTTACCCTTGTTTGTCAAACCAGCCAACGCGGGTTCCTCCGTGGGGGTGCACAAAGTCACTGGCATTTCAGATTTGAGAGCTGCGGTAGAAGACGCTTTGCGATATGACCACAAGGTTCTGGTCGAAGAGGCCGTGCCCGGGAGAGAGGTAGAATGTGCGGTTTTGGGAAATGAAGACCCCAGGGCGTCCATTTTAGGGGAAATTATTCCTCAGGCAGATTTTTATTCTTACGAAGCCAAATATCTGGATGAAAACGGGGCCATCCTGAAAATACCGGCTGATGTTTCTCCTGAGGTCGAAAAGGCCATCCAGGAAGCAGCCATTCTGGCTTTCAGGAGTATTGGAGGGGAAGGTCTGTCCCGCGTGGATTTTTTCCTCAAGCCCGATGGTCATTTTGTCATCAACGAGATCAACACGATGCCCGGCTTTACCGAAATCAGTATGTACCCCAAGCTTTGGGAACATTCCGGTATTCCTTATCCCGAACTGATTGACCAATTGGTCCAATTGGCTCTGGCAAGACACCAACGCGATAAAAATCTGAAGACGAGTTTTGATTGAATCGAAAGGAAACCCCTTTCAGATTTTTATCGTTTCAACATCATAGCAAGGCAATTCTATTCACAACATTAGTAAAAACACGTACTTCCAGTTTCAACGAACCAGTGTAAAGTCACCCTGGAGGTTCTGTCTTTCTCCGTTTTTCCATTCCAGCTCGATCAGATAAACATAGACTCCGGGATTGAGCGGTTCTCCCCGAAATCTGCCGTCCCAACCCTCTGCGGGATCATTGGGAGGAAAATCAGACTTCTGAAACACCAAAGCACCCCATCGGTCATAGACTGACATGGATCGGACCGTGCGATAGCTGTCCTCGGAAACCACCGGATAAAAGCCGTCGTTGACCCCATCGCCATTGGGACTGAATGCATTGGGCACCCAAACCCCTCTGCGGATGATCTCTATAAGAATGCTCGCACTGGCAATACAACCCTGACGGTTTGCGTAGGTGATGGTATAGAGCGTCTCCTTTTGCAATCCTATGACCTCTGGCTGAGCACAGTCCGAGCAGCTCAGGTGATCTGTGGGGGTCCATTTGATCCAGGCTATCGAATCATCGGGGATAGAGAAGACAGGCATCAGGGTCAAAGCATCGCCCTCATTGATTTTTACATTGGGTGGCATACTGACGCCTGTGGCGGATGGGCTTGTGACCTCAAAGTCCCTGATCAGGATACACCCGTTTGCATCCACCACTCGTAACTGGTGCCAGCCCGGGCTGAGACCTGACAGATAGTTGCCGGAGATGCTTTGGTTGTCCACAAAATAAAGGTAAGGGCCTGCTCCTCCTATGACCTGCAGGACGCTGACAGATGCTTCATCACCCGTGCACCGTGGCTGTATCAGGTCCAGACGCACATCAACAGGAAGGTTCGTATTTTCACTTACTTCTATACTGTCCGTGCTTTCACATCCATTTTGGGTATTGATGATCCGCAAGTAGTATCGTCCGCTCTGTTCTGCTTCCGCGCTCAGGCTGTCTGTTGTTCCTTTCAGGGATCCATTTTGCGTATACCACTGTGCGATAAACCGGGCTCCTGCATTTTGGACACTGGCAAGAAGTTGCACGGTTTTTACAGAGCAGCTGAGTTGGGTAGGTGGCGAAATTCTGATATCAGGTTTTTGTTTGTCCTCCACAACAGTGACAGAGGCCACCCGGGTACAGAAATTCTGATCATCGGTAACTGTCAGGGTGTACAATCCTGTTTTGTCTACGGTCAGGCTCGGAGTATTGGATGGGCCTGAAATATTCCCATTGGCTGTCGCCCAATTGTAGCTTATGGACCCTGACTGACCCTGTGCCATGGAAAACAGAATGACCTGATTCCGCAGACAATTGAGGGTATCTGCCGGAGCAATCGAAAGGTCAGGGACTTTGAGATCCGGCTGGATTCGCATTGTATCATTGGAAATACAACCATTTCGAAGGTTCTCCACCTGGAGAATATAATCTCCTGGAGCAACAGCCTGAATGGTTTGGAGATTGGAATTACCCTGGATCTGGCCACCGGACGTACTCCATCGATAGAGGAATGTGGATGGATTGCCATTGACCTGCCCCATCAGTTGTATCTGTTTGCTGGCGCAATTCCAGATTTCATCTGTTCCTGCATTGGAAATAGGTCTGAGGGTGTCGATTTCAACATTAACCGAAGCCAGAGAACTGCATCCATTGGTGGCATCGGTGACCAGGAGAATATATCTGCCCGGAGCTGTCACTTCAGGATTCAGGGACATGGGTTCGCTGAGGCTCGCACCGGCAGGAGCCGTCCATAGAATATCCAGCTTGTTTCCGGAAGAGGAGGTGGCTTGGGCAGTCAATGCCAGACGGGTGAGTTTGCAAGTAAGCGTATCCGGAGCCAGGATCGAGATGCTGGGTTTATTTAAGTCTGGATTCAGTCTGACACTTGCGGAATCGCGGCAACCATTTTGGGTATTGACCACAGTAAGCCAATAAACACCGGGAGCTCCGGCGCGAATGGTTGGACTACCCTGACCGGACAAAATCAAACCGTTTGAAGTACTCCACAGATATTGATGGAAAGCTCCGGAACTGCTTGCAGAGGCATCTATCGTGAGTATGCTGTCCTTGCAGGCGAAGGTTTGATCGGCTCCTGGAATAACCAGGGGCAGAGCCTTGTCTTCATCGATAAAAAGTGAGTCCTGATTCTCGCAACCGGTTTTGGGATGCCGGACTTTCAGATAATACCAACCTTTTTGATTGACGAGCGGATCAGGTCGATCATTTCCCGAAACTATATTTCCTCCTGCAGTGGTCCAAATGAAAGAAAGCGAGTCTGCAGGATCGAAACTCGCCTGAAGTCTGATCTGGGTGTTGAGGCAGTTCAGTAAACTATCCTGACCAGCCTCGACGGGAGGGATCATTCTGAGATCGCTGATGAGCAGGCTGTCCAGCACTTCACAACCATTTTCATTGCGAATGATTCGCAACCGGATTTTGGTACCCGAGGAGAAATCCTTGGGCATAAGAGTGGATTCAATCGGCAGGGATA
>Ga0116143_10002386_pt1 | contig 20518 bp, 14 predicted proteins | sample AD_UKC034_MetaG_FD_89745 | JGI IMG/M metagenome (GOLD analysis project Ga0116143, IMG submission 89745) | Active sludge microbial communities of municipal wastewater-treating anaerobic digesters from USA - AD_UKC034_MetaG | ecosystem: Engineered > Bioreactor > Anaerobic > Digestate | place: USA...
AATGAAAAAATATGTACAGCCGTTTTTATTAGGAGCAAAGAACGCCAATTGTCAAGCTATCTTTATGGATCATGTGCCTTCGCGTGATACTCTTAATTACGAAAGCTGTGGATATGTTGTCATGTGCGAACCTAATCAACAAACATTTAATATAATTACACAAAACAAAAGAACAGTCAAAGCAACTGATACTAGATTTAATAATTTGCAAACATTGGAAAGAAAAGCGGCTATTTTTGATAAAAAAACAAATAATCTTTATTGGGTGTTTTCAAATTTACCTTTAATTAGAGCTTATTAAAGATTAGATAACTTATCAACTAATTGATAATAATAATTAATGTTTTGTTTATCATGCGAATAAATATTTTGATAATTTTCAAGTGTCTTTTTTATTTGTTTTCTTCTTATACCGCCTCGTTTACATTTTCGTTTTGGTTGTACTCGTCTTGTGGGAGTGGGTTCAAGTAGGTCATTGGCCAATTCTCGCCAGAAAACACTTGAAGCAATTGATTCGCGGTCGCTCTCATCTTCTCGTCGAGGGTTAACAATGTCATATATTTGTTCATACATGTCCAAGTTTTCTTCAAGCGAACTGGCGTCTTCTTCGTACATTTTCAAAATATCTTTAAACTTTATTCTCATACGTTCTTTTGAAGCAAAATGCTGAAGATAGTTTATTTTTTGATTTAAATTATAAATTCTTCGGCCGTTCTTTATGCCGAATATTAAAGTTAATTCAGCAGAAGTTATTGGCTCAGCTGAAGATAACTTTAATGAACTTGAAACTTGTTTGTCCAACTTGAAAAATTTTTCGTAAAGTTGATTATTAGAAATATCTCCATTCATAAATTGATAAATCCCTATCAATGTTTTGATTAGTACAACTTTACTAATGTTCGAATATTGAAAAAATTTGTCTGAATTTAAAATAACTTGCAAATGAGTGTAAACAATTCTTTTTGTAAAAAAAGATTCTTTTTTTGAATTTGCAAGTGCAGAAATTAAATATTCGATAGTAGTTATTGTAGAGGTTTTGAATTTAATCCGTATTTCCATTATATTATCATCGTTTAGATAATTTCGAAGTTCATAATCATCGCCTGTAAATAACGCAATGGAGCAAGGATCCATGTCCGTAATGAAAAAAAGGCCTGTGGTATCGTTAGAATCACACCTTTACAAGCAACCAGTTATGGACCGTCTTAAATTACAAGATTTGGTTATTCAATATTTGAAACGTTATGATGTGTTTGCGAATAATTGGACTTCGGGTTTACCGAAAGAAACTCCTGAAAAATCTCTAATTAACTTGGGATCTTCTAAAATTCCCGCAGCTCCTCAAGATCCTATTAATCAAGGAGCTGTTCCAATTCCCGATAAAAGAGATGATGTTCCACAAGGAGTTCGCATCCCTGATCCAGTACCTATTGGTATTCAAGAACCTGTCGAAGAACCCAGACCTCAGCCTGCTGAAGAAGAAGGCGAACTTGAACTAGAGCAACCAGTTCCAACAGCTCCTCTTCCAGATGAGACTGTCGAAAAACCAGTACCTGAAGGTAATCTTGGCCCTGAACCGAATGTCAAACCTGATTATTTGGATTTGGTGGCTAGAAGAAAAGTTGATCCTGAACTTTATGGGCCTGAGCGGGTATATCCAGAAATGCGCTTAATGCCAGAAGTTTGTGGACTGCGTGAAAAATTAAATCCACCACAAGAAATGAGCACTAAAGAAGACTTTAATAATATTTTAAATTACTATATGGAACGACTGATGAATGAAGAGGCTGCCGAATCTGAATATCTAAAGCAATCAAATGCGATGCATGATGAATTACTAAGAAGAGCTCAAGCAGAAACATTAAAGCAATTTGATTCAAAAATGGAACCTGGTGGTACTTATTTCGATACATTGAATGACATTCCAACAACTGTTGTTCGAGAAGGTAAAATAGGTGAAGGCAATTCTGAAGTGAATAAAAAGATATTTGAAAGTTTGCTTAGATTAATCGCGGATGGCGAGAAAATGGCTAGTGATTTAGAATTGGATCCTGCATTTAAACCTATAGCCATACAGTGTTCAAGTTCTTATAAAGGTAGTACTACCACTAGCAGTGATCCTGCTGATGGGCCCAATATACCGAACGTTATGGATCAAAGTGTCTTTGTAGGTGCTAATGGGGCTGAAATTCAAAATCGAACAAACTCAACTCAGGCACCTATATTCCAGAATGTAACAAATGCGATCAAAAAATCAAAGCGTGTTTTGCAATCAACAAGATCGTTCGAAGATGTATTTCTTAATATTGCGGCAGGAAAAAATGTTAGAGGCCAAACTCTTGGACCAAATGATCGAGCTGCTCCTGTTGAATCGTCATGGATCCCAAGACCACAAGATATTTTTTCTTATAAACCTTTAGGATTTACAATATTTGGCCCTAAAGAGTCTAGTCGTCCTAAACAAGTGCACAACGCTGATAGAGAATATTTACAGTATTATTTGGGTTCATTGGCAAAAGGAGCGTGGTGGGGAGCAAGCTCGTTAGCCAACGCTTTAGCTTTGGGCATGGACGAATCTGGTTATGATAGACTGCCTCAGAGATATAAAGATTACAGGCCTCCGAAAGCCAAGTTTAACCCCCAAAATGTGTTATTTACTCATCCTTTTTTCGATGATTTGAATGATCCAACCAAGACTTCTAAAAAACGTGTAGAAGCCAATACAGATGAATCAGTTAAATCAGCAAAAAAACAAAAACTTGAAGAACCGGTTAATGCGACAAATTTTACAATTCCTATAAATGCCACAAATTCTACAACTTCTGAGAGTCTTGATCTTCGGATGCGTCATGATAAACAAGCGCCTCCGGCTCCAACAATTCCAGAACAATTGGTTCCAGAAAATAAACTTGAAGAAGGGGCTGAGGCTGATAAACATTTTAAAACATTGGTTTCTGGTTTGCCCAAAGTAAAAGATCCTACTCCAAACTTACCTACGGTTTCTGAATTTGTTTCGTCGGTTCCTCGTAACTATGTTCCGAAAGATCTTGTTCAAGATATTCCTCTTGAAAAAATGAAAGCAGTCGTTGAAGCTTCAATTGAATTGAAATGTGCCTTGTCACACTTTTTGTACCAATGTTTTGATAAAGCGTGTTACTATGATGGTGGGGCTGAAGATTTTACAACAGTACCTTTAAAAACAATGATACCGACAATGTTAAATGTAGTCGATCATGAAGATCTAATTAAAGAACATGAATATGTACTACCAGTTGAATCATTTGAAACAGGAGATACCATAGCAACAAAGATAAAGTTGGAGAAATTAACATCACCATGGTTATCTGAACTTGATAGAGTTTACACACAATCGAAAAATTTACATCGTGCTGAAACCATATTAAGACAATATGATGATTATGTTATGGGACTTAATAATGGTACACTCTTATCACAATCTGTTGAAGAACGTAGGATGCGTTCAGATTTGATGACTGCAGCAAAAGAGTTGATATCTGAATTTAAGATAAAACCTTATGCGTTTAATGATTGGCAAGATGTTGTTTTCAACGAAGTAGGCGGTGAAGCTTTCGTTTTGGAATTAAACAATCGTTATCGATTAAACAAAATTCGTCCAATGGTTAATGAAGAAACATTTAATCATATTATCGCATCATTAAATTCAGCAAAAGATTGGAACGATCCTGCAGTATTGAACGATCTTCCTAAACAATTTAAACAGGCAGAATTACCTGTAGGACCGGCGCCAATTCTTACTGAAGGAGAAGTCAATCTTCAAAAACCAGAATCAGTAAAAGGACCGCAAAAAGAAATAGCTAAAACTCCATTTTTTGCACATGTGTCGGGACCAAAAATTAGTTATATCAAAGTACCAGGTTATCAAACCGAATTTACTCGCGTATTTGAAGAATTAAAAAGTCTTTTACATGGACAAAATATTCAAGAAAGAGAACGAGTCATTGATGAACTCGACAAATATACTCCATATCATGTCGATCCATTTAACGCTGAAAATAAAATGCGTTTTAACGATTACAAACTAATGTATGACGATCACAATTTTTATAATGAGCAATTTAAATCAGTTTATCGAAATTTAAACAATTTGTTACGAGAAGAACCAAATCCTACTGGACTTGTCGATTTTATAAGTGGAACGGAACCATCGTGGAATATGGATGAACCAGAGTTTTCTGATGCGAATTATTTAATTTATAAAGAATTGGCATATGCGGATCATTTATTTAATAAATTATCGACGTTAACTCCAGTCGCTACAATTCGACCAATGACTAAACAATCATTAACAAATTCTCGAGCTGTATTTGTTTCTTCAATTTTACGCAATGCATTAGGAGTTGAAAATTTTTCAGACGATGTTTTAAAACCTATGAAACTTTCTGGTTGGGCCGCAGACAATCAAGAATTTCGAGATATTCAAGGAGAATATCTTGGACATGTTCCTATTTCAGTAAAAGGAACTTATAAACTCGATCCTCAAAATCCAGTTGAAGAATTATATACAAAAGCTCAATTAGCAAAAACTGATGCTTCCAATTTGTTTGGTTTCATTACTAGCAAAGTATTGTCACAAATCGAATCATACGATTATTCGTTTTCAGTCGATCAATTTCAAAAATATAAAATTTTGAATAATGTTTTTTATTCAAATTATCCAATGTTGGCAGAACAAAGAAGTGGATGGCTTGGATCATATGTTCCTCAAGAAATTATTGGTCCTGTTAATGAATATCTAGAAGAAGGATTTTTGGGGAAAATTCCATTCACATATGAAAATATGCAATCGTGGTATTTTAATATGCAAAATGCTGAAAAGTATCAAGGAGTCGATTTTGGAGAAGGTTCTATTTTTACAATGTTGGAGCGTATAATGGACAATATGAAAAAACAAGGCAAAGAAACAATGCGTATTGAAGAATTTGATTATCCAACAATAGCAAGAATACGCGCCTATCTTTCCAATTCTTCTAAAGATGACGAAAAGCAGTGGTTAGCTGAAGTTCATGCTCAAAAATTATTTGATGAAGAACCAATTCGTCCAAAAGAAATTCCAAATTTGGAACATTATAAAAATTCGTATTCAAAATTTAGTACTGGAGCCGCTGTCGCAGGTTCAACAGTCGCTGCCACGTTCACTACATTGTTGGCAAAAATGATAGCGTCAAACACAGGACTTTATCCAGGAAATGAAGTCTTCCAATATAAAGGAATGGGACGACATAAACCACATACTCGAAAACATTTACATGAAATATTACATTTATTAAAGAATGAAAAGAAAAAAAGAATTGCATGTGGAGTTTGCAATAGGAAAATGGACAAGATGTATCGTCCTGAAAATCAAAAATCATCAGAAGATGATTTGTGTCAAAGTTGTTTCGATACTAAAGAATTATCAGCTAACGGCATCAATCCGCACTTTCATAAATTTAGTGAATACGATAATAAAGAAGAACAACATGAAGCTCCAAGATTGTTTAAAGATTTTACACAATCTAAATTTCTTGAATCAATGGGTCAGAATCATTTATCAGTAAGTGTTTGGAATGCTGGTTGGTTCGATAGAATGTTGGAGGCATTGTTATATAGTGAAAGTCATTCGACATCATCAATTTTTAAAGCCAATTTAATACTATTAATATCAAAATATTTAAAAACTTTTAAACATTTAAAACAATCAAATCGAGCATTAACAACAGACGTATTTCAATCAAAAGAACATTTAGCAAGAGTTATTCAAAACGATCCAAGTATATTGGCTAATTATCATCCATAATGTTTAATTCGGCAAGTGGAGTAAGTTTAACAACGGCAGCTTGTAACGATCAATTGTTAACATTTGATTTGAATGCTTCCAACAATTTTCAAGCTCAAGTTCAATTAGTTCGACCCTATAAAGCCAAATGCATAAAAATTTTGGGATCACAAATCGCAAAAATCAGTATTGATGGCGTCAGTCTTTCAAATTATGAATTTAACCCATCAGCCGAACCGTTTCCATTTACAAAATCAAATCAAATTATGACTGCGACACATGATCCAATATTTTATTTTATAGAAAATGCCAACACGTATATTAATTTAATTAAAGTAGCGTTAATTGAACCAGATCAGTTAGTTGGAACCAGCATCAATATTACTATTTATTTTTTTGATTTTATTCCTTCGTTAATTGCCGAATAATGAACACTTATTTTACTTTAACTTTAAATAAAGATTCTATTGTACGAGATTTTACTCTTGATCATGTTTATCTTTTTAATCAACAACTCGCCAAATTAAAAGCTTCATTTGGTTTTGCAGGATTCTTTTTTATTTATAAAGATGTTAAAGTTTTTTTGGATCCATTTATTCGAGAAAATCCTCTCGAATTGGAACCAGTCTGGGGATTGTTTAATTCTACTTTTTTAATTTGTTACGCTTATCGTAGTTCAGATTCTTTGCCACATGCTTACAGAGCTACTCAAAGATTTTATCAATCATTAAACAATCTAGATCCAATATACTATTTACCATTCAATTGGCAGACAAAAGAATTAGTTTTTTCTTCAGCTGTAAAATCTCCTTCAACTTTTTCTGATAACAACTTATATCAGGCATTTGCAGTTGGCAAATCAAATATTTTTAGTTTTGTTACTGAAAATGCCGATGTTGTTTATTCAAACCCTACTTATGCATTTCTCGATGGTGTTAGAGCCAATGTACCCTTCGTTGTAGGTGGAAACGATGTTCGTATTTCGTTGACAACACCTAATAATTATGTTTCACCTTTTACAATTTTAATAATTTATGCCGATCAACAGGTCGTTCAAGTTGTTATAGAAACCGATACAGCGGTATTTGGTTCTACTCAAATTGTTTTGGTCGATACTTATAATAATCAAAATTATTTATCGACACCTGATGATCAAGTACCTCTTACTTATTTTTTACCACACCCTTATTTTTCTAACAAATCTCGTGATATGGTTATTTCTTTTGCTCAACCTGGTGCTACTATATTTAAATGTTTTTTAGCCGAAACACCTATTATCGGCAATTCGGTTATCTTTAATCCCGAGTTGGGCACAAACGGCAATTATATTAACGATCTGGTTCCAATATCTGAATTAGTTAAAGGACAAATATCTACCGCGGGAGGAATAATTAATTTTCCTAGTGGCAGCTACGTTAGACGAGTTGCCGAACGGCGTATAACTGACACTACCGACTATTACAACACATTGATCGCCTTGGGTCCTACAGCGCCAACAAGATGGGTTTCTACAGTCTATACAACTAACTTGGCAGGAGCTCTCCCAATACCTTCTACTACAGAACAAGGAATGGTGACGGATTTTAATTATAATAATGCTGACATAACAAATGTTGATTTCGTTGCCATACCATCAACACAACCATTTGTACATGTTCAAGCTTCAATTGGAGATTTTTACTTGGCAACGAAACGTATCTATGCCAACTATCTTAGTGATTTTCCCTATACTAAAAGTCGTAACTGGGCAATAGCTGGTTACCCTGACTGCGCAGTTGGTTTTGAAGAAACTGCCACAGCAACAAGTTTTTTATTTACATTATCTTATTTTGATGGTCGCACGGACCGAATGAATGATTATACAGTTTTGACAGGCAGTTATATTCCTCTGTTATCTTATCGCAATCCAGCCGATATTAAAATTAATTTAAGAATGAGTGGGTTGGATACTTTTGCAAATGGACTTAGAACAAATTTAATTAATTTGAATCATTATATCAACATGCGTATACCTTCTATTTTGACAATGAATTTTTATAACATTAAAGTAACTGATTTAGAAACAACACAAACATTTTCATTGGGAGGACTCAATCCTATTTTAATTCAGTCATTAAATTTTTTATATTGTCGCGTGAGTATAAATAAACAAGATTATGAAGTCGATCCATTTAACGTTTTAACTGGACGAGTAGAAACTAATCTTATCAAGTTTTCAAACAACAATCAAAATCTTTATGAACCAATTAATTATTTCAACGGCGTGGTTTCATTATCATCTTGGCGACAATTAACTGCGTTAACCGCCTCGTCAAAATACTACTATAAAATCATCATAGATTCTCCTATTATTTCAGACGCTGCTAGTTTTAATGTTCAATTCTGTTTTGCATAAATTAAAAAATTATTTTTCATCTGAAATGCCGATAACAATTGATGAAGGTTCGAGATATTATTTGAGTGGAGATGTTGACAAGGACTTTGATACCGCCGTGACAATCGCCAATGAGTTGATTCAAAAAATCGAATGTTTGTACTCTCACGATTTTTCGAGCAAATCCGCAGATCGAAATTTTCCCGAAGAAGTCAAGGAGCAGTTGAAAAAATGTACCGCTGACAATTTGGTCGATGGTAAACATCACGAAACGTTGCGTCTCGTTCAAACGGGCAATTCTCTTGATTTTACATTTGAACGAGTTAACATTTTAACTCGAACACTTCCTGAAACCATTCAGATGAAGGTGTTGTTACGAGTACGCAAATCGATCATAAAATTTTGCCGAATGATGGCAAACATGTCCCAGCACTTTGATTTGGACAATACTGATCCAAACCTTACAGGACACATCAAATTACTCGAAGAATTAACTGACGGACTTGATAAGTTTTCTTTTCCGAAAGATTACAAAGTCGAGAAAGTCACATTTGTTGACGGATTTGTTGCACAAGGTAAAACTTCATACATCGAAGAACAAGGTGAAGTTTCGTACGAATTTAGTCAATATTTTCGAATTCCATTAGTAGAATCGAAACAACTTATGACTGACAAATTCTATGGGTTATTTTCTCTCTGGGGGTTCTTTGTGGGATTCTTTAACAAAAAAGAAGAAGTTATTCTAGATAGATGTCCAATTCTTCAAAGTGCGTTTAGTCACGAAAACAAAAACCTTGTCAAAATTTCTAAGCTTTTTCTCGATAACTTTTTTAATTTATTTCATGTGCATGTCATCAAGTTCAAATTCTTTTTGTATTATAATAATATGATTCCTTCTTCTCCTGCAGACTTTTCTTGGAAACCAACTCGTCAACTTGAAATACAAATTTATGCGCAAAAAGATTTTCGAGTTGAATTTCAATCACACGTTTTTCGAAAACTATTTTTATTCTTTTTTCTTTATCCTGTTCCTTATTTTGAAATTGAAAAACTTTCAATTCCTCATTATCGAGCCATCAATTTAGGAAATGGCTTTTCGATAATTCCAACTCTTGAAATTGGCACTGTAAAAATTTTGATGCCAATGCAATTTTTCTTTGAAAACAATCGAGTCGAATATGGAGAGTTATCGCCAGTACCAAGAAGATGGATCGATTGTAGTGATAGAACATTGACTGACTTTTCAATGCGAGGATTTGATCGATCAATCCCATTAAAACAAACAAACATTAGAAGATTTCTTTCAACAAACAATGGCGCAAGACTGTTAATTGACGATTCTTATAATTCAGAATGTTATTTTTATTATAACGAATCGTCAACACAGATAACACTCGAATTTACCACTGTTCCAATTATATTGGATCTTAGTGGCATTAAAGATAGTCGAATCATGAATGATTTGCCCGTGTTCGATTTCAAGAACGATGAACAAAATGCCAAGTTGGTGGGAATTCGAAGTAATCGTTCGCTCGATGATTCAATCGATATTATTCTTTCACATCTTCCCTATGAGCTTGCGCCATTGTCACAATTGTCAATGTTATCACTTGGAATTCGATTCAATCCAGGACATTTGAGAGATTCTCAATGGGTATTAAGATCGAGATATTTCCATAGTCTCATATTGAGATTTATTGGCGATGATATGGTTTTGGAAAACTATAGCAAAGAACCAGTACAATTGGCGAATCGAATCTTTTGCTACATGCCTCGATTCAAAGTCGATTTGAAAGTTTTTTCTGATCGAACCGATTGTGGAAATGCCTTGGCAAGTGTAATTTTCACACCTTCTTCGCAACCAGTAGGAAGTTCTTTAGTATTCAATAGTTCAACGCTTTTTGATAAACCGTTAATGAAAAATCTGTTTAACAAGTATCGTATCGAATTTAGTTCCGAAGAACCGGATAAAAAGTCTAAGCGAACTTTACGTGCAGGTATTTAAAAATATTTTAATTAGAAATTAATCGACCGCTAAATTATGGCTAAAAAACGAAGATCTTCAAGAAAATCAACGCATAAAAAAAGTAAAGGCAGACGAGGCGGTAGCTTCAAATCAGTATTAGGACACATCGGACAAACATTATTATCAGTAGCACCAATCGTATTATCAGCTCTTGGTCGCAAGAAAATTAAACGTCGAGGTAGAGGAGTAATTTCAGGTTCTGCATACCCAATAGCATGAAACGAGGTCGAGGCTGCGCTGTTCCTTTCGGAGGATCAAGAAGAAGACGAGGTTGTGGAACAGCTGTTCCATTTGGAGGATCGAGAAAAAGAAGAGGTGGCACTGCCGCGTTGGCACCTTTTCTTTTAGCCAGTGCTTTAAACAATATCAAACGAAAGTCACAAGTAGCTTCGGGTCGTCGAAGACGTCATAGACGCCACTAATTGCTTTTAATATAATTTTAGACATTAAGTTTTTTATTAATGTTCTTACTGCTGATAATAATAATTCAATAAACAATTTTTAAAAATATAAACATGTCTTTTTTAAATCAATCTTCACGTTTAAACGCACAATTTGGAAATGCATCGGTATTTCGAAAAGAGACTTCAACTGTTCATTATCAAGATAATTTGAGATCGAAAGATTTGAGATTGATCGCTCCAGTTCAGGTTACTCAATTACCTGTTAGAACCGTTCATCAATCAAATAATCTTGCAAAAAAATTTCAATATACATTTGAAGTAACTTTGGAAAAATTCACTCGCATGAGTGAAATTTATTTAATGTTGGAAGGAAACTTGCGAGCAGCTCCCACAACTACTACTACTTTTGTTGGAGCCTTTCTCCCTCAAAATAGATTACTCGCACCTGCTTTCACGTTGGCTCAGAATTTTGATAATGTCGAAATTATGATCAACAATGTGGCGGTAACAAACCCACAACCTTGGTGTGTAATGCCGGGATTTTTAAACACTTGCGAGAAAAATCTAGCAGGCTTGTTACATCGACCTGGCCAACCTTTTCAACGCCTTATTCAAGAAGGAGCTTTGGGAGCTGCAGTAACAACTAGATACATGGCTAGTGATATTGATTTCGACAACACAGGAACTACTCTTTCAACAGTTCAGCAAACTCTTCAAAAAATGTTGGTTCCAATATCGACTTTTTCGAATTTGTTCGCTCAGCCAGGAATTTTACCGCCAGGAACAAAACTTTCATTCAAGGCCACATATCAAAACTGCGAAAATTGGAGTGCCATCGTAAATACGCCTCCTGGTATTACGTGGGTTCAAGCAACTCCACCTGATTTGACGGCTGTACAAAACTGGGTATTTGATACACAAACGATTCATATGCAAATGACTTATTACAACATTTCTTCATCGCTTGAAAAAGTATTTATGGAGCAGTGGAAAACACAGCCTTGGGTAGTTCGATATTTCAAAACTGAGTTGATGCAGTTTCCAACTTTACAATTTCGTCCAACAGGAGGAGTTCCAACTGTAGGGCAAACTATTACAGATCGACTCGAAATCGATTCACCAGCAAATTCATGTTTACTAATGTGCTTGGCACTTCCAAAAAGTGCTCCTGATGGATATGATACTTATCCTCAAGAAGTTTATGGCGGCAATCAATTTTGCGCTTACGCATATCCCACACCATCGACAACATCGACTGGAAATCGGCTCAAAATGTTTCCATTTAAATTTGATTATTTGAAAATTTTTTTAGAAGACAACGCTGAACCTATTGTCGATTTCACAAATCTGTATGCGAATGCCGACTTGATTCATAAATTTTTGAAAGATGAAACAAATAAATTTTTCAGAATAAACGAACATCAATGTGTTACAAACACCTCCGACATTTACGGTTATCGAGTCGCTCCATTTTTCTTACCACTTCATAGTGAAAAATATTTCAATCCGAACTTTGGACCTATTCCTAAACGAGCTTCATATCTCATTTCATATCAGATTAGCTCGATCGAAGGAACACAAATTAACGCGAATTTCGAGGTATATTTCCACATCGTCAGATCGTCGACACTTCAAATTGATTCTAGACTCAACACTCTAGTATATGATGGTCCTTTGGAATTTAATGGCGATAACATAGAGGATATTTCAAAAAATTAAAATGTCTAAGCTCGTAGATACTTTTTCTTCTGATTTACTAAATCCTTTTAATTCAATAAAAACATGTTTAAATAATTTTTCTGGTGTTATTTTTGATAATTATTTACCTACATATCAAAATTTATCTGATAATACGCGTCCTTATGAATTTACAATTGATTTAAATCATCCTACACATGTGCGTGATATATTTATCTCGTACAGACTTTTAAGTCCTTTGGGTTTCGCATTTTCACCCATATTATGTTCTGTTAACGAGGTTGATTCTATTGGGCGACGATTCGAAAATTTTCAAATTTATTTAAACAATATTCAACTCAACACCAATCATGGTTACAGTCAATCATTAAACTCTTTTTTTAAAAAAGATGACATGACCAATTGTGAAGAAGGTGTGGAAGGGAAATTATATCAAGACAATCGTTCAATTTTATACAATTACACAACAGTATTGCAAGGAGGTCCAACACTTGGAACGCCTGCAAGTCAACTGAATTGGCGAAGAACTTATGATGGACGCATTTCGTTAGGACATTTTTGCAATTTTTTCGATCAAGATACAGTTCTTCCAGAAAACACACGAATACGCCTTAGTTTTAATCATTCAAATTCACCTGGATTTAACTTGCAATATGGTATTATTTTTCCAGATAACTATATATTTTCAACTGGTTCTCAATCAATAGAAGGTTCAACGTTTGATTATTCCTGGATTCCACGTATTTTAATATTTCGTAGAGTCATACGTCGAGAAAATATTCATAAAGCTGAATTGATGTTTAAATGTAAATGGCGAGAATTTCTTCCATGGCAAGCAATTTTGTTAGACGGAATCAATAACGCTAATTCGGCAGAACCAAGATTTTATGGAAAATTTACAAAATTTTTTCAACAAATTCCAGAATTTTTATCATTTTTTATTTCACTGGGTCAATGGTTACCTTTTTCACCGGTGACTTCATGGACAAGAGTTGCACAAGTAATTACACTAAAATCAGGCGTTACCTTTCAATATGGCAATCTTGCATTAAATTCATCGACAACAAACCCGATATCAAGATTTTTATATCTCGACAATGCACGATATTTTCGACAATTAAGAATTAATGTTAACGGTGTTCAAGTATTCGATTACGATTACGACGCCTCGGGATTAGAACTTGATTATTATATTAAAAGCGAACAAGATGATTTCAATTCCAATCCAAATTTCACATATGACAATCTTTTGAAAACAAAATTATTTTTTATCAATCTAACAAACAAAGCAGGACAACAAGATACTTTTTCAACTTTAAATGGTGGAGAAATAACAGTAGAATACACAATTGTAGATTATTTATTTCCAACCCCTATTAATAGAAACGGGCAATTGCATTGTTGGTATTCACAACGACAATCAACACAAATTGACGCTTATAGACGCACATGGCGCGATTAGTTGACACATTTTCATCGGAATTACTCGATCCATTTAATTCGAAAAAAACATGTTTAAATAATTTTTCATCTTATAAAAATAATGGTTATTCTCCAATCATTAAGCCTTTTTCCAATTATGATCATTTAAAATTTTCGTTTGTTCTTCAACATCCCGTACATGTAAAAGAATTTAAATTTTTAATTCCTATGACAGTCAATTATAACGGGAATGCGATAGAAGAAACATTTTTTTCAAATCAATTTGAACTCGACCCAATCACTTCAAAAGTTAGTAATTTTGCACTCAGCTTCAACAATGTTCGTGTCAACACTGTTTCAAATTTTTGTTCCAATTTAAATAGTATTTTATACCGCCCAACAAATCATTTTGAACGAGCTTGTTTCGGAGATGGAGTATGTAGATATAACGCGCGCAATAGTACCAATGGAATTACTTCTCAGCCTGTTCTGACAGGAACATATTATTTTCACAACAAAATGAATAAACAAATAATAGTGCCAGTTCCTCTTGGAATTTTTTGCGATTTATTTAATCAAGATGTGGTATTACCCGACAATACTCTTATCGAAATCGAATTTGATTCACAATTAACACCAATTTCAAGAACAATTGCAGATAATTTTGCAATTTCAGCAGCAGCAAAAATCACCATTGATAATACTTGGCGGTGGAACCAATGCCAATTAATTGTTCCACAACGATTAGTAGCTCGTGAGAATTTGAATTCACTAGAAACCAAATTTTTTGGAAAATATCGCGAATTTATGCCACTGTGGAGTTCATTTTTAAACCCGTCACAACAATCAGCTTTAGAATTGGCTTCTAAACAAAAAATCACAATTCCTTTACAGCATGTTCCAGAATTTTTAGTCTTGTGGGTTAATTATGGAGTATATGCTCCAAAAGTTTTAGACGATGGAAACGCTAAAATCACAGACATTTTTGGATTTACAGGTAACACTGTCGGCAGAATATTTGCGAATGAAGCTAACCCAAGCTCACTTGCCGTCGATACAGTGATGGATCTTAAAGTCGAAAACTTGTTTAATGAAATTATTTCATTAAGTATTGACCTCAATGGAACTAAAATTCTTGACTATGACTATAAACGCCATCGACAATCGTTATCTATGTATTTAGTTGACGATCTTATTCACGGCCAATTGCCCGATAAAGAAATGATGGATGTTCAAACACGCGCTCCTTATATAATCAACTTGGCAACATCGGCTGTTGATCAATCGACAGGAACAAAAATAACAGGAGGAACATTATCGATAGCAGTTGTATTTTCAAGAACTTTTTTGCGTAACACATTTACATCTTCATATTTCGCTGGAACACCTTCATATTCGTTTAATGTTTGGGGAGCGATGAATAAAAAAATTCAAATTGATTCTTGGCGTAGAACTTTTGTTGAATCATTTTAGCAACTTTTTATTAATACTTGAACAATAAATATTCTTAAAACAATAATCAAATTTTCATTTTTTAAAATCTAATCATGGCCACTGGTGGACCACTTTTAACTTCTCAAAGCTTAAATCCAGGAACTGCTGCAGCAACTGGTTTAGCTCCTTCAGAAACACTTCCAAATTACAAAAATGACGAACTTTTAACAGTCACTTCTTCGTCAGGAACTTTTGCAAATGAATTTAATGAAGATTTAACAATTGTTCCTGACGCTATTCGTACCAGTTATTATAAAATTAATCCAACAGCAGCACCAAACGGTTCGAACGTTCTTTATAACTTTCGCACTCAATCATGGTTCAACCCAAGTGAAATGACAATCACCATTCCAATGCAGTTTACATTTTGGAACATGACATCAACTACACACACGCAAATTACTGGAGCAAACGGTGCTGCGGCATTAAACGCACTCGCCTACAACTCGGTTAATACAACTTGCTTCGAGTATATGTGGAATAAACCCATTGCAGAATGGCTTAGATCAATCACGGTGTTTCAATGCCGTGCTGGAAATTCAGCTTTTCTCGTTCAATCATACTCGAATGATCAAGCACCAAATATTTTTTCAAACGTTTTCATTCCAAGTCAACGTGAACCACTCGATTCAATCGAATCAAACATATACTTGGGCAATGCTCGTAATTCGAGAAACGGTTGCGTAGCAACTTTTACAGCTCCGTCGACTATCAGTACTGCTGGAACATTTGTCGCTGATGCTATAAATCAACTGGATCAACAATGTTTATTGACTGATACGATTCCTTCACTTCAAAATGCATTATTAAACGCAATCATCAAATCGGCCACTTTAAACACTCCGATCGAATTGACGTTTCCAATTAAAATGTTTTTGAACATGTTTAATACAACCAAAACAACCTTATTTCCACCAAATTTTTCATTTGGATTCTTTATCAATTTTAATACGCAACCATTCATTGTTCGAACATTAGGAGATTTTGGAATCAAAGCTCAAGTCATTCTTAATGGAGCAAATATTTCGCTGCCATTTTTGACAGTAAATAAAGCCGAATTTTCCGCAGAAGGAACTTTGGCGCTCAACAATCGATTAATTTCAAAATACATTAATAAGAATTACTTTGAAACAAAAACAATTCCCCCATCGAATGCAATTATTCCTGCAAATTCGTCGAGTTGGACTTCCCAATTAACAATTGCGTCAATCCGACCTGTAATGTATGCGATTTATTTTATCGTTCCCAACGTTACAGATGGAGCGATGTATTCGATCGCTGCAGCTCGAATTAACCAAGACTTTCAAAATAGTCCAGTTCCAAATATTTATATTCAATCTTTGAATTTGAATATTGGTGGATACCAATACGTCTATCTTGATCGTCAAAATTCTCAAAACAACTATTTGTGGAATATTCGAGACGCTGACGATATTCAACAATCGAAAATTAATTGTCGATACATGGACTATTCTGTATTTCACAATCAAACCACGAAAAGTATCGAATGTGGAGTTCCATTCATTTTTGTAATCGACCCGTCAACCTATGTTAGTGAAAAACAAATTGGAACGATTCAAGGTCCTGTTACGACAAATATTACTGTCAATTTTCAGGAACTGAATACAGTTACTAATACCCTAACAAACACAACTCGTCAATTACAAGCTGTTTGTGTTGAAATTTTACATTCACAATACACGATTTATCCAACTCTTGATCTTAACATTGTGCCAATCAGTGCCAAATTATCAGGAAAAGCTCCAAACGTCAACCTTCCATTCGTTAATCGAGCTGTAGCTGCATAATGTCTCTGTACGACCAATCGAAAGGACTTTCAAATCTGGAACTTGAACATTATTTTACAAAACACAACATACCTTTTAATGAAGTAGATAACATGAATAAACTTAATAATCCTAGAACAAAACAATCTATAGTGTACACAGGTACCCAACCTGACGCTATAAATAATGGTGTAACTAAACATTGGACTTATTATTCGCCTTTTAACAAATCAAAAAAAGAATTGTTTGATTCGTACGGAGACCCTACAGTATACAATCAACAATTTTTAAACAAAAACAATATAAACTTTGTAAATCGAAGACAATTTCAAGCTTTTGACACCAACGTTTGCGGAGAATATTGCGCTGCTTGGGCAAAATTTTTAAACGAACATCCACAAAGCTCAGTACTACCTTCATCACATCTAGTAGAAGAGTTTGCTCAAAAACATAATCTAACAAAAAATAGAATTCAAAATGACAAAAACATCAGAGACTATTACCAACAAACCGCGTAGAAAAACTAATTTAGAAATCATAGAACAACAACGACAAGCCATTAGAGATAAAGAAGAGCGTATGCAGCATTTGATACTACACACTTTGGAACGTTATAGAGAAAAATCAAAAGCTAAAGATAAATTTGACAATAAATTTTATTACGAAATATTAAATTATGTTTTGAAAAATAAAAATCAAGATAAATAAAAAATCAACTTGTCATCAACTTTTTTTAATACTTGTTTCATATCAGAAACATTAACTCGTAATGTTTTTTTCAAAATTGTTTCATAAATAGACTTGACAAATGATTGGCTAGAATTGCCTTCATATGAATGAAACACATTGGCTCTTCGTTCTAAACCAACAAATGAAATTTGTTCACCATCATTATCTTCAACCATACTGATTGGTTGAAGTAGTTTTCGTTTTAGAGTTTTTCTTTCAATACTTATACCTTGCGAATCAAAGCCAGCGACAAATGGTTTTATAATTTTGTCAACAACAACTTGTCTAGTGAATTGTTCCATTTCACCGCGATGTACTCCTTTTAATTTCAAATCTAGCATAGTTACTTTATCATTTTTTGTTTCCATGACAAAATAAGATTTTTTTCCCATAATCATAATTCCATTTGCACGATTATACTTGCGACTCCAAGTGCTATCAAAAGTATTTGTTTCAGCATTAAACGAGCCCAACGATTCACTTATTGTAAATTTAGTTAGTACTTGTTCATCTTTCAATCTAAAGAATATAGAATCTGTATCACAATATAACAATGTACCAGCTCTTTCCTCGACAGGAATTTTGTCTTTTATATAATTCTCTTCTATAGTTAAAAATGCTTGCATCAAAATTAAGTTTGCAAAAGACGTAACAAATGTCGCCAAATAAATTCTCGATTGAGATATTGTCATGGATTCAAATCTATTGTTAATGGTCTTGTTAACATACCTACGAGTTTCATGATACTTGGCGATAACTTTTTGTGCTAGTTTTCCATGGAAACTATTTGCAAATAATTTTAATAATTTTCCCAACGCCTTGTTATCTTCTTTCGCTTCAGCCTTTAATCGAATAATTTCCATGACAAGATCTTTGAGACATGGCGCACTTTTTTTAAAATATAAATTATAAGGATCTGGCAATATACGAATAGTATAGCCACATAACATTGCAGTATACGCATGAACACTGGTAATTATTTTTGATTCAAATGTCTTGTTGGGAAATTCTAATTTTCCATTATATCTCTCAGGTAACGGTCCAAATGAACAGAGTTTAGTTTTGTCTTTAGGTAATGTTATTTCACATCTTGCTATCCACAATTGCTTAAGACAATTTCCATGATCAACTTTTTGTTGAATTAAATGTGCAAATTCCACATGTGACATTTCAGCAAGACAAGAAATCTGAACATCTTCATCAACTTCAATGATGGGAAAATTTGCTGTCATTGCCAGTGAATACATTGAAGTGACATCGAGACAAGCAATCTTGTCATCTACGAGATATTCTCCAATACAACCAAAATCTACACGTCCTCCAAAAAAGCTATCGTTAATAAAATTAAAAAAATTTTCATTTGTAAACGATAACCGATATCCAGTCTTGGCAAGATGATTGTTCAACAACACTCCCGAAGCGTGTGATGGTGAAATGTAATTATAAATATTTTCAGAGAACATTTCTGACGACTCAAAACAAGCAATCATTTTTTTGAAATTTTCTTGAATTTTCGTATACAGTAACCATGTAGCGTTTACATCTTGAAGACAATAGTCATCAACTGCTTGAAACAAGTTGTAAGTATCATTTTCATTCTTGTATTTGGATCTTAATTTTCTTTTTGATAAAAAGCTAACCTCCTTTTTGATACACGAATCAAATTCAGTAAGCGTTGCATTTCTAACTTGCTCAATGCTATAACCTTTATCTTTAAATAAATTATTAAAGGTAACGATGGCAATGTCGTCTTTTGCTCCACACTCGTATTCTTCAAGAGCGTCATTCAAGCCCTTTTCAGGTAACCAAGAAACCAAATCATTTAAATAAATGTTTACATGATTATATTTAAAAATAGCTGCAGTCACTTTTCCAAAACGTTCATTATATTGCATGTCAAAAGTGTTGACAAAATAATCATAAATAAAATGATTATCAAACCGAGCATTGTTGAATCCAAACAAACAAACAACATGCTCCACACCGTTTTCAAAATCAACCTTGTCAATATAGGTATCTCGTATCCAAGCGCCAAAATCCCAAGTAAAATCATAAAATTCAAATTTTGCATCGTCATCATAAAAAGTAGTATCATATTTTTTATCAAAACAAAACCTACGAGACTCTTGAAACTCAAAATTTTCATTATAACGATTAACGTAGGCGAGATAGACTTTGTGTTCATTATTTTTATCTGCGCAAGTCTCAACATCATAACATAAATAACTATTAAATTTTTGAGGTTTTATTGCTTTTGATTTAAAATCTCTAAGTTTGAAAAGCTGTATTTTATCGTTGGCGTCGTAAACTGCTTTCTCTTTAACAGTATGTTTAGAAACGCGATAAGCAACATCACCAATTAAAAAACAATTGCCCGGTGCTGCTATAAATACATCGACTAGTTTCTCTTGTTTTAAACCAGTTTTTACACAAGATATTTCTCGTAAAAACAATCCATAGTCCAATTCGATTATGTAACGCTCTTGAATTTTTTGTTTTGATAATATTTTTATGACTGCTTCATTAGTTTGTTCTTCACGCGACCATTTCATTATCCATTTGTTGTCTGCATTTTTTATTGGTCCTTCAACGCTAGTCACATTTACATTCAAAAGTTTTTTGTCAAAAATTAATTTATTTTTATTAATTATTAGAGGATATTTTTCATTAAATAATAACATTTTTTTAAAAAATGAGCGACATTGAATTATCAACCAGCGAAATGACTGAGTTTATAAAGAATACGCCTGCAGGAACCTCCTCTGCAACAAAAGAAAAAGCCCCCGT
>Ga0116143_10002394_pt1 | contig 20479 bp, 15 predicted proteins | sample AD_UKC034_MetaG_FD_89745 | JGI IMG/M metagenome (GOLD analysis project Ga0116143, IMG submission 89745) | Active sludge microbial communities of municipal wastewater-treating anaerobic digesters from USA - AD_UKC034_MetaG | ecosystem: Engineered > Bioreactor > Anaerobic > Digestate | place: USA...
CGCAGGCGGGAATCCAGGATGTGTAACGCTTCCAGTATTACTACAATCGAACGAGCGCTGTTCCGCAATGAAGTGGTCTTCAGTACGTGTGCACTCGGTTAAAAACACTGGATTCCCGCCTGCTCGGGAATGACAGTCAAGCATGAAGTTTCATACGAGGAGTAAAGGATATGTTCACCGTTGACTGTTCACCGTTCGCCGACGGAATACAGGAACGGTGGTCCATATGGATAATTGGAATCCTGGAATAATGGAAGGATGGGTCTGGGTCAGAGGAGACAAAGAAGTCGATTCAGTATTCCAGCTTTTTCGGTCAACGGTGAACGGATAACGGTGAATGTTCGTTCACGCCTTACTCCAAAAAGGATGAACATATGATTACGTTCTGGTTCCGGCTGCTTCTTGTGGTTTCGGTTGTAAGTCTCGCTTGCGGCTGTGGAGTGAAGGGCGATCCGGTAGTGCCGCACTCCTGGGTGCCTGAGGCAATAAGCGATCTTGCGGTCTTCAGCCGCAATGGGACCCTGGTGCTGCAATGGTCGATTCCCAAGAGTGTTACCGACAATCAGAAACGCGGTGGACTGGCCGGCTTCCGTATCTGGCGGAGGATCGTGAAACCTGGTGACGCGGATTGCCCTACCTGCCCGGAAGAGTATCTCTTGGCTGCTGATATAGACTTTCAATCATTAAGCGCCAGCCAAAAGAAGCAGGACAGTATCTTGTACTGGGACGAAGAGCAGAAGACGGAAGGTTATTATCGCTATCAGGTATCTTCTTATACGAAAGCGGGACTGGAAAGCATGCGCTCTAATATCGCAACGATCCGCTGGATTACGCCCCTGCCGGCACCGCTCAAGGTGAGCGCCAGCGCTGGAGACCGCTATGTGGACGTGATTTGGAGATACCCTGGATTCAATAATGGCGAGAAGGGCGTCGGACACCGCGCCGGATTCAATATTTACCGGCGCGCCGCGAACGAATTTTATCCGCTGACGCCGCTCAATCCCGCACCTGTTCAGGAGATGGCCTACCGGGATCTCAGTGTTACTAATGGACTTCAGTATGTTTATACGGTGCGGACGCTTACCTACAGCTCCGATGCACTCATAGAGAGCGGGAACTCTCAGGAGGTTGTAGCCGTACCTGCGGATCTGACTCCGCCTGCTCCTCCGGTAGCAACTATGGCCTACCATGCCGCCGAAGGCACGCTGGTTATCTGGGAGCCTAACCGCGAGACAGATCTTGCCGGTTACTATGTCTATCGCCGGGCTGAGGGTGGAGATGCCCTGGAGCGTATCTCCGATCTTATCACCACCGAAACGAGATTCCTTGACCGCAACGTCACTGCGGGCCAGACATACTATTATGCGGTAACCGCGGTTGATAGCTCACCTCAGCACAACGAGAGTGATTCTTCCCAGGAGCTGATGGTGGAAGGGGAATAAGGGATTGGAGAATTGGTAAAATGGAAAAATGGATAATTGGTCAAATGAAGAATTGAATCTTCTCCTTCGTTGTACTTAAGCCCGGACCCACTTAACCATTTATCCATTGACCCATTTCACCAGCATTCCACTATCCGAAGTGGGGTCAGTGATGCATTACTTTCATTACCAAAACAAAGCACTGTACTGTGAAGAAGTTCCGGTTGCAATGCTGGCAGAGCAGTGGGGTACCCCGCTGTACGTTTACAGCCATCGCACGCTCTGCCGTCATTTCCAGGCCTTTGATCGTGCCTTCAGCGGCTCTTCTCACATAGTCTGCTTTTCGGTGAAGGCGAATAGCAACGGCGCTATTTTGCGCCTTTTTCAGCAGCAGGGAGGTGGTGCCGACGTTGTTTCCGGCGGCGAGTTGTTTCGCGCTTTGCGGGCTGGGATAAGCCCAAAGAAGATTGTGTATTCCGGTGTAGGAAAGAAACGCGAAGAAATTGATGCTGCTCTCGAAGCAGGGATTCTTATGTTCAACATTGAATCGTCGCAGGAGCTCCAAGCTCTCGAAGAAGCAGCTGCAGCAAAGAATACACGGGCTCCTATCGCTTTCCGCATCAATCCGGATATCGATCCCAAGACGCATCCCTATATTTCTACCGGCTTGAAGATGAATAAATTCGGTATCGATATGGATTCTTCACTGGAAGAGTATCGTCGTGCCCGGGAGCTGAAGCATATTGACATCGTCGGGATCGACTGTCACATTGGCTCTCAGATTACGAGTACGGAACCTTTTGTCGAAGCGATTCGCAAGATCATGGATCTGATCGCCCGTTTGCGAGAACTGGGGATCTGTATCCAGTATCTGGACTTGGGGGGAGGACTGGGAATAACGTATGGCCGGGAGACACCGCCGCACCCTGATGACTATGCTCAGGCGCTGCTTAAAGAGATCAGGGATGAAGGACTGACTCTCATCCTAGAGCCGGGGCGGGTGATCGTGGGCAATGCGGGTATTCTGATTACCAGGGTTCTGTATACCAAATCAAGCAGCACCAAAAATTTCGTGATCGTCGATGCCGGTATGAATGATCTTATCCGGCCAAGCCTGTATCACGCTCACCAGGAAATTGTTCCGGTCGTGCAGGCAGAGCGCGAAACATATTGTGCCGATGTGGTTGGGCCGATTTGTGAAAGTGGTGATTTTCTTGCCCGTGACCGGATGATTCCCCGATCGGAAGCAGGTGATCTTCTGGCGGTTATGAGCTCAGGTGCTTACGGCTATGCCATGGCTTCAAATTATAACTCCAGGCCCCGGCCTGCAGAGATTCTGATAGCTGGTGATACTTCACACCTTATTGCCAAGCGGGAAATCTACGAAGATTTGATACGACAGGAAAGAATACCACCATTCCTGGAAAATGTTCACCGTTAACCGTTGTCCGTTGACCGCAAGAGGAAGAGTCCAGGCGGGGTGTTTACCCGTGAACTCCGCGAAGCAGGCAGTATGAACGATTACCCCTTTGTCGGTGAACGGATAACGGTGAATGGTGAACGCGTAGTCTGTCAAAGGTGAACGAGAATAGTATGTCTCTTCACGGTGTCATTGTCATAAACAAGCCCGCTCAGCTAACATCCCAGGCTGTTGTCACTCGGGTCAAAAGAATCCTTCATGTTCGCAAGGCCGGTCACACCGGGACATTGGATCCCTTTGCCACCGGCGTCTTACCGGTTTGCCTGAATGAGGGTACAAAACTTGCTGCGTTTCTGATCGAACAGGAAAAGGAATATGAGGGCGTTTTGCGGCTCGGTGTGGAGACAGACACCCAGGATTCAACTGGAACAGTGCTTCGCGAGCACGATCCCGTTTCATTGACGCTGGAGGATATTGAGGAAGCCTTCTCCGCTTTTCGTGGCGTGATCCGACAGATGCCGCCCATGTACTCCGCACTGAAGCATGAAGGAGTGCGATTGTATGAATTTGCCCGGCAAGGCATCGAGATACAGAGGGAGGAACGAAAGGTGACGGTTTCTGAGCTGACGATCCTCGGTGCCGACTTGCCTTTTATGAAGTTTCGGGTTGTCTGCTCAAAAGGAACCTATGTACGTACCCTGGTGCATGATATCGGAAAACGTCTCGGTTGCGGGGCTGTTCTTCATCAGCTTATCCGCACTCGCTCAGGACAGTTTCACATTGGTCAAGCAATTGATCTGGAGACGCTGAAGGCCATGTCGCCGGAATCGGTATCGGAAAAACTGATACGACCTCACGAGGCCATGAAAATCTATCCTGAGATCGTAGTAGATGATGTCTCCGCGGGAAAGATCCGTCAAGGCAGGGTAGTTCCGGTGGCCGGGATTCCGAAAGCATCCTCCTGGCCGCAAGGAAGGGAGCGGAAATTCCGGATTTTAACTGGCTCCGGAGATCTCCTGGCCATGGCAGAAGCACTGCCGCAACGAGATGACATGGAAACGGAGAACTATGGTTGTGCTTGGCGGTTGTTACGGGTCTTTGCTCTCGACTGATCAGAAAAGCTGTTTAAAATAGACAATTTCTTTACAAAGGCCGGATCGTATGGTACATTTTTTCAGCTAACCTGAAGGGGATCATCCCGGCCGAGGAATATGCTGTCGATGGGGCTCCTACACGTCATTGGAATGGATCGTCTTCGCGCCGATACCTTCCGGGTGCGAGACCATATCGACGGCTATTCACGTAAGAGGATTTTCTTAGATCATTTTTAGGAGGTATCAGACAATGCCGTTGGTTGCGGAAAAGAAAAAAGAAATTATTCAAAAACACCAGAGCCATGAAAAGGACACCGGGTCTCCAGAGGTACAGGTTGCCCTTCTTACCGAGAGAATTATTTATCTCACGGATCACTTCAAGAATCACAAGAAGGATCATCATTCGCGCCGGGGAATGCTTAAGCTGGTAGGTCAACGCCGAAGGTTGCTCGATTACCTCAAGAAAACCAACGAAGAACGTTACCGGGCGATCATTAAAGAACTCGGTTTGCGTCGATAAGCGTTCTAAAGAGCTTCTACGAAATACTAGTACGAAGGAGAATAGAAAAGACAATGCTCAAGACAGTTGAAACGGAGGTGGGAGGTCGCCTCTTAACTATTGAAACTGGCCGACTGGCGAAACAGGCGAGCGGATCAGTTACCGTTCGCTATGGTGATTCAGTGGTGCTAGTGACCGCTGTTTCCAGGGAAAACCTTCGAGAAGATATCGACTATTTCCCTCTCACGGTGGATTATCTCGAGAAGACCTTTTCAGCCGGGAAGATTCCGGGAGGATTTTATAAGCGGGAAGGGAAACCGAGCGACAAGGAAATCATCACTGCCCGTTGTATCGATCGACCCATCCGTCCTCTTTTCCCAAAAGGTTTTTTTGACGAGGTTCAGATTATAGCAACGCTGCTTTCCGCCGATCCGGGGATCGAGTCGGATGTGCTTGCCATAACCGGAGCCTCGGCAGCATTAGTGATTTCCGATATTCCATTCAACGGACCAGTGGCTGGAGTCAGAGTGGGACGGATCAATGGGAATCTTATCTGTAATCCTACATTTGACCAATCGAAAGAAGGGGATCTGGATCTCGTTGTTGCCGGCACGCGGGAAGCAGTAGTGATGGTCGAGGGGAGCGCTCTCGAACTTCCCGAGGAGGCGTTTGTTGAGGCTCTTGATTTTGCTCACCGCAATATTCTGAAGATCATACAGATCCAGGATGAACTACGGAACGCTGCGGGAAAACCAAAAAAGATTTTTCAGGCTCCCGCAGTGGATGAAGCCTTGGTGACTCGGGTGAAGACCATGGCCAGGGATCAACTCTATGAAGCAGTTCAAATCCCCCAAAAGCAGGAGCGATACGGTCGCATTGATACCATCAAGAGCGATATCGTCACGGCATTGTCGACCGAATTTGAAGGGAAGGAAAAAGCAATCGTCAAGGTGCTGGAAGATCTTCAGCAAGAAATCATCAGGAAAATGGTGATTGAGGAAAAACATCGTCTCGATGGCAGGCAGAATACCGAGATCCGTCCGATCAGCTGTGACGTAAGTGTCCTGCCGCGTACTCACGGCTCTGCTCTGTTTACCCGGGGTGAGACGCAGGTTTTGGTTATTACGACCCTCGGTACATCCGAAGATGAGCAGCGCCTCGATTCCTTGATCGGCGAGCAGTTCAAGCGGTTCATGCTGCATTATAATTTCCCACCGTTCTCGGTAGGCGAAGTCAAGTTTCTCCGGGGTCCGAGTCGGCGAGATATCGGTCACGGCAATCTTGCAGAGCGATCCCTATCACCGGTTCTTCCTCAGGATAAGGATTTCCCTTATACCATCCGGATCGTTTCCGAGGTTCTGGAATCAAACGGTTCTTCCTCTATGGCTACAGTGTGTGGCTCTTCTCTTGCTCTGATGGATGGGGGAGTTCCGATCAGAACTCCAGTCGCTGGAATTGCCATGGGCCTGATCAAGGAAGGGGATGCAGTCGCAGTTCTTTCCGACATTCTCGGCGACGAGGACCATATCGGGGATATGGACTTTAAAGTGGCCGGCACCCGCCAGGGAATTACTGGATTTCAGATGGACGTGAAAGCCGCCGGCAATATTACTCAGGAGATTCTGAAACAGGCTCTTTATCAGGCCCGGGAGGGGCGTCTGTTTATTCTCAATAAGATGAATGAAGCGCTTCAAGCTCCTCGTGCCGATATTTCTATTTACGCTCCCCGTATCCGCACCATTCAGATTCCCACGGATAGAATCAGAGACGTCATCGGACCAGGAGGAAAGGTAATCCGGGGTATTGTTGAGCAGACCGGAGCCAAAATCGATATCGAGGATTCCGGAGACGTTCACATTGCTTCGGCAAATATGGAATCTCTTGAAAAGGCTATCAAAATTATTCAGGATCTCACTCGAAAAGCTGAGCCTGGAGAAATTTATTTAGGCAAAGTAAAGCGGATCATGGACTTTGGCGCTTTTGTCGAAATCCTGCCAGGCATCGAAGGATTGGTTCACATCTCCCAGCTGGATCAAAACCGGGTGGAGCGTGTTACCGATATCCTCAAAGAAGGCGATGAGGTGATGGTAAAAGTACTGAGCATTGATCAGGCTGGAAAAATACGCTTGAGCCGGAAAGAAGCGCTGGGATATGTACCAAAAAACCGAACTAAGTAACGGGGTACGCGTTGTAACTGAGCGTATACCGCACGCCCAGTCAGTATCGGTGGGATTCTGGGTAAAGACCGGGTCGCGCGACGAGAAAATCGAAGAAAACGGCATCGCCCACTTTATCGAGCATATGCTGTTCAAGGGCACCCGATCGCGGACAGCAATCGAGATTGCCAAAGCCATCGATTCTGTGGGCGGAGTGCTGAATGCCTACACGAGCAGAGAATACACGAATTTTTATGTAAAAGTTCTGGAAAAAGACATCGATCTTGCCCTCGATTTGCTTTCCGATATCTTTCTGAATTCTCTTTTCTCATCTCAGGAAATAGATCGTGAACGGGATGTTATCCTCCAAGAGATAAGAATGGTGGAAGATACACCTGATGAGTACCTCCAGGATCTCTTCAACCAGCACTATTTCTCTGGCCACCCGCTCGGCAATCCTATCCTCGGAAGCTATCAAACTATCGGACAATTGGGGAAGACGGACCTGACTGCGTTCTTTCAGACGTCTTACCTGCTTCCAGGCCGTATCGTGGTTTCGATTGCAGGAAAACTGCACCATGATCAGGCAGTGGGTGCAATCAGCCGTACGCTGGGATCGATCAAACCGCAGGAGGAGCAACGTGTATTGCACGTCCCAGATCCTGTTCCTGATCTGCACATATACAAGAAGGATCTTGAGCAGGTGCATATTTGCATGGGGACAAAAGGGCTGTCGCAGGCTGACCCTAGCCGTTACGCCGGATATCTTCTCAATGCTATTCTGGGAGGAAGTATGAGCTCGCGGCTATTTCAGGAAATCCGAGAGAAGCGCGGCCTGGTATACGCTGTCTATTCTTACCTTTCATCCTATTCCGATACCGGGATGTTCAGTATCTATGCCGGAACTACTCCCGACAAGATGTCTGAAGTTATCGAGCTGATCATGCACGAGCTGAATGCATTCAAGCTGGATCTTCTGGAAGAGGATGAACTCTCGAAAGCCAAGGACCAGCTGAAGGGCAACGTGTTGCTTTCGTATGAGAGCACGGACAATCGCATGACCCGACTGGCCAGCGGCGAACTGTATTTCGGCAGGTATGTTCCGATTGAGGAGGTTATCAAAGATATCGAAAAGGTAACCGTAGAGGATGTGCAGCACCTCGCACAGAAACTCTTCCGGAAGGAATCCTTTTCCCTGGCTGTCTTAGGAAAAGTTAAGAAGAAAGACCTTTCGGCCACGATGATTCGACTCTAAGCAGTGATGGCCTGGTCAATAGCCTATCAGTGGATTCGGCTGGCTGATGAACCGAAGCGCCATCAGTTTTGGGGGCGGTTGCGGGTTACGAGTTCTTGTTTAAACCAGAACCTCTCAACGGAATTGCTTTTATCAGGCCAGCAACGGCTGTATGCAGGCTCAACTTCCTTGCCCTAAATAATGAAAACAGTACGAGTCGACATTACCCGCGTGGGAAACAGCCACGATCTTCCATTGCCCCGGTATATGACTGAGCATGCGGCAGGCGCCGACCTTGTTGCTGCCGTCTCTCAGCCAACGATCATTAATCCGGGAGAGCGAAAGCTTATTCCTACCGGCATGGCCCTGGCTATTCCCCCGGGATATGAAGCCCAAATCCGGCCTCGAAGCGGACTCGCGCTTGAATCCGGTGTCACCCTGCTTAATTCACCAGGAACCGTTGATGCAGACTATCGAGGAGAGGTTGGGCTCATTGTGATTAACTTGGGGAACAAGCCCTTTACTATACACCGCGGTGACCGTCTTGCACAGATGATTATTGCCAGGGTCGAGCGGGCTGATTTTGTGGAAAAGACTACTCTCGAGGCAACCAAGCGGAACACCGGGGGATTTGGCCATACCGGCCGGTGATATGGGATAGGCGATGTGGGAACGAGGATATGAGTTTTATGATGTGCGATGTGGGTCACATAAAGAGAAAGTGGCTGAGAACAGCTGAATCTCGTTCGCGGCTGTGCCCCCGTTCCTCCATCGCAGATCGCATATCCCATATCACACATCATAATTCTTGAATTCTTCTGAGCAATGCTCAACGAAAAAGAGAAACTTCAGGAAATACTCCGCATTGGTACCGAGGTGGCTGAAGTTAACGACCTTGATCTGGTGTTGGAGAAGATACTCACCAATGCTCGCATTATCACGAATTGCGATGCCGGTTCCATATGCATTCGGGAAGGAAACTGTCTGCGGTTCAGCCACGCGCAGAATGATTCTCTGGCTGGAAGCGTGGAACCAGGCTCAAACCTTATGTACAACATTTTCTCAGTGCCGATCGACAGCAGCTCTGTTGCCGGCTATGTTGCCGAAAGCGGAGAAATTGTAAACATTGCGGACGCATACAACCTTAGTGATCGCGCACCTTACCGATTCGACCGCGAGTTTGATGAAATCACCCAGTATCGCTCGAGATCGATGCTTGCCGTTCCTCTGAAGGTAAGAAGGGGAGACGTTGTTGGTGTTCTCCAGATGATCAATGCACGAGATGACAATGGTGCGATTATTCCCTTTCCCGATGAAGATGTGCCTATGATTACGTGTTTTGCCAATAATGCCGCGGTAGCGGTGGATCGTGCGCAGATGACGCGGGCGATTATTCTGCGAATGATCAGCATGGCAGAACTGCGGGATCCCCGGGAAACCAGAGGACACGTTAACCGCGTGGCCGGGTATTCGGTGGAAATCTATTACCACTGGGCGCAGGCCAAGGGAATACCCGATTACGAGATCGACCGCAGACGTGACGTCCTGCACCTGGCTGCAATGCTTCACGACGTCGGGAAAGTAGCAATCTCTGATCTGATCCTGAGAGGAAAGGGGACCCGGCAGATGAAGCAGCACACAGTTCTGGGAGCTCGTTTGTTCGGCAGTCCACGATCCATATTCGACGAAGCTGCTGCAGAAGTTGCTCTTAACCACCACGAGTGGTGGGACGGAACCGGATACCCAGGATTTGTCGATGTCCAAACCGGTCGACCGTTGCCTGGCTGCACGCTTAAAGATGGCCGGCCACGGCCAAAGCGGGGAGAAGAAATACCGATACCGGGAAGAGTGGTGGCTCTCGCTGATGTTTATGACGCGTTATCGTCAGAACGATCTTATAAAGAGGCATGGAGCGAGGATCAGATACTGAATACCATCCGTCAGGCTTCTGGCCGTCAGTTCGATCCGGAGATAGTGGAGGTGTTCTTTTCCTGTCTTGATGCCATTCATGGTATCCGGGATCGGGATCAGGAGTGACGTGATTACGTTCACCGACTGGATTAGGTCTATCGCTCATTATCAGACCATCCTGTTGGACGATTTTCTTTTACGGTCAACGGATAACGGTGAACGGTGATCGATTTTTATGGTTGCTATGCTGATTGATGCCCATACTCATATATTTCCTCTCTCCATGCAGAGACGCCGGGGTGAGCTGCTTCAGTCTGATCCGGGTTTTTCAGCGTTGTATAGTCAGAAGAAAGCAGCAATGGCTGGAGCAGAAGAGGTGATCACCCAGCTTCAGGAGCATTCTTTGAATAAGGCGGTGGTGTCAGGATTCTCTTGGCACAGCCTCGACCATTGTCGAGAAAGCAATGATTACCTGCTGGAAGCCTGCCGGGAATATGCAGATCGGCTTATCCCGTTTGTTGTGCTTCCCTGGGATGATTCCGATGCAGTACTGCATGAGTGCGAGCGATGCCTTGCTGCGGGCGCCCGGGGAGTAGGAGAGCTTGCATTGTACTGCGAGCCGCTTTCTCGCGAGGCCTTTAATCGTCTTGCGCCTTTGGCCAATCTGCTTGCCGGCCGGAATATTCCGCTGCTGCTGCATGTCAACGAACCGGCGGGTCACGATTACCCGGGAAAGACTGCAGTAGATTTTAGAGCCTTGCAGCACTTCATCTCCAGTCATTCGGATCTTACTATTATTCTTGCTCACTGGGGAGGGGGATTCTTTTTCTTTGAGCTCATGCCGGAAATACAACAGATATGCCGCCGGGTCTACTACGATACCGCAGCCTCGCCGTTTCTTTATCATTCTCGGATCTATGAGGTTGCAGTAAAGATACTTGGTGATAATCGAATTCTTTTTGGCAGCGACTACCCGCTGCTTTCCGCTGATCGGTACTTCAAAGAGATCGATGAATGTGATCTTCCCCAGAGCGTTCGGGATCGTATCACGGGTGAAAACGCCCGGGAGTTGTTTGCAGAATAGTCTCGTCGAGCGAGAACAGGTATGCAGCTCAGCGGTCATGGCGCAGGGAGTATTTTCATCCGGAGGAGAATTGTTGATTTTTCTTTGAATTTTGTTATGATTACTGTAGTCAGGTGAAAAGTGCCGCGTTTGAGATTGGTAAACTCCGTGTTTTGCAGATTGTAATAGATTGAAAATAATGGTTTTTTCTGTCCAAAGTCAGTTGTTTGGATCAATTCTTTTACCCAGCTGATGCTGCTCGGTAACCATAAAGAGAAGAAGTCCTATCCAGAGACCGCATACAGCAATCTTGCCCATGAACAGTCAAGCAGCAGTAATGACTCGAATCAAGCACAGTCGTTGGTCTTTACACGTGGTAGCAGTTAGAGTAAGATGCATTGTAAGGGCACTGTACTTATCACCGCCTGCACATTCATACCCGGACTTGGAACGGAACAAGAATATGCAGCGGAGCGTTTAATGGTTGAGGGCTGACAACAGTCCCCTCATTTGATTGGCCTACCAACATAGGAGGGACAGAAGGTCAATGTTATTGTTGGTTAAATAACCATGACCAAGCCAAGGGCGACACTATTTATGCGTCGGAGCATGATGCTCTGACAGGAAACACTATTTAATTCCTATTTAAAAGGAGAGCACCGTGAACATCTATGTAGGCAACTTATCACGCCAAGCTACGGAAGCAGACCTGCGGGAAGCATTTCAAGCCTTTGGAGAGGTCGGCTCGGTAACCATTATCAAAGATAAATTTAGCGGCGAGTCAAGAGGATTTGGGTTTGTGGAGATGTCCTCCAAGGCTGAAGCCCAAGCGGCTATCGAAGGCATGAATGGGAAGGAGTTCAAGGGCCGGACATTGACCGTCAACGAAGCACGTCCCCGTCCTGAAGGTGGCGGTGGCGGCCGCAGAGGCGGCGGTGGTGGCGGTGGCGGCCGCAGAATGGGCAGCGGCGGCGGCCGTCGTTCCTGGTAAGGCTGCTATAGCTGAACATTATCGGCAGAGAATGATGTCTCGATGCCGTTAACTGGCACTATACGGGCGTTCAGAGAAGCACACTGCTTTCTGGGCGCCCGTTTTTTTACGGCTGGCACTTCGTTCAGATCAGAGCGGATAGACGTGTCTCTCAGGAGAGTAGAATGTGTCTCTGGAGGGTATCGGCTAAGTCGTCACAAGAATGGGGATGCACGGATACTGTGCATGGCACTACAGTGACGGAGAAGATTGTTTCAAACGAGACTGCTGAATGCCCGGTGCGGGCACGAGAGCGCCTTTATCTTATCTGCTGCCGCCGGCACCCAATCCCCCAAGGCCAAATCCGCCGATTCTTCCAATCCCCTGGAGAAAAAACTCGAGAAAGATTTTCCTTTCACTTTCGCGGCCGTCGGTCGCAGCCTCCTTCCGATAGGTCAGGACTGTCCCCCAGCATTGCGAGTGGTAGTGCATGCCCCAGATTGTCTCCAGCGTGCGGCCTTCGTGACGTGCCTGCCGGTTCTGCATGAACACCGAGACTTTGTTGGTCAGCGCCAGACCGGCGCCGGTGTTGATCTGCTCGATATCGCCAGTGGGATTTTCTTCGAAAAACGTATCCGCGAAGCCGTTGCTGGTGATGTCGGGGAATTTGCTGTTAGCCTCGTCATCGCTGGCTCCAGCATACCGATACTCGAAATTAAGATAATCGCCGCGCCGATCAAAAATGTTGATCAGACCATTGAAGACTTCGATCTCGCTGTCATAGGCATCGTATTCGAGATCCGATTTCAGGTACAGGTAGTCTGTCGGGCGGGACCTGAGCTCAAGAAAGGAATTGGAAAAGGGCTGACTGGAGGTATTGGCATCATAGAACTGTCCGGCGCGTACGAAAAACATCTCGCGCTCCGAGCTGCTGCCGTCGGGTAAGAAAAGTTTGGTCATCAACCGATTGGTGAGTCCGATGGTGAACCGGTTTTGTTGTTCGATACGGTCAGTGCCGTCATAATCCGGTAAATCATCCTGATCTTCATGAGAAAGATAGAAATAGCTTACTTCCGGTTCAATGGTATGACGGTATCGGCGCTGGGAGTTGCTTTTCGACGGGAAGATTTTTATAAATTTTGTCGAAAGGCTGGCGCGAAACGTCGGCAGTATGCGGTTGTCGTCAAAGTCTTCTCCTTCTTCTTTGTTGTGAGTATCGAGATACGCGGTTTCTCTCAGACCTGCCTGGGTCTCGAAGATGAAGTGATGCGACAGTTTCATCGGCCAATTGAGAAGCGGGTTTATATCGACCCGGCTTCCTTCCGTGCCTTCATCCCGCATGAAGTTGGCGTACTGAGAATCGAGGCTGAAGTACACCGGTGCGGGAGAGAAAAGCTGCGGCATTGCCGAAAAGGTGATTTGAGGATAGCGACCGATCGGGTCTTCTTCTAGCAGCTCAGAGGAAAGAATCGGATCATCAAAGAACTGTTGTTTCTGATAATCTTCGAGAAGATCCTTGTTATATTCGACATCACCGACCAGGCTGAAACCTTGATCCCAATGTTTAGTAAGGAATACGGTCGTTTCGGTTCGCTCGGCGGTCCGCTCAACTATACTGGTGCCGTAGTCATTGTAGTACTGCCGGTCACTGACCAGATCAAATTTGGCCCTGAGGAAGAAGTCCTCGTTGAAGTCTTTTTTACCCTCGTACACGAGGTTGTAACGGTCTCGGCCTCGATTCAGTTTCTGCTCACCGTCGTCTTCGTAGGCGTCGTCCTGATACTCTTTACGCTCTCCAATATAGTACCCGTAAAACCTGCCGCTATCTTTTTCGCTGTTGATGTACCGGTATTCGCTTCCGATTCCGATCCCTTTCTTAGTAGCGAGATCGAGATAAAAGGTTGCGTCCGTGTTTTCCGAGATTGCCCAAAAGAGCGCATTATTCAAGGACGTTCCTTCTGAACTGGATTGACCCAGCGAGGGAATGAGAAGGCCCGTCTGTCTCTTGGTCTTGGCCGGATAAATCAGGTAGGGTGTGTACAGGAGAGGAATGTTTCGAACTTTAAAGGTCGCACCTTTCACCTTAGCCCATCCTTCCTCCGTTATGTCCGCCTTCTGATAGCTTATTTTCCAGGGGGGAGGGTCGCCCTCGCAGGTCGTAAGGTCACCTTTCGTGAGGAGATACTGATTTTCTCCGCGCTTCTCCAAATGTTCCCCGGTGAGATGGACGTTGCCTTTTTTATAGAATAAGCTGCCTTTCCGTATTTGCCCTTCATTAGTGTTGAAATTCACTTCAAGGTAGTCCCCGTGCATGGTGTCCTCGCCTTCGGCGTAGGCCACATCCCCGGAAGCTTGAGCGATCTGGGTTTGCTCGTACAGTGTCACCTGGTCAGCCTTCAAGGAGCGGTTTGCTTGATAGATCTCGACATTGCCCTGTGCAACGTACATCTGCTGATTTTTATCGTACGTAATGAAATCAGCAGTCACGGATATGGGCTCATCTGTGGTCTGAATATCGAAACGAGAAGACGGATCGGATAAACAGGGGGCTGCATTGGTAAGAAAACATACAAGAAGTGAGCAGAACAGATGTTTCTGGATCATTCTCCCTAGTGACATGAACTAATTCTCCATCCTTTCACATTTTCCACGGCGGGTAATGACAGCACGAGGAGTAATCTGATGCGCGCCGCTTCTTGTTTCCGGCACGGCTGCGGCAAGCAGCGCTCTACGTCGGCATCTCTCATGTGCTCTTTGCTCCGCTGCTCTGCGCCCAGTTGCTCCAAGCCCTTACACGTCCACTTTCTTGAAAAAGACCTCCCGGGCTTCTCCTGCCGTAAACAGTGAACCAGTGACACAGATTAAGTCGTCTGACTGAGCCGAGCTCATGGCCGTTCGCACAGCGGCTTTGACATCCTCTATGATTTCAACTTTCTTCTGATAGCAAGGAATATAGCCGAGCATTGTTGCCGGATCGGCTGACCGCTCCAGACGGGGCCGGGTCAGGATCGCTGTGTCAGCCAGTGACACAAGTAGTCGAAGCATGGGCTTTATCGCCTTGTCTTTCATAATACCGATAACGAGAATAAGCCTGCGATAGGTAAAATTGAGCTGCAGCTCCTTTCGCAGCCGTCGAACCGCCCCCAGATTATGCGCGCCATCCAGAAGAACCCGAGGCTTATCATTGACCAGTTCTATCCGTGCCGGCCAGTGCATGTCTTTCAGCCCGGTTCGCACTGCGGTTTCATCAGCTAAATACCCTTTTTTGCGCAAAAGTTCAACTGCAGATACTGCCAGGGCGGCGTTGCTGAACTGGTAGTCACCGTACATGTTCAGAACTAAGCTGGGGTAATGTGCGAAGAGGCCGTAATAGTGAAATTTTCCTGCCCCCTGTTTTTTAATTCGAATATCTTTTCCGATTCGATAGAGCGGAGCACCAAGCCGGGCACAGATCTCCTGGTAGAGGGAAACGAGAGCGGGCTGCCGGACTGCGGTCAGCACCGGCGTGCCTGACTTGATAATTCCAGCCTTTTCCAGAGCGATCTGTTCGAGATGCTTACCAAGGTACTGTTCATGTTCACGGGTGATCGAGGTAATCACCGCTATCAGAGGCTGCACGATATTGGTGGCATCGAGCCTTCCTCCCATGCCGACTTCGATGACTGCAAGGTCGACTTTATTTTCTTTAAAATAAAGAAAAGCCATGACGGTGGTAAATTCGAAGAACGTCATATCCATTACGGATGGAAATGCTCTTGGGCTGGTATGCTCACGTGCAGCTTTTCTTTGACGCGCTCGAATTATTTTGGTGAGCCGTACTACTGCCTCTTGCGGGATGGGCTCGCCATCGATACGAATACGCTCGGAATAATCCGCAAGATGAGGGGAGGTATACAGACCAATCCGGTAACCAGCTTTTTGGCAGATCGCGGAGATAAAAGCAGCGGTCGATCCTTTGCCGTTCGAGCCGGCAATATGTATAGATCCAAAGCTATCCTGAGGATTGCCAAGCTCCTGCAGCATGCATTTCATGGTATCCAGTCCGAGCTTGATACCGAACCGCTGTAAGCCAAAAAGCCAAGCGAGCGTCTCCTGGTAGGAGTCACGGTTTTTGAGTGCGCAGTTTGCGGGAGCGATCATGGTTGTTTTCCGAAGAGAACGTTGGGTCGTGATACGCCTTTAAAAAAACGTTTTACTCGAAAAAACGGCAGCCGTTATCGGACAAGCCATTCAAACACCAGGATTTCCGCCCCCGCCTTCGCGAGGGTAGACTCCGGCGGGAATCCTGGAAATACAGCGACATGCAGAATGGCTCGCGACCGTCTTTTCCTGAAACGAGACTTCCAACGAAGTGGGCATCACTTCGTTGCTCATAGGTTGCCGCCACGCGGCTTACTGGCGCTTTTTACGAATCCATCTATTTGAATTCCTTTTACTCGCCGCCGGAATGTTTTTGCCTCAGGATTTCCATATTCAAGGCAGGGATTTTATTTTTTGCCTCAGTGTTTTTTGGATCGGCGCTGAAAATCGCTTTGTATTCTTTTAGGGCGCTTTCTGCATCGCCGGCGTGCTCGTAGACGCGGGCGAGATTAATGCGGTACGTGAGGTTTTTTGGATCCAACTGTACGGCTTTCTTTAAGTGGGTTACCGCCTCGGGATAGTCCTTCTGCTTCGCCAAAAGCAGCGCCAGCGCATTATGAACTTCAGCTTTCTGGGGCTCGGCTTTGAGAATCCGCAGATACACGTCCTTGAGCTTTGCCGTATCTTGCTTTGCTTGATAAAGCTCAGCCAGCGAATAAAGGAGAGCGGTATCATTTGGTTTTATACGAATCAGCTCTTCCAGAGCCTTGATCGCTGCATCCGTTTCTCCTGCTTGCTTTAGCGCTTGAGCAAGATTCTGTTGGTAATCGATCTTTTTTGGATCGAGTTTTACTGCCCGTTGGAAATGGGGAATCGCTGTCTTCGGCTGACCTCGTTTGTTATAGAGAACCCCCAGGTTATTTTCCACGACGGCATTCTTGGGATCAGTTTTCAGAATCTTCTGATAGACCTCCAGGAGTTCGTCAGTCTTGCCTGACTTTGCGAGACTGTCAGCCAGAGCATAGAGAGATTCTTGATCATTAGGTGTCCGTTCGACTACCTGCTGATAAGCAGCAACCGCTTCCTTGGTTCTCCCCGCTTGCTCATAACATGTTGCCAGCGCCTTGCGCAGAGCCGGGTCCTTTGGATTCAGCTCCACGGCTTTCTTGAACGCGGCGATAGCCTTGTTCCAGTCTTTTCGTGCCTTGTACTCGACGCCAAGGTTGTGATAGGCCGTGGCATTATTAGGTTCGAGTTTGACGAGCTGCTCATAGGCGCTGAGAAGCTTGGCTTGGTCTTTCTTTTTTGTATACAAGTCGATAAGAGAATAGAGCACAGCCTTCTGCCGAGGATTCTGTTTGAATGCCTTTTCATACTCAGCGATGGCGCTCCCATAGTTCTTCGCGGTCTCATACATCCGGGCTAGATTGGTGCGGATTTCCACGTCATTGGGAGCAAGTTTTAAGGCCTGTTGATAAGCCTCTTCAGCTTTCTTGTAGTCCCGGTTCTGAGTGTAAATATATCCCAGGTTGTTGTAGATGACTGGATCATTCGGTTTCAGTGCCAGGATCTTCTGATAGGTAGCGAGAAGGCCTTGCTGGTCTTTGGTCGCAGAATAAAGGTCGAGCAGAGACTGAAGAACCTCGAGATTGCCAGGTTCAGCTTGGAGAGCCTTCTCGTACTCGGCAATAGCGCTTTTGCGGTCCTGCAATGACAAATAGGCCTTTGCCAGCTGCAGCGCCGCCTGGCTGTTGCCCGAGGATAAGGCGCTGGCAAAGGTGAGATACTGCAAGCGCTTCTTGCGATCTTTTTCCTGTTCCGCCAGATTCAGCCAGTTGCTGGCAGTCAAGACCACACGAAAGGTTACATATCCAAAAGGCGTTCCATCTTTTTTGAACTCAAGGCGGTATTCTTTTCCCTTGCCGTCTTGAGTGGTCTGCAGAGAATCCTCCACCATCTGGTCAATCTTGATCGCTTCATCGAGGCTGAGATCGGGGTGTATAGGATCAATCCATGCAGACAGCCCTCGATTGAACAGAACGCTGGTATCAACGTTGACCAGGCTCACGGAATCTCCTGAAGCAACGTCGAGCACTGCTTCGGAAGGAAGCTCCCTTTCCGTGCCATTTACCTTGAGCGTAACCGAGTGAAGTTTCGGTGAAGACGAGAAGAACCTGAAGGTTTTTTGTACGGTGTCGCTGACCAGTTCCGGGAAAAAGTAGACGAAAATGACACCACCGATTATGCAGAGGATTAGATAGAAAAGTAGAGAACTGCCGCTGAGAGACGATTGTTTCCGTTTTTTTCTTTTTCTTCGAGTTATCGGTTCGTACATCGATTTAATTACACAAGCGTTAGATCGTTTAAGGACTAGATGTCGTGGTGCTCGGCCCGATCATGCTGCACAGCAAGCAGCAGCCGCATGTCCATGACATTGGTGCGTGTTGGACCAGTGATGACCAGATCTCCCAACTGTTCAAAAAAATGATACGAGTCATTCTCTTCCAGGAACGTAGTAGGATTGAGCTGTTTTCGAGCTGCCCGCTCGATCATGCGCCAGTCAGCAAAAGCTCCGGCGGCATCGGTCGGACCATCGGTCCCGTCGGTATTGGCACTGAATACAGCTGCTCCTTCCCAGCCAGAGATTTCCATGCCGCAGGCAAGAACGAACTCCTGGTTTCTGCCTCCGCAGCCTCTGCCGCGAACGGTCACGGTCGTTTCACCACCGGATATGACACATGCTGGCAGCGGTACTGGATTGCCGGAGCTGAGCAGCTCCTTGAGAATAGCAGCGTGCAGGCGAGCGGCTTCCCTTGACTCGCCTTCTATAAAAGATGAGAGAATCAGGGTGTGATACCCCAGGTGCTGCGCTTCTGCAGCTGCCGCCTCCAAGCATTGGCTGTTGCTCCCGATAATGAACGAATGTGAACGGCTGAAAGCCGGGTCGCCACGCTTGCGCGTTTCCGGCTTTTCGCCAGCTGCTCCCTGCTCGAGATAAGTTCTCACCGCTGCAGGTATTCGCTCCAGCAGTGTATACCGGATCAGAATCTGAATGCAATCCTGATACGTGCTTTCGTCCGGCACTGTCGGACCCGAGGCTATGCTCGCCAGGTTGTTGCCGATAACGTCCGAGAGAATGAGCGAAATCAGAGTAGCCGGAGCCACGGCAGCGGCAAGACCTCCTCCTTTGATCGCGGAAAGGTGCTTTCGTACGGTATTGATTTCGTGAATGGAAGCCCCTGATTCGAGCAGCAATCTGGTAGTTTCCTGTTTGTCCCGCAAAGAGATGCCGGGAACCGGCATTGGCAAGAGTGCGGACCCGCCTCCGGAAATCAAGCAAAAGACTAGATCGTTTTCCTCAAAGGTCTCTGCCAGAGCGACCAGCTCCCGAGCACCCCGGAGGCCTGATTCATCGGGTACAGGGTGGCCGGCCTCGATGCTTCGAATGCTTCGGAGCTGTGCGGTGTAACCATATTTCACGATTACCAATCCGCCACAGAGACGCTCTCCGAGTACGTTCTCCAGGCCGGCAGCCATTGCTGCGGATGCTTTGCCGGCACCGAGGACATACAGATTTCGGTATTGTTCCAGAGAATACCGGTTTCCGGCTACGGTAAGGTCGTTTTCAACCAGGTGAACATACTTCTTGACCGCCTCGCTGGGATCGACGGCTCGAAGACCGGCACCTAGTATGGCCTGGCAGTCTTGTTTAATGTTTCTTCCCATGACGGTCAACAAGCCAGCGCAGTGGCGGAAAAGAAAAAAAGTGCATTTTTTTTGCACCTTGCGTTCAAATTCTGGTCTATACGGTCATTATGGTGCGCTGACGCGGCAGTGCCGTGAAGCCAGCGTGAGGTCGCCAAATTCCTCATGTGTATAATACCATAGAAAAAAATTGATTTACATAGTTTTCATAAAACGGTATGGTGTGTCTGGCCGGTCTTGTGGCTATCCAGCCTTCGCGTCTCTGTTCCTGCTCGATAGAGACAAGTATCGCTATCAAATGTTTGACGACATCGTAAAAGGTCCCGCCTTCGGCGGGGGATAACGAGCTGAGGCGCAACCATCTGTCCCGCGCCTCGCGGGATTACTTCGTTGTCTCCAAGACGACTTTTTACGAGTCCATCAATGCTTAAAGGTGTTATCAGGTGCAACAATCAGTGAAGGACTGCATGTCATGTGCAGAGATCGATCTCGATGCTCTGGCGTTCAATGTTACTCAGGTTTCAAGCCTCATTGGTAAGAAAAGGAAAATACTTGCGGTCGTCAAGGCCAATGCCTATGGCCATGGTGCCGTCGAGATAGCCCGCGTATTGGAATCTCTTTCATCAATCGAATATTTTGGGGTTGCTTTTCCTGAAGAAGGCATTCATCTTCGCCAGGCAGGCATTCGGAAGCCAATCCTTATTCTTGCAGGTATTCTCCCCGAGCACGTTGAAAGCATGTACGAGTATCAGCTCACACCGGTTATCTACGATCTTGACACGGTGACGTACCTGGAGGATGAGGGCAGACGGCGGCAGCAGTCATTGGCGGTTCATCTCAAGGTTGACACGGGAATGAACCGGCTGGGTGTTTCTCCAGGGGGGGCGGAGAATTTTTTGGTTCGGTGGAAGCAGTTCCAGGCGGTA
>Ga0116143_10002399_pt1 | contig 20465 bp, 14 predicted proteins | sample AD_UKC034_MetaG_FD_89745 | JGI IMG/M metagenome (GOLD analysis project Ga0116143, IMG submission 89745) | Active sludge microbial communities of municipal wastewater-treating anaerobic digesters from USA - AD_UKC034_MetaG | ecosystem: Engineered > Bioreactor > Anaerobic > Digestate | place: USA...
TATTGGGAGCAGTGGGCAAAAGATGTAGCCATTATTGCCGAACGCCAGATTGAACGTATTCAGTACCTGATTACCGAAAAGAAAGACCAACGGGAAGCCTTTGAAAAATTCCTGTTGGGCTTACAAAAAAATATCAATCCCAGCATTACCGAAGCACAAGCGGTAGAAATGTTGGCACAGCACATTATTACCAAGCCCATTTTTGAAGCATTATTTGAAGGATATTCTTTCGTAAAACACAATGCCGTTTCGATTTCCATGCAACGCATGTTGGATGAGTTGGAACCACAAACCTTGGTAGATGAATCGGAATCGCTGCAAAAGTTTTATGCATTCGTAAAACGTAACGCTTCGGGAATAGATAATGCCAAAGGCAAACAGGAAATCATTATCCGACTGTACGACAATTTCTTTAAAGCTGCTTTCCCAAAAATGGTGGAGCAATTGGGAATTGTGTATACGCCTGTGGAAGTGGTGGACTTTATTGTGCGTTCGGTGGATGATGTATTGAAACAGGAATTTGACCGCAGCATTTCAGACGAAAACATACACATACTCGACCCCTTTACAGGAACGGGAACATTTATGACCCGACTGCTGCAAAGCGGATTGATTAAGCAAGACGATTTAGAACGGAAATATCAGTATGAACTTCATGCCAATGAAATTGTATTGTTGGCGTATTACATAGCTGCCGTAAACATTGAAAATGCGTACCACGATTTACGCAATGATGACAACGAATACGAACCCTTTGAAGGAATTGTATTAACTGACACTTTCCAATTAGGCGAAACAGACGAAAGCCAAAAACTTTTCTCGGAAATGTTTCCGCAAAACTCGGCAAGGGTAGCACGTCAAAAGAAAGCTTCTCTGCGGGTAATTATGGGAAATCCGCCATATTCCATTGGGCAAAGATCCGCTAACGACAATGCTCAAAATCAGAAATACGAAAAGTTAGATAGCGATATTGCCCGAACCTATGCCAAGCTATCTTCCGCAGGTCTGAACAAATCGCTTTATGATGCTTACATAAAAGCCTTCCGCTGGAGTACCGACCGTTTAGACCCAAAGAATGGCGGTATCATTGCTTTTGTGAGCAACGGAGCTTGGTTAGACGGAAACAGCACAGACGGTTTCCGTAAATCGTTAGAAAAAGAATTTTCAAGCATTTGGGTGTTCAATCTTCGGGGAAACCAACGCACCAGTGGTGAATTGAGCCGTAAAGAAGGCGGTAAAATTTTTGGTTCAGGTTCACGCACACCTATTGCCATAACGCTATTGGTAAAAAACCCACAAGCCACCAACAAACAAGCTACCATTCATTACCACGACATTGGCGATTACCTGAGCCGTGAAGATAAATTAGCCAAGATTGCCAATTTTAAAACCGTGGCAAATCCTGCTTTGACTTGGAAAACGCTTGAACCCAATGCCGAAGGCGATTGGCTCAACCAACGGAATGATGTGTTTGACACCTTCATTCCAATGGCTCCTGAAAAGAAGTTTGATGCGAAAAGTGAATCATTCTTCAGCACGTATGCAATTGGCGTAGCTTCAAATAGAGATGCTTGGGTTTATAATTTTTCGACTCAAGAAATTGAACGAAATATGAAACGAACAATTGCCTTCTACAATGAACAACAAGCCAATTTCAAACAAGCAAGAGCGAAAAACTCCAAACTAAAAGTTGAAGATTTCATTGATTCAACTCCTACTCAAATAAGTTGGACTAGGTCATTGAGAAAAGATGTTGAAAAGGTTGTAACACACAACTTTCAAAAAAATGAGATTAAGACGGGTTTGTATAGGCCTTTCTTCAAACAGCGTTTATATTTTGATAAACCATTTATTGAAAGTCCGGGGTTAAGTCCAAAGCTTTTTCCAAATGAAAAATTAGGAAACAGACTTATTACCATAACTGGCTCAGGTGCAAGTAAAGATTTTTCGGCATTAATTACTGATAGAATTACCAATCTTGATGCTTTGGAAAAAGCTCAATGTTTTCCATTGTTTCATTACGAAGAACGCCAAAAGAACAGCCCAAGTCTATTTGATGCCACAGGAGAAAATGAGTATATCCGAAGGGATGGCGTTTCGAATTTTATTTTAGGAAGAGCCAAAAAGCAATACGGTAAAAACGTAGGCAAGGAAGATATTTTCTATTATGTGTATGGTATTTTGCATAGCCCCGATTACCGCACTGCCTTTGCCAATGATTTAAAAAAAATGCTACCCCGCATTCCGTTGGTAGAAGATGTTCGGGATTTTTGGAAGTTCAGCAAAGCAGGTCGGGCATTGGCAGAATTACACATTAACTACGAGAGTGTACCGCCCTATGAAGGTGTGCAGGTATCAGGAGAAAGCAGTGGATTCTTCTCCGTAGAAAAAATGCGTTACCCCAAAAAAGGGCAAACCGACACCATTATTTACAACAGCAAGATTGTGGTTTCAAGCATTCCTGCCAAGGCGTATGAATATTTGGTAAACGGCAAATCTGCCATTGATTGGATACTGGAACGCTATGCCGTAACCATAAACAAAGATAGCGGCATTAAAAACGACCCCAACGATTGGGCAAAAGAAGTCGGCAACCCACGCTACATTTTGGATTTGCTATTAAGTGTAATCAATGTAAGTGTGCAGACGGTGGAGATTTTGGAGGGGCTGCCGAAATTGGAATTTGAATTAGAACATCAAAATATAGAAGAATGAAGCTACTAAGTAACGGATTTGAATACAAAGTAATATCTGACAAAGTGGCTCTTTACTATGGAGAACAACCACATCCATTTGCGAAGAAGGTGACTAAGGCGAAATATGTTTCTATCCTTGAATCTGTTCTTATAGATGGTTCAATATCTTTTAAAGAAACGAGCGAGTTCTTTTACTTCGCCTTTGTACCACTTGAAGGGCTCAACAATGAATTGACAATTGACATTGGACGAAACAAATCGCTGAAAAAGGAATTTGTAAAATGGAAACTGTATAATGTCCTAAAAAACCATTTTATAATTGATTTTACGAAATACGGTAGTGATTTAAGTCTATATAAGAAAAATCCTTCTAGTCAATGGCAAAATTGGGATAGCTTTTCTTCTTACAACTTAATCATAAGGGGATGGGAAATACACATAAGTGTAGGAAGTCGAAACACGCTTATATCTAAAGCAACGGTTCAAAATTTCACAGTTAAAGGTTTCCCTGCTTATAAAGCATTAGTTGACGGGCATATCCAACACAAGGAAACTTTAGAACAGAATGTTGATTATCATGTTTTAGCAAGCCAAGAAATAAGGATTAATGAACAATTAATTTCTCGTCCAGTACTTCCTAACTATTCAAACTACTTCAAGGACATTTCTACAACTTATCAAACTTTGATTAGTTACGAGTATGAAGGACTAGTTCTTTTAAAAGATGGATTTAAAGAATTGATGAGTGGCCGTGATTATTTCCCTGTAGCAAGAGATTATAATGTCATGAAGTTTAAGGATGGGCATACAAATATAAATGCTGCAAACGGGATGAAAATGGCGGGCCCTTTTAAGGGACCAAGTATTGATTTAAAAAATCTAGAGTTCATATTCATTTACCCCAACAAGGAAAAGGTTACAGAACTATTCTACTGCTTTAGAAATGGAAAAACAGCATATTATCCCGGTTTAGAACGCTATGTAGATATTCCAATTAGACAACCATCAAAAGAAATTGTACTAAAATACGATTATAACAATTTTGAAAATCTCCCTGAACTCGTTAATAATCATATACAATCAGTAAAAGAACAAATGCCAAATAAAATCTTCTTTGCTATTGTTCTACTACCAAAATCAAAAAAGGATAGTAGTGAAGGTGATGTTGAATATTACGAGTTAAAGAAAGTGCTTATTGAAAATGAAGTGCCGAGTCAATTCATAGATGAGAGAGAAATCGGAACAAACAATTTTGTCTATTGGCTGCCAAATATTTCAATCGCAATTCAAGCAAAACTAGGTGGCGTTCCTTGGAAATTGAATAGGCAAGAAGATAAAGAACTTATTGTTGGTTTTGGGGATGCAACTGAGTCTGACCAGCGTTTTATTGGCAGCACTGTATTTTTTGATAATAGTGGAAAGTTGAAAGCTAATAACTTTTTTCAAAGAGATAACTTAGTGGCATTTAAACAAAGTTTAAAAGAATCAATCCTTAATTACATTCAAGAAAATGCACAAAGACCTGAAAGGTTAATAATTCATTATTATAAAATACCAGGAGCAAAGGAGAAGGATGCTGTTCTGTATGCATTGAAAGATATTGGACTTGACATTCCTTATGTTATTGTGACAATTAATGATACTAAAGCAAAGGATTTTATTGCGTTTGATGAAAGTTATGGAAATGGCATGCCCATGAGTGGATTAGCTTGGCGAATTTCCCAAGAAGAATTCATCCTATTTAACAATACACGTTATGAAGAATGGCCACGTTCAGGAAAACCTGCAAAGCAAGAATACCCTATCAAATTGAAAATTTGGTTTTCTAATATTCATCATCGTTCAGAACCAAATATCCAAAAAGTAATTGGTCAAGTATTCGAATTTTCAAGAATGTATTGGAAATCTATCCATCAACAAAGTAAACCAGTAACCGCCACTTATCCTGAAATGATAGCCAAATATGGCAGCCAATTTCCAGATTACTCTATTCCTAAAAACCAGCTTACTCAAAATACACCATGGTTCATATGACGTTAATTACTGACATATTGAATGCACAAAATGTGATTGGTAGGTCATTGTTCCTTTTTGGTGCGGGTGCAACAAAGGATGCTGAATGCTTGATTTCTAGTGAAATGCTCGATGATATTCAAAAAATGGAATTGAGTAGTCCTGAAAAAGAAGCTCTCGACTTCCTTCTTTCAGCCTTACATTATCACTCTAGTTGGAAGAACATAAAAGAACGCAAAAAGCCTAATGAAAGAAATGGTCATCAACCTAATATTGAAGATTTGATGCTACTCATTAGAAGAATTATTCATAGAGACTCTTATTTACCTTATCCAATAACAGGCAGTTGGGCTGATAAAATAAACTTTCTCGAAATTGCTTGGAAAGATTTGAATAGAACATGGACTCCTCAAGAATCCAAAACCTTGTTTGACAATCTTGAAGAAAAATTAACTGAACGACTTTCTAAATGGCTCAATATGGGGGCAGAAAATACAGATTATTTAAAACCAATAAGCGAATATTTAAAAAACACAGAAGACCGCAGCTCAATTTTGGAGTTTTTTACACTGAATTACGATTTGGTTTTTGAAAAGCATTTTAATAGTTCTGATGAAACCCTTTTAAATACAGGCTTTAATAATGGCTTTTTTGATGGATTCATAGATAATTCAACCAGTTCTTCCTTCCGAATCAATTATTATAAACTTCATGGCTCAATTAATTGGGAAAAGGAAGAAACAGGAAAAATAAAAGAGTCCTTTTATTATAAGGACGAAAATCAAGTGTTCAATCGAAACAGAAGTGATTCTCCCGAAATGAGCGTTGAAGAATTTTTAAGTATTCCGCTTAATAAAGCACACATAATATTCGGACAAGGTGGTAAGTTTTTAACCGTTGACCCTTTTATTTCCTTGTTGTATCACTTTAAACAACAACTTAGTCAAAAGCAGATTTACTTCGTAATAGGATATAGTTTTTTTGACCCATATATAAACAATATGCTTTTAGAAGGATTAAGTGATGACCGAATCAATTCAAGATTGATGGTTGTTGTTAATCCCCAATTCAGTCAAGAATTTTTAAACACCCAAGAACGACAAAGCGAAGACTGGGAAGATATACTTAAAAACCGCTTTATTGACCATGTTCAGAACATTCAAAAGAGCACCTATTTGTCAGATTTGCCTAATTTCAATTTATTGGAAGTTTCACCTCAAAAGATTAAGATAATACCAAAGAGAACAAGTGAATTTTTCAATGAGTATTTTTCAGGTGGCAAAGGCTTGTCGGCTCTATTTGAAGAATTAAGAACAAAAGAAGAAAATATATTTTAAAGTGTTTGAATTATGCCAACCCTTCATAGCCACACATATTGCCAAGCCGCACAGCCAACGCTCAAACCCAAGCTTGGCAAAGAGTGTGTCTGTCCCAACGCACGACCAAAACGACCGAGAAACCAACGGACGAAAAAGAACTCCGAAACGATAACAGCGGTTTTGCAAAAAAGCGGGTTCAGTGGTAAATTGAACATTCTGCATCGCATCAACTTTTGTTGTGTATTGATAGTTTTGTGCTCCGAAATCCCTCACGAACGCCATGCGCAGAAACGTTAGCGCTAATGCCTTTCACTATTGAGATAAGAAGTAATCTTGGTAAAAAAACCAACTATATGAAAAATAAAATAATAATTGTAGCAATCGCGGGTATCCTAACAACAGGGATATTCATTTTCTTAAACTCTCGAAGGGAAAATAATGAACCCGACTTGGAATTTGAAACAGTAATTGTTGATTCTGACTCAATGTACAATACTAAAAATACTTTGCTTTTTGATTTTGAAAAAGCAACATTTCTACCAAATACAAGTAATAGGTTAGATTCCTTTCGAATTGAACTTAATAGTCTTCCAGCATATAGGTACAGCCAGATTGAAGAAGCCATGGCAGTTAGTGATGATCGATTTACCGCACAAAGGTATTGGTCATATGCGATCGACCAAAATATGAATATACAACTTGCAATGGGGAAATTAGATACCGTTAACAATCGAGGTCTTATCTATTCAGGAATTCTATTTAGTGATGATAACTTTGATGTAGTCCCAGCAAGGCCTAATCTATTTACTCGGTTAATTACGTCTAAATCGCAACAAGAGAAGGCATGGAGAAAGTTGCTAAAAGACTGTATGAAAACAGAACAGGACAAACGCCAAAGCTATTTTGGTGTGTCTTCCTTTTCCATAGGTACACTAATTTCAAAAAGGACGCTCAAGCCTACTGCGATATTAAAGGATATATTATTAAGTAACCCAGCGGAATATGATAAGCTAATTACTCCACAACCTAAAGGTAGTTGCAGTCAAACAATTACTACAGGAACGGAGTTCAGCAGTGCGTTTGCTGCAGTTTCTTCGCTTGCCGACGCAGAATTAACAGCTGAAATAATTCGAGCTAAAAAGACGTCAGTAGTTCCCGGTAGATACCACAATACTTTCCTTCTAGTACCTGCACTTAAGAAACTGTTAAAAAATACTACCAATAAGGATCTTCTTGAATACAAAGAACTTCTTTATTCTGGAGAAAACTATATCATTCTTAGCACAAAGACTATCGGTGGATATGAAGCGGATATTGAGCTAAATTCGACAACAAGTCCGGAACTAAAATTAAAGCTTGATGAAGGAATAGTTTACAAAATAGACTCCGCTGGGATTGAATTAAAATACAAAAAAGTATCCGAGAACAAGATACGCGCGAGCAGCTCAGAACTTTTTGTTCCGTTCGGTGAATACGGAAAACTTAAGGAAAAGAAAACAGGTGGAAACTAATCACAATACAGGACATGGGCAGTGGCGCAAACAATTAAGTTTGAACGCAGTGCAGAATTAAAATATCTGAATACCCGCGATTGCGGGTGCTGGAAATTTAATTCTGCATTGCGTTTCAAAACACTGCGTGCCCCATGCCACCTACTTTGGGTGAATGGCCACTCTGTTGGCGGGTTGAACAGCTTGTGTCGACTTCAGCGCCAGAATCCCATAGATACGATTTCGTTTTGTCTGTAGGTATTTAATGTTTGTTTCCTGAGGCATTTTACTAGTCGTATTTTCGTTTATTTGTTTTATCTCCTCCTTAATTAGTCTTTTACTGGCTTATCCGGATTTTTATCTCAAGTGTATCCGTCCTAGCAACTACTTATAGGTTTTGAGGTCGCCATTTTTGAGGCAGAAGGACATCCAGCAGCCCGTAGATTCGTTTAATCGATGTTATTTTTTTCAATTCCAGCTTGCTTAATTATGGCAAGAAAAGTACCTTTTTTCATATCCTTACCTCCATGCACAGGAACTATAACTGTTTTATTGGTATTAGGGTTGTGGAACAATTGGTGAGAGCCTTTGGATCGTTTAAAAATAAATCCGTTATCTTCTAAAATCTTAATCAGGTGCTTGGGGCTTTGGTTCATACAGTTTCCAGGTTTATAGAGTATTCCAGCGTATTGCTGTCATCGGGAATATCTTCACCTCTCTCCTGTAGTTCAAGAATATAAAGTTCAATAGCTTCTTTCGCCATTGCAATAGCTTCGTCCACATCTTCGCCATATGTAATACAGCCAGGCAATGCTGGCACAGAAACAGTAAAGCCTCCTTCGGCTTCTTTGTGTAAAAGAATCTTGTATGTGTACATGTTATTTAGCAATTAAAGTGCACAATATATCCCACATCCGATTATTGGTTCATGCCAAATCAATCAACTTGAATAAGGCTTGTTGTTCAAATGAGCCAAGTGTATACATTGTTTTAATTTTTTCCATTAAGGGTAAATTAAGTTCTTGTTCTAAATCGTTTGAGTGAAAGAACTGTGCAATATTTACCTCAAAAAACGAAACCAGTTTTCCTATCGCGGAAATCGCAGGCACTACCTTACCGCATACTATATGACTGTAAGTTACTTTTGACAGGCTTAAATCAACACAATCTTCCTTTTGACAAAACTGCACTACTTCGCTTAAGCGCCTGATTTTCTTATCTATTACCTCTATTGTCGGGACCATAATGAATCAAATAATACAGCTAAGTTAATAAAATAGTCATTTTACACCTTTCCAAAATAATCCCAAAATGGTCATTAGAAATCATGATGCGTGGTATAATTGGAATTTAAACCGGGGTCCGCGTAAAAGATTTGTCCGGAGGTGAAATAGATTTGAATGGTGGACAAATTTCTGGAAGAGCCTAGCAATTTTAGATATTTATACACAGAATAGCTGACTCATTGGAATTAAAAATATTCACGAATATGGAAAGTCTCAATCCGGGCTCAAATCAGTTGAAAAGAAAGATCAAAGTAAAACTTACTTGTTGACCTGATCCACTTTCAGGCGATCGTTGGCGTTGGCCAGCTCCCAGGCCAGGTAAAAGATATGGCGGGCGATTTTTTCCGTTTTGTCAAACAGAATCTTGTCAGCATCGTCCGTGATGCGGTGATAATCCTCGTGCACTCCACTGAAAAAGAAAATGGCGGGTATTCCCTTTTCTGCAAAGTTGTAGTGATCAGAACGATAATAATACCGGTTGGGATCGTTTTCGGAATTGTAGGTATAATCCAGAGTCAATCCGGACCTTCCCAGATTCACGTCTTCGTGTATGCGGTGTAAGTCTTTGGACAACCTGTCGGAGCCAATGACGTAAATGTAATCGGTCTTGTCCTTATACTTGGCGTCGGTACGCCCCACCATGTCCACATTGATGTTGACCACGGTATTTTCAAGCGGAAAGACAGGATCGTTGACATAATACATACTGCCCAGCAGGCCTTTTTCCTCACCTGTGACGAGCATACAGAGTACCGATCTTCTGGGACCCAGTCCCGACGTCTTTGCTGCCTGAAGAGCCTTGGCAATGAGGATCACGCTGCTCGTGCCGGAGGCATTGTCGTCCGCTCCATTGAATACTTCTTTGCCTTTCATCCCGATGTGGTCATAATGCGCGGTGACCACCACGACTTCGTCTTTTTTATCGGTACCTTCTATGTAGCCCAGCACATTTCTGCCCCGCACCTGATTGCCATCCCTGACCTGTTCTGCCGATATTTTTCTTTTGACCAGAACACTTTTGGGTTTGCCCTTTGCTTTTATTTTATCTCTGGCCTGTATCACCTTCTTGGTATAGCTACCCAGCAATTTGGAGACCAGGGTACTGGACAAATAAATGGAATTGGCCTGAGGTCGTTGGGATTCCTCTTCCTTTGCCAACAGGACGGAGGGACTGAGAATGTCCATCCTTTTGGCATCTGCCAGTTCTTTGAATTTGTCTTCGACAATGAGTACCAGTTTCACGCCATGCTTGTGCGCAGCCTGCAATTTGAGCTGGATGTCACTGCTCCATGCAGATAGTTCTTTCTTGCCGGTGATGTGACTGTTGCCATTTTTTCCTACGGGCTCTCCTTTGTAGATCAATATGACCTTTCCGGTGACATCCTGATTTTTATAATCGCTGTAGGCAGGGTCATCGATCCCGTACCCAAGAAAAAGAACCTCTTCAGTTTCCAGATTCAGATTCTGGTTGTCCCTGGCGAGGCTGACGTAATCCCATAAATTGCGAAATTCAAAATCATCTATTTTGAAATTCATTTTTTTCCAGTAGATCCATTTGAAACTTACGTTTTGAAAATGGTCTTTCATGCCCGGAGGAGGACTGACCTGATAGGAACGAAAACGGGATGCAATATACTCCGCAGCACTGTCATTGCCGGGTGATCCCAACTCTCTGCCTTTGCAGGAATCGGAAGCCAGGTAATACAAGATCTCCTTGAGCTCATCGCGTTGGATCTGTTCCGCTATTTTGGTGGCGGGATCTGTCAGTCTGGGACCGTACTGTGGGGTGGTGACCCCACTGAAATATTTTTCCTGAGCCTGAAGATAGCTTCCCGAAAGCAGCAGAAAGGCCAATAGAAATCTCAATATTTTCACTCTTCGATTTTATCTATCCTGGTCTGATGCCTGCCTCCTTCAAAGGTCGCATCCAAAAAGCTGGTCACTATGTTGCGCGCCTCTTCCTCTGTAACAAACCTTCCCGGCAAGGCCAGCACATTTGCATCGTTGTGTCGTCTGGCCAGTGATGCAATCTCAGGATTCCAGCAAAGCGCACAACGGATGCCCTTGATCTTATTCGCCGCAATCGCGATCCCGTTGCCACTGCCACAAATCACAATCCCCAGCTCGGCTTGGCCTTCAGCCACCGTAGAGGCCACTTTCTTACCGTAGTCCGGATAATCGACCGAATCAGACGAATAACATCCGTGGTCCACGACTGAATAACCCAATTCCGGCAACCAAAAAAGAAGTTGCTCCTTGAGCGGGAATCCTGCGTGGTCAGAACCTATTGCAATCACCTGGTGCATACACTCAGTATTAATTGATTACCGGTGCAGGATTGTATTTGGCAAGAAGTTTTTTAATTTCTTCTTCAAATGCAGCATCCTTGAGCTGTGGCAATATGCTGATGATTTCCTTTACACCTGAAAGTGTGAAAGCCTTGTCCTGCTGGAAGCTGGAGGCCAGGTCATCCGGTGAGAGGGAATCGTAGAATTTCATCATATCTGCTGTTTCCTCTGCCAGTATTTTCATATTGGCCTTTGCTTCTTCCAGTTTACCTCCACTGATGAGCATCTGGATGAAAGGCATCACCCGGATGTCGTACTGGAAATTCATATTGGGGAAGGACTTGAAGTACCTCATCGCCACTTCTGCAGACCTTGCCGTATCCCCTTGCGCTTCCAATATGGAACCCAGTCTCATCATCATCATTCTGAGGCCTTGTACACTGGGACCATAGGCATGATCTACATATAGCTTTTTCTGATCGAAATTGCCCCATTTGTATTTATTCATCACCGCCTCATAACTTTTTTCTACGTCCATGCGACCGGATCCATAGATCGACAGACTTCTGTCGCTCGGCGTAAATACGGGAGTTATCCGCAAAGCGAGACCTTCCATACTCATGTAGTCCTGGAGGCCCAAAAGTTTTTCCTGCTGACAGGTGACTGAGAAATAAATGGGACGATCATTGATGTTTGAATAAATAATGTCCAATACAGCGAGATCATCCTTGGTAATGTAATTACCGGGAAGGTTGACCGGTATTCTGTTGGTGATGGCGCTGTCTCCCTGACGGATCATACCCAGTTCCAGTGCTTTCTGAGGATCCACTTCGAGGAATGCCTTTCTGGTCGGAAGATAGGTTTCAAATTCACGACCGGATCCGGCTGATATCGGATGATCCTCCCCTAAAAATTTCAACAGGGATCCCAGACTCATTTCCACATCCGGAGCATTTTCGCCGGCCGGATTGAAATAGAAGATCTGGTTGCGGAGATAACCGCGGTATTGCTCTTTTGGAATGGACATCTTGACCGGAGCGGAATCATTTATTTTTCTCCTCTGGGAATCAATATACCAATCCACTGCGATCAGGCTCAGGTTGATCACCCGCACGTCGCGGCGGATGCCTTCCACTTCCTGTGCATACCAGACCGGATAGGTATCGTTGTCTCCATACGTGAAAATGATGGCATTGGGTTGACAGGACTCCAGTATGTTAATGGCATAATCCCGTGCAGCTGTAATCCCGTTTCTCGAGTGGTCGTCAAAGTTCTGGAATCCCATGATCACCGGTGCCGTAAGCACCACTGCCGTAGCGATGCCACCGGATAAGCCGGAAGCCATATGCAGTCTGTTGCGGAGCAGGTCCACCAGGAACAATACACCCAAGCCCACCCATATGGCAAATGTAAAGATGGAACCCACGAGTACATAATCCCTTTCTCGGGGTTCGTTGGGGGGAGAGTTGTTGAAAAAGCAAAGACCGAGACCCGTAATCAGCCACATCACCAGCAGCGCCAGAAAATCATTCCGGTCTTTTCTGAAATGGAAAATGACTCCAAGTATTCCAAAAATCAAGGGCAGGAAATAGTAGGTATTGCGGGCCATATTTTCCCGGATCACGCGAGGCAACTGATCCTGGTTGTACAATCGGGAACTATCGATCGCTTTGATACCAGACAGCCAGTGTCCGTCTTTTTTATCCCATGGAAAATAACCCTGGTCACCGTTTTGACGACCCACAAAATTCCAGTAGAAATACCTCCAGTACATCCATCCAAACTGATAGCTCCAAAGGAATTTCAAGTTATACAGCATATCGGGTTTTCCTTCCTGACGATTGGTCAGGTATTTCATCCACATGCGGTGCAACTGAACCCTTCCCTGATCGCTGTGGCTGATTCTGGGCAGAAATATTTCATCTTTTTTGGCAAATACATAGTCGAATTTGCGATCCACGACCACGTATTTATTGCCTTTGCGTCCATAGCGGTCTTCGGTTTTTGTATCGATCGGGCGGGCATCAAAATGGGGTCCCTTCAGCAAGGACCGGTCGCCGTATTGCTCCCTGTTGAGATAAGGTAAAAGACGAACCACGTCATCCGGATTGTTCATATTGACCGGAGTGTTGGCCATAGCCCTTAAAAGGACAACACCCACCGGGGTGTAGGAAATGGCGATCAGCATGGAGGTGAATACCAACTTGTAGATCAGGTCAGATCCTTTTTTCTTTGCATAGTTCAGGCCGTAATAGAAGATACCGGCCAGGAACAAGAGTGTAGGTATCAACCCGGTGTGAAATGGAAGTCCCAGTGAATTGACACAAAACATCTCGAACATGCTCCAAAGCTTGGGAATGCCGGATACCACCAGTACCTGAAACAACATGACCGCTGCCACGCCCACGATGGCGGAAACGACAAAGCCTTTGAAAGTTACTTTCGGCCATTTTTTATAGTAGTACAAAATAGCTATGGTCGGGAATGCCAGCAAACTCAGCAAGTGAACGCCTACCGACAGACCGGCAGAGTAGATGGAGAAAATCAGCCAGCGGTCGTGTTTGGGTTCATTGGGAAGGTAATACCATTTGACAGCAGACCACAGGGTCATGCAAGTGAACATGGTGGACATGGAGTAAACCTCGCCTTCCACCGCTGAAAACCAAATGGAAGTGGCAAATGCAGTGACCAGACCTGCTACCAGACCGGCTCCCATCACAGCCCAGTCAGCCGATGCCTCTTCGTCGCGGTTTCGTCCGTACAAAAGAATTTTGGCAAAAATGATCGTGGTCCAAGCAATGAACATGGCAGCGAAAGCCGAACAAATGCCCGACATGAGGTTGACAGCAAAAGCTATGTCCGATGGGGTATCCGAGAACAGGGTGGCCACCCAGGTGAACATGCGGCCGATGATCAGAAACACAGGGGCCCCCGGAGGGTGAACCACCTGTAGTTTGTAGGCTCCTAGAACAAATTCTCCACAATCCCAGAGGCTGCCTGTGCGCTCCACCGACATGAAATAAACAGCAAAAGTGATTAAAAACACCAGCCAGCCGGTCAGGTTTACCCGATTTAACGCCATATTCATCAGAAAATAAGTTTCTTACAAATTAAGAAAAAAATAATATTACGAAAATTAACATGTAAAAGTAGCTATTTCCATCATTCCACCAAACAAGAGGAGCTCCCAGTACCCGGTCTCAACGAAAAACAAGCGCCTAAATTGCACATTACCGTACCTTTGTACCCTTAAGTTCTGCTCATGATCAGATTAGTCATCCTGGCCCTGGCCATTTATGGTCTCTACATGCTTTTCTTTCAAAAAAAGAAAATCACTCCGGAACACGAAAGCAGAAAAAACCAAAGACCGGGCGATTACACGGATTACGAAGAAATTAAATAAAACAGTTTGCAAGATCTATCTTCCCTCATCCTGTACAAGGATCATCATTTTCTGGCAGCTTTCAAACCTCCTCTCATCCCTGTGCAGGAGGACCAGTCGGGCGATCCAAGCCTGCAAAGACTGATGAGCGCTTATGTGAAGCACGACCTGTATTTATGCCAGCGCATCGACAGGCCTGTGTCCGGATTGGTCTTGTTTGGCCAGACCGCCCAGGATCAGGCTGTCTTTCAGGAACTAATGGAACTGAGAAAAGTCGAAAAATATTATCTGGCCTTAGTGCCACTGACCCAGGACAAAGGACCGGTCATATTGAAGAACGGTTTGATCCACGATGCAAAATTGCACAAGGCTTTTGTTTCCTCCGAACCGGATGCCCGCATAGCCATCCTCGAATACAGCGTTTTGGCCCAACTGCAAAAATATTCCGTGCTTCTGGTCAAAACCCAGACGGGCCGATTTCATCAGATCAGATGCCAGCTTGCAGCAGCCGGCTTACCCATCAAGGGAGATGTGAAATATGGTGCAAGAAGATCCAACAAAGACAGATCCATAGGCCTTCATGCCTGGAAACTCAGATTTCAACACCCCAACACAAACCAGCTCCTGAATCTGGAAGCTCCTCTTTCCGATCACGACATCTGGCCCAGCGTCCAATCGGCGCTGGAACACATCAGCAAATCAGAATCATAACATGGAACGAACAGAAATAAACCAGTTTGGTGAATTCAAACTAATCGATCATCTCACGGAGAAATTTGTGTTGCATCACGAAAATACCCTTCTGGGAGTGGGAGACGATGCAGCTGTACTGATCGGCGGAGATCAAAACATTTTAATCAGTACCGATCTGATGGTGGAAGGCATTCATTTTGATCTGATGTACTTTCCCCTCAAGCATCTCGGCTATAAAGCCGTCATCAGCAATCTGTCCGACATCTGTGCCATGAATGGCATTGCGGAACAGATCACCGTATCCATTGCCATGTCCAACCGTTTTTCTGTGGAAGCTCTGGAAGAATTGTATGCCGGTATTCAGACTGCCTGCAATTTGTACAAGGTAGATTTGATCGGCGGAGATACGAGCAGCAGCCAAAAGGGTCTGATCATTTCCGTGACGGCCATCGGCAGGCAAAAACCCAATAAAATCACCTACCGGAGCGGCGCCAGGCCGGGTGATTTTCTCGTTGTGACCGGGGAGCTGGGAGGAGCTTATCTGGGACTGCAGCTTCTGGAGAGAGAAAAACAGATCTACCTGTCAGACCCCAATATCAAACCTCAGCTGGAGGACCACAAATACATGGTGGAACGCTTTCTGAAACCTGAAGCCAGAAGGGACATCATCAGTCTTCTGGAAAGGATCGGACTGGTGCCTACAGCCATGATCGATCTGTCCGACGGATTGTCCTCTGACCTGATGCATATCTGCCGCAAATCAGGTGTAGGTGCCGTCATAGAGGACCAGCTATTGCCTATACAAAACGAAGCAAAACAGCTTGCCTTGGAATTCCATATGGACCCGGGTATCTGTGCTCTCAACGGCGGAGAAGACTATGAGCTTTTGATGTGCGTCGATCCGCAGGACTACGACAAGATCAGATACCTCCCCGGTTTCAGTTACATCGGAGAAATTTTGCCGGCAGAATCCGGCATCAAGCTCAGAACCTCTTCGGGGAAAGAGCATCCGCTTCAGGCCCAGGGCTGGACCCATTTTTAAATCCTTTTTTGGTGAAAGTTCTGTTTGTGGCATTGCATGGGTATGGCCGATAAACGGTTTTCGCATACCTTTGCGCCTCAATTAAAAAACAAGAATATGTACAGGACACACGATTGCGGAGCATTGCGCATGGAACATGTAGGACAGGAAGTCACACTGGCCGGATGGGTTCAGGCGACGCGCAATCTCGGAGGACTCAGCTTTATCGATCTCCGGGACCGCTATGGCATCACTCAGTTGTCCTTCAACATGGAAGTCAACCCGGAATTATGTCAGGAAGCCCGTCGCTGCGGACGCGAATATGTGGTGCGTGCGCAAGGCATCGTGCGGGAAAGAACCAGTAAAAACCCCAACAGGCCTACCGGAGATATAGAAATTGAAGTAAAAAGTCTCGATATCCTCAATGCTTCCGTGGTACCGCCCTTCACCATCGAAGACGACACAGACGGCGGCGATGAGTTGCGCATGAAATATCGCTATCTGGACATCCGAAGGACTCCGGTTCGGGAAAAATTGATCTTCCGGCACAAAATTGCTCTGGAGACCCGCAAATTCCTCAGCGAACAGGGTTTCCTCGAAATAGAAACGCCTTACCTGATCAAATCCACTCCCGAGGGAGCCAGGGACTTTATCGTGCCCAGCCGGATGAACCCGGGCCAATGGTATGCTTTGCCCCAATCTCCTCAGACTTTTAAACAGATCCTGATGGTAGGCGGCATGGATCGATATTTTCAGATCGTCCGCTGTTTCCGGGATGAGGACCTGAGGGCGGACCGCCAGCCGGAATTTACCCAGATTGACTGCGAAATGGCCTTTGTGGAGCGAGAAGATGTGTTACAGACCTTCGAAAGCCTGATGAGGTATCTCTTCCGCCAAACCCTGGGTATAGAGCTGCCGGAATTCCCCAGAATGAGTTATGATGAAGCGATGGCATCCTACGGATCGGACAAACCGGATCTTAGATTTGACATGAAGTTTGTGGCCCTGGACGGCCTGCGGGGTGGGGGCTTTCAGGTCATTGACAACGCCCCCTTTATGCGCGGGATCGTGGTCAAAGGCCTGGAGGAGAAATTCACAAATAAAGAAATCAACGACCTGACAGACTGGGTGAAACGCCCACAGATCGGAGCAAAAGGCATGATGTATGTCCGGTATAGCCCCGATGGCGTGAAATCTTCCATCCTCAAATTTTACAGCGAGGAAAAACTGGTGGAGGCAGGTAAGGCCGTGGGTGCAGGGCCAGGAGATGTAATCCTGATCCTGACAGGAGAAAAAGACGCTGTGCTGAAGCAATTGGGAGATTTACGACTCGAAGTGGCAAGGAGATTTGAACTGATCCCTACATCTGTTTTCAAACCGCTCTGGGTTTTGGACTTTCCTTTGTTGGAGTGGGACGAAGAGTCGGGGAGGTTTTTTGCCATGCACCATCCATTTACCAGTCCGCTGCCACAGGATATGCACAAAATGGAGTCATCTGATCGCGAAACGCTTTCATCTATCCGCGCTGCCGCCTACGATATGGTGATCAACGGAGCCGAGCTGGGTGGCGGATCCATCCGCATCCACGACAGAACACTTCAGGAAAAGAATTTCGAGCTGCTTGGATTCTCCAAAGAAGAAGCTGAACATCAGTTTGGATTTCTCATGGGTGCATTCGAACAGGGAGCCCCTCCACATGGTGGCATTGCCTTTGGTCTGGACCGCGTTTGCGCCATCATGCAAGGCAGCACTTCCATCCGGGATTACATCGCATTCCCCAAAAACAACCAGGGAAGGGATATGATGATCGACGCGCCATCTGAGATTGATCCCAAACAACTGAAAGAACTGGGGATCTGACCGATCTTAACGGAAGGAATGCCATTCCTGATCGCAGTTACAAACTGTGATTATCGAAGTTTCGAAAATACTCAGCTGCGATCAGAGGATTTTCCCAGCCTGAAATCTATTTTGGCAAAGATCCTGAATGGATATTTTCTTAAACCAGCTCCTTTCTCAATCTTGCAACGGGAATATTCATTTGCTCGCGATACTTGGCGATGGTGCGTCTGGCGATGTTATAACCTTTGCGCAGCAACATCTCCTTCAGTTTTTCATCGCTCAGCGGTTTGCGCTTGCTTTCTTTGAGAATCATCTCTGATAGAATTTTTTTGACCTCCAGCGTGGAGACTTCGTCCCCTTCTTCCGTCTGCAGGGATTCCGAGAAAAATTCTTTCAGCCTCTTGGTCCCAAATTCGGTTTGTACAAATTTGCTGTTGGCCACACGGGACACGGTGGAAATATCCAGACCCGTGATATCGGCAATATCCTTCAGGATCATGGGTTTTATCTTCTTCTGATCGCCTGTCAGAAAATACTCCTGCTGGAATTGCATAATGGCGTACATCGTGCGGTACAAGGTGTCCTGTCTCTGACGGATGGCGTCAATAAACCACTTGGCGCTTTCTATCTTTTGTTTGATGAACATGACCGCCTCTTTTTCCTTACGGCCATTGTTGCCTGCTTTTTTCTGATCGTTGTATTCCCTGAGCATTTCCATGTAGTGATCATTGATCTTGAGGTCAGGGGCATTTTTGGAGTTGATCACCAATTCAAGCTCGCCATCCCGATTCTGAACCGTAAAATCAGGGACGATGTAATGACCCATAACAGAGTTGACAGACAAGGGGTCTACATAACCGGACGAGGGCTTTGGATTCAGTTTGAGGATCTCATCCATGGCTGCTTTCAGCTGGGCTTCAGACAGTCCCAGTGATCGCTGCATCCGGGTATAGTGTTTCTTGGTAAACTCTTCGAAAAATCGCTCCAGAATGGTCTCAGCCAGTTTCAATGCCTTCAGTTTGACCCGGGAAGTCTCTGTCCGGATCTTGACGCGAATCTGGATCAGCAGACACTCCTGAAGATCCCGTGCGCCGACGCCCGGTGGATCAAAGGACTGGATCATTTTCAGAATGGATTGGATCTCCGCCTCATTCGTGTCGATATTCTGGGAGAAAATAAGGTCATCTATGATGGCCGTAGGCTCTCTGCGCAGATAGCCGTCATCGTCGATGGAACCCACGATCTGCAGGGCGATCTTGTATTGGTCTTCCGTTCTCAGAGGCAAAAGGCCAATCTGGCGTTCCAGATGATCGTGGAAGGTATTCTCCACTGCATAGGGAACCGATTTTTGCTCTTCGGTTTCTCCGGAATAATCATCTGTTCTGTATTTGTAAGATGCTGTATCGTCCTCCAGATAATTATTGAGGTATTCTTCAAAGTCATCGCCGGAAGACTCCAGCATGGGATCCTTTTCTTCAAATTCCTGAGCGCTTTCGCTGAAATCATCGGCCGAGGTATCGCTTTCAGCCTGAATTTCAAAGCGTTCTGAATCATCTTCCATTTCATTGCCCTCTTCGAGGGCCGGATTTTGCTCCAATTCCTCCTTGATCCTTTGGTCCAGGATGGCTGTAGGAATCTGGAGCAGCTTCATGAGCTGAATTTGTTGGGGAGAAAGCTTCTGGAGAAGCTTTTGGCTAAGATGCTGTTTGATCATATTTTATACGTCCTTTAAAACAATAGCTTTCGATGGTTGGTTCTAAAACCAGTTTCGTAGTATTGCAGGGCAAATATAAATACAAATACACATATTACAATTTTTTTTAATACATTAATTATTTTCTATGAACCGACACGAGCGGATTGAGGCACTTCGGGCCCTGATGAGAGAGGCAGGTGTGGACGCCCTGATCATTCCTTCTGCTGACCCTCATCAGAGCGAATATCTGCCAGAGCACTGGAGCGGAAGGACCTGGATGACCGGTTTTGACGGTTCAGCCGGCACAGCCCTTGTGACCGCTCAACATGCCGGCCTCTGGACAGACGTCCGCTATTTCCTTCAGGCGGAAAAACAACTTGCGGGTGGACCCTTTGTCCTGCACAAGTTGAGTGTGCAGACCCAGGCGGAATATCTGGATTGGTGCATCGCCAACCTGTCTCCGGGTCAAACCCTGGCTTGCGACTTTTTATGCCTGTCCTTTGGACAGTTAAAGGCTTTTGACGAAAAGCTCCGGGCTGCCGGCTTCCAGTTCAAGGATTGTGGGGACTTGCTTTCTAAAATCTGGTCTGACCGACCGGCTTTACCTGCCAGGCCCATTTATGAACACGAGGTACATTTTTCCGGAATGGACCGGCGCCAAAAAATTGCCCTGATCCGTTCTGAAATGAGCAAAATGAAGGCGGATCATCTTTTGGTATCAGCCCTGGATGAGCTTGCA
>Ga0116143_10002404_pt1 | contig 20443 bp, 17 predicted proteins | sample AD_UKC034_MetaG_FD_89745 | JGI IMG/M metagenome (GOLD analysis project Ga0116143, IMG submission 89745) | Active sludge microbial communities of municipal wastewater-treating anaerobic digesters from USA - AD_UKC034_MetaG | ecosystem: Engineered > Bioreactor > Anaerobic > Digestate | place: USA...
AAAACTGCTGAAAAGCGGCAGCAGTGAATCATTGCAACACCATGCATTAACAGTCGAATACACTTCCAATCCTGCCTGGTATGCTGTACAGGCACTGCCCTACCTGATGGAGTACCCATATGAATGTGCGGAACAAACCTGGAACCGTTATTATGCCAATTCATTGGCCAGTTATATTGCTAACTCATCACCAAAGATCAAACAGGTATTTGAACAATGGAAAATAAAAGATACTGCGGCTTTAATAAGTAATCTGCAAAAGAACCAGGAACTGAAAGCTGTATTGCTGGAAGAAACACCCTGGGTATTGCAGGCAAAAAATGAAACGGAACAAAAAAGGAATATCGCCCTGCTGTTTGATATGATGAAAATGAGTGAGCAGCTTAACAGCTCCTATGAGAAACTGAAGCAAATGCAAAGCAGCAATGGCGGCTTTGTATGGTTTACCGGCGGGCCGGATGATCGTTACATTACACAATACATTGTTACAGGTATCGGTCATTTGAAAAAACTAAAAGGCATTGCAGCCGGGCAAGAGACTAAACTGAAAGCCATTCTTTCAACTGCTATTCCTTACTTAGATAAAAAGATAAAGGAGGATTATGATGAACTGGTAAAGTATAAAACCGATCTGAAAAAATATACTCCGGGCCATACCACTATCCAATACCTGTATATGCGTAGTTTCTTCCCTGAATATGAAATAGCCAAAACATCTCAAACGGCTTATACTTATTTCCGCGGCAGAATGCAGCAAACATGGGTTGGGCAAAGTAAATATATGCAGGGAATGGCAGCACTGGCGCTGCACAGAACTGCTGATACAAAAACCCCGGCTGCGATTCTGAAATCATTGAAAGAAACCTCGATTACAAACGAAGAAATGGGTATGTACTGGAAAGATCAGCGATACGGCTGGTTCTGGTACGAAATGCCGATAGAAACCCACTCATTACTGATTGAAACATTCCAGGAAGTGGCGAAAGATTCAAAAACAGTAGATGACCTGAGAACATGGTTATTAAAAAATAAACAAACCAATAACTGGAAAACTACGAAAGCCACAGCAGAGGCATGTTATGCGTTATTATTACAAGGCACAGAGTGGCTAAGTGAAGAACCTTTAGTAGAAGTAACGCTGGGAAATCTCTCTGTTAAATCAACCGATAACAAACAGGAAGCCGGAACCGGTTATTTCAAGAAAGTGATTGACGACAAGAATGTAGCGCCACAAATGGGAAATATAATTGTAAAGGTAACCCACCCACCTTCCCAATCAACAAATCAACCAGCTAACCAGGCATCCTGGGGTGGCATTTACTGGCAGTATTTCGAAGACCTTGATAAAATAACCACTGCCACTACCCCATTAAAATTATCAAAGAAACTGTTTGTAGAAGGGAATACGGACCGGGGACCCGTAATAACACCAGTAAACGACGGCGATGCTATCAAAGTAGGTGACAAAATAAAAGTAAGAGTAGAGTTGAGGGTGGACCGTGATATGGAATATGTCCATATGAAAGACATGCGGGCTTCAGCGTTGGAGCCTGTGAATGTATTGAGCCAATACAAATGGCAGGGAGGATTGGGCTATTACGAAAGCACCAAAGATGCCAGCACCAATTTCTTTTTTAACTACCTGCGGAAAGGCACTTATGTATTTGAATACACTTTGTTTGCAACCCATGCAGGTAATTTCAGCAATGGAATCACCTCTATACAATGCATGTATGCACCTGAATTCTCATCACACTCCGAGGGAGTACGCATAACCGTTGAATGAAGAAAAATTTATCACAAAGACATATACAAAAAGTTATATGTCTTTGTGATTTTTTGGCAACCCTATTTTTGCAATATGTATATTGATTATCTGGTTATCGGTCAGGGAATTTCAGGAACATGGCTTAGTTATTACCTGCAAAAAGAAAGAAAGTCATTTCTTGTTATTGACAACAATAAGCCCAATGCTTCTTCCCGCCTGGCCGCCGGAATTATTAACCCGGTTACAGGGCGTCGCCATGTGGAAGTATGGCTGGCAGACGAAATACTTCCTTTTGCCTGGCAGTCTTATAATCAATTAGGCAACGAGTTGGATATTTCTGCTATTTCGACAAAAAGTGTCATTGATTTTTTTCCAAGCCCTCAAATGAAACTGAGTTTCCAGAAACGGATTGAGGAAAAAGGAAATTTCGTATTCGACTATCCTGATCAAAATCACTTTACATCATTGTTTCATTATGAATTGGGATGTGGCGAAGTAAAACCTGTTTACATTGCCCACCTTGAAAACATTATTCCTGCCTGGAGACAAAAACTGAAATCAGGTTCTGTTTTGATTGAAGAACAATTTGATATAGATAATCTTTCCCTGACAGCAACTTCCGTTCAGTACAAAGATATCGTTGCTGAAAAGATTATTTTCTGTGACGGATATGACGGTGGCAATAATCCTTATTTTAAGTTGCTGCCCTTTGCTCCAAATAAGGGAGAATTACTCATTGCAGAAATTCCTGGCCTGCCCACTAATCATATTTATAAAAAAGGAATGATAATGGTGCCGCTGGCCACACCCGGCATGTGGTGGGTCGGTTCAAACTATCATTGGGAATTTGATACAGATCAGCCGACAAAAGAATTCAGGGAGAAAACTGAGCAATTACTCAGGGACTGGCTAAAAGTACCTTTCACAATTGCCGCACATCATTGCGGTATTCGTCCCGCTACACTTGAAAGAAGGCCGTTTGTTGGTTTGCACCCGGTTTACCCGGCTATCGGCATTCTGAATGGAATGGGAACAAAGGGGTCTTCCCTGGCGCCTTTTTTTGCCCGGCAAATGGCTGATCACATGCTGTACAATCATCCTATCCACCCGGAGGCGGATGTAAACAGGTTCAGCAGAATACTTTCCCGCAACATTTCTTAACTTCCTGCTATTAATAAAATGGCAATGAAACAAACCAACGAATTATTCTATAGTATTCCTTCCCGCTACCGCAGGATGGAAAATATGCATATCGTTTTCTGGCTGGTGAAAGATATCAGCTGGTGTATGATCTGGCGGGAATTGGGTCTTGCCATGTTCATCCCTACGCTTACAATTTCAATAATCATTGCCTGGCGAACCCGTCATATTAAAGCAGAGCTTGCACATAACCTGGCTATCACTTTCTGGATTTGCGCTAATGGTTACTGGATGATCAGCGAGTTCTTTCATTTTGACGAGATGATTGTCTGGAATGAATTCACTGGTAAGCACCTTGCTTTAATTCCTTTTTTTACAGGTGCTTTGATATTGTCATATTATTATGCGGTACAGCGTCCACGGGATATAAAAAGAAACCAGACTGTTACTATGTAAAACTGATTTACAATAGATCCGGGTCAACCACTTTATACTCCAGAAGCGGATCTTGGTTTAATAGTTCACTAATCTCCTGGTACAGGCCCGGTAATCTATCTTTAAAAATAACCGGGTTTTCAAAAAAAGTTTCAACTGATACAGCCCAAAACTCATCAAAATTAGTAGTAGCATAATCATCGAGAAGATGACTGGCCCCCTTTCGCATAGCTCTGAAAATGGGACGCCCCTCATCGGAAAAAGCATTCAGCCTTTCTTTAAAATTCCTGTCATGAACATCTTCAAGTCCCAAATAGGCATCAAACTGCAGAGCATGCGCCATTTCATGCAGACCCACATTTTCAGAATCTGAATAATCACTGTATCCTGCCAGAAAATGGCTCCATGAAATATAGATGCCACTCCTGCTTACATGCCCGTAATATGTTTCCTGGTCAGCCTTCCTTTCATATTCCTTCCTTATGACATGAATGACGGGGTAATGATCCAGCATATAGTTTTTCAACCCGAATGTAAGCTGTACTGCCGCCCCTGCTATCAGCACAGGAATATGTTCAGCAGGTTCCATATAATGAAATTTGAACTGTTTTTCACTGACAAAATGCAATGTTCGTTCCAGGAACCGATGCTTTACCCCTTCCGGTAAAGATTTGTAATATGGGTTAAAAGAAAGAAGCCATTTATGATATTTTGTGCCATCGGCAGTATACATTTTCTTAATTTTTGAAGCGAGTCTTCTTTTTCCTATAATCCCAGGAAAGATTTCTGCTCCTTTGTTAATCATAACAAAGAAAACTCCCATAAGAAGCATAAAAAAAACTTCAGCAGCCGAAAGTCCACCTTCTTTATTTTCAGACTTAGTCACTTCGTCACCAGTCCAATAAGTCTGTACTACCGAATCGATATAAGGATCTCCTGTTAAAGGAGGAGGTCCAGTTTGCCCGGGTATATAGGTAGTATCAGGTGGTGGCATATACACTCAAACTCTATGTCAAGCGAAAATAACTGTATTTAAAAGCATTGCAAAACACCCGTAAATAAGCTCTCTGGGCTATCTTTGCGCCTCAGAAAAAGGACAAAAAATGTACAGAACTCATACCTGTGGCGAATTAAGAATTGAGCAAAAAGGAAAAGAAGTAACCCTGGCGGGGTGGGTACAAACCGTAAGAAAATTCGGAGCCATCACCTTTGTGGATATTCGTGACCGCTATGGTATTACCCAACTTCTGTTTGGGGAAGAACTGAACAAACAACTGGAAGAGAATCCACTTGGCCGTGAATTTGTTTTACAGGCAACCGGAACCGTGAATGAAAGGAGTAATAAAAACCCAAATATTCCAACCGGAGATATTGAAATAATTGTTTCCTCATTCAAAATTTTAAATAAATCAGCCGTTCCTCCTTTCACCATACAGGATGATACCGATGGCGGTGATGACCTGAGGATGAAATACCGCTTTCTTGATCTGAGAAGAAACGCAGTAAAGAAAAATCTTGAACTCCGCTATGCAGTAAACCGGGCTGCCAGGAATTATTTGCACCAGCATAATTTCATGGATATAGAAACGCCCTTCCTTATCAAATCAACACCTGAAGGCGCAAGGGATTTCGTAGTTCCATCAAGAATGAATCCTGGTCAATTTTATGCATTACCACAATCACCCCAAACTTTCAAACAGTTATTAATGGTAAGTGGTTACGACAGGTATTACCAGGTAGTAAAATGTTTCCGTGATGAAGACCTGAGAGCAGACCGTCAGCCAGAGTTCACCCAGATAGACTGTGAGATGGCCTTTGTGGAACAGGAAGATATCCTTAACATGTTTGAAGGGATGATCAAATCCATTTTTAAGGAAGTAAAAGGAATTGATTATACAGAGACCGTACAACGCATGACATGGGAAGATGCGATGTGGAATTATGGCAACGATAAGCCGGATATCCGTTTCGATATGAAACTGCTGAATCTGAAAAAGCCTGCCACCGTTTATACAGATAAAAAAAACAGAGCTGATTTAATAAACGGTGCTGATTTCAAAGTGTTTGATGAAGCAGAAACAGTATTGGCTATCGCTGTTCCGGGCTGCGGCGAATACAGCCGCAAACAAACAGATGAATTAACAGAGTGGGTAAAACGTCCACAGGTAGGAATGAAGGGGCTTGTGTTTATCAAAGTAAATACGGACGGAACATTTAAAAGCAGTGCAGATAAATTTTATAGTGAAGAAAGATTGAAAGCCATTGCTGATGGAGCTAATGCAAAAGCAGGTGATTTAGTACTGATTCTTGCAGGTGCAGAAGAAAGGACGAGGAAAGCCATCAGCGATCTTCGCATGGAAATGGCCAATCGTTTAGGCATGCGAAAAGACAACGAATTTAAATTGCTTTGGGTGCTTGACTTCCCGTTATTTGAATATGATGAGGAAGGAAATCGTTGGGTAGCCCGTCACCATCCGTTTACTTCACCCAAACCTGCACAGATTGAAACAATGATCAATAATAACCCTGTTATTGAAAATGCTGCTGAATATTTAAAACATCCCTATGCCAATATCAAAGCCAATGCCTATGACATGGTACTGAATGGAAATGAAATCGGAGGTGGTTCTATCCGTATTTTCCAGCGGGAGCTACAGGAAAAAATGTTTGCAGCACTCGGTATGGACAAAGAAGAACAGCTGCACAAATTTGGTTTCTTACTTGGTGCCTTTGAATACGGTGCTCCACCCCATGGTGGTATTGCCTTCGGCTTCGACAGGCTTTGCGCTATCCTCGGTGGCAGCGAAAGTATCCGGGACTTTATTGCATTTCCAAAGAATAATTCAGGAAGAGATGTGATGCTCGATGCGCCTGCAACGATTGATGAGAAACAATTTGAGGAGTTACAGATAAAATTGAATCTGAAATAGAGTTTTTTCTTGCCGGGGCCTTAAGGCCGCGGCAAGAAATTTGGACCTATTGGGCTTTGGCAAAACTTAAATCAGGAATTTAATAATTGTTTTAAAGCGATTGCAAGCTTCTCTGCATTCGGCAACATCGCTTGCTCCAATCCCATATTCATCGGTACAGCGGGGAGATTCAATGCTCCTACAACTTCAACAGGGGCATCCAACGATGTAAAACAATGTTTGGAAATACGTCCGGCTAATGCTTCTGCAAATGAATTGTTTTGCTGTTCTTCGGTCAGCACCAAACATTTGCCATGTGCCTTTACTCTCTCAAAGATCAGTTCTTCATCCAACGGGTAAAGTGTCCGCAGGTCAACTACTTCAATTTGCTGATTAAATTTCTTTGCTGCTGCCTTGGCCCAGTACACTCCCATGCCATATGTAATAACTAAACAACTTTCACCATTAGCCATCGCTGCATCGGAGGCTTTAATAACAACACTTGCTTTACCAAGCGGAATGATGTAGTCTCTTGAAGGCTCAATGGTTTTAGCTTCATCGGTACCAGGAACTTTACTCCAGTAAAGTCCTTTATGTTCCAGTATTACAACAGGGTTTCCATCATAAAAAGCTGCCTTCATCAGGCCCTTCATATCTGCTGCGTTAGATGGGTACACTACTTTAATTCCCTTAATGGAAAGCAAAGTGGTTTCCACACTACCACTATGATATGGTCCTCCACCTCCGTATGCCCCGATGGGCACCCGCAAGACCATGGATACGGGAAACTTGCCACAAGTCAGGTAACAGCTCTTTGATATCTCTGTCACCAGTTGGTTAAATCCCGGGTAGATATAATCCGCAAACTGTACTTCCACCACTGGCTTAATGCCCACAGCATTCAGTCCCACTGTAGAACCAACGATAAAGGCTTCCTGTATAGCAGTATTAAAAACCCGGTGTTCGCCAAACTGCTCAGCCAGTGTAGCGGCTTCACGAAATACACCACCCAATCGTTTACCTACATCCTGGCCGTACAAGATCATCTCCGGGTTATCTTCCATCAGCTCCCTGATAGCATATAAAGCGGCGTCGACCATCAGTACTTTTTCTGCATTAGCCGGGCTGCGTTCCCCTTTTTCCTCCTCTACCAGAGTAGGCACAAAAACATGTTGAGTTACTGATGCCGGGTCAGGTTCTGGTGCTGCTATGGCCTTTTTAAAATCCGCATCTATCCTTTCAGCAGCTTCTTTCTCTATCTGCTGTAATTCCGGTTCTGTTATTCCTCTTTCTATTAATTTTTTTCTTAATTGCGGAACAGGATCATTTTTTTCATGCTTTTCCCAATCTACCTGGCTGCGGTAAAAATCTTTTCGTACACCGCTTGTATGATGACCAAGCAATGGCGTTTCAGCATGTACAAGGCAGGGTTTCCTTTCTCTTCTTACAAAATCGCAAACCTCTTTCATCACCCTGTAAGAAGCTTCAAAGTCACTTCCATCAACCTGCACCCTGTTCATTCCCTTAAAGCCTGCAACATATTCATAAGCATTCATCGATCTCGCTTCACCGGCAGATACACTGATACCCCAGTTATTATCCTGCACTAAATAAATAACAGGTAGTTGCTTTAGTACAGCAAACTGCATGGCCTCGCTTACTTCCCCTTCAGTTACACTGGCATCACCCATTGAACAAATAACGATCGGCAATTCTCCGTTTACTCCTTTCTTCAGTCGCCCGGGATTTGATTTTTCCCAAAACCTGATACCTTGTGCAATGCCTGTTGTGGGAATAGCCTGCATACCGGTAGCACTGCTTTGATGAATGATCACCGGTTTATCATCTCCTTTATAGTTGGGGTGAGAATAATACTCACGGCCTCCTGTAAAAATATCGTCTGCCTTTGCCAGCAATTGCAGCATTTGCTGGTAAGGAGTAAATCCAAGTCCCTGTAACATGCTTTCGTCCCTGTAATAAGGACTTACAAAATCCTGCGACTGCAACTGAAAAGCTGTTGCCAGTTGTATTGCCTCATGCCCCCTTGACGTGGAATGAACATACTTGCAAACAGAGCGATTAGCCTCATAGGTTTCAGCCATCACTTTTACCTGGCTCATATAGCGGTAGGCCCGAAGTAATATGTCAGTATCAATCATTAAGCGTAAACATTAGCAATAAACAAAAATAAGGGAAAGCATATCCCTGTAAAAGAAAAGCCATTCGTTTTTGAACGAATGGCCTTTGTGGTTTGCAGTTGGTTTTGGTTTTCCTTCCGGAAATAGAATATTCTTAGTCAGATTTTATTTTACTTCAAGTGTAAACATGCTGTCATCCTCAATAAATCCCTCGAGTTCATCTCCTACCACCACTTCTCCCACTCCTGCCGGAGTTCCTGTAAAAATAATATCGCCAATATTCACAGAAAAATAGTTTGAGATATAGGAAACGATCTTGTCAAAGTTGTGGATCATATTGGCAGAATTACCCTGTTGCATCAATTCTTTATTCTTGTACAAGCAGAAATTAATATCTTTCTTGTTTTTAATATTTGCCAGAGGAACCCATTTACCAATTACAGCAGAATTATCCCAGGCTTTGGCCTTTTCCCAGGGTAGTCCTTTTTCCTTTAATTCATTCTGAATATCACGGGCCGTAAAATCTATACCCGCTGTAATGGCATCATAATATTTATTAGCAAATTTTTCCTGGATATACTTTCCATTTTTGCTGATACGCAATACCAGTTCGCATTCATAGTGAAGCTCGTTGGTAAATTCAGGGTAGTAGAAAGGCGTATGAGGTTGCAGTAAAGCACTTTTGGGTTTCATGAAAATAACGGGTTCATCCGGTACTTCATTACCCAGCTCTTTTGCATGTGCAACATAATTACGGCCAACACAGAAAATTTTCATAACAGGAAGTCACATTTTAATAAATACATCGGATACTTTACCATAGGGCTGTTATCCCATATATTCAGTGGCAATCAATATGTATATTGGATTTCCCCGGATAATTTAGTAAACCAATCAGACGCCATCCGGGGAGAGAGTCAGGAGTGCTAAAATAAGTAATCCATCTGATTTCTCATAACGAAAACTCTTTATTATTTACCTGGTTCATAGCTGTGGTAAGACCTTGTGTGGCAAATATTTCAATCACTTCTACAGCCTTCTCAATCTTTTGTTTAACCAGTGGTTCCTCCTCCTTTTTCCACTTACCTAACACAAAATCTGATTGATGTCCCTTTGGGTAGTCATTTCCTATGCCAAACCTTAATTTGGGATATTCTTTGGTTCCCAGTACTTCCTGCAGGCTTTTCAGACCATTGTGCCCGGCATCACTTCCGGAAGGTTTTACCCGTATTTTGCTCAACGGCAATGCCAGGTCATCTACAATTACCAGCAGGTTAGCAAGGGTTATTTTCTCCTTATCCATCCAGTATTTTACAGCTTTGCCGCTTAGGTTCATATAAGTGGTAGGACAGATACAGACAAAGGATTTCCCCTTCCACTTAATATCCGCTACATAAGCCAGTCTGTCAATCCTGAAGGCAGCACCATGTTTTTGCACAAAGGCATTTACCACATCAAAACCGATATTATGCCTTGTGTGGGCATATTCGTCACCAATATTTCCGAGACCAACAATAAGAAATTTCATACAAGTATTTACACAGGCCAAATATCGGATTTACTAAATGAAAAACCCGTCCCGATGGCAATCGGTACGGGTTTGAATGTTCTTACAGAAAAAGATTACTTCTTTGCTTTCGCAGCAGGTGCAGCAGCGGCAGGTGCAGCAGCGGCAGGTGCAGCTGCTCCGGCGGCAGGTGTCGCAGCTTCTTCCTGCTTCAATTGCCTTGTCAATACAACTGAAGCGATTGGAATACGGGGAGAATTCAGTATCTCATAATGTTCTTCCTTAACATCCTCTACCCTTATATTTCCATTCAGCTCTAAATCGTCAATTGACACCTCTATCTGTTCTTTCAGGTACTTGGGATATGTCTTTACTTTAAGTGACTTCATTTTAGTAATAAGCTTACCACCATCTTTTACTCCCTTAGAAGTGCCAACAAATTTTAAAGGAATCTCTGCAATCATTTTTTTATCATCCACCAGTTCCAGCAGATCTACGTGGATCAGTTTATCATCTACTTTATCAAACTGGAGGTCTTTCATGATGGTTCTGTAAGTTTTGCCATCCAATTTTACTTCTGCGATCTGGAAACTTGGTGTGTACACTAAATTTTTGAAAGCTGCAGCAGGAGCATAAAAGTTGATCTCCTGTGAGCCGCCATAAATTACACCGGGCACCAGTTCCTGAGAGCGGAGTTCTCGGGTGGCGCTTTTGCCGAATCCGGTCCTCAGACTACCTTCGATTGTAATTGATTTCATGTTTATTGTTATTTTATTGTTTACTTATCTCTTCTCTGTGAATGAATGAACAGGCTTGTTATACTCTTGTTTTCATATGCATTTCGGATAGCTACGGCAAAGAGTTCCGCCACACTCACTACTTTTATTTTCGGGCTTTCTTTTTTTACCGGTATCGTATCGCACACTACTAGTTCTTCGAGTACGCTGTTTTCGATATTCTCATAAGCTTTACCACTTAATACCGGGTGTGTAATTAAAGCCCTTACCGTTCTTGCCCCTTTTTCTTTTAAAAGACCTGCGCTTTTTGCCAGTGTGCCTCCTGTATCACAGATATCGTCAATCAAAACCACATCTCTGTCTGTTACATCACCTATCACCACCATACTGGCAATCTCATTAGCCCTTTTACGGTGCTTATCACAGATCACCATTTCTGCATTAAAATAACTGGCAATCTCCCTGATGCGGTTTGTTGCTCCTACGTCAGGGGCGGCAAAGGTAAGGTTTTCCAGCCTTAGATTCTCTATATAAGGGATAAAAACTGCATGGCTGTCTAAATGGTCCACGGGGATATCAAAATAGCCCTGGATCTGTGGGGCATGAAGATCCATCGTAATGACTCTGTCGGCCCCGGCGGCTACTAACATATTGGCTACCAGTTTACTGCCTATTGCTACCCTGGGACGATCCTTACGATCCTGGCGGGCATATCCATAGTAGGGGATAACGGCAATTACTTTATAGGCTGAAGCTCTCCTGGCTGCATCAATCATCAGCAGCAGTTCCATCAGGTTTTCGGCAGGCGAAAAAGTGCTTTGAACAAGGAAAACATAATCTCCTCTTACACTCTCAAGGAATATGGGGCTTATTTCCCCATCACTGAAACGCTGGATATTAACCTTACCCAGTTTTGTACCATATCGTTTACAGATTTGCTCGGCCAGCTGTTGCGAGCCGGTTCCAGCGAAGATTTTAGCGTATTGCATGGCGGGAAAATGTGCGGCGAAGATATTACTCTCACCGCAATCACCGCAAGCAAGCCAGAAAAAAATTGACTTGAAACAGGATTACCGCTGTAAGGCAACAGTACTGGCAGCCACTACCGGATTTCGGGGTACTTCCCGCTTAGTTTCAATACTACTTGTTGAACTGGAAGAGGAATTAAAGGTGTAAAAAAGTGATGAACAAATAAAAATTGACAACAACAACGCCACTACATAAACAACTACAAAGAAAAGGATTGGATGCAGGGATCCCATTGGGGTAAAGGTCTTGGTTTTCATAATCAATCAGATTTTACGTTTTTTAATAGGGCGGATTTGGCAGCTTTTTTAACCAATACCACTAAATGGTATTGATAGGGATAAAATTATTGGCTAATCTTGTTTCATGCAAGAGCACAAGTACTCAATTAAGCAATGGTCAAAAGACGATAGACCAAGAGAAAAATTACTATACTCAGGTGCAGAAAACCTCAGCAACTCTGAGTTGCTGGCTATCCTCATTCATAACGGAACCAGGCAAAGATCTGCTGTTGACCTCGCCAAAGATGTGCTGAAACTGGGACAGGATAACCTTGTTGAATTAGGCAAATTGTCAATAAAAGACCTGATGAAAATAAAAGGAATCGGGGAAGCCAAAGCTATTACCATTGCAGCAGCCCTGGAACTTGGGAGAAGAAGGCAGGCTGCCTCTTCACTTAATAAGACCCTTGTAAAAACAAGTAGTGATATTGCTGCCTATATGCAAACGAGGCTTAAAGATTACAGGCATGAAGTTTTTGCTGTTCTTTACCTGAACAGGGCCAACAAGATCAATCATTTTGAGATCGTCAGTGAAGGCGGAATTACCGGCACGGTAGCTGATCCAAGAATAATACTGCGAAGAGCGTTAGAGGAAGATGCTGTAAACCTTATTCTGTGTCATAACCACCCCTCAGGAAGCCTGAAACCAAGCCGGGCCGATGAACAATTAACTGCTAAAATAAAAGAGGCAGCCAGATTCCTTGATATAACAGTGTTGGATCATATCATCGTAAGTGATGATGGCTTCTTCAGTTTTGCAGATGAAGGACTATTGTAACCTCAGCGTTGTCAACCTGGGCTAATTGGTTTAAAAGACATTATGCCTGTGCAGTGGGACCGCCAAAATTCAGTGGCAATTGTATTTCTTCCAGGTCCTTAATAGCTCCGTTTACAGTTTCGTATTTCTGGATATTCTCTGTCAGTGCCTTCATCAGACGCTTGGCATGCTGCGGTGTCAGGATAATTCTTGACTTCACTTTACTTTTAGGAGTGCCCGGCATCACATTTACAAAATCAATTACAAATTCTGCATGAGAATGGGTTATTATAGCGAGGTTAGCATAAGACCCCTCTGCCACTTCCTCGGATATCTCAATATTTAACTGGTTGGGCACATGCTGCTGATCATTCATATACAATAATTAGAATTAGTTATTTAAATATTCAAATGCCTTTCTCAACGCCTCATCTTGGTTTACCGCAAAAGCATCATTGGTTAATACCGAAGAAATATCCTTTATGCTCTTGAATTCTTTAATAATATTGTTGATATTTGACTTAAGTTTTTTTATGGCTTTCCCTTCATTGTCAGTATAATAATAATCAAAAAGCAGGTCAAACTGGCGTAGTTCTGATTGAATATAGTTTGTAGAAACATAACCTAAGTCCGACTTATACCTTTTGTACAAATTGAATTTTTTACCGGCAAACAACTCCTGGAAATAAAATTTATCCTTACTTCCGATAGTAGTACCATATACAAATTTCAGCGGACTAAGTATGCCTAAGCTGATATTTTCATTTATAATAAAAGAGTCAACTGTGCCCGGTTCTTTTATTAGTGGCTTATCTGTGTTGGCGGCAGAGTAAAACTCCACCTCCTGGTTATAGGTATTATAACTGATAGAAATATTATACGCTTTTGCCTCGGCAGAAAAAAGATTTCCCTTATTTCTTTCTCCAAACAGATAAGAAGTGCCTATAACTTTAAAAGTCCCGATCATCTTATATACTCCATCCCCTGTTTGTTCCCGGATAAGCCTGTTATGATTCATTGCCGGATCTACCCACCCCACTGTGGGTGTTATCCCCGCCTGTGCGAAAGAAATACTCTCAAACTGTATTAAAAACAAACATGCAAAAAGTATATACCTGGTAATTTTCATTATTATTTTTTTTATCTGTTCAACGATCCGAATGCTTTTTTAAATCCCTCCTCAGGATTAATAGTAAACATATCATGGTTTATCTCAGCCGAAAGATCTTTTACCTGTCTGAATTCTCTTATAACAGCCGTAGCATTCGGCTTTATCTTTTTTAGTGAGTTAGTGGAAACATTGAAGTAATAATATTCATACTGAAGGTCAAACTGGCGGAGTTCCGGCTGGGCCAGGTTATTTGAAACATAGTCCAGTCCCGATTTATACCTTTTATAAAGACTATACTTTTCTCCTTTGTATATTTCCAGATAATAATATTTCTCTTTTTCTCCCAGGAATGAACCATAAATGAACCGTAAAGGCCTGGTAATGCCAAGGTTGATATTTTCCTGTATGGTAAAAGAATCAAGAGTACCCGGTTCCCTCACCAATGGTTTATCCGGGTTGGAAGTAGAATAAAACTCCACTTCCTGGTTGTAGGTATTATAGCTGAGATAAACATTATAAGCCTTTGCTTCTTTGGCAAACATATCACCCTTGTGATGTTCTCCAAACAAAAACTGGGTACCTATTACTTTATATGTACCAATTAGTTTATATGTACCATCCCCGCCGTTTTGCTGCTGGATTAGCTTGTTGTGATTTAACGCCGGATCTGTCCACCCGCGGCTGTCAGGAGCCCTTGATACCATTGTATTTGAATTGGCAGAAAGTGCCACAGGATGCTGTAATTGCTGTGCTATTGAAAAAACTGGAAACTGTAGAAACAAAAGAAACAGCATTGATGATAACAGGAATAATTTCATATGCCTTTTGTTTTACTTATTAAAATTCATATTGCAGATAAACAGATTTCCGGGAAATAAAATTAATCTCTTTTGCCACTCTGAATTGATATAACAAGAGAATCTACGTTAAAATTACGTTGAAAAGAACGTATAAACTGGCGTTTCTCATTATATACAACGCAAAAGGGATAACTCTCAAACCCGAATAGTTGTTGCCCTTTAGCCAAGTGATCTTTCCCTGTTACCAGGTTCTTAATTTCTGATAACGAATTACTTACATAGAAATCATGAACTATTTTCAATGATTCTGCCGATAGCATAATAATGGATACATTTTGTAACAGCCTTTTCTTCATAATTAATTCCCTTGCAAATTCCTGGCAGTGATCGCATGTTGAGTTAAAAAAAACTAAAACAACAGGCTGGTTTTCTGTAAGTACGGTAAACAATTCAGTCTGTATACTGTCTTTCTGCAAAAAAAAGATTTGAGGAAGATCACCCCTGGTCGGTGAAGCATTACTGCTATAACGGGATACATATAACATGGTCGCTAAGACTAGTACAGTACCCAAAAAAGGAGCTAAGACTCTTTTCACTTTGCAAAATTAACAGGGGAGATGAATATACAATATTCATCTCCCCTGAACTTCATTTATTAAAAATATAATTGAACCGGTAAGTAATAATTATCTCGGGCCAGTTCTTATCAATGTATCAATCCATGCACGGGCAGAAGCGCCGGGGGGTGTTGCAATAACACCACTTGCAGGCAAATTATAGCCCCAAGCCACATAAAACTTCTTCTCAACTGGATCCCATCTGTTATTATATGTATTTGGGCCATAACCAGTAACTACCTGATAAGTTAGTCCGCCAGCAGCAGAATTATAAGGTAAAGCAGCATTAGTGCCGGGGGTTACATCAATAGAAAGTTCCTGTGATGCAAAGCAACAAGCTGGTCCGCCACCACTGGTAAGCGGGGTATTATACCCACTAACTAATGGCCAGTATAAACGAACCGAGTTCGGACCTGATGTATGTAATTCCACGCTAAGTGTATGTGGACCAAAATCAGGCTGAAGGCTTGGGTGATAGAATTGACCCTTCATTGTATACTTACCATCATACTGGTTTTTAACCCCTATTACGATAAATAGATTTTTCAGATTTTCAGCAATCTTATAGTTGCCATCTGCAGCAGTAATAGTAAGACCTACAGCATACTGCACATTAGGATCAAGGCTCAAAGTGCTCGTAATGTTTAATGGTACAGTTGCATTACGTCCTCCCGCCGGAATGGTAATAGTTGTAGCAACATTCCATAAGGCAGTAGGCAGCGCCTGAATAGCTGTGCCATTTGCTGTATTATATGCAGTAAGTAAGGCAGTTGTATTATTAGAGATGGTAACATTAATATCAGCTGATGGAGTAGTACCGGCCTCTAAATTTACATATACGAGGTTCTCAATAGTCTGAACGGAACCTGAAACGTCGACTCCCACATCATTTTTGGCTTTTGAGCCAAATGGGAAACCAACACCCGGAGGTTGAGTGTCCGGGTCGTTAATCCCGTACTCGTAGTTATCAAAGCCCTTATCTTTCAAACAGCCTGTAAAAACAAAAGACAGGACTGTAAGGAAAAAGGAACCAACAATAATTTTTTTCATATCTCTGATTTTTAATAAATGGAGTAATTAGTTTTTATCCCAGAATATTTTAGTGTACCTGTCAATTGTTCCTTCGGCTGCAACATTTGATGAATTGTAGTTGTACTCAGTCTGAGGATACAAATACCTTACAGGTATTTTTGTAGATGTATTTTGAGGTGAAACAGAAATTGGAGGGCCTGGGTCATAACCAACTCCGGCTCCATACACAAATCTGTCGTTAACAGATGAACTGGTAACTACTTCATTATATCCCAATCTTCTGTAGTCTGTCCATACTTCTAATGTATTTACACCATTCAATGCAAACCATTTTTGAGAAATTATGGTAAACAGTCCTCCTACCGGTTGCGTACCCGGGGCACTTGCCGGTGTGTTTGCAAGAGCCGTTACATCCACATCAGAGTATCCAGCATTGCCTGATATATAACCAGAGGGATCACCAGCGCCTATATATCGAAAACTTTCAGCAATACCGGTGTTGGTCAACGCTGCAACTGAAGAACCCGATGTAATAATATTTCTCCACCTGGCTTCAGCCTGTAAGAAGTAACTCTCAGCAGCAGAAAGAATGCACTGTGGGGCAGTGTTTGTCTTTCCAACACCTGGGCCTATCCCTGCCAAAACAGGAGAGGCATTGTCTGTAATAGGAGGAAGTCCGTAAGCAACCCCAACGTATCCTCCTGATCCTGCTACATAAAAACGGCTTCTGCGGGGATCTCCGTTATACGAATAATAATCAATTCCCCACTCATTCGCCCTGTAATACACATTATTGGCTGTTTGTGTTCCCTGTATATTTGAAATATACTGGTTGTAAAAAGGATTAGGCTTGTCTGCAGCATAACCCGGCTGAACCTGTGCATCCTCACCGGCCTGCAGATAGCCATAAAAGGCATTCCCCGCTGCTGTGTCTAAAGTGGAATTAATCACTGCTATTTCGTTAGCTTTATTAATGCCTGCTTCAGCATAAGCATGAATTAACATTCTTAATTTAAGTGTATTAGCAAATCGAACCCATTTTGTTTTGTTTGCCCCAAATAAAATATCGTTAGTGGCGATATTTTTATTAGAATTTGTCGACGTTACTACAGCTCTTCTAATTAATAAGATCCCCGTATCAATCTGGCGGAATAAATCCTTATAAATATCCAATCCTTTATCATAAGCAGGGGTAGGATTAGCACCTCCTTTTAAAGCCTGGCTATAGGGAACATTTCCATACACATCCACCAATATCTGGAAATTATGTGCTTTCATTATCCGGGCAATCCCCTCATAAAAACCAGCTCCGGCCTGGGAGGCTTTTGATTGCACTATCTGGTAATCGTAATTGTTATCATAACAACCATTCCAGATACCATTGCCAAATCCGGTCGTTATTTCATAAGTCTCCTCAATTACATTAGGAGCATATGTGCCTGAGCGGGCCCAAAATCCCATCCAGTTCTGAATAGGACCCCAGTTGCCTGCAATTATGGTTCCTGATGCATGAAGTGCTGCCGGTAATACAACATCATACGTTACAGTGCTATCAGTAGGACTGTTAATATTCTGGTTGATGTTAAACTGGCTCTTCCGGCAACCAGCCCCAATCACAATAATGAGTATTGCAAGGGGTACACCAAAAATTATTCTATTAAGTTTCATATTTGAAATAATTAATGATTTAAAGTTGAATTACAAGTTCAGGTTTAAGGTGGCTCCAAAAATTCTTGTTGGAGGTGTATTATCCAACCCACTTACACCCTGGGCATTACCTGTAGTATTAGAAAACTCAGGGTCAGTCCATTCGTTCGTCTTAGGCAGGAACATAAAGAGATTTCTTCCTGAGACGGTAAACGTAGCACCCTTAATAGCATTTTTGGTAAACCCAAATAATTTGGCAGGAATATTATAAGTAAGACTCAATTCCCTTATTTTCCAAAAATCACCGCTCACAAGATAGTTTGTATTAGCACTGGTGTTAATTGCCTGAGACCAGAAATTATATCCGCCACTGACCATATAAATATTGGTGTTCTCTACATATTTTGAACCATCCCAATAAGAAGAATTCGGCATGATAAATGGCTGACGGGCATTCTGGCCACTTCTTTTTGATATACCGGAAAAGTCCATACCTGTACCAAGGTTACCAGTATAAATTTGAGCTCCCCCACGGTAATCTGCTACAGCACTGAAGCTAAGGTTTTTCCAGTTCACATTTAAACTAAGTCCAATCAAATGATTAGGTTGTGTGTGGCCAAAAGGCTTAATAACCGGATCTACAGTCGGGTATCCTGTAGTAGCATCAACTATCACCCGTCCCTGATCGTCTCTTACGTAATCTGTGAGCTGGAAAGTATATGCTGGCATACCAACAATAACATAGTTGCCATTTCCAATTCCTAACTGATCTACTCCTTCAATAATTTTGGTAACCTCGTTAGTCTGGTAAGTATAATTGGCTTTAACATCAATAGACACATCACGGATCTTAACCAGCGGTGTTAACCGGAGATCAAATTCAAGGCCTTTATTTGTAAATGAAGCTGCATTCAGCAGAGCGCTGGTAAATCCTGTTGCTCCTGAATAAGCCACTTGTACAATCTGGTCAGTATTATCTTGCGTATAAGCAGTTGCTTCAAAGTTAATCCTGTTTTTAAGGAATCCTAATTCAATACCAATTTCGTTGTTCTTAACAAATTCTGGTGTATACTTAGGTAACCGAAGCACATTACCAGATGTATAACCTACTAATGATCCGTATGGGAATCCGCCTCCCAGACCATAAGTGTTCTCCAGGGCCTGAACACCAAGGTTCACATTACCTGTTTTTGATATAGCTCCACGTACTTTGAAATAGGAAATAGCCTTGCTATTTTTCAGAGCGGGGATTGCCTCACTCAACAATACAGAAAGACTGGCACCAGGATAAAAGAAGCTGATAGCTTTAAAATCATAATCATAAAAATAAGCAAGACGGCTATTCTGGTCATAACTACCTGTGGCCTCAAAAAAAGCCCAGTTGTTGTAACCAATAGAAATCTTACCGAAGAAACGCTGTAACCTTGATTTGAAATTACTTTCAGATGCACCTGGTTCTCCTTTACGTCCGATAATATTAAACAAGGTGGGGAAAGCCAGGTTATTGCTGGATACGCTAACATTTTTTGAATTCTCCTCACGGAAAGACTGGCCTAATAATGCATTAAAATCAAAATTTCCGGCCTTCTTGCGAATTGAAGCAAAGAATTCAGAGTTTATACGACTTGATGTAGAAGAGCCATCTGCAACCTGTGCAACAATGTCACCAGATTGAGCAATGGCTTTTCCACTTGCCTTTGAGAAATCATTGTATTGTAAGGCTCCTGCAGTACTTTTTGCTGTACCATTAGAGATAGTTGCACCAAGACGATAGGTTAAAGTAAGCCAGTTGGTAGCTTTGTAGTTCAATTCGAAGTTTCCAAATATATCTTCTGTTCTTCCAATACTTCTGAAATTATCAATCATGAAGTAAGGGTTAGAATAATAGTCATTAAAAAAATAGCTAGGGTTAGCCCAATTGATACCACCGTCACTTCCTGTAGCACCGCGCCAGTTTTTAAAGCGGGTAATGGGAATCTGCATCGGTGTATTAATCAGGTTCCAGTAAACAGTATAGTCACGGCCATTACCAAAACTGGAGCCAGCCGTTACATCATAATTACCTTTAGTATAATTAATGCTATAAGATGCTTTCAGTTTATTAAACTCTTTATTTGCTGCCATATGAACGGACACCCTTCTGTTCACATCTTTTGGCATAACGCCTTGAATTAGCACATTCTGAGCACTTAGATAAAAATCACCAGTTGAAAAGGAAACATCTGTTTGATTAGTGATACCGGTATTCCAGAATTTCCTCTTTTCATCCGGACGGGCCATATATTCAACCATATATTGTTCACCGTTTGGCCCATCACGGCCAATCTGACGCATTGAACCATCAAATTCATCGCCGTAACACTGGTTTTCAATTGGATCGTAAACACCATAACCAAATTGGTTCACTGATGAACCAGACCCAAACTGCGTTTGCAGTTCAGGCATATAAGAAACTCTTTCAACCTGAACAGTATGTCCAACGCTTATCTGAGGCTTTGTTCTGCTGCCCTTTTTGGTAGTAACTACTAACGCACCATT